>Ga0182024_10026530_pt1 | contig 10177 bp, 7 predicted proteins | sample P32metaG_FD_120480 | JGI IMG/M metagenome (GOLD analysis project Ga0182024, IMG submission 120480) | Permafrost microbial communities from Stordalen Mire, Sweden - P3-2 metaG (Illumina Assembly) | ecosystem: Environmental > Terrestrial > Soil > Wetlands > Permafrost | place: Sweden: Stordalen...
CGCCCAGCTCGCGGGACCGCCGCAACCTGCCTACGGTTCCTCCCCGCGGCGACGCCGTGGTCGAACCACACCTTCCCCGGGGGCACGGCGTTCGTCGTCGAGCTCCCGGCCGGATCGGTCGACCCGGCGGCGCTCGCCCGTCACCTGCGGGCGCTGCACGGCGTCGAGCGCGGCGAACGCAGCGGCTCAAGAACGGCGTGCACCCGATGAGCCGCTACGTCCGTAGGGCGTCTGCGGCGCGTGCCCGCCCTTCGGTGTCGAGCTCGAGCCCGAGCCGATACTCGTTGGTGAACCCTGGCGACGAGACGAGAAGCGCGTGCCCGCAGACGTCGTGCATGGCGCTCGCGCCGGCTGTGGGGTCGGTAGTCGGCGCGAGTTCGAGCATGCCTTGGACTGCAAACCCACGACGGCAAGCGCAGCCGAGCGGGACGCCGGTAGCGTGGTGCGCGTTTGGCCACAAACCTGCAACTCTGCCTAATTCCCAGGGCATCCCACGGCTGGGGGTGCTGGGCTCAAACCGGCGACCTCGTGCTTGCAAGGCGGCGCCACGGTGGCCGCAACGACGTCGGGCGCGCCACGTCCGGTGGGGACACGCTCCGGGGACATAACCTGGGGGCCACCGACCGTTGCTCCGATGGCGGCCACACGTCGTGTTACGCGAGCGACACCGTTGCTTCGATCTCGATGAGGAGCCCAGGTACTGCTAAGCCGGTGACGCCGAGGATCGTCTGGGCTGGATGGTCGGTTGAGCCTTGGACCTCTTCGATTGCCGCGGTGATCGTTTCGAACTCGGTGGGGCTTGTCGTGTAGATCGTCCGGCGGACGACATCCTCGAAGCCGGCGCCGATCGACTCAAGGGCGACCCCCAGGTTGCGCATCGCCGCCCTCGTTTGCTCGCCCAGGTCATCTCCTCCGATGATGCTGAAGTCTGGCGCCAGCGCGACCTGGCCGGCAATGAAGGCCAGCCGTCTTCCGGTGGCGAGCGCAATATGACTAAATCCCGGCGCGGGATGGAGCGCCGCCGGGTTTGAAATCTCACGATTACTACTGGCCATCGTGTCCTCCTGCTCGGGTCGAAGTGATGTGTGCCGTCATCCAACTGCGGACGGCGGCGGCTGCTGCGATGTCACGGGCGGTAGATCCAGTGCCTCGAGATGTGCGCGTACTCGATCGGTCTCTTCCTCTGTGAGGGGCAAGAATGGTGGCCTCGGAAAGCCGCCGGGCAGGCCACGAAGGTTGAGTGCGGTTTTCATGATTGCCTGGGCAGATGCGAACCGCGGCGCAAAGTCCGGGCTCATGCTGAAGTCGAAGAACGCCTTGTCGAGTGCTGCGTAGCGTTGGGCGGCGTCGAGATCACCCGCCCAAATCGCTTCAAAGAACGCGGGGTGCACGTGCCCGAGCACGCCTCCGCCGCCGATCGTGCCGTCACCGCCGTGGTGGTACAGCAGTGAGATCGAGAGCTCATCGCTGCCAAAGCCGAACACTCGAATTTTGCTCTTGAGAGCGAAGAACGTGTCGATGAACCCGGCTAAGCTGCCGGTCGAGTTCTTGATCGCGACGACCGTGTCGATCTCTGCCAGACGCTCAATGAGTCGGCGGCCCAGATCCACGTTGGTGCCGCGCGGCCAGTTATAGAGGCACATGGGGAGAGTGACTTCTGCCGCAACAGTCTCATAGAAGGCCACGATCTCGCGCTCGTTCGGCACTGCGTAGGGCGGCGGTGCGACGATGATGCCGTCGAGTCCGAGATCCTCAGCGGCATGGGCGAGCGCGAGTGTCTCGCGCGGCTTGAGCGCGTTGCAGCAGCCGATTACCGGTACCCGCCGCGCCGACTCCGCGATCGCGAGCTCAAAGAGCGCGACGCGTTCATCGAAGTCGAGAGTGAACCATTCGCCGCTCGAACCCGCGACGACGATTCCGTGCATGCCCTCGGCAACCGCCCAGCCGACGAGCTCGGACCAACCGGCACGATCAAGCGTTCCGTCGGCGGTAAAGGGTGTGGTGAGCGCGGGGATGTATCCGCGCCACTGGACGGAGTCCCGGTTCATTTGTCTAGCGCTCCTGTCGTTGTGGTGGTGAGGTCACGCGCGGCGGCGACGACTCGGCGGACCCCTTCGATCAGCTCGCTCGTCGAGGTGGCGAGTGAGATCCGCACCAGGCCGGCGCCAGCCGGACCAAACGTCTCTCCGGGTGCCACGCCGACCCGCTTGTCGATCACCAGCCGGCGTGCGACGTCGTAGCCGTCTGCTCCGATCGCGCGCGAGTCAGCGAGGGCGTAGAAGGTGCCGTGCGGCTCGCAGGCGAGCATGCCCGCATCGCGGAGGATTCGCGTCGCGGCGTCCCGTCGCACACGATAGCTGTCGCGCATTGCCTCGACCACTTCGCGGGGCCCTTCGAGCGCTGCCTGTGCGGCGCTCTGGGCGACTGACGAAGGGCACGCGATGACGGCCTCCTGGACCCGGACGATCGCCTCTGCCTGCGGGCGCGTCCCGACCGCGTAGCCAATCCGCCAGCCGGTCATCGCGTACGCCTTCGAGAAGCTGAACACGGTGATCACACGGCCGTCCTCGTCAAAGTTCGCCGCGCTCACGTGCTCGCCCTCAAACACGATGTCCTCGTAGACCTCGTCGCTGATCACGAGCAGATCGTGGCGTCGCGCGAGCTCGACGAGGTGCTCGACGGTCGAGCGTCGAAATACCGCGCCGGTTGGGTTCGCCGGCGTGTTGATGATCAGCACCCGCGCTGAGCTCGCCTGTCGCTCCAGCAGCTCCAGGTCCGGCTCGTAGCCTTCTTCGGGGAGCAACCGATAGCAGATGACACGTCCGCCTGCCAACTCCGTGGCCAACGCGAACGTCGGCCAGCTCAGATCCGGGATGAGCACGCCGTCGCCGGGCGCAACGTTGGCGAGAAGAATTTCCAGTACCGCCGTCGTCCCGCCCGAGGCGACGACGATCTCCTCGACGCTCGCTTGGATTGCGTTGCGCGCCGCAAGCTTGTGTCTGATGAGCTCACGCAGCTGCGGCGTTCCTCGCGAGAGCGTGTACTTCACATCCCCCGTCGCGATCGCACGCGTGACCGCTTCGATCACGTGCGGGGGTGTGAAAAAATCCGGCTCGCCAAGCTCGAGATGAATCACGCCCTCGAGGGTCGCAGCGAGATCCATCACCTCTCTGATACCCGAGCGACGGGGCACAACCGGAACCGGTTTCGGCGCCATCGACTTAGCCATCGCGACGAGCCATGAGCGACTCGATCTCTCCCAACGCTGCCATCAGCGTGTCGATGTCCGCCAGCGTGTTGTAGTAGTGAAAAGCCACGCGCACGTTGCTGTCGCGGCTCGTGACGATCACATCGCGCTGCGCGAGCTCTTCGGCGGCGCGGTCCATGTCGTGAGAGCGAATCGCCACCTGCGGACCCCGCCGCCCCGGATCGCGCGGAGTCGCCACGACAAATCCCTGGGCATCGAGGCGCTCGATCAAGACGGCGGTCAGCTGATCGATCCATGCGCCGATTGGCTCCAGGCCGACCGATGCGATCAGCTGGATTCCCGCCAGGCTGTCATACACCGCGGGAACGGCCGGCGTGCCGGCCTGGAAGCGGCCGGCGTCGGGTGCCTCGATGTGCCCTTCGATCTGGAAGTCGTTGGGATCTTGCTGGCCGAACCATCCGGTCACAGTTGGGTGGAGCCGCTCAAGGAGCTCCTCCTTGACGTAGAGCAAGGCGACTCCCGCCGAGCCCAGCATGAACTTGAGCGTGCCGGTCGCGAGCACGTCGATGTCGGCCGCTCGGACGTCGATCGGGCGGCTTCCGCACGACTGGTAGTCGTCGACGCAGAACAACGCATCCGCGTCGTGTGCAATCCGCGCGACTGCAGGAAGATCGAGCCGGTGACCGTTTCGGTAACACACGTGTGCGACCGAGACGAGCTGGCATGTTGAGTCGACGGCGTCCGCGAATGCCGCGGGCTGGATCTCGTCCTGGGCGTCCGCGGGAACGCGCCGGACCTGAGCCCCGCGCGCTTCCTGCGCATGCCACAGGTAGGCAACCGATGGGAAGCAGAAGTCGTCGAGCGCGACCCCTGACCGTTCGCGCCAGTCGAGGCCTGACGCGATGGCGGCAAAGGCCACGGAGACCGAAGGGCAGGCGGCGATCTCGTGCGCCCGTGCTCCGATCAGCGACGCGAAAGCCGCGCGCAGCTGCTCGTGGCGCTCGACCCACAGCCCCCAGGGCGCTCCCAGCTCCCGCCAGCTGGTGAGGTATTCCTCGTGAGCCGCGATCACCGCGTGACTGAGCGCTCCCTTGGAGTTACTGGCCAGGTGCGTCCGGTGCTCGAAGATCGGGAACTCCGCGCGAAAGCGGAGCACTTCTGCCGGCGTGGCGATCTGCGCGGCCTGACTCGGCGATACGCTCATCATGGACCTCCTTCGACGTCGACGTGCACCAGTAACGAACCATCGCCAAGCACGGCAACCCGGTCGCCGCGATCGATCAGCGTCGTGGCGTCGATGTCTTCGATGATCGCCGGACCCTCGAGCGTCGTCCCGATCGCCAACGTCTCCCGGCGCCAGACCTGTGTCTCCAGCGCTCCCTCAGCGAAGCAAACCTCTCGCAGCTGGGCCCGCCCGGTGCCGCACGGCCCCGGCGCGGGGGGCCGGATCTCCGACGGCACGCTGGCTGTGACGGTGAGGTCGATCAGCTCGATGATCTCTCCGCGTAGGTCATAACCGTAGAAGGCATTGTGGAGGTCCTCAAAGCGAGCAAACGCGTCGTGCAGCGATTCGCTGGTGATCGGCGGCGGGGCGAGTTCGACCGGGTGCTCGTAGTTCTGTCCGGCGTAGCGCATCGCCACCGAGGTGCTGACGTGTGCCCCGTCGGCGGCGGAGCCCACGTCAGCGAGCGCGAGCGAGCGCAGGATCTCGACGTGCGCGCCGAGCTCGTCGGCGCGCACGCGATCTGAGCGGGCGTGGATCGTGGCGACGTGGTCGCTGCGGAGATCCGCGGTCAGCGCACCAAGCGCCGACCCGAGCCCGGGCCGCGGCGGCACGAGCACCCGTCTGATTCCGAGCCTGCGTGCGATCGCCGCGCCATGAAGCGGACCGGCGCCCCCGAATGCGACGAGGCAGTGCCGCCGGGGGTCGACGCCGACCTCCACGGTCCGCACTCGGATCGCGTCGACCATGCCCGCGTTGGCGATTCTCACGACGGCGAGGGCAGCGTCCGAGGGCGAGAGCCCGAGCCGCGCTCCGAGTTCTGCGAGCGAGCGGGTCGCGACATCGGGGTCAAGGGTGATGGCACCGCCGAGGAAGTAGTCAGGGTCGAGGCGACCGAGCACGAGGTTCGCGTCGGTCACGGTCGGTTCGCTCCCACCGCGCCCGTAGCATGCCGGCCCTGGATCGGCGCCCGCGCTGCGCGGCCCGACGCGCAGAAACCCGCCGTGGTCGACCGAGGCAACTGATCCGCCGCCGGCCCCGATCGCCGACACGTCGATCGCCGGGATCGCCAACGGAAGGCCGAACTCGATCTCGTAGCTCGAGGTCAGTCGATGTTGGCGGCCCGCGATCACGGCGATGTCGGCGCTTGTGCCCCCCATGTCGAGTGTGATCAGGTCATCGCTCACCGCGAGGCCGAAGCGCTTTGCCGCCATCACGCCGCCGGCGATGCCGGAGAGCAGGAGCTGCACCGGTGAGCCTGCCGCGCGCGCGACCGGCTGGGTCCCACCATTGGAGCGCAGCAGGCTGCAGCGGCCCGTCACGCCAACGTCGCGCAGGCCGGCTTCGAGGGCCGCAGCGAACGAGGCGAGCAGCGGCTTGAGATAGGCGTCGGCAATCGTGGTCAGGCCGCGCTCGTACTCTCGCCACACCGGTGCGACCGCGTGCGAGAGAGATACGGCGATTCCAGGCAGGCGCTCTCGCAGAGCCTCACCGAGGAGTTCCTCGTGTCGGGGGTGCAGGTAGGAGAAGAGCAAGTTGACGGCGACCGCGTCGACTCCTTCCGAGGCAACGGCGGACGCAACCTCGCCCACCACCCGCCGGCATTCCTCGGCACTCAACGCGTCGACGACCTGGCCCTCGGCGTCAACGCGCTCGCGGACACCCATGCATTGCCAGCGATCGATGAACGGGCGCGGCTTGCGCCAGTGCAGGTCGTAGTGGTAGCGACGGTTGCCGCGCTGGATGAACGGGACGTCCTCGAAACCGTCGGTCGTCAGATAGGCGACCGTCGCGCCGCGACGCTCAATCAGCGCGTTGGCGCCGACCGTCGTGCCGAGCACGAGGTGCTCGACCTCGCCCGCCGGCACGGCGGCGCAGCGCAACGCGGCGAGGACGGCGTCGACGGGCGCGCTCGGAGTCGAGGGCACCTTGGCGTGAAACGAAGCACCGGTCGTCGTATCCACGCCGACAAGGTCTGTGAAGGTGCCACCCGTGTCGACGCCGACGCGAACGCTCATCTGCTTGCTCCGCCGTGACGCGGCAGCCAGAACGTGCGGTAGAGCTGCTCGCATGCGGGTTCGCAGAAGACCCGCTCGGCGCCACCCGCCTCGGCGATCCACGCGTGGCGCGCAATCATGCGTCCGCAGCATTCGCAGTGGACGCTGCTCGTCACGAGGTAGTCGTCGGCGTGGCCGCGCTCCTCCCAGCGTGCCGCGCGATCGGTGCTCGTATGCGGCGTCATACCGCAGCCGCCTCTGAGGGTCCGGCGGGCTCGACGCCGTAGAGCTCCCGGGCCGCCGCCGGCGTGATGTAGCGGTTACGCAGGTCGCGGCGCACGAGCTCCTCCGCACGCTCGCGCGGGTCGCCGTATCCCCCACCGCCACTGCTGACGATCCTGATCTCGTCACCGCGGAACACGGTGATGTTCGAGAACTTCGTCGGTGAGATCGTCCCAAAGGCCTCGGTAAATGTCACAAAGCGTGAGTCGCCTGCGCGACGGATCGTGATCCCGGTGGTGCCCCCGGGTAGCCCGCCGTCAAGTCCCCACGGCGGCACGAGCGAGCGGTCGAACAGCGCGCCCACGGTGATCTCCGGCGCCCGCACGAGGAGCACGCGCTCGGTGCCCAGCCCGCCACGGTGGCGCCCGGCACCGCCGCTGTCGGTGACCAGCCGCAGCGCGCGCGTCAGGAACGGGTAGCGCGTATCGAAGACCTCCACCGGGACGTTCCGGCTGATGGCCAGCGGTGCGCATTGCGCGTCGTTCCCGTCGTGGTTGGCCGCGCCACCCCACCCCACGTTCTCGAAGTGATAGTTCGCGTAGGGCTCGCCAGTGTCGGCGTTGATGCCGCCAAAGACGAAGTTACAGCCCGTCGCTCCGTCGGCTGCGGCGGCGCGATCGGGCAGCGCGCGCGCAAGAGCGCCGAGCACAACCCCGATGATGCGGCAATGGGTCTCTGAGTTGCCTCCCACCTCGGCCCCGGGGTGGACCACGTTCACCAGCGTGCCGGGCGGCGCAATGATGCGAATCGGCTGGTAGCAGCCGGCGTTGCGCGGGACCAGCGGATCGGTGAGGTGGAAGATCGCGTTGTAGGTGGCGGCCGCGGTGACGGCGTAGGTCGCGTTGATCGGCCCGCGCACCTGACGATCGGTGCCGGTGAAATCGGCGATCACCTCCCCGCCACGCACGCAGACGCTGACGTGGATCTGGTGCGGATCGCTGCTGATGCCGTCGTTCTCCATGACGTCGGTGAACTCGTAGTCCCCGTCTGGGATCGCCTCGATCTCGCGCGTCATCCACGCCGCCGAGCGGCGCATCAGCTCACCGGTGTCACGCATGGTGTCCGTCACACCGTGCTCGTCGAGCAATTCGCCGAGGCGCCGCTCAGCGATCGTCAGCGACCCGAGCATGGCGTGGAGGTCGCCCCAGGTGAGCTTCGGCGTGCGATGGTTGGTGAGCAGGATCTTCCACACGTCGCGCACGTCCTCTCCGCCGGCGACCAGCTTGACCGGCGGCAAGCGAAGGCCCTCTTGGTAGACATCGGTTGCGTCCCCGGCCAGGCCGCCGACGGCCCGACCGCCGATCTCGGCTACGTGGCCGATCGTTGCCGCGAAGCCAAACAGTTCACCGCCATGGAAGACCCCCTTCAGCACCAGGTGCTCGGGGAGGTGGCATCCGCCGCGGTAGGGATCGTTGTGGACCCACACGTCGCCTGGGGCGAACGCGTCGGCACCGATCTCCTCCAGCACCCACTTCACCGCGAAGTTGGCGGCGCCGAGCATGGACGGGTTGTACTCGGCCTGAGCGATCATGCGTCCGCCAGGATCGAAGAGGGCGCAGACAAAGTCGAAGCCCTCGTTGAACACCGGCGAGAAAGCGGTGCGCATCGTGGCGACACCCATTTCCCGGCAGATGCTCGAGAGCCGATTGTGCAGCAATGTCAACTCGATCGTGTCCGAGGAGGTAACGCTGTTCATGACCGGGCCACCTCGAGCTCGGCGATGAGGTTGCCCGCACCGTCCACGACGGCACTCCAGCCGGTGTGGAGGAAGGTCGTTGCGGTTCTGTCCTGCACCACGCAGGGGCCCCGTAGCGCGGCGCCCGAAGCGAGGTTTGAACGCGCGTAGACGGGCGTCCCGACGGCGCCCAATCCATTCCCGACGTGCACCGCGCGCCGCTCCGAGGGCGCTGCGCCCGGCTCGACCTTGTGTGCCGGCGGCGCTGCATAGTCAGCCCACGGCGCCGGTCGCGCCGCGTCGAGATAGAGGGTCACGAGCTCCACCGGCTTCTCCTCGCGTGCAAACCCGTAGCGCGCGCGGTGGGTGTTGTGAAACGCCGCCTCAAGGCTCGGGAGCGCGCTGGCATCGATCTCCGCCTGGGGGAGGTCCACGCGCAATTCCCACTCCTGGAGTGCGTAGCGCATGGCGGCGCCGCGCCTGATCCGAACCGAGTCCTCCTGCTCGGGCGCGCTGAGCATCGCGCGAGCCTCCTGCTCGAGTGCTGCGTAGCGGCGTGCGAGCTCGGCGGCTTCGACGTCGGCGAGCGCTGCGAGATAGCTCGATTGCGAGGCCACCGCGCGGTCGGCCACGACCATGCCCAGGGCTGAGAAGGTTCCCGGCTCACGAGGAATCACGACCTCCGTGATCGCGCACGCCTCCGCCAGCAGCGTCGCGTGCAGCGGCCCGGCGCCGCCGAACGCGATCAACGTCAGCTCGCGCGGGTCGTGGCCACGGTCGACCGTCTGCAGCCGCACCGACTCGGCCATGTTCGCGACGGCGACGGTCACGACCGCCTCCGCAGCGGCGACAACGTCGCGCCCGATCTCGCCCGCCAGCAAGCGCAGGCTCTCGTGAGCGGCCTCGAGCGACAGCTCGATGCCTCCGGCGCGCAGCGCGTCCTCGCCGATGCGGCCGAGCACAACATTGGCATCCGTGAGCGTTGGTGCGAGGCCGCCCCTGCCGTAACAGGCCGGACCAGGGGTGGAGCCCGCGCTCTCCGGTCCGACGCGCAGTGCGCCGCCGGAGTCGATGCGGGCGATGCTTCCCCCGCCCGCTCCGATGCAACGGATATCGGCAGTCGGGACGAGGATCGGGTGAAAGTCGACCTCGGTGCGGTCAGTCAGCGGAACGGTGAAGTCGCGTAACAGCGTCGTGTCGCAACTCGTGCCCCCGATGTCGCAGGCGAGCACGGACCGTCGATCGAGCGTGCGCGCCAGCCATGCCGCCGCGACGGCGCCACCGACGGGTCCGCTGCGCAACGTGACCACGGGACGCGTGACGAGCGCGGACGGGCGGGTCACGCCTCCGTGTGACTGCATCAACAGCAGCTCGCCCGAGAACCCGAGCGCGTCGAGCTCACGTTCGAGCGTCGCGAGGTAATCGCTCATCACCGGCATCAGGGATGCGTTCACCGCCGTCGTCACCATCCGCTCGTACTCGCGCACGACCGGCGCGACCTCAGCCGAGATCGAGATGTGACAGCCCGGGTGGTTGCGCTCGAGCACGCGCTTCGCGCGGAGCTCATTGACCGGGTTGACGCTGGACCACAGGAAGCACACGGCGAGCGCCTCGACTCCCTGTTCAACGAGCTCGCTGCTGCGCGCCGCCAGCTCATCCTCGTCGAGCGCGTCGACGACGACGCCCGGGTAGGCGACGCGCTCTCCGACCTCGCGGCGCAGGTGGCGCGGAATGAACGGCTCCGGCTTTTGCTGGTGGAAGTCGTACACGGCCGCTTGGGGCGTCGGCGCCCA
>Ga0182024_10026531_pt1 | contig 10176 bp, 8 predicted proteins | sample P32metaG_FD_120480 | JGI IMG/M metagenome (GOLD analysis project Ga0182024, IMG submission 120480) | Permafrost microbial communities from Stordalen Mire, Sweden - P3-2 metaG (Illumina Assembly) | ecosystem: Environmental > Terrestrial > Soil > Wetlands > Permafrost | place: Sweden: Stordalen...
GCCGGTGCAGTGGGACGCCTCGCCCGAAGCCGGGTTCACCACCGGGACCCCCTGGATCGCGGTCAACCCCGACTACGCCGAGGTCAACGCGGCCGCTCAGGTCGGCGCCGACGGCTCCGTGTTCGAGCACTACCGGCAGCTCATCGCCCTGCGGCATACCGACCCGGTAGTGACCGACGGCGAGTTCTTGTTGCTGCTGCCCGAGCACCCCGCGATCTGGGCCTTTACCCGCCGCGGGCGCTACGCCGAGCTGCTGGTAGCGGCCAACTTCTCGGCCGAGCCGGTCAGCGCCACTCTGCCGCTTGACGCCGGCTGGGCGGCCGCCGAGGTCGTGCTGGCCAGCCAGCCCGACCGGTCGCCGCAGCCACCACCGGAACTGGCGCTGGCCCCGTGGGAGTCGGTCATCTGGCGTCGCACCGTCTAGGGCCGTATGGCCATCTGAGGCTGAACCCCACGGTAGAGTCCGCAGTGACCTGGTTCGGCGCGACATCTAGGCAGGCCCTTGAGAACGATCTTGCTGTCCGCCGTGGTGTCGATGGCGATCGCGCTGCTGGGCACCCCGGTCGCGATCCGCGTCTTCGTCAGGCGCGGCGTCGGCCAGGAGATCCAGGACGAACTCGCGGCGGCGGGGCACGCGAGCAAGAAAGGCACGCCCACCATGGGCGGCATCGTGATCATCCTCGCGTCGCTGGCCGGATATCTGATCGGGCACCTGTTCACCGCCGCCCCGCTGACCGCGTCGGGGCTGCTGGTACTGTTCCTGATGACCGGCATGGGCCTGGTCGGTTTCATCGACGACTTCATCAAGGTCTTCAGGCGGCGCAGCCTCGGGTTGCGGGCCGGGCAGAAACTGGCCGGGCAGATCGTGGTGGGGGCGGCGTTCGGCATCATGGCGCTGCACTTTCCGAACCAGTACGACCTGACCCCCGCTTCGGACCGTCTGTCTTTCCTGACTGACTTCGGCATCGCGATCGGCCCGGTGTTCTTCGCGATCTGGGTGATCCTCATGACCGGCGGTGCGTCGAACGGGGTGAACCTCGTTGACGGCCTGGACGGCCTGGCTACCGGGGCGTGTATTCCCGTGCTGGCCGCCTACGTGATCATCGGCAACTGGCAGCTGCGCAACGCCTGCACCGCCACCCTGGTGCAGAACTGCTATGACGTGCGCGACCCGCGGGACCTCGCGGTGGTCGCGGGCGCGGTGCTAGGGTCGTGTTTCGGCTTCCTGTGGTGGAACGCGCCGCCGGCCAAGATCTTCATGGGGGACGTCGGAGCGCTGGCCCTCGGCGGCGCGCTGGCCGGCCTCGCGATCGTGTCCCGCACCGAACTGCTGCTGCCCATCCTGGGCGGCCTGTTCGTGATCGTCACCCTGTCGGTGATCATCCAGGTGAGCGTCTTCAAGGTGACGAGGATCAGGACCGGCCGGCCGGTACGCGTATTCCGCATGACCCCGCTCCAGCATCATTTCCGCATGCTCGGCTGGAACGAAGTCACGATCGTGGTGCGGTTCTGGCTAATTGCCGGCATCTTCGTGGCCACGGGCCTGGCCATCTTCTACGTCGGCTGGACCTGAGAAGGACCGAGAAGCCCTTAGCGAGGCCCCGCGCTGCCCTTAGGGACCGAGAATACGGCTGAACTCGCCGGTGTCGTCGGCTCCCGTCGTCAGCGGGTCGGGCACGTGCGGCAGCACGGTCTCGAAGTACGACCGGGCGGCCGCGGTGGTCCCGACGTCGTGGCCTGCCTGCTCGGACAGGTACCAGCGGTGCTCCAGGATCTCGTGGAAGATCTCCGGTGGCGCCAGCCTGCCCCGCAGCCCGATCGGGATCGCCGCCACCACCGGGTCGTAGACCTCCTCGAGCCAGCGGTGCGCCGCGACGGTCTCCGACACCGGACCGTGGCGCTTCTGCTCCAGGTAGCCGCGGAAGCTGGCGATGTCGTTGAGCAGTCTGCGGGCCTGATTTTCTTCCGCGCTGATCCCGGTCTGCCGGAACAGCTGCGCACTGTGCTGCCCCGCTTCGGCGACCTTGGTCCGTATCCGCAGCTGGCTGCCGTCGGGGGTGCTGATCAGCTCCAGTTCGTCGGCGTCGAACCCGAGGTCGTTGAGCCGGCGCAGCCGCTTGGCGATCCGGTGGCGCTGCTCCTGCGGCCGCAGCGTCTCCTCTCTGGTCAGCTCCTCCCAGAGTGCCTCGTACCGGTGCTGTATCTCCTCGCCGGTCTCCAACGGGTCGATGTCGGACGGCAGCAGATCGCCCGCCTGCAGGTCCATGAGTTCCCCGCTGACCCGTTCGACGGCGAGCTCGACGTCCCACTGCCGCTGCCCGTCGGTCAGGGCGGGATGCTGCTCGCTGGTCTCCGCGTCGACCAGGTACGCGCCGAGCGTGCCCGCGTCGTAGCGGAACAGCGTGTTTGACAGCGAGCAGTCGCCCCAGAAGAACCCGGACAGGTGCAGCCGCACCAGCAGCTCGACCAGCGCGTCGAGCAGCCGGTCGGTCGGCTGGCCGACGCGCGGGCTGGAGAACAGGGCGCGGTAGGTGGTCGAGTACTCCAGGAACCTGGTCACCAGGATCGCGTCCATGTCCCGCCCGCGGTCGACGACGATGCCGACCACCTCGACCGCGGGCACGTTCAGCTCGGCCAGCGCGCGCAGCAGCCGGTACTCGCGCCGGGCCAGCCGTTCGCTGATTGATTTCAGCGCGTAGAGCTCGCCGCCCTCGGCGACGAACCGGACCACGTGCCGCGACAGGCCACGCTGGCGGATCTCGACCAGCCGCTCATCGCGCCACTCCTCCAGCGGCTCACCGAAGGGCAAGGTCAGCAGCCCGGCCGCCTCGTCGGCGGGCGGGCTGAAGACGAACCTCATGAGACCATCCCGCCTTTCCGCGGACCTTGCCCAGCCGGTTAACCGCGGATGGCCAGCCCGGTGGCCTCGTCGAAGAACTTCATGTCCTCGATGCTCACCGCGAAGGTCAGCTTGTCGCCGACCTTGACCGGAACCTTGGCGCCGACGCGGGCGACACCCTCGCCGTGCTTGACGGCCGCCGCCTCGTCCTTGTCGACGGCGCCTTCGGCCAGCACCCGGTTGGCGTCGATGGTGAAGTGGACCACCTGTTCCGAGCCGAGCGCCTCGATGAGTTCCACCTCACCGACCAGCTTCGGCCCGGTGGCGCTGTCGCTCTCCGCGGGCAGGTGCTCGGGCCGCAGACCCACCACGATCTTCTTGCCGCCGTAGCCGCGCAAGGCGGGGCGCGCAAGCAGCACCGATTCCGGCAGGTCTACCTCCTGCGAGCCGAGCTTGAGCGACCGCACGTCCGCACTGAGGATCGCGTCGTACAGGTTCATGGACGGCGATCCGATGAACGCGGCCACGAAGATGTTGTCCGGGTTGTCGTAGAGCACCTGCGGGGTGTCCACCTGCTGCAGCACGCCTTCGCGGAGCACGGTGACCCGGTCGCCCATGGTCATGGCCTCGACCTGGTCGTGCGTGACGTAGATGGTGGAAACGCCGATGCGACGCTGGATCCGCTGCACCTCGGCCCGCATCTGCACGCGCAGCTTGGCGTCCAGGTTGGATAGCGGCTCGTCCATCAGGAACACCGACGGCTCGCGCACGATCGCCCGGCCCATCGCGACCCGCTGCCGCTGCCCGCCGGACAGCTGCCCCGGCTTGACGTCCAGCCAGTCGGTCAGGCCGAGGATCTCCGCCGCCTCCCTGACCTTGGTGTTGAGCTGGTCCTTGGGCAGCTTGCGGAGCTTCAGTGCGAAGCCGATGTTGTCGGCGACGGTCATGTGCGGGTACAACGCGTAGTTCTGGAAGACCATGGCGATGTCGCGCTGCTTGGGCGTCTCGTCGTTGGCCTCCTTGCCGCCGATGCGCAAGACGCCGCTGGTGATGTCCTCCAGCCCGGCGACCATCCGCAGCGCGGTTGTCTTGCCACAGCCCGACGGGCCGACCAGCACCATGAACTCGCCGTCGGCGATGTTGATGCTGAGGTCCTTGACGGCATGGAAGCCGTTTTCGTAGACCTTGTTGATCTTCTCGAGGCTTACCGGGGCCATGACTTCTCCTTACCGGGCGCGTGCCCGAGATCGCAGGGACGGTTCATCCCTTCACCGCGCCCGAGGTCAGGCCGGAGATCACGAACTTGCGGAACATGAAGACCAGAATTCCGATGGGCACCACGGCCACCACGCTGGCGGCGAAGATGGTCCCGTAGGGGACCTGGAAGTTACCGCCGAATTCGGCGATGCCGACCGGGATGGTCCGGAAGTTGTTGGAGCTGTTGAAGGTGAGCGCCATCAGGAACTCGGTCCAGCAGGCGGTAAAGGTGAAGATGCCCGCGGTGAACAGCCCCGGCAGCGCCTGCGGCAAGACGATCGTCCAGACGGTGCGCAGCGGGCTGGCGCCGTCGATCCGGCCGGTTTCCTCCATCTCCTTCGGGATGCCGAGGAAGTAGTTCCGCAGGATCCAGATGGCGAACGGCAGGAAGAAGGCGGTGTACGGGATGATGAGAGCCGGGTAGCTGTTCAGCAGGTGCAGGTTGCGCATCAGCAGGTACAGCGGCGCGATCACCGCGACCTCGGGGAAAACCGAGATCATCAGCAGGATCACCAGCGTAGGGAACTTGCCCCGCATCGGCAGCCGTCCGAGCGCGTAGCCGGCCAGGGTGCCCAGGATGAGCACCAGGGCGGTGGCGGAGATGCAGTCGATCAGCGAGTTCCTGAAGTAGATGCCGAAGTCGTAGCCGACGAACGCGTTGCTGTAGTTTCCCCCGCTGAACGGGGTCGGGCCGAGCGCGGGCGGGCTGATGCCGATCGAGTTCGGGGCCTTGAAGCTGCTGGCGATCAGCCAGTACAGCGGGATGAGGATGAAGAGCGCGGTGATCGCCGTGGCGATGCTGACGCCGTTGATGTACCGGTGCCAGCCGACGCGCTTGCGGTTGCGCATGTTACATCCCTTCCTGTCCGACCTGGGCCCGGAATACCCGGAGGGTGGCCAGGCAGCCGAGCAGCACCAGGACCGCGGCGCTGACCGCGACGGCGGTGCCGGGCCCGAACGCGAGGTTGTTGAACAGCGCGTGGTAGGCCAGGATGGCCAGCGACTGGGTCGCGGTACCGGGGCCGCCGCCGGTCATCACGTACGGCAGGTCGAACAGGCCGAAGGCCTGCAGCACCCGGAACATGACGGCGAGCGCGATCGTCGGCCGCAGCAGCGGCAGGGTGATGTGCCAGAACGTGTACCAGCCGGACGCGCCGTCCATCTCGGCCGCCTCGTAGACGTCACCTGGCAGCATGACCAGGCCGGCCAGCACGATGATGGCCACGAAGGGCGTGGTCTTCCAGATGTCGGCGATCATCAAGCCGATGATGGCGGGAGTGGGGGTGCCGAGGATGACCGGGCTGCCGAGGCCGAGGGCGTTCAGTATGTAATCGGCGACACCGTAGGTGCCGTTGTAGATGTAGGCCCACAGTTCGGCGTTGATGACCGTGATCATCGACCAGGGGATGAGCAGCAGTGCCATCATCCAGCCGCGGCCGGCCGCCAGCCGCTCAAGCACGAGCGCGATGCAGGTCCCGATGACCAGCTCGACCACCACGGTGACCAGCGTGTAATAGAGGGTGAAGTACAGCGCGTCACGCCAGAGCGAGGAGTGCAGCAGCAGGTTGTAGTTGCTGAAGGTAAAGCCATCGAGGCTGAAGCCGTTGCCGCTCACCGTCACGTTGTTCAAGCTCATGACGACCGAGTACACGATCGGGAAGATCGTGACCGCGGCGATGACGATCAGTGCGGGCGCCGTGAACACCCAGCCCATCCGGGCCAGCCGTTTTCTGTTTACATCGGGGCGGCCAACCAGCTTCGGCTCGGCCACCACCTGGTCAGCGATATTGGACAGCGCGGTCATGAGTCCTCCACCGCCCCGGGCGGGATGGGAATCGGATATGCATACATAAGTCCTCCACCGCCGCGGGGCGGGATAGGGACGGGATAAGAAAAAGGGGTGCACCCCCTGCCGGGGCGCCCACGGCGGGCCGGAGCCGGATCAAGCCGAGGGCGCCCGGGCGGTAGGTGCCCGGGCGGGCCGGGAGCCGCATCGCAGCCCCGGCCCGCTCAGTGTGCGGCTATTACAGCCCGCCGCTTGATGTGCTGCTGAGTGCGCTGCTCGCGGCCGACTGCATGGACGAGGCCGCCGAGGACGGCGAGTTCGACCCGGCCAGGGCCCCGTTCACGTTCTCGTAGATCGCGGTGGACAGCGCCGGGTACTCGGGCGTTCCGGCGGGCCGTGGGGTCAGCTTGGTCTTCGGCACGACGGCGAACACCGGGTTCGAGCCGATGACAGCGGGGTTGGACCGCACGGCGGTGACGGTGGAGATGAACCCGTACTTCTCGGACAGGATGTCCTGGGCGGTGGCGCCGGACAGCCACTCGATGAACGTCAGGTCCGCCGCGATGTGCGTGCTGTGCGGGTTGATGTACATGTTCCAGCCGCCGATGTTGGAGTAACCGGGGTAGGACTGGCCGGCGAAGGTGGGCAGCGGGGCCACGCCGACCTGGCTGGCCGTGAGCTTGCCGCCGCTGGACGGGGTGATGGCGGCGGTGTAGGCGTAGTCCCAGTTGCGCAGGAACGCGGCGTTGCCACCGCCGAAGGTGTTCATCGCCTGCGGCTCCTGGAACGTCGTCACCGCGGCCGGGCTGGCGCCGGAGGTGATCAGGCTGCGCATGAACGTGATGGCCTTGACCGCGGCGGGGCTGCTCAGCGTGGCCGTGGTGTAGGTGCTGTTGGTCGGGGCGCCGCCCGCGTCGGTCAGGTATTCCATGAAGTTGCAGGTCAAGCCCTCATACGAGTCGCCTTCCCAGACGAAGCCGTACTTGACCAGACCGGCGTGGACCAGCTTGACGGAGTCAGCCTCGAGCTCCTCCCAGGTTGTCGGCACGGCCAGGTGCTCCTTGGCCAGCAGGTCCTTGCGGTAGTACAGGAAGCCCTGGTCCTCGAACAGCGGCGAGCCGTAGACCGCGCCCTTGTAGCTCGCCCCCTGGACCAGCCCCGGCGCGAACCTGCTCCAGTAGCTGGCGGGCAGGTACTGCGACAGCGGAACGGCGAGCTCGTGCGCGCCGAACTGGGCCGGCCAGATCACGTCGCCCATGAACACGTCAGGGGTGGACGAGCCGCCTGAGATCGTGGTGGCGAGCGTGGCCCGGTTGGTGTCGGTGTCGGTCGGCGCGGAGTTCAGCGTCACGTGGATGTTCGGGTACTGCTTCTCGAACGCGTTGATCAGTACCGTGCGGGCGTCGTTCGCGCCGGTGCCGGACAGCGGGCTGGCCGACCAGACGATGTCGCCCGATGTCGCCGAGCCGGTGGCCGAGCTGGTCGGCGAGGCCACCGCGGTCGACGAGCCCGAGCTGCCGCCGAGGGCGCCGGTGCTGGTCGAGCTGCTGCTGCCCCCGCTTGAGCCGCAGGCCGCCAGCGCCAGCACACCGGCCGCCGCCAGCGCGGCACCGATCCCGCCCCGCCGCATGAATATCATGCCTTCTCGTCTTCGAGACATTCTTCCTCCGAGGATTTCGCCCTGCGTCGGGCTGGAACTTGATTCGTTTTCACTGGATGATCTGGGCCAGCTGAGACGCCATCTCCGATAGCGCCTGCTGTGGTGTCTCCCGCATCCGCAGTGCCGCTTGCACCGCGCTGGAGATCACCAGGCTGGCCTGGTCGTAGTCAGCGCTGACCGGGCGCGGCTGGGCGGAGTCGATGGCCTGCTCGAGGACCGGCAGGTAAGGGAACTGCCTGCGCAAGCTGGGGTCGTTGTAGAGCTGTTTCCATACCGGCGGGAACCCTCCGTTCTTGAGCATGGCCGTCTCGTTGGACAGGTCGGTGAGGTAGGAGATGAAGTCAAGTGCGGTCTGCTGGTGCTGTGAGTAGGCGCTGATCGCGAGGTTGGCTCCGCCCAGCGAGGCCGAGCCGGGGCCGGCCTGGCCCGGCAGCGCGACCACGCTGAACTTGCCGACCACCTTGTTGCCGGATCCCGGCTGGCTGGCGGCCGCGTAGACGTCGGGCCAGTCGTTGAGGAACAGGAACTTGCCGGCCTCGAACGCCTGCTGCGCCGAGACCTCCTCGTAGCCGAGGTCCGCCGAGGGGATCCAGCCCTGGCGGAGTCCGTTCACCAGGAACTCGAGGCCGCTGACGGCCGGCGGCGAGTCGACCGTGACCTGCGTGCCGTCGGGGGAGAGGATCGACCCGCCCGCCGACTGGACGGCCTCGGCGAAGTTGACCGTGAGGCCCTCATACGGCGCGAGCGTGGCCGCGTACCCGTCGAGGTGGTACTTGGGGGCTACCTTGGTGGCCAGCGACTGCAGCTGCGCCCAGGTCGTGGGCGGTTTCTTGTGCGCCTTGGCGAGGATGTCGGAGCGGTAGTACAGCAGGTCGGCGTTGCTGTAGTCGGGGATGGCGTACAGGCGGCCCTGGTACATGGCGCTGGAGACGGCCGGCGGCAGGAAGTCCCGCAGCGGGAACTTGCCGGCCGGCAGCGGGATGATCCAGCCCGCCGAGGCGAACTCGGCCGTCCACACCACGTCCAGGTCGATGACGTCGTAAGAGTCGGATTTGGCTTGCAGGTTGGCGACCAGTTGCGCGAGCTGGTCGTTGGCTGCCTCGGGCAGGTACAGCGGGGTGACCCGCTGGCCGGGGTGCCTGGCGTTCCAGGCCTTGAGCACCGGCTTGAGCCAGGCGATGTCGTCGGAGCCGATCGCGAACGTGATCGGCCCGATCCCGTCGGTCAGCGAGGACGACCTGCTTGACGCCGCGCCCGATGCCGGAGCGCAGCCGGCCAGTGAGAGGACGGCAGCCGCGCTGACCGCCAGGCACGCGGCGGCGACCGCAAGAGCCCAGGTCAAGCGCGCCATTGCGCCTCCGCATCACAGGTCGTTGATATGGCTACGTCATACATGCTTGTTATGCACCCGATGCAATCCAGATGTCAATGACCTATACCTAGATGTTAGGTATGGCGCTAATCTTGAGATCTGGGGGTGACCCGCCTGCGGCACCCGCCGGGTCGTGGAGGTGGCATCAATCGTGCGGCAGCCCCTGCTGGCACTGCTGGCAAAGGAGCCGGCCCATGGATACGAGCTGAAGCTCGCGCTTGAGCAGACGTTCGGCGCGGCGTACCCTTCGCCGAACATCGGGCAGATCTACGTCACGCTGAAGCGTCTGGAAGCCGACGGCCTGGTCCGCAGTCAGGACGTGGAGCAGACCACCCGGCCCAACAAGCGCGTCTATGAGCTGACCCCGGCCGGCCGCGAGGTGGTCGCGGCGTGGGTGGACGAGCCAAGCGACGGGCCCCGGGTCCGCGACGAATTCTTCGCCAAGCTGATCCTGGCGCCCCGGGCGGGGCTGGCCGACCAGATGGAGCTCATCAACAAGCAGCGCCACCACTACTACCGGCTGATGCGGGGCCTCAACGAGCTGCAGGAGTCGGCCGGCCGCCGCCAGGACACCCCCGCCCGGCTGCTGGTCGAGGGCACCCTGCTGCACCTGCAGGCCGACCTCGACTGGCTGGAACGCTGCCAGGAGGAGCTCGTGTGACCGGGTCAGCGCCGGTCCCGGTGATGCTCCGGATCCGCAAGCTGGTGAAGGAATACCGCGCCGATGGCCTCTGCGTGGAGGCCCTGCGCGGGGTCGACATCGAGCTGGCCTTCGGCGAGTTCGTCGCCGTGATGGGGCCGTCGGGGTCCGGTAAGTCCACCCTGCTGCACGTCATCGGCGGGCTCGCGACCGCGTCGAGCGGTGAGATCTGGCTGCGCGGCCAGCGCGTCGACGGGCTCTCCAAACGCGACTGGGCGATCCAGCGCCGCCGGCACATCGGCTACGTGTTCCAGACCGCCAACCTGCTCTCCACGATGACCGTGGCCGACAACGTCGAGCTGCCCGCGATCTTGTCCGGCGTGTCGGCCCGGCAGGCGCGCCAGCGCCGCGAGGAGCTGCTTGACGAACTCGGCCTGACCGACAAGGCCCGCGTCGCGCCCGCCCGGCTGTCCGGCGGCGAGCAGCAGCGGGTCGCGCTCGCCCGCGCGCTCGCCCATCACCCCAGCCTGCTGCTGGCCGACGAGCCCACCGGCAATCTGGACAGCGCCAACACCCGCGATGTGCTCCGGCTGCTACGCCGCACGCACGCCGAGGGGCAGGC
>Ga0182024_10026533_pt1 | contig 10175 bp, 6 predicted proteins | sample P32metaG_FD_120480 | JGI IMG/M metagenome (GOLD analysis project Ga0182024, IMG submission 120480) | Permafrost microbial communities from Stordalen Mire, Sweden - P3-2 metaG (Illumina Assembly) | ecosystem: Environmental > Terrestrial > Soil > Wetlands > Permafrost | place: Sweden: Stordalen...
CGCGAGCCCGCCGGATCGGCTCGAATTCAATATCTTTCTTCCCGGCAAGGGCGCTGTGACCATTGGCCCATTCCAACTGACACAGATACCCGATTCGACATCTGCAGGTGACGTGCGCGACACGGAAAGCCAGGAGATCCCGGCGATAAAACTGGACGAAGCAATCTCCGTAGCAGCCCGCGCGGAACAGAACTACAAGGTCGGATTGATTCCCGAGGCCGAGTACGACGCGGCCACGGATGCAGTGGAAATCCTAAAGGCTGAATTGACCGGCGACGCAGTGCAGGTAGCCCGGACGCAGCTCGACGCGGCGCAACGCCAGGTGGACGCGATGTCCAAAACTTACAAGGAAGGCGTGACCACGGAGGCGGATTACGCAAAGGCCCGGACTGATCTCGAAATTGCGGAAGTGAGATTGCGCATAGCGGAAGCCGCCAAGGGGGAACAGGCGGCAGGGGCGTCGCCCAGTCCCGCGACGGCGCAGCCGGCGGGCGATACGGCGGCGGCGCCCGCCCCATCCCCCGCGCCGAAACCGCCCAAACTACTCGCGGAGATGCTCTTCGCCGACGTACCCGCGGATTTCACGCCTACGCCAGAAAACATGACCCCCGATCGTCTGCGCCAGGTCCCGGGCACGCACATCACCAATATGCCAACCGTCATCATGGCAAATGGGCGAATGGCTCAGATACTTAGTTTTGACAAACCCGTGCCCCCCGGTAATCCCGGTCCCATGGATATCCAGTCGCCCGGGATGAAACTCAACTTACTCCCTGTGCTCGACGGGGAGAGTGTGCGGTATACTCTCAAGGCATCGTTCACAAGCTCCAGCTCCACTAATAGCGCCGTGACCAAGGATCAACTTATGACCGGTATAGTGGCGCTCGGGAAACTGGCCGTCTTCGATCTACGCTGGGCAGACGTCCCGTACCGCAGCGTAGTTTCAGTGAAGTTCACTCGCATTGATGCCACCGGCGAGCCGCCCGGCGCCGGGAAGTAATCTTCGCTCCCTTCGCCTCCTTCTGTAAAATGATTCCGTGATGGAAAATGAATCGCTCGCCGCCACCCGCTGGACGCTGGTGATGGCCGCCGCCTCGCTGGACGATCCGGAGCCGGCGATGCGCGCGCTGGCCGAGCTATGCCTTACTTACTGGCCGCCCCTCTACGCCTACATCCGGCGCCAGGGCGCCGATCCGCATGAGGCTGAAGATTTAACCCAGGAGTTTTTCGCCCATCTGCTGGCGAAAAACTATCTGGCCGATGCCGACCCCGCCAAGGGTAAGTTCCGATCCTTCCTGCTTGCGTCGCTAAAGCATTTTCTCTCAAACGAGCGCGACCGCGCCCGCGCGCAAAAACGGGGCGGCGGCAAGACCGTGATCGCGCTGGACGCCCTGAGCGAGTCCGCCCGCGCGCGAATCGAGCCGGTCGAGAGTTCAACGCCGGACAAAGCCTACGACCGCCAATGGGCCTTGACGCTCCTCGATCAAGCCCTCAAGCGCCTCCGCGCGGAATTCGCCGATGCCGGCCGCGAAAAACTCTTCGAGGAAATGAAACCCTTCCTCACCGGCGACGCCCCCGCCCAATCCCACGCCGAAATCGCCGCGAAATGCGCCCTCACCGAAGGCGCCGTAAAAGTCGCCGTCCACCGCATGCGCCGCCGCTACCGCACCCTGCTCCGCGAAGAAGTCGCCCAAACCGTCGCAACCCCCGAAGAAGTCGACGGCGAAATCCGCGACCTCTTCGCCGCATTCCAGCCAGAGTGAAGCGGCTTTTTACTCCAAATAATCTGCGTTAATCTGTGTAAATCTGTGGTTAAAGAGTAAGTCGTTAGTGAAAGTCATGCGACCCGCCCGCGCTTAGCTCCCCGGCCTGCAATGCCTCCACATGGGACGCCTTCACGTGGATCACATCATCCACGCTTTGCAACCTGCCTTTCACCAGAAGAAACGCCTCCTGCGTGATTACCAACCGGTTCCTCTCAAAAAATTTCGGCTCGATGATGATATTCACTATTCCCGTCTCATCCTCGAGGCTCAGGAATACAAATCCCCGCGCCGTCCCCGGCCGCTGCCGGCAGATCACCGCGCCGGCGACGGTAACTAAGCTCCCATGCCGCCGCGAGGGAAGATCCACAGCGCGTAGGACCCCGCTCAGCCCCGGCCGCAGCAGCTCCATCCCATGCCGTGCAACCGAGAGCCGCATCCCCTCGTAATCCGCCTCCAGTTCCTCCGCCGGATTCATCGCCGGAAAAACAGGCCCGCGCGATTCTGAAGAAGCGAACAAGTCCCCGCCGTCAAATCCATCCAGCGCGCTCCACAGCGCCTGCCGCCGCCCCGGCGCCAATCCTTCCAGCGCCCCAATGCTCGCCAGCCTCCGCAGAACTCCATTCCCCCCAAACGGCACCCGCCGCCGCAAATCCTGGATCGACGTAAACGCCCCCCGGGCCCGCTCCGCCATCAGCATCTCCGCAAGTCTCTCGGGCATCCCCTCCACCACGCAAAAACCAAGCTGGACATTGTCATCCGGTTTGACCGTGCAAAACCAATCGGACCGCTCAATCGACACCGGGTCAAACTGCACCCCATGTCTCTTCGCATCCATGATCAACGTCGCCGGTGAGTAAAAACCCATCGGCTGGTTATTCAAGAGACTGGCGCAAAACTCCGGCGCGCGGTGCGCCTTCAAGTATGCGCTCCCGTAGGCAAGGTGCGCGAAACTGATCGCATGCGACTCCGGAAATCCGTAGAGCGCAAACGAAGCAATGGCGCTGGTTACCTTCTCAATGATCTCCGCCGTATGCCCTTTCTTCTCCAGCGCCGCGCGGAGCTTCTTCTGCACCCGCATCATCTTTTCCTCGGACCTATGATAACTTAGCGCCCGCCGCAATTCATCCGCCTCCGAGCCCGTGAAATCCGCAAGCACCATCGCTACCTTCAGCATTTGCTCCTGGAATAGCGGCACGCCAAGCGTCCGCTCCAGCACATCGATGACATCCGGATGATAGTAAGTGACCTCTTCCTTGCCGGCACGGCGCGCCAGATACGGATGCGTCAGGTTCCCCTGGATCGGACCTGGCCGGATGATCGCCACCTCGATGACCAAGTCGTAGAATACCTCCGGTTTCAACCTCGGCAGCGTCGCCATCTGCGCACGGCTCTCGATCTGAAACACGCCTATCGTATCCGCCTTCCGGATCATCTCGAAAGTAAGCGGATCCTTCTCCGGTAATTGCGCGAGATCAACCGGCCGCCCCCGCCGCGCCGATAACTCCACCGCATCCTGGATGACACTCATCATGCCGAGCCCAAGAAAATCAACCTTGATGATCCCGAGGTCCTCGCAATCGTCCTTGTCCCACTGCGCGACAACGCGCCCCGGCATGCTCGCATTCTCGAGCGGCACAATGGTATCGAGCCGCCCCTCGCAAATGATCATGCCGCCGGAATGCTGCCCAAGGTGGCGCGGCAGGCCATAAATTGAATGAAACAGCGTCGCCAGCGCCTGCCCGCGCGGATGCGCCGCGGGCAGCCCGGCCATGTCCACCTGGTTCTCGAAAGCGATGGTGTGCGGATAATCGCCGTCGGCATAAAGTCCGGAAAACCGGTCCAGCACATCCGTGGATAGCCCAAGCGCCTTGCCCACCTCCCGCATGGCGCTCCGTCCCCGGTAAGTAATGACATTCGCCGTCATCGCCGCTCCCGTCCGCCCGTACCGCCGGTATATCTCCTGGATCACCTGCTCGCGTTTCTCTCCGCTGGGCAAATCAAGGTCTATGTCGGGCCACGAACCTTTCCGGCTCTCACTTAGAAAGCGTTCGAAGAGCAACTTATGCTTCAGCGGATCGCAATAAGTGATCCCCAGACTGTAACATACCGCGCTATTCGCCGCGCTGCCGCGCCCCTGCACCATGATGTTATTCGTCTTGCAGTATTGGACTATGTCCCAAACGATGAGAAAGTAACCCTGGATGCCGAGCCGGATGATTAAGTCGAGTTCCCGCTCGAGCTGCGCGCGCACTTTCTCATCCATCACCGGAAATCTCCCCCGCGCTCCTGTGTAAGTCTGCTCCCGCAGCATCCCCGCCATCCCCGCCGCATCGAGCCCGTGATAAGTGGGAAAATCGTATCCAAGGTTCTCGAGCGAAAAATCGGCCCGGTCCGCGAGACGCCCGGTATTGGCGATGGCCTCGGGAAGATCGCTGAATATCCTCTCCATCGCGGCGCCATCCTTGATGTAGCGATGATGGTTGGGACTTAGCAGAGTCCCCGCCTGGTCGAGATTGGTATGATGCCGGATGCAGGTGAATACATCGAGCACCTGCCGCCCCTCGGGAGTGGCATGGCAGACGCCATTACTGGCCAGCAGCGGCGCGCCGGTGGCGGCGGCAAGCGCCACGAGGCGCTCATTCAGGATTTTTTCGCCACGCAGGAAATGGCGCTGGATTTCAATGAAAACATTGCCACGCCCAAAGATGTGGGTAAGTCGTCCAATGATCTCGGGCGCGGCGTCGCGATCATTCCCCGCGATGGCCCGGTGCAGCGGCCCTTCTTCATCGCCGGTAAGAGCAATAAGACCCTCCGCATGGCTCTCAATTTCCACCCAGGTGACGGAGGATGCCGCCTTGGCGCCGCGCAATTTTCCAACGGTCAGCAGCCGGCAAAGGTTCTGGTATCCCCGCCGCGAAGCAACGATGACAGGAAGGATCGAGCCGTCGTCAATGGTAACTTCACATCCAATAATCGCCTTCAGCCCCAGCTCCCGCGCCCGCGCATGGAAGCGCGGCGCCCCATAAACCCCGTCCCGGTCATGCACCGCAAAAGCCGGCAACCCAAGCTCCGCCGCCCTCTCCGCAAGCTGCTCCGGATTGGAAGCCCCGCGCAAAAAGTTGAAAGCGCTGCGCGCATGAAGCTCGGTATAAGACATGGTTAAGTGGTGGATTCTCTACTTGAACTTACACTTTAACCTGAACTTGAACTTACCTTACACTTACACCTAAACCTACACGTATCGGGAAGTGCAAGTAACCTAATCATATATCCCATCGATAAACCACCCCTCCCCCTGCTGGAAGAGCCTGTACAGCCGTCCGTCCGCCCCCTCCACCTCCCACTCGCTGCGCTCCCATGCCTGCCGGTCCCACCATTCGCCGGAGGTCATCCATGGCCCCGAGCATTCCCCCAGCGGCGCGCTGAACTCCTCGATGATCAACGACGCGGGCCGGTCGTTCATCGTAAATACATTGGCCGGCCGCGGAGGCCGGAACCGCCTCAGTGCCAGCCCGCGCGGCGCCGCCCCCTTGCCCGGAGTGCCGGCGGCGCGAAAGGCCGGCGCCTCCATCCGAAAGGCATCCGCTCGAAAAGTATCCTCCTTCACCGGCACCCCCGCCCGGTCCGCGCCCACCAGCGCCGAGAGCCGCGCCAGCGTCTGGTGAAATTGATTCGGATCACGCAGCGATGTCTCAAAAAGCCCTAGCTGTTCCTTCACCGCCTTGCACGGCCGCGCCGCGAGATACAGCGCCTTGATCGGATTCGGCGTCTGAAAACCCTCCAGGTGCGTAAAGAGCATCCGTAATAGCGTCTCCACATCCCGCGTCGGCGATGGAATCGCGAAAACCCTCGTATAATCCGGCCCGCTGGTGAACCCGATGCGCAGCTCCAGCGCCTCCACCACCAGCCACGCCGCCGCCAGCCGGTCCACGATGCAATCCAGGAACCGCCGCAGCATGAAGAGCAGCGGCTCCAGCAGCTCGATTTCATTCTCGAATTCCGTCGCCTCCTCATACCTCTCCGGCGCCGCCACCAGCTTCAGCAGCCGCGTGCTTTTTCCTGCGATGCATTCCCAATGCCCCAGCCCCTCCTCGCCAAATCGCGCCGCCAGCCCCTCCGGCGGCAATTCGCAAAACTGGCTCAGCCGCCGGATGCCCAGCCCCCGCAGCGTCCGCCGCAGCCCCGGGCTCGGGCTCAGCGCCCCCACCGCCAGCCCGTGCAAATCCTCAATCCGGGCCGCATGAAAAATCGGCCGCCCATTCCGCGCCGCGAGCAGCGCCAGGCCCGGTGTCGCCGCGATGCCGATTTTCCCGATCAGCTCCTGGCGGCCAAGCTGCTCGATCAGCCCCTGCGCCGTTTTCTGGTGCAGGCCCTCCGGCAGCCCCTTCCAATCCAGCGTGCAAATGCCCTCCCCTGTCGCCTCGATCCACGGCGAGGCGCGCGCCGCGCATTGCAGCAGCGCCGCCCCGGCCATCCGCTCATGCTCCGCCGAGCGGTACCTCACCTCCAGCCCGGGGCAGCGCGCAAGCCCCTGCGTCGATGTCATCCCCTCCCGGACCCCCGCACGCCGCGCCGCCCGCGTATATTGCAAAATCCGCGCCGGCTTCTCGTTTTCATCCACTATCGCGACAGCCCTTTCCCGCGCCGCAGCCTCATAGCGCAACGCCGCCTGCAAGTGAAAACTCGGGATATAAATCGTGGCAAACATGGGGATTTAAATTCGAGTTCCACTCATCCCCATTGGTCCCGTTAGTCCTATCACTCTCATCTCTCACCCAGCCTCCACCGTTACCCGCCCATCCCTCCGAATGACCTGAAACTCCATCCTCCCAAACAGCTCCTCCACCGGCCGGTCAAGATCACCCACGCGGAAAATCCCCCGCACCTCTATCCGGTAATGCGCGCTGCTCACCATGAACCACGGCGTCGCCACCAGGCACGCCACCGCGCTCTGCCCAGCCACTCGCTCCAGCCGGTGCCACGTCGTATTCGGTATTTTCCGTAGTTCCCCGCGTCCGCTCCCACGCAGGTCCAGCAGCACGATTGGCACATTCCCATCCCGCAGCACCAGGTCCGTCGCCTTCAAAAACTCCCCCATATTCCGGCAGCGCACCCAGAGCAGATGCGCCAGCGTATCCGCATCCAGCGGCTGTGGATCGAACCCATCCGCCCCATCGATCAGCGCCACCGGACGCCGCTCCACCGCGCAGGAGCGCAGGATCGCATTGAGAATGCTCAGGCATCCCCCCGCATCCGGCGGAGTGCTTATCTCCGTCAGCCTCCCCTTCCACAGCCCGCCCCCCAGCGCCTCGTCCAGCCGCCGCACCCCGGTCGGGAAAAAGAGCCCATGCCGGCGCGCCGGGGCTGGAAAACGCCGCGCAAGCAGTTCCCGCAATTGCTGAATGGTCTCGGCCTGTTCCATGAGGATTTCAGGGGGAGAATAAGCCCAAAAAAGAAGTGTTCAAGTGAACATATATACCCAGCCGGAAAATCCTCAATCCCGCCCCTCATAAGCGCGCGAAATCACTGCCTCGGGCGGTAATCCCGTGGGTCAAGACAAGTGTCGAACATTGTCCGGTCAATTTTGATCCAATCGGTGCCATTGATTCCCCGGCGATTATTGGAGGCGGGGCTGATGGGAAATGCACACGCAATTTTCAACCAGCGCCCTTGAATTGTGGCGATTTCGCGAATTTCATCCGCCACTTCCGAAAGGTCTTGGTCCTGGCTAAACACAAGCAGGACGTCGGCGCTTTGCCGGTAGGCCATTCCGATGATGTCGAGGGCGAGACGCACATCCACGCCCTTTTCCTGGCCGACAAGAACGGTATGGGTTGTGCCGTCGGGCAACCTGACGGTTTTGTTGCGATACCGGAGCGCCCGCTTATAGACGTGAATCCCCGCCCGGCTCATTTGGAGCAGTTTGCTCGACCAAAAGACGTTCTTTTGCGGATCGTCCTGCAAATCGGGCACGCCGGTGTAAAAACGCACCTGTTGCAGTTGCCAGTGTTGCTGGGCGCAGACCGCCCGCGCAAGTGCAAGCGGATCATAATTCGGGTAGGAATAGCCAAACGCGCTGCGCGCACCGTAAAAAAGATTCTGACCATCCACGAAAGCGACCGCGCGCTTCAACGCTGGTTCTGAGGGCATAAACCAAAAAAAAATAACCCCGCCCGGGCCTTGCGGCAAGTCGGACGGGGATTAGTTAACGAGAGTCTCTACACCGCGATGCATTCCCCGTCAAGTTGGTAGTGGTACAGTTTGGCCACTTCGCACAATCCGCGGCCAGCGTGTCATTCTCGATTCCGACCTCGCCAGAATTTACGGCATCCCCACCTTCCGTTTTAACGAAGCCGTCAAGCGCAACCGCGACCGCTTTCCAGAGGATTTTCTCTTTCAACTGACCCGCGAGGAGTTCAGCGCTTTAACATCGCAATTTGCGATCTTAAAGCCGGGACGCGGCTAGCATCGCAAATATGTTCCTCTCGCTTCCACAAGAATTGTCCCTAGAATCGCAGCCAGCGGATTGCCGGGCGGGCCGTTAATTCGCCATACCCGCTCTATTTATATGGATGATCCCTCCCCGGAAGTCGTATCCGCATTTTCTTACAAAGACCGGTCCGCCGGTCTCGTTATCTTTGGCATATTCACCGTACTGATGGGCTGCCTGGCAGCGCTGCTCGTCCCGCTGATGCTCTTTGCGGAGACCCAGGCGGCAAAAGCTCCGGGCGGCGTCCCGCCCGGCGGCATGGCCTTCCCCGCGGCGATGTACGGCGTCGCCGCCATGGTCCTCATCTGGCTCGGCATCGGCTCGGCCATGAAACGCCGCTGGGCTCGCGCCCTGTTGCTCATTCTCTCATGGGGCTGGCTCATCACGGGCGTCATCGGCATAGCCGGCGCGGCGATAACCATGCCGGCCGCCATGGCTCACCTCCCCGCCCCGCCTATTGGCTCCCAGGGCTCCCAGCCACAAGTGACACCCGCCATGATGGCCGGCGTGATGACATTCACGTTCATTTTCATGGGCGTCCTCTTCATCGTTCTGCCCGCCATCTGGATCTTCTTCTACGGCAGCAAGCATGTGAAAGCCACCGTCGAGGCTCGCGACCCCGTCGAGCGCTGGACAGACCGCTGCCCGCTCCCCGTCCTCGCCGTCGTCCTCTGGCTGGCCCTTTCCGCGCCGATGATGGCGGCCATGCCTTTCATTTATAAACCGGTGATCGGATTTTTCGGCATATTCCTCACCGGCATCCCGGCGCTTGCAGCGTATTTCGTCATCGCGGTACTATGGGGTTACGCCGCGTGGTCGCTGTATCACTTGCGGCGGCAGGGATGGTGGCTCGTCGTGGTCGTGATGCTGGCATTCTCCATTTCGTGGTACATCACCATTTCGCGCAACGATCCGCTGGAGATGTATCGCCTGATGGGATTTCAGGACGCCCAAATCGACCAACTGAAAACCATCACTCCCTTCATCCTGGGCAGGCATTACTGGGAAATTATGTTTGCCGCGCTCCTCCCATTCTTCGGCTACATGCTTTTCATCAAAAAATTCTTCCCGCGGCAGCAGCAGACCATGGCGTGAGGAGGGCCTGCGCTTTCAGCGAATCTTGGTTTCAAGACTTCTAACCAGCCCGCTCTTTCTCCAAAAGAAACGCATATTTCGCGAACACATCCATCCCGCGAATAATCGAGATCAGCCAGCCCCTCCACCCATCGCGCCACCCTTGCTTCAAGACCAGGTGCTTGAAGAACGCCACCCACGGCGAAAGCAGCAGGTACCGCCACCGGAACCGCTTCCCCCGCGCCGCGTAAGAGGCCGCCATCGTCCTCGAGTAGCTGATCGTCCGGTGCAGATGATCGTCCAGGTCGCGAAACGAATAGTGCAGTAAATCCCCATCCAGCCGCGCCGTCTCCCCGCCCACCTCCAGCGCCGCGTGCGGGTCCATCCCGCCCCAGCGCCCAGCCCCGCGCCGCAGCAGCCGCAGCCGCCACTCCGGGTACCACGCGTGCCATATCCACGCCCCCAGGTACCAGGTTCGGCGATTAACGTAATACCCATCGCCCCGCGGCCCGCCGCCCGCGAACAGCCCGCATAGCCCCTCCGCCAATTCCGGCGACAGCGCCTCGTCCGCATCCAGAAACAGCACCCACGGCTGCGTGCACAGATCGAGCGCCCGATTCTTCTGCGCGATAAATCCCTCCCACCCCGCGACCTCCCATCGCGCCCCCGCCGCCCGCGCCAGCGCCTCCGTCCCATCCGTCGATCCAGAATCCACCACCACAATCTCCCCTGCCAGCCCCTCGATGCTCGCCAGCAGCCGGGGCAGATTCCCCTCCTCATTGCGCGTAATAACCGCGACGGAAATCGGCAGCCCCCCGCGCTTCATATCCTCCCCCCATAGGCCG
>Ga0182024_10026534_pt1 | contig 10175 bp, 8 predicted proteins | sample P32metaG_FD_120480 | JGI IMG/M metagenome (GOLD analysis project Ga0182024, IMG submission 120480) | Permafrost microbial communities from Stordalen Mire, Sweden - P3-2 metaG (Illumina Assembly) | ecosystem: Environmental > Terrestrial > Soil > Wetlands > Permafrost | place: Sweden: Stordalen...
CTTGCCGGTCCCCGATTCCCCATGAATCAGCACCGACGCCTTGTAGGGCCCCAGCCGCTGAACCATCTTCAACACCCGCCGCATATTCGCCGACCGCACCACCATCCCCCCTACTTCCTCGCAGTTAGGCAGCGTTTGGCTCAGGCCAATCCATTCGTCCTCGGGAGCGTAATTATCAGAACTTAAAACATCCAATGCCGCTGTAATCGGTGGCTTTTGCACCAAATCCATCTTCCAACCTGCCAACCTGTTCAAAGGGTGAATTTCTAGTGGGCCGAATTTATTCTGGTTGCGATGTTGGATACAAGCAATTAGCGAAGCGCATTCATCTTTTGATAATAAAAGGCTTGGTTAGGGAATGTTAATCGAGTCAAAGATTATAAAAAGAAGTCTCCAATTATTAATAGACTATTATACATGTATTAGGATTGAAGTAGATGTTATAATGAGACTATAATAGTAAAAAATGATAAAAGCATCACAGATCGCTAAAAAGTGTAGGTTTTAGGTCTCTGGCCCATCGTGGGCAACGTCGAAATCGCCACGGCCGCTATTATCGCGGGAACACGGCACTTACGGTTTCGTGCACCGACCGAGGCTCGAGTTAGCGACGCACTGGGCCTTTCAATCCTTGTCAACGAGACATAATATCCTTCTACGTTCAGTGATTATTTTCTACAAAAAGTAACCCGTCGAAATCGACCTCCTGCGTCCGCGCCGGAGGGTGCGGCGGAAGCGTCCGATTTGAATGGCCCTCGCGGAGTCGCGCCAGCGTCCGTAGGGCGGGCGATTTGTCGCGGCTCAGGCGGCGACGAGTTTGCGAACCGTGGGAGAGTCGGTAACGTCCCTCGCACGCTTGCGTTCATCGATTCGCTTGCTACTGATGGCGAACGGTAGGTTGAAGCGCAGCCGCTTTCCATCGTCGAGCATTTCGAACCCGTACTGGCCAGCCTCCGCAACTGCCGTGGTCAAAGCGTCGCCCTCAAGCACCATTGCCTGGACGTAAATCTTTCCGCCGTCAAGAGTACGCGCGTATGGCCACTCGATCGGTTCGCCGGCGCGCACGAAGTATTTGTAGCCCCCACTAAGGTTCCACGGCTTGAAGATCGGATAGAGCAGTAGGGCACGGGCCTTAAGTACTCCGGCGAGAATTGCTCCGGAATAACGCAGCAAACGGCCGGCCCCGGCGGCCACTGCCCATAGCTCGCCACACTCGAAGACCGTCTCCGGTGGCAGATGAGTGAGGTCAGGCTTTGCATAGCTTTGGCTGAACATAGCTAAGTCATGCATAGCAAAGCCGCCGATCATTTCAGGCATTGACCCGCGTTCGTCGTAAAGGCCATAGAGCTTGCCGAACGCCAGATGTACCTCTCCGATAACCGATCGGCGAGTTTCGCTGAATCCCGCTCCGCGCATTACGCGGACCTCGCTTAGTCGGCGCGCGAATGTGTGTCGCTCGGCGTCTGTCGTCAATAGTCGCAGTTCCATGAGAATCCTCCTAGGTCTGGTTTGAGCTCCCTGATTCTGCTGGTTGATCAGGAAACGTTTGGAATGAAGTAGCAAGCACCCGACCAGCCGCGTCCACGCGTGCGTACTAGGCTTGATAAGGACAGAGTTAGAGACTTCGATAGCGAAAGCAGCGCCGACCGAATCAGGCTGCTCCGGGCGCCCGCGATACCGCATCGCCACACCTGCCCAGCTCCAAGAATCGACGGGATAGACCAGGATAGCATAGATTTCGATGGCAGGCGGCGATTGAAGTGTTGAACAACTGTAGAAATATCGACGTGATATGAGGTGAATGACGACATGGGAGTCGATAAGATGTTTGTGCTAGTCGAGACAGTTACTATAGTATCAGCATTAATCACTCACTTGACTCGCAGTTGTGGGAACCTAACCTTGCAGTGTTCAGGCACGATTGGCTTAATATCGCTTGGTTACGAGCTGTTGCAAACTCGTGCGGAGTTGATGAAGATATGCGTGGCGATTTATCCGTTTGCCGCACGGCGATAGACCCAGTGAACCCAGAACCTCATATCGAGAAAATGGTTGCGCGCATCCTGGCCGAAACTCGTGATAAAGAGACGCACAAGATCGAGGCTTGGAAGAAGCCCGTCGACGATATCAAGCGGCTCGTACGGCATGATTACGTTCGTAGCCTGCGGAAGAGCCTGCCGTACCGAGAATTAAAAACGTTAGTTGCGGCCTTTAGCGAAAGGCTGCCGGGGTTCAATCGCGAAATCTGCGGCATGATGGCGACTGACCAACTGGCCGCGTGGGCAACGAGCCTCAATTTGAATTTTAACGCGTCGCCGAATTCCGGGGCAGACGGTCTCGCACTCCGAGGCTTTTACGTGACCGGCAAAGAGGGTTCGCTAAAGCGTCCGTTGATTTACGTTAATACAGCGCATCATCCGCTGGCGGTTTCGTCCACTTTCTGTCATGAAGTGGGGCACCATTTGAGCTCCGAACTCCTTGGTGGAGATGAGGATAAACCGGTTCATTTCTTCTTCGACGCCGATTATGCCTCCCATCTTGAGGAACCGAGCGAGCTCGCGGCCGACGTAATGGTGAGTATTGCGGGCTATCCGGAGCCGATTGCGCGTAAAATTTTTGAGACTCCGTGGAAATGGGGATTAGTGGCAAAGGCCAAGGACATGACCGAAGCGGCGCTGGCTGAAGTGTGTGGTCACCTGAAGCAAGCCTATGGCTTTGATCTGATGGAACGGATCCCTGCGGATCGGCGATTGCACTACTTGTCTGGGATGATTCATTACGCGAAACTACGTTGGGCACTACTTGCTGAGTACGAAATATGAAGAAGAAAAGTCTGGGTCAGGTTCTGAAAGGCCAGCGCGAGATTCTCGGGCTAACGCAGCGTGAACTGGCGGTTAAACTCGAAGTCAAGCCAAGTCACGTCGCCTATCTTGAAAAGGATCGACGACGCCCTTCGCTGGCGCTGGTTAGTCGTATCGCCAACGTGCTGGGGCTTGAAAAGGAGCCACTGTTTCTGCTCGCCCATCCCGAGGCGAGTTCGCTTTTGACGGGTCGGCGTGATCCGGCTGCGCCCAATCGCAATCCGGCCCAGGTCTGGCGGGATTTTACTGGCAACAAGGCGATGTTGGCGCGCCATAATGTGAAGCCACGTGAGCTCAAGGTGCTGTCGCAGGTGAATCTGCTGGGAAAAGTTGCGACGCCGCGCCAGTTCCTTTTTATCCTCAACGCCATCCGGCAGGCGGTCGAAGAGGAAGAATAGGGAAGGCAACGACGGTACGGCATCGAGCGGGTCTTGATTACCGCGAAACGCTGCCTTCGGATGGTGGGGCGTAGAGTTAACGCGCCCGCATCGGCTTGCGTTACCGCAGGGTGTGGCGACGATAAGAAAAACAACTAGTTAGAAGACGCCGCGCGTGGGTGTTTTCTCCGGTGCGGCGTTCGTGCATCGAGAAATAACGGAAACCGCAATTGATCGCGTAGGCGGAGGGCCGAATGGCGCGCGACAAGGGCTCCCGGCGCCTGTCCAAATTCTGGTGGGTTTTCACGTTTACCCTGGGGACCGCTGGGGGGGCGATCTCTTCAGAATTCCTGCACGCGCAAAATACCTTCTGGATCATTCTCTTTCTTGGCGCCGTAGCTGGTGCGGTCGCCATCTTCGAACAGTTTGGCGATCAGCGTGGGCGTGGAGCTCGTGCGCCGCTCAGCGCTCCCCGATGGAGCGGGCGCAGTCTGCCGAATCATCCCCTCTCGCCGCATAAGCAGGCCGTCGGTAAGCGCCCGGCGCGCCGGGCTCAGCTCCACGCGATTACCGGCAAAAAAAATGCCGAGCCGCCTTCCTCAGGCACATCATAAAATCCTCGGGTGACTGTTCCTGAGATGAATCGATGCTTGCCGTCAGACGCACCGGATCTCGATCGCTAACGTGACAGCTTCTTGTCCGTGCGAGGACGGTCCAAGCCCATATTCCTGAATGAGTGCGCATGGGAGAGGATTCATCGACGCTGTCCAGTTTTTCGTGACGCCTCTGCACCTGTGCGGCCGAAAGCCCAGCGGAGATTACTCGGAATGCGCATCGGCGTGCCGCGGGGAATTGTCGAGGTGCTTGGGCTGACGGTGGTGGTCGAGGAGCGTGCGCAGGGCGTTTGCGGCGGGAGGTAACGCGCATGATTGATCTGATCCTTAGGGGTGGCGACGTGGTGACTCCTCAGGGCGTCGGCCAATGGACCATTGGAGTGAAGGACGGACGCATCGCGACGGTCGGCCTCGACGATCGCTCAATCGAGGCGGCTCGCGTGATAGACGCCAGCGGCAAAATCGTCGTTCCTGGTGGTATCGAGCCGCACGCTCACCTATCTAGTCTCGTTACGATGCACCCGACCGGCCGCGAGTTCACGTTGGGACCGGAAGAGGATACCGTAGGGATGGCGTTTGGCGGGACCACGACGCATTTAGACTTCTGTTTCGTTCATCCAAAAACGGATATTCCGGCCGCGCTTGAACAGCGGCGCCGGCGCTGGATCGGCAAGTCACACGTCGACTATAGCTTTCACATTGCCTTGGGCGGTGCGCTACCCTTAAAGATTTTCGATCAGATGCGCGAAGCGATCGCCGAGGGCTTTCCGAGCTTCAAGGTCTTCACCAACGAAACGCTGCCGCCGCATCCCCAACGCCTGCCTTTCAAGCTCGACTTCGGGCGCATCGAGTTGGCGATGGGGCAAGCAGCCCGACACGGCGGAATCATGGTCGTCCACGCCGAGGACGACGACCTCGTGCAGTTCAATTATGAACGCTTTCGCGAAGAGGGGCGTACCGACGGCGCGAATCTCCACCTTGTGCATAACCAGCTCTCGGAGCAGTTGGCTTTCACGCGCACCATTCAAGTGGCGGCTGCGACTGGTGCGGCGGTCTATTTCGTCCACACCTCGGCCCGCACCGGAGTCGAGGCAGTGGTCGAGGCGCGAGCGCGCCGGCTGCCAGTGTACGCAGAGACGCTGCATCATTACGCCTGTTTTTCGGCCGAGGAGTACAAACGGCCGCGCGGTTTCTGCCACCACACCTATCCGTCATTGAAGTTGCCTGACGATCAGGACGCGCTCTGGGAGGGGCTCGTACGCGACGGCGTCTCGACCACCGCAACCGACGAATACCCGACCTCGCTCGCGGTGAAGCTGCGCGGCAACAAAATAGACGATGTGACTGGCGGTAATCTCGGCGCGGAGGCGCGGATGGGAATCATCTTTACCGAGGGGGTGATGCGGCGCGGTATGTCCCTGCAACGGTTTGCTGACGTCACCTCGACCAATGCAGCGCGCATCCTCGGGCTTTACCCGCAAAAGGGTGTCATTGCGCCCGGCAGCGACGCCGATCTCGTAATGATTGATCCATCAATCGACAAAACGCTGGTGCGCGAGGACTTCCATGTGAGCGACTACAGTCCGTGGGAGGGCTGGCATGTGCGTGGATGGCCGACAACGACCATTTTACGCGGCAAGGTGATCGTAGAGAACGGCCGCTTGGTGGGGGAATTAGGCGACGGACGACTCGTGGCGCGCAAGATCGATCCGGCCATATTGCGGCGCCCGGCAAGCTGAATTTTACGCTGCGAGGGCGATCACAGGCCGGCGAGGAACTGGAGCTGGCGCGAGCTGAAACGAACGAGCGACTAAATAATTCGGAACTAAAGGGGCTGTATCTTTGCTAAGCCGTTATGAAAAAATCTTGCAGAACGCAACTAGGGAATTTAGAACATCGATAGACACACGATAGTTGAGTTAGGCAATTGAGGCCGCATTTCAAGCGATATGAATCGATAAGTGTCAACCGTCGTTGGTGGTGGCGGATTCTGCAAATCTGCTCGGAAATAAAACAGTGACATTTCGGGCTTGACTCTCTTCTCGCGCGAATGGTAATTCCAATGTCTGTAAAAGGATCGCCGCGTGTCTGGAGAACCATCGAAGGTTGGCGGCATAGCTCTGGTGAAGGTGCGGCTGGCCGAGTGAATCGGTCATACCGCGACATTATGGGATCAGCAGACGCCTCGACGCTCTTAACGGAGGTTTGCTTGGCGTGCAACCGGTTATCCCTAAGGCAGGCATGGCGGACGCGTAGCTTTGCTGAATGACATTACCACCTAACGCGCTGTTGAAGGGGAAGGCCCAATGAAACGCATAGCGACGAAGCTTCTCACAACCGTACTGGCAATTGGCTTGACTGCCGGACAGGCGATGAGTGCGATGGTTTGCGGCATCGCACAGAACGCCCAAGGCGACCCGGTTTCTGGGGCTACGATCACGATTAAGGACTCGTCTGGAAAGGTCCTCGGACAGACTACCACCGGGAGCAAAGGCCAATACGAGATTAACAATCTCGGGACTGGCACTCTTGATTTGTTCCTCGATCCGGGCTCTACAGGCGTGCAGGGTGGATCGGGCGTGCTTGATCTTACCGGTACGAGTAAGATGGTTAACTGGCAAGTCGCCAGTAACAGCGGTGCCACGGCGTCTCAGGGCGGTACTTGCGTCGACCCGCCGGGCGCGCTTGGGTGGGACGAGTGGGCTGCTATCGGCGTGCTTGGAGCAATGCTCGGCGGTGGAATTGCAGCGATTGTCTGGGAGGAGAGTGGCGACCGTCGCGATAAACATCACACTTCCTTCCAACCCGTCAGCGCGCAATTCTGAATCATCGACGTGAGCTGACGCGCAAAACCCAGCGGCGCTTCGAGTGTGCGTTACTCGGGGCGCCGATGAAACCCGGGCTAGTGGGGCCGGCGTTTCAAAAGATGCATCCAAAAGCTATTATTTTCGGCGCATGCTGGCGGGCTCCGGCAATCGAGTTGAAGCGAGTCGCGGCGTGATCAATCCTCGCAATGTGAAATTGCGTGCGGGCACGCTTGCATTCATCGGACTCGTGGTGGCGGCTCTGGCGGTCGGCTGCGTCACGCGCGATCCGATGAGGGTAGAAGGCTCCGGCCTTCCGGGCGATAGTTCAGATTCGGCGAAGCCGGGCGGCACTCCAGTGACGACTGCCACGAATTCCCCGCCATCGGCCGCGGAGCTGGCAGACGACGCGGACCTCGACCAAATCTGGCAGAAGCGTTCGTCGGAACTCTCGTCATCGAACGATTATCCGATTGGCCCGGGCGATGTACTAACGGTCTCGGTGCCTCAGATGGACGAGTTGCAGGAGCGCAAGGTTCGGGTGACTTCTCTTGGCACCATCGAATTGCCATTGGTTGGGTCGGTGCGAGCTGGCGGCCTGACCGAGGAGCAACTTGAGGCCGAACTCGACAACAAGCTTAACAACTTCATGTACAATCCGCAGGCGGCGGTCTACGTCAATGAGTATCACAACCGCGAGGTCGCGGTGATCGGTGCGGTAAATCATCCGGGACTGGTGCTGCTCGATAGCCCTTCTGAGACGATTCTCGATGTCCTGACACAGGCTGGTGGGCTCTCGTCTACCGCCGCCGACGAGATAATTCTGATCCCGGTGGAACAGGGCGACCCTTCGATGGCGAAACGGGTTTCTCAGGTAGCGTATAATTCGAGCGGATCGGGGATCGGTGGCACGGCGACGGCTACCGATGCGGGAACGGGTGCGCCTGCGCATCCGGTCGGGCAAGCCGGCGAAGTCATGCCCAATGAGCCGGGGCGCGAAATCCAAGGGGGCAATCCGGGAATCAATAAGAAGGCGCAGCGGATGAGCCAGGCCGCAGCAACACCGGCGCAGGCCGATATCGCGGCGCGTACGCTCGACCTGATGCCATCCAACGCGCATCCGCTGTCGATCAAAATTAAGAGCACCTCGCTCACGGGCGCTGGCAAATATATCAACTTGCCGATGCGTCCCGGCGACGTGATCGTGGTACCCGGCGGCGGTAACGTCATGGTGGTCGGGTGGGTCCAGACGCCGGGCTACTTTCAGGTGGGATCGGGGCTTACCGTGCTGGGCGCGATCGGCGCGGCGGGTGGTCCGATGTATGCTGCCAACACCAGGGACATCACGCTGATTCGCAGCAACAAGGACGGCAGCAAAGATACCATTCCGATTAACCTCGACCAGATTTCAAAGGGCGCCGCGGCCGATTTGCCGGTTAAGGCCAATGATGTGATTGACGTGCCGTATTCGAACGTCAGAATCGGACCATACGTCTTCTATTCGATCCTGTCGCGCATGGGGATCGGCACCCCGGCTTGGTAATACCCTACTGATGGAACCATCGCGTTATTTTGTCCGTCGCACGGGCGGACTGCCGGCTGATACCCCGATTGAAACGGAAGCTTCGCCGATTTTTCTCGACGAAGGCCAGCCGTTGGTCGATTTCGCGTCTTATTGGCGAACCATCCGCAAGCATTACCGGTTGGTCGTCGCGGTAGTCGTCGGGGTTGTCACCCTTACGATGATCAAAGTGATGAGCGAGACGCCGCTGTATGAGGCCGAGACCACCATCATGATCGAACCGTCGGCGGAGGGCGGCGGCACCGACACGCTCGAGAATCTGGTGCAGATCGAGGCGGCGGCGAATAACTCCGATCAGTATTACAAGACCCAATGTGCGATTTTAGAGAGCCGTAAGATCGCCGCAAGCGTAATCATGGCGCTGGACCTCGAACATAATCCGGCTTTCGCCAGCAAGCCGGTAACCGGCGGGGTTTTTTCGGGATTGAAAAAGAAACTGACGCTGGCGATGCACAAGCGGGCGGCGCGAAATCGGCGGCCGATCGATCTGCCGCCCGGGCTTCAGGACGACAAGGGCGTATCCCCCGGGCTGGTGCATGCGTATCTCAACGACCTGACGGTTACGCCGATGATCGACACCAATTTGGTCAAGATCACCTTCACCTCCCCCGATCCCGATTTGGCGGCGCAAATCGCCAATCAACACGTCCGCGAGTACGAACGTCAGCAACGCGATATCCACGGCCAGCAGAATGAGGAAGCACAGCGTTACCTGAAAGCCAAGCTGCTCGACGTTAAGGGCGATCTCGAGCATTCCGAAGCCGCACTGAACGCCTATCGGAGCGAAAAAGGGATTATTCCGGGCTTGATATCGCTTGACGGCAAGGATGCGATCGTTCTCGACCGGCTTGCCGACCTGAGCAAGGACCTGACCCAGGCACAGGTCGCGCGCATCAGTTTGGAAGCGCAAGCTTCGCTGGTAAAGAAGCACGAATACAACTCGCTACCGTCCGTCATGGACGACCCGACGATCCAGGGAATGAACAAGGAGCTCGACGCACTCTATTCCGAGCACGCAGCGCTCGCGAGCCAGTTCAAGGCGAGCTATCCGCCGCTGGCGAAACTCGACGCCCAGATTAGTGAGATGCAAGCGCGGGTCGCGGTTATGATCAACATGAAGGTGGGTGCCTTGGAATCGGAATACGAGGAGGCGGTTGAAAAGGAGACCCAGCTCAAGGATGAAATGGAGCGGCAGAAAACAGCTACGCTGAACCTCAACAGTTCGGCTGCGCAGTATGCGATGCTGCAGCGCGAAGTCGATACTAATCGCGAACTCTTCAATGCGATCCTCACGCGTATAAAAGATGTCGAGATGTCGGGGGATATCCAGTCGCGGAATGTCTCGGTAATCAATTCGGCGGAGGTCCCCGGTGCGGCGACCAGTCCCAAGAAGCTGCTCGCCCTGATGCTCGCGACGATCGGCGGCCTGGGTCTTGGCTTGGGGCTCGCGTTCGTCGTCGAGATGGCCGACAACACGCTTAAGAATCCGGAGGAAGCGGAGAATTACCTGAAGCTGCCGAATCTTGGAGTGGTGCCGGAATTTACCAGCGTGAACGGCAAATCGGCCTACGCTCCGCGCGAATTAATGAATTTGGCCCGAGGACGGGATTCGACTGTACTACCGCCTGGCCGCGAGCTGGTGACGACACACGGATCGTATTCGCGAGTGGGCGAAGCGTATCGTAATCTGCGCACGGCGCTGCTGCTTTCGCGCGCTGGCGGGCCACCGCAGGTGACCTTGATTACGAGCGCCATGAGTCGCGAGGGCAAGACTGTCACCGCGGTGAATATCTCGGTGATGCTGGCGCAATTGGGTGGCAATGTCCTGTTGATTGACGCCGACCTGCGCCGCGCCCGCTGCCATCGCGTGCTGGCCGTCGACAACCATCTGGGTCTGACCGAGGTGCTCACGGCATCACGCGATGTGCACGAGATGA
>Ga0182024_10026535_pt1 | contig 10175 bp, 8 predicted proteins | sample P32metaG_FD_120480 | JGI IMG/M metagenome (GOLD analysis project Ga0182024, IMG submission 120480) | Permafrost microbial communities from Stordalen Mire, Sweden - P3-2 metaG (Illumina Assembly) | ecosystem: Environmental > Terrestrial > Soil > Wetlands > Permafrost | place: Sweden: Stordalen...
GCTGGGATGACGTTTCTGCTCGACCACCTTCCCCCGCAGATCCATGTGCTGATCACGACGCGCGCGGACCCGCCGCTCCCCCTGGCACGGCTACGGGCGCGGGGGGAAATGGTGGAGATTCGAGCTGAAGATCTGCGCTTTACCGCCGAGGAAGCATCGATCTACCTCAACGACGTGATGGGCCTTGGCCTCGGCTCCGAGGATGTCGCTGCGTTGGAGGAGCGCACCGAGGGGTGGATCGCCGCGCTCCAGCTGGCCGCCCTCTCGATGGAGGGACGAGACGACGTCGCAGATTTCGTCGCCCGATTCACGGGCAACGACCGCTACATCGTCGATTACCTGGTCGAGGAGGTCCTGCAGCGTCTACCCGACGAGATCCGGATGTTCCTCCTGGACACCTGCATCCTTGAACGGCTGAATGGCCCACTCTGCGATGCCGTCACCGGGCGAAGCAACGGCAAGGCGATGCTGGGCGCCCTCGAGCGGCGAAACCTCTTCGTCGTTTCGCTCGACGACCAGCGTCGTTGGTACCGCTATCACCACCTGTTCGCCGACGTCCTGCAGGCTCATCTCGAAGACGAGCAGCCCGAGCGTGCTCCAGAGCTGCACCGACGGGCCAGTGAGTGGTACGAGCGCGAGGGCGAATGGACCGAGGCCATCCGCCACGCACTTGCCGCTCGTGACTTCGATCGAACGGCGGAGCTCGTCGAGGGGGCGCTCCCGGCGATGCGCATGGCCCGCCAGGAGACCGCACTGCTCAGCTGGGTTGAGGCGCTCCCCGGCGACCTCGTCCGGCGGCGGCCCGTGCTCAGCGTTTGCTTCGCCGGTGCGCTGCTGGCAACGGGGGAGCTGTCGGGCGTCGAAGGCCGATTGGACGACGCCGAGCGCCAGGTGATGCCACTGACGGGTGACGACGGTGCGGCATCCTCGGCGCGAGTGGCTGAGATCGCCTTCGTCGACGAGGGCGAGCTACGCCGCGTCCCAGGACAGATCGAGATGTACCGGGCAGCACTCGCGCAGGTTCGAGGGGATGTGCCCGCCACGGTGGAGCATGCCCAGCGGGCTATGGAGCTGGCTATCGAAGACGACCACGTGGTGCGGGCCGGGGCCGCCGGCTTTCTGGGCATCGCCTTCTGGACTGGAGGCGACCTCGGAGCGGCTCATCGGGCATGGAGCGAGTGCGTCGCAGGGCTCGAGCGGGCGGGGCACGTCGCGGACGCACTTGGGGCCACACTCGCCCTGGGTGACATCTGCATAGTGCAGGGGCGCCTGAGCGGCGCCCAGCGCACCTACGAGCACGCGCTGGCGCTTGTGCCGGAGCAGAGCCGGGCGCTCGTGCGGGGGACGGCCGACATGCACGCCGGGATGAGCGAAGTCTTCCGCGAGCGCAACGACCTGGAGGGTGCCCGGCGCCACCTCCTCGAGAGCCAGGACCTCGGTGAGCACGCGGCGATGCCACAGCATCCCTATCGCTGGCGGGTGGCCATGGCACGGCTGCTTCAGGCCGAAGGAGGTGCCGAGGAAGCACTCACTCTGCTGGCGGAGGCGGAGCGCTTGTACGTGAGCGACTTCTTCCCCGACGTTCGCCCGCCTGCAGCGTTGCGGGCCCGCATGTGGATTGCCCTGGGGCGTCTACGGGAAGCCCGCGGGTGGGCTCGTGAGGCGGGGCTGTCGCCGGAAGACGAGCTCAGTTACCTAGGCGAATTCGAGCACATCACCCTGGCTAGGCTGCTCCTCGCGGTTACAAAGACCAACAGCGGGGCGGAGGAGTCCATAGCGGAGGCCGTGGGCCTCCTGGGTCGTCTCCGGGAGGCAGCCGAAACGGGAACCAGGACGGGCAGCGTCATCGAGATCCTGGTCCTCGAGGCGCTCGCCGCCGCAGGCGGCGGCGATGGCGCGTCCGCCCTTGTTGCGCTGGAGCAGGCGTTGACGGCAGCAGAGCCTGAGGGCTACGTCCGGCTGTTCGTCGACGAGGGCCACGCCATGAAGGCCCTACTCCGGGAAGCCTCCCGGAGGGGCATCACCACTGGCTACATTTCAGAGCTGTTGGCGGGCTGGGAACGGCCATCGGTCCGTCCAGCGAAGACTCAGGGACTCGTCATGGCGCTCAGCGACCGCGAGCTGGAGGTGCTCCGCCTCCTCGCTTCTGAATTGAGCGGGCCCCTCATTGCCCGCGAGCTGATGGTCTCGCTCAACACCATGCGGACCCACACGAAGAGCATCTACATGAAGCTCGGCGTGAACACCCGCCGGGCTGCCGTCAGGCGCGCCCAGGAACTCAGTCTGTTGTCGGGACCTCGTTAGAGGCATCCGGGATGCGCAGCCGTTACCGATCGGCGTCGGGCTCACGATCGGGGTGCCGCTCAGTTAGCACAGATTCGGGGATACCGGGCTGTGCCGAATGAGCCCGAACGAGGCAAACGTTGCCTGATGCGGCTACTAGTAACTGTTGTGCCAGGTGGTGGTGAAGCTGTTACCGGTGGTGAGCCCCGAGGCGGTGGAGAGGTCGTAGCTGTTGGTGGCATCCACCGAGGTGATCACGTCGTTGGGAGTGAAGCTGGCGATCGTGCCGACCTTGCCCTTGGCCGTTTCCGTCGCGCCGGTGACATGCCAGCTGGCGTAGTCGGCGAGCGGCGCGATGCCGATCGAGAAGGACGGCCGCTCGGCGATCCACTCCGCGCTGGTGTCCAGGCAGGTGCCGGCCGCGCAGGTCGCCGTCTTGGTGAAGCTGTTGGCGGTGTGCGTGGCGTCGGTCAGCGACAGCGTGTACGACGTGCCGGTGCGGGAGACCGTTGCGGTGATCTTGTCGCCGGGCGCGAGCGACGTGCCCACCTCGATCGTGCCGGCCGGGTACATCTCGTACCAGGTGAAGTAGGTGGGCGTGCCCTCGAAGCACCAGTCAAGAGTGCCGTCCTGCTCGACCGTCGAGCTGGTGAAGCCGTCGAGGCCGACCCACTCCGAGGTGATCGTGTCCTCGGCGGTGCACGTCACCGCTGGTGTCGTCCACTTCCCGCTCACCTTGGTAAAAGTGCCGTGGGTGGCGGACGAGTCCGCGTAGCCGGACCAGTTGAAGGTGGTATCAGCCGTGGTGCCGCGGAGACTGGCAGTGCGGCCCCGGTGCACGAACTCGGCGGTCTGATGGTCGTGCCGCAGATAGCGGACCAGGGCAGTGCGTGCCTCGGCCAGGAACCGGGCCGACGGCCGGTGGGACGCGTGCTGAGCTGCCCGCGCGGGCGCGGCAGCGATCGTGGCCGCCGGGCCGCCGGTGAGAATCATAGCCCCGGCCGTCACTACCGCGGCTGAAGCAGAAATGAGTGAATAACGCAGCAAATGCATATGAGCCCCCCGGCACGGAAAAGAACCTGCAGGCGGATAAGTTACCTGCAGGCCCACTGGTAATCAAGAGCCTCGCCGGCATCACTAGCCCGTTAGTCATCCGGGCACGCTTTCGCCAAGCACCGCCACCGGCCCCGGACAGCTGATGGCGGCGTGCTACGCGTGGCAGGTCAGCGGGCGGCAGCCGACCAGGAAGCCGGTGTTGTTGATGTACCAGCTGCCGTCTGGCTGGATGTAGGCGTAGACGCCATCACTAACCTGGTGCACGCTGGGCGATCGCATGTCAGCCGTCACGGCTCGACGGTAACCGGAGGCAAGCCTTGGACCTGCCCGGGCGCAGCGAGATCGTGGTCATCGGCGGCGGGGTCGTGGGCTGCAGCATCGCCTACCAGCTCGCCCGGCGCGGCAAGACCGACGTGACCGTGCTGGAGCGCAGGCGGCTGACCGAGGGCAGCACCTGGCACGCGGCCGGGCTGGTCGGCCAACTGCGCAGCTCCAGCAACCTCACCCGGCTGATGCGCTGGAGCACCGCGACCTACGAGACGCTGGAGCGCGATACCGGCTACCCGACCGGCTGGCACCCAGTGGGCAGCATCAGGGTCGCGGCGAGCGACGCGCGCTGGGAGGAGCTGAAGCGCCTCGTCACGACGGCCAGGAGCTTCGGATTCGAGGTCCACCTGATCTCCGCGGGCGAGGCGCGGGACCTCTTCCCGCTGCTGAGCACCGACGGCATCCGCGGCGCGACCTGGGTCCCGTCGGACGGCTATGCCGATCCGAGCCAGCTCACCCAGTCGTTCGCGGCCGGCGCGCGGGCCGCAGGCGTCCGGATAATCCAGGGCTGCCGGGTAACCGCCATAGCGAAAAACGGGCGCCGGGTGGCAGCCGTCGTGACACAGCTCGGCCGGATCGAGTGCGACGTTGTCGTCAACGCGACCGGGATGTGGGGGGCCGAGACGGCCAGGCTGGCCGGCGCGGAGGTAGCTGCCGGGGTCGTCGAGCACCAGTACGTCGTCACCGGCCAGATCCCCGGCCTGCCCAGGGATCTGCCGACATTCCGCGATCCCGACGGCCGGTTCTACGTCAAGCCGGAGGCCGGCGGCCTGGCCATCGGCGGCTGGGAGGACGGTACCCGCGCCCCGTGGCGGGTCATTCCCCGTGATCTGGGACCTGAGCTTTTCCCGCCCGACCATGAGCGGTTCGAGCCCATTGGCCAGGCCGCCGGGCACCGGATCCCGGTCACCAGCGACATCGGCATCCGCACGTGGGTGAACGGCCCTATCCCGTTTTCCCCCGACGCGGAGCCGCTGATGGGCGTGACCGAGGATCTGGACAACTTGTTCCACTGCTGCGGGTTCTCCGCGGGCATCGCGGCGGCTGGCGGGGCCGGTCACGCGATGGCCGCCTGGATCATCGACGGCGATCCCGGCATGGACCTGTGGCCGTTCGACGTCCGGCGGTTCGGCCGCCCGCACGCCGTCCCCGCCTACCTGGAGCAGCGCTGCATCGAGGCCTACGCGCACTATTACCAGGTCGCCTACCCGAACCGGGAGCTGTCAGCGCCGCGGGGGCAGCGGCGGAGCCCGCTGTGGGACGTGCTGCGGGCCCGCGGCGCCGTGGCCGGGACGAAGTTCGGCTGGGAGCGGGCCAACTGGTTCGCGCCGCCCGGCCCCGGACTGGCTGGCACCGGACTGGCTGGCACGGCACCGGCTGGCACCGGACTTGCTGGCCCGGCACCGGCTGGCACCGGACTTGCTGGCCCGGCACCGGCTGGCACCGAATCAGCCAGCACCGAATCAGCCAGCGCCGAACCGGCCGAGGAGCTGACGTTCGGGCGCAGCAACGCCTGGCCGCATATCGGCATGGAGCACCGCGCCGTCCGCGAGGCGGCCGGCATTATCGACATGAGCTCGTTCTCGAAGTATGAGATCACCGGTCCTGGTGCGCTGCCGCTGCTGCAGCGGCTGGCGGGCGGCGACCTGGATGTCCGCCCCGGCAAGATCGTCTATACCCAGCTGCTGAACGAGCGCGGCGGCATCGAGGCCGACGTCACCGTGACCAGGCTGGCGGCGGATGAGTTCTACCTCGTTACCGGCGCGGGCTTCGGCCGCCATGACGCCGCGTTCATCGCGCGGCACGCGCCGGATGACGGCTCGGTCGCCGTCCGCGATGTCACGTCGGCCTACGGCGTGCTGAGTCTCTGCGGCCCGCTGGCCCGCGACATCGCCGGGCAGGTGACGCACAGTGACATCAGCAACGAGGCGTTCCCGTACATGACCGCCCGGTGGATCGACCTCGGCCATGCGCCGGCGCTGGCGCTGCGGGCGAGCTACACCGGCGAGCTTGGCTGGGAGTTCCACGTCCCGCCGGAGTACCTGCGCGATCTCTACGACCGGCTGCTGGCGGCGGGCGCCGGCGCCGGGATCCGGGACGTCGGCTACCGGGCGGTCAACTCGCTGCGGCTGGAGAAGCAGTACCTGGCCTGGGCCGCTGACATCAAGACCGACGACAACCCCTATGCGGCCGGGCTCGGCTTCGCGGTCCGGCCGGACAAGCCCGGGCTGCTGGCCGGGCCGGCGCTGCGCAAGATCCGCGACGCGGGGCCGGCCGAGCGGCTGTGCTGGTTCACCGCGGCAACCGATGCCGTCATGCACGGCGGCGAGCTGCTGGCGCATCCCGGCCGGCAGCTTGCCGTCAGCGTCCGCAGCGCCGGGTACGGGTACACGGTCGGCCGGACCATCTTCTCCGCGTACCTGCCCGCGGCGCTGGCCGACCAGACTGACTTCGTGGTCGAGGTGGCCGGGGAACGCTACCCGGCCACCCGGCACGACGCACCGCTGTACGATCCGGCGGGCGCCAGGGTCCGCGGCTGACCTGGCGAGGCGGCAGGCGGGGAGACCCGGCGTGACGGCAGGCCCGGCGAGGCGGCAGGCGGGAGCCCCGCAGCTGGGTAGCGGATTGCGCTGAGCCGGCGAGACGACACTGACGCAGCGAGACGACACTGACGCAGCGGGACGACAGGGAGACGGCCGGACATGGACAGCGAGATTTCCGCCCGCCGCGCGACGGCGGCTGACGCCGGCCGCATTGCGACGATCATCGCGCTCGCGTTCGCCGGCGACCCGGTCTGGGGGCCGGCGATGACACGGCCCGATGGCGGCACCGGTCATCACGCGGCGATGTGGCGGCCGTTCGTGGACGGCGCGCTGAGGTACCCCGCGACGTGGCTGACCGCGGGCGGCGAGTCAGTCGCGATCTGGATCCCGCCGGGCGGAACATCGATGACGCCCGGGCAAGAGGAGCGTGTCTCCCAGCTCGCTGCCAGGCATCTCGGCACGGCCGCCGGGGATTACCTCGAGTTGCTGGACATGTTCCATGCGGCGCATCCGGCCGGGGAACCGCATTACTTCCTGACGCTTTTCGGCACGCACCCCGGCCACGCCGGGCACGGCTACGGGATGCGGCTGCTCGCGCACAGCCTGGACCTGATCGACGCCGAGCACCAGCCTGCCTACCTGGAGTCATCCAATCCGGCGAACGACCGCAGGTACGCCAGCGTGGGCTTCGAGCCGGTGGGCGAGTTCCGCGGCCCGCGGGACGGCGCGGTCATCACGACGATGTGGCGCCCGGCGCGGTGACCCCAGCGCGGTGACCCGGCCCTGGTTCGGGGTCGGGTCACCGCCACGCTGCGCGCTGCCACCGTGCGGCTAGCGCCGGGTCCGCACTGCTGATGCGGGGTGTCGCCTAGTACCAGCCGTCTGCTTCCTCGTGCAGCCAGGCACGGCGCGGGGAGTTGTACCTTCCCCGGATGTAGTCCAGCCCCCAGCGGATCTGCGTGCCCGCGCTGGTCTGCCAGTTCGGGCCTGCGCTGGCCATCTTGGAGCCGGGCACTGCCTGCGGGATGCCGTAGGCGCCGGAGTACGGGTTCTCCGCGTACACGTTCCAGCCGCTTTCCCGCTCCCACAGCTTGTCGAGGTACGGGAACTGGTAGTCCGGTGACCAGCCCTTCCTGCGGAGCATCCGCCAGGCCTTCTGCCGTGGCGTGCGGTGGCGCGAGGATGCCTGCAGGAAGGGGCGGGCGGAGCCTTCCAGCGCGCCGCCGGCCTGGCTGGTGCCGGCCTGGCTGGTGCCAGTCTGGCCGGAGCGGGCCTTGACTGCGGCCGGCGAAGTGGCCGCCGCGACGGCGCCGGACTGGCCTTTGACGGCGCGCATCCGGACCGACTGGGCTGTGCTGGCTAGCCGGGCTGTGCCGGCTGGCCGGGCCGGGGCGCCGGCTGAGAACGCGGCGGCGCCGGATGCGGTGGCCACCAGGGCGATGGCTGTTCCCGCTACTGCGAGGGTGAGTCCAGAGGAGATACGGTTGATGGTCCTGTTGCGGGCCAAGATGAGCCTTCGGTCGGGCACGCGGTGCGTGCTCGGCTTTCACCCAGGACGGATGCCTTGCCATCGGAGGACGAAGGCAGCGGCGTGCGGACGTGACGCGGGTCAGGGCGACGTGTCACTTGTGGTGATCATCGCGCACGCTGGGTGCTGTAAGTCCCCCACCTTGCCCGCAGCGGCGAGCTTTGTTACCCGAAGTCGGGAGAATAGCCCTATGAGCTGTATCACACTAAACAAGGGGGTTTTCTAGCTAACTTTCCGGAAATCCAGCCTGCTAGCTGCGAAGTTACAGCCATGAAAGTTACTTTTCAGCATAGTTGACCGATGTCACTCGATTACCTAGTGAACATAAATGTAACTCTTAGTAGTCAGTATGGAGGGCCGAGAAATCGTGAATCCGTCGATGCAGATCGATCCGCATGCCGTCACGCCAGCGGGCAAGCCGCGCGCCAGGGCACTCGGCATCCCCTTCGGCGGGCAGCCGGGCCGGTGGAACGCGATCACCGACGTGCCCGGCGTCGAGGTCGGCTACGCCACGCTGATCCAGGGCGAGTCCGTCCGCACCGGGGTGACCGCGATCCATCCCCGCGGCCCGGCCGGCGCGGATGATCCGGTGGCGGCCGGGTTCTTCTCGCTGAACGGCAACGGCGAGATGACCGGCGTGTCCTGGATCGAGGAGTCGGGCACCGCCGCCGGGCCCGTCGCCATCACCAACACCCACGCCGTCGGGATCGTGCACGCCGCGGTTATCGGGTGGTCCGTGGCGAACCATCCGCGGGCCGCGGAGACCTGGCTGCTGCCGGTGGTCGCGGAGACCTGGGACGGCTACCTGAACGACATCAACTCCCCGCACGTCACCCAGCAGTCCGCGACCGCGGCGCTGGAGGCCAGCGCGTCCGGGCCGGTCGAGGAGGGCTCCGTCGGCGGCGGCACCGGGATGAACTGCTACGGGTTCAAGGGCGGCTCGGGTACCGCGTCCCGGCTCGTCGGGTACGCGGGCGACGCGTACACAGTCGGCGTCTTCGTGCAGGCCAATTTTGGCTCCAGGAGCGAGCTGACGCTGGCCGGCCTGCCGCTCGGCGAGCTGCTGGCTGATGACAACCCGATGGCCGAGTACTTCTCCGCGCCGCCGGGCGCTGGCTCGGTCATCGCGGTGGTCGCGACCGACGCGCCGCTGCTGCCCGGCCAGTGCAAGGCGCTGGCCCGCCGGGTGTCGCTCGGACTGGCCCGCACGGGCACGGCCGGCTCGCATTTCTCCGGCGACCTGTTCCTGGCGTTCTCCACCGGCAACCCGGGGGCGTTCCTGACCAGCGGCGAGGCGCTGCGCTCTAGCGGCGGGACCGGCTATGGCGAGCTGCGTTTTATCCCCTGGGGTTTCCTTGATCCCTTCTACACCGCCGTAGTGCAGGGGACCGAGGAAGCCGTCGCCAATGCGCTGACCGCCAACGAGGACATGACCGGCAAGGACGGCCACCGCAGCCCGGCGCTGCCCAGGGACAAGGTCGCCGGGCTCATCAGGGCCAGGTACCAGCCCGGCGCAGGCGGCTAGCGGTGGCGGGCGGCTAGCGGTGGCGAGCTGCTAGCGCCGGCGAACTGCCAGCGGTGGCTGCTAGCGCTGGCGAACTGCTAGCGCTGGCGGGCGGCTGAGCCGGCCGGCGCCATCCGGTCGCTGTCCCGGCCGCGCCGGCCCGCTGCATGCGCCGGGGGACGGCGGGCCCCGTGCAGTACCCGGCGCTCCTCTTCGCTCGTCCCGCCCCACACTCCGTGGTCCTGCACGGTCTCTATCGCGAACCGGAGGCATTCGGCGCGGACCTGGCAGCGGCCGCATACCGCCTTCGCCCGCTCGATCTGCGCCAGCCCGGGTCCGGCCGGGACCAGGGGAAAGAACAGCTCGGGATCCTCTTGCCGGCAGGCGCTCAGCTCGCGCCAGTCGGCTTCGCCTGTCGTGCCGGGCTGGCCGGTGATGCCGGGCAGGCCTGTCGTGCCGGGCTGATAGGCCGTGCCAGGCTGATATGTCGTGGTGAACGCTGGCTCATGCATGGTGGGCCTCGGGTGTGCTGCGACGTCTGCCGGAGGGGCTCAGCTGCCCCGGGATCTGCAAACTGCCCGGGCGCGACGCCTTTACACCTCCCCGACCTTGGTATCTGGGTGCGAATTTGGGCGCGGAACGTGACCTCCTCACTGAGTAACTGGGGCAGCAGGCTGACCACGTGGAACTGCGGGTAGTGGCCGGGATCGCTGGACGGCAGATCGTGGAGGCCGCCAGGGAGGCCGGCGCGCAGCTCATCGTCCTGACGACCCGCGGCAGCGTGTCCCTGCTGATCGGCACGGTCAGCCAGTATGTACTGCGCAAGGCACCATGCCCAGTCATGGTCGTGCCGGCCGGAGTCAGCGCCGGCTAGCTGCCGCGGTACGCCTGCCTTGGCGTGGCTGGCCGGCGTGGCTGGCCGGCGTGGCTGGCC
>Ga0182024_10026537_pt1 | contig 10174 bp, 7 predicted proteins | sample P32metaG_FD_120480 | JGI IMG/M metagenome (GOLD analysis project Ga0182024, IMG submission 120480) | Permafrost microbial communities from Stordalen Mire, Sweden - P3-2 metaG (Illumina Assembly) | ecosystem: Environmental > Terrestrial > Soil > Wetlands > Permafrost | place: Sweden: Stordalen...
ATAATTATATATTTCTTTTATCTTTCCAAAGCCTGTTTTTCTTCCCGGCCCCTTATTAATCCGCATAACCCAACACAGCTTTCAAATCGTTTTAGTTATGCATACCCCATTGCACTGTTTCCTTTCCCGTGTATGTTCCATGTTCATTTTTCTTCCGGTAATGATTTTTCCCTGTTTCACCAGAGGCCAGACCAGCAGTGGCGCCTTCGACAGGGATCATGAAATTTTCCGGGTTATCCGGTCGGCCACTGCGGAGAAACTGGAAGTCCTGCTTCAAAACGGGGCCAATGCAAATGCGGAAGAAAAGGGCAATTCTGCGTTAATGGCCGCTGCGCTCACTGGTTCAAAAGAAGAAATGGAATTGCTGATCCTGCATGGAGCTGTCGTAAACTACCAGGATTCAGATGGCATTTCCGCTTTGTGGAACGCTGTTCCGGATTTTGACAAATCAGATTTATTGCTAAAGCATGGTGCCGATCCCGATTTGCGCTCGAAGGAAGGCTTCACGGTATTAGTGAAGCTCGCCAACTATCCGGGTACGGAGAAGTTGTTCCGTTTGTTGATGGAACATGGTGCCGATCCCCTGAAGAGCGGGCCTGATAATACCCTGCTCTACAATGCGGCCTCTTCCTGCGATACCGCTATATTAGGTTTGCTGTTGCGCAGCGGCTTGCGTGCGAATGATACCGTTTCTGCCGGTGACTATCCGATTAATAATGCCCTGAGCTTTCGTTGCTTCAGCAGCGTGAAGATGCTGGTGGATAACGGTGCCAATGTAAATGTTGCTCCCATGCATTTTAGTCTGGATTTGATCAATGGGATAACCCCACTGATGTTTGCAGGTGTCAGCAACGACAGCCTTTCTTTTTTTTACCTGCTGGAGCATGGAGCAAATCCTAATGCCAGAAGCAAGAAAGGTTACAGTGTGCTCATGTATGTTCAGCAGGCGGAAAAAGAAGAACCGGTAATGACCAGGGCATTGATTAAAAAAGGGGCAGACCCTAAAATAAAAGCGCCGGATGGAGCAGATGCCTTGTTCCTGGCACAGCTAAAAGGAAATACCCAAACTGTGGAACTCCTTAAAAAATATGCAGCCAATTAACCTCTTTAAGAACCTTTTTATGAAACTAAAAATATTCTCTACCATCCTGTTTTTTTCAATAGCTGTTTGCCTGGCGTCTCTGCTTACGGGCTGGACCGGGAAAGCATCTGCTGTTGATCCCACTACCATCGCCAGATCAGCAAGCAAAAGTTTGGTACTCCTCCAAAAAAGCGGATACAGCTTTATGCAGCGTGGACACTGTGTGTCGTGCCATCACAATATCTTAACTTCTATAGCACTCGAAAAGGCCACGCAAAAAGGAATTTCATTCAATGATTCATTATCAAAACAATGGGTCGCAGGAATGGAAATGGGATTAAAGAATGTTTGTAATCTGAATCTGGTAAATGAATTTATTACAGCCAAATTTATCACGCCTTATATGCTTTTGGGACTCTATTCTGAAAAATATCCCGCGAACGCAATTACAGATATCGGAGTGGATTATCTTCTTGGTCAGGCCCGGCCAGATGGCAGTTTTGGAGGGGAAGCCATGCGGGTGCCACTGGAATCCGGGGATATTCATTTGGCCTCAATAGCCATCCGTGCCATTATGATATATGCTCCGCCATCCAGAATGGAACGGGTAAAGCTGGTGGTTAACCAAACAAGACATTATCTTGAACAAGCCGACCCATCAAATCAGCAGGAACTTGCATTTCAGTTGATGGGACTTGAATGGACCGGCGGAAGCGATGAAAAAAAATCAGGGGTGGCCAGGAAACTTATTTCTCTTCAGCGGGCCGATGGAGGCTGGTCCCAGTTGCCGACCCTTGCCAGCGATGCCTATGCAAGCGGAGAGGCGCTGTGCGCCTTGTATGAGAGCGGCTTGATTAAACCAGAAGATGAAATCTATCAGAAAGGGGTTCGATACTTGCTAAGGACCCAGGATGCCGAGGGTGCCTGGATTGTTCTGACCCGGGCAAGCCCTATCCAACCTTTCTTTACCAGTTATTTCCCGCCGTATGATGAAAATCAATATATCTCTGCAGCGGCTAGTAACTGGGCAGTGTTGGCGCTTCTTAATGCATTGCCGGATAAAGGTTGAATGTTTGTAATAAATCTGAAATAATGAATCCAGAAAAGTTTGAATCCGGAAACCAGGTATAGAGGGAAATTCACCGCAGAAAATTTTTACAAACGGCAGGAATTGGCATCCTTGGCGCTGCTGTTCTTCCAAACCAGCTATTAAAATCTGTTAATCTTCCATTATCCCAACCCGCGAAAATCGGTTTACAACTTTACACTGTGAGAAATGAAATCAATCACGATATGGAGGGTACCCTGCGCAGGGTCGCAGCGTATGGATTTGAGGCCGTAGAAACGGCTTTTTGGCCGGAGCATGTGACCGTTCAGCAGGCCGGGAAATCCCTGAAGGATGCAGGGCTGACCGTGTGTTCGGCCCATGTTGAAATACCTGCCGGAGATAAAAAAGCAGCCATGCTGCAAGCCGCGGAAGCTTACAAATGCACCCGGATGATCTGGCACGGATGGCCAGAGGACAAACGTTACAGTACATTGGATGGCACAAAACAACTTGCAGATATTTATAACGAAGCAAACCATTTTGCAAAGGCGAACGGTTTGCAATTCGGTCTTCACAATCATTGGTGGGAATACAGGAACCGGGTGGGCGGTCGTTTTGTATACCAGGTGCTGTTGGAAAGAGTAGACCCTGATATCTTTTTCGAAATCGACACTTATTGGGTAAAAGTTGCAGGACACGACCCTGCAAAAATTGTCGCGGAATTTGGAAGACGAGCACCTTTGCTGCATATCAAAGACGGTCCGGCGAGATGGAATGATTCCCTGCCGGCCGACAATCCGGAGCCGATGGTAGCCGTTGGTAAGGGGACACAGGATTTTCCCGCGATTGTGCGGGCAGCAAAGGGAAATACGCAATGGATGATCGTTGAAATGGATAAAGTTGCTACAGATGTATTTGCCGCAATTGGGGATAGTTATTCCTATCTGGTCAAAAACGGATTAGCAAGAGGGAAAAAGGCTGCTTAATTTTTTTGCCGTGAAAAATGATAGTCAACTACAATTCCGTTGATCATCATTTTTTGTCTTTCGTAAGTCTGTTTTCCTCCCGATGGTACGCAGACAATAATTACAGCCTCCCTGGAAGGAATTTTTATTTTTCCCGAAGAGTTCAAATTTCTTGCAATGAATTTTCCGGTTACAGTATTATACAAATCTGTGTTCCTTTTTTTCGGCAGGGAGATCGTTACCGTCTTTTCCTCTTTATATGGATTGTAGTACAGATAGGACGGATAAGCTTTATCATGATAAAAATCCGTTGCCAGCAAATTCAATTGCAATAGGCCTGGGGTTCCGGTCGGCCGGATGATTCCACCAAAGATACCTGCATGAGCACTTCCGTATACGCTGAATTGCGTGAGATCCGGATTCTTACCTGGAACCCAGGTTGGACCATCTCCCTGTGCTACCGGCGCTTTCAGATCCTCATGCTCCTTATAGGAAGATTTATAGATGATGCCTTCATATCCAATGACCCCCTTGGTAACTGCAGCCTGTCCGGGGAGCGTCTGATGATCTTCCGGCATGTATTGCGGATAAAATAGTTTGGCCGCGTTGGCCGCATTCAGCATCCATTTACCAATGGCTCCGGCATAGGATTGATCATATCGAACCAGGGGAATGAGGGGTATGGCCGCATCATAAGTGTTCATAAGAAATCCGTAACCGCCATGATCTGACGTGCTGCCAACAATACCCGAAATATCTATTCCATTCCAGTTGCCTGTTAATATGCCCCAGCCCTCCCGGCAAGCCGCAGTACCATCGAATGACCATTCAAGCATCTTGTTCAGATCATATTTTGTTCCTTCCTCCGCATTTATTCTCGCTGCCAGGTAGGCGCCAAATGGCATCAATACTTCATAACTCGGATTCGCCTCGTTGGATTGCAGTGCGGCCAGTGCACTCAACGCTCCATCAAAATAACGGCGGTCATCGTACTTCTTGTAAGCGGCATATAAAACATAAGCATGTCCGGCAGCTGCATCCGGCTGTTCACAGATATTGTTTTTCATGGGCTTCATTTTCCCATAGTCAAAAAAAGAATAATAATAATCGCCGCTTAATATGGAATCTGCCAGGTAAAATTTTTCTGCAATCCGGTGGGCGATGGTATCGAACCCGGGCTCATCCGGATAAAAATCACAAATGGCATAAAACAAAACATTAGGGTATACATCATACCACCAGTCGCGGCCATAACCACCGCCCAATAGGGAAATATCCGGACAGGTATTATTCATCATGATGTTCCACCCCGATTCCTTATTAAAATAATTTTTCAGCATACCTACATAATCGATTCCTCTTCTTTTGTCAATGCCCACCAGTGAAGCACCCAGGACAGAGCCCATATTGGCAAGTGCTTCGTGGAACATCCCATGATTATGATCCGGCCCCTGGCGGACATCAGCTATGGCGGTATAAACGCCGACAACAGGCTGTGGAAAATTTTTATTGGTTGTGTCCATGCAAACCAGCGGCCAGTATTTGCCCGTAGCTTTAAAGTCAAAGACTGTACGGTCAAACTTCTGCGCGAGCTGCAGGAAATCAATGATTTGAAAAGGCTGGGGAAAATCCGTCATTTCTTCAACCCTGGAGAGCTTATGCTGCTGAACCTGCGCAGTTGCTGCCGGAAAGTATGCATTCATAAGCAGGATACAAAAAGCTGGCGGCAAAAAAAATCCTTTGATCATGTATGAAAACTTTTCTCAAGATAATCTTTTGGATCGGCCAGAATCATATCTTCATCTGATTGTCTTGCCCTTTTTTTATGCTTTATTTTGTGCAAAAACAGAATAGGGCCGGTTATTTAAATAAGGTTAATACTAAAAAACATCAATATGAAAGTTCTTGTTTTATGTTTACTCCTACCCGGGTGCATTCCGAACACCCTGAAAGCGCAACGATGCCTGGATTTCAATGTGCTGGCCCTTATGGGTAATCTTGAAGCACCCGGCGTGTCGGCAAATAACCTGGCCGACTGCAGGACCAGCGTAAATGATCATGGTCAAACTGTAATTGTTGACTATGGGGCATATCTTGAAAAATTGGATACGCTGATTAATCAAAAAATGCGGGAATTTACCCTTGCGTTTCAGAGCACCATGGGCGGAATGGGTCAAATGCCATCCGGGCAAAGTACGGCGGATGCCCAGGCTTTGGCAGAAAAATTAAAGAGCATGACACCGGAACAACAAAAGGCATGGGCCGTGGACCAGGCCAATCAAAGGATGCAAGCCAGTCATGCGCCCACCATTCAGGATGATCCGGCAACAGCCAGCCTGGTGATGAAAACAAATGATATTGGAGTGAACCAGCTTTCAGCGGTGAACAGAGAGTTCGCGGCCAAGATTCGGGAAGTGATCAGCGCTAAGGCTGATGCCTTGCATAAGGTGGCGGCCCCGGATGAATCGGGATGCCCACAGGTAGGGAAAACCGGCATGCATTCCTGTGCATGCGTGAACGGAGTTGATGGGAAATACTGGCAGCAGATGGTCGCCATAGAAGACCAATACGATGCTCAGAAAATTGCGCTGTTTCGGACTTATCTGATAAAGATAAAGGCGCTGGTGGGCCAGGTGGACTATAATATCGGAAAATTAAATTATGGAGCTGGGATAAAAACAAAAGAACTTCAGAAAGCATTGTTCGCGGCCCAGCAATCCTCATTTGGAACCGGATTTGACATTACATCAGCCATCATTCATGATATTCATAAAGAAGGAGCCGATCTTTACCTAAATGAGAAGAATAGTGATAAGATGGTCTATAATCTGAGTTGCGAGAAATAAGAAACTTCCAAAAGAGGGGGAAGGCAAAAATAATTGTAATTTAACCTTTACTTGACCGGATATATTCCCCGGTATGATCGGGATGGTAAGGATTACTTTCAAAAATCATAATCGGTAAAGGTAAATGGAAACGAATCAGGCATCGGTGGAAAAACCGACGCAAAAATCAACTTCAAAGAAGATTGCTCCCGCATTACCTGAGCGCCTTTATTCCCTGGACGCGCTCCGCGGTTTTGATATGTTCTGGATCATGGGCGCCGATGAGCTGGTTCATAATTTGGCATCGACAACCGGCTCGCCCTTCTGGACCGCAATTTCTAACCAGCTTGAACATCCTGCATGGAACGGCTTTCATTTTTACGATCTGATTTTTCCACTTTTCTTGTTTATGGCCGGTGTTTCCACACCCTATTCCATAGGAAGGCAGCTGGAAAAAGGTAAAAGCAGGCAACAGTTGCTATTAAGGGTAATAAAGCGGGGCCTTTTTCTTGTTTTGCTGGGTATCATTTACAACAATGGCCTGCAGATCCGGCCCCTTGCTGAAATCCGGTTCGGCAGTGTATTGGGCAGGATCGGTCTTGCTTATATGTTTGCCAATATTATTTTTCTGTATACGAAAGAAAGAGCGCAGATGGTCTGGTTCTGGGGAATCATCATCGGTTACTGGCTCTTGCTGAAATTCACTTCAGCTCCCGGTTTCCCTCCCGGCGACCTGACCATGCAGGGTAATTTCGCTTCTTATATAGACCGTTCTGTTCTTCCGGGGAAACTCTATTTAGGCATTCATGATCCGGAAGGGCTGGTCTCCACTATTCCTGCCATCAGTACCGCCTTACTCGGAATTCTTGCTGGCAGCCTCCTCAAAAATGGTAAAATGTCCGGCAGGAAAAAAGCATGCTGGATGGCTATCGCCGGTGTTATTCTCCTGATTCTTGCACAGATCTGGAATCTGGATTTTCCAATTAATAAAAATCTGTGGACAAGTTCCTTTGTTTTGAATGTTGGCGGAATCAGTTTATTGCTCTTATCACTTTTCTATTATGTGATCGATATCCTCGGCTATAAAAGCTGGGCCTTTTTCTTTAAGGTGATAGGCATGAATTCCATATTAATCTATATCTCCGGCAGATTTATCAACTGGAAGTATACGACAGATGGATTTTTCAAATGGCTGGGTCAATTAACCGGCGATCCATATAATATTGTCGTGATGGCCATCTGTCTGCTGCTTGTCAAATGGGCTTTCTTATATTTTATGTACAGGAAGCGCGTATTTTTGAGGGTATAAGAATAAAAAGTAAAAAGTAAAAAGTAAAAAGTAAAAAATGAACGCTCCATTTTTTACTTTTTACTTTTTACTTTTCAAAGGGCAGACAAATAATTACTCAGTTTGATAATCGATACGGCGACCACTTTAATCTGCTCTTCTGCCTGTTTGAAATTTCTTTGTTCGATTGCTTCCCGTATGGAAGGCATTGTTTTAACACCATAGCCCGTATAAAAACCGGGAGCATACAATGCATGCTTATACCAGGGTCTTCCCGGGAGTCCATTCTCCAGCAATAATTGTTGTTCTGCGTGATAAAGGAGCTGGTTGAGTGCCTCGTGATTTCCACCGGTTATCCGGGCCTGCACCCATACTGCATGCGCATGTTCAACACTTTTTTCCAACATGGATATAGCATTCAGAAGTGGGGAAAAATCAATATAAGGCACTTCTTTTGTTGGTTTGGGAGGAAAGAAAGGCCTGGCTGTATCTGCAGCGAGCTCCAGGTAATTTCCCTTCAGCACTTCGTTATTGATCCTGGTAGTTTCGCGCATATTGTTGAGCAGGGATTGGAGTTCGAAGCTGTAAATTTTAATATTGGCGCAGAGGCCCCTGAAATCGAAAGGAAGTATGTCTGCGTCGGCCATGCGAAGGGTCATATGCCCTGCTGTTTTTGAAAGGACAGCCTCGTAGTAGAACCCGGGATCTTTGAAACGAATAAAATCATCATAGGAATCGTAGATGGAATGGTATTCGCCTCCATTATCTTCTCCGCCATAAGCAATATTCAACGCTGGCACGCCCAGGTGCTGAAGAAAAGGGGAGTAGTCAGATCCGCTGCCCAGGGCCTCCAGGCCCATGCTGTCTTTTTCCATTTCTTCCTTCGCATGCACTGGATCGGGGGCAGTAGCCACCAGATGAGCTTTTAGCCTTTCATAAACACTGGTCTTTGTTTGCGGATCCAGGATTCCTTTTGCAACTTCATCCACAAATCCCTGAAGTGCATGTGATCCTCCCGCAGAAAGGAAACCTCTTCCATTTCCGTCTGAATTAACATAGAGGACTGCATGTTGCTTTAATAAGGAATCGTGATCCTCAGCCCATTCAGTTGAACCGATCAGGGCAGGTTCTTCTCCGTCCCAGGAACAATAAACCAGGGTTCGTTTTGGCTTCCATCCGGTCTTTAACAGTTCCCCTACAGCCTTAGCTTCCTCTAACATAGATGCCTGACCGCTGATGGGATCACTTGCTCCATTCACCCAGGCGTCGTGGTGATTCCCACGGATCACCCATTCATCCGGAAAATCAGACCCCTTGATTTTTGCAATCACATCATAGCAGGGAACAAGCTTCCAGTCGAATTCCAGCTGAAGGTGAACAGTTGTTTTACCTGGCCCTACATGATAGGTGATGGGTAGAGCGCCGCGCCAGCTTTCCGGAGCTACCGGTCCGGTTAATGATTCGAGCAGGGGCTTTGCATCATGATAACTAATGGGTAATACAGGAATTTTCAGCAGGTTCGGTGCGTCATTGTGTGAGGCAAATCTTTTGGCGTCTTTGGTTGCGCCGATTCCCGGCGTAAGCGGATCACCCGGATAGATGGTCATGTCCATGACGCTTCCGCGCTGCACTCCATATTCACTTTTATATGCGCCTTTGGGGTACACGTCCCCGCGAAAATATCCGTCATCCTTCGGGTCGGAATATATAATGCAACCAATGGCACCATGCTCCTGTGCAAGTTTTGGCTTGATGCCTCGCCAGCTCATTCCATATTTTACAATGACGATCTTTCCTTTCACGTCGATACCCATTTTTGCAAGTTCTTCGTAGTCTGACGGTATTCCGTAGTTGACAAAGACCAGGGGAGCAGACACATCCCCGTCGTTGCTCCAGGCATTATACGTAGGCAGCTGGCCTTCCTGTGCGCTGCTGGCATCTTCTTTTAAAGCCGGCTCCTTCAAAATCGCCCGGTAGTAAACAGGAGCAGTCATTTCTAGAATTCTTTTTTTAGGCGTCGGGAACAATACTTCGTAAACATCCATATGAACATCAAATCCATATTCCTGATATCTTTGCCTGATCTTTTCAGCTACTTCCTTACTCCCGGCAGAGCCGAGATGATGTGGCTTTGCAGAAAGCTCACGGATGGTCCGTCCAATATTTTCAGAACTGATGGCGCGGTCGAAAGCAGCCTCCGTGTTGAATTCTGCAGTGCCCGAAGAATCAGTAAAACCGGTTACAGTCTTAATCTGAGCCTCCAGATTTGTATTCAGCAGAAGAAAGATTCCGCAGATTGAACTTAATATTTTCATAAATTCCTCTAATTATTTTAAAAGGTACATAAAAATAACTCTTAGTAACTTGTTATGAAAATAACGGATGAATACGTTTAATCCGGAAAAAGTCAGGCAGTTCTTTTTTATTGTCATCCTTGTGCTTCTGGGCATGTTGTTGTTTTCCCGGCTTCAGGGGTTCCTTCCTTCATTTTTAGGAGCAGTCACGTTATACGTGATCATGAGAAAATATATGAAACGTCTCCTGGACCGCAAGTGGAGGCCCTGGGCCGCCGCCCTGATACTGATGTTGCTTTCTTTTCTCGTAATTATGGTTCCCGTTTTCTTCCTGGTTAATACCGTCAGTTCTAAAATCGGCTATGCCATCAGTCACGCCCAGGAACTCACCAGCTCCCTGCTGGTCTTTCTCCGGAATTTGGAATCCCGGATTGGATACCATTTCTTAAATGAAGAAACAGTCCGCAGCCTGAGTGGTATGGCCATTGCGGAACTTCCCCTTATAGTGGGAGCGACTTTCAATTCCCTTCTTGCCCTGGCGATGATGTATTTCCTTTTATTTTTTATGCTTACAGGCTGCAACAAGATGGAGGAATGGCTGGATGATGTGTTACCGCTGAGAAGAGACAATCTCCTGAAAGTGCAGCGTGAGGTAAATAATATGGTGATCTCG
>Ga0182024_10026538_pt1 | contig 10174 bp, 12 predicted proteins | sample P32metaG_FD_120480 | JGI IMG/M metagenome (GOLD analysis project Ga0182024, IMG submission 120480) | Permafrost microbial communities from Stordalen Mire, Sweden - P3-2 metaG (Illumina Assembly) | ecosystem: Environmental > Terrestrial > Soil > Wetlands > Permafrost | place: Sweden: Stordalen...
GTAGAAGCCCTCCTTCATCAGGTCAGGAGCATAGCGCTTGAGAATTGCGCTTTCGTTGTGCAGAGAGCCATTGAGAATCCATCCCATGTGCGACCACCATTTGCCATCTCGCGGCGAATGAGGATCGCCCGGCTTATCGGTAAATTGGTGGTGCAGGCGATGGACCGCAACCCAGTAAACGGGGCTGCCCTGGAGCGCCATCGTTCCCATAATGGCCATTGTGTACTCCAGCCATCTGGGCACCACATAGCCCCTATGCGTCAATAAACGGTGATAAGAGAGGCCGATGCCGACGTTTTGGGTCAAAACCCAGGTCACGGCAAAAACCGCGAGTGCAGACCAGCGAAACGCGAACAAAGCCGCCACGGCCCCCAGGTGGAATACGCCAATGACGAGGGCGAATTTCCAGTGAAACTTACCCTGATTGGGCTCAAGTGCGGCCTGGAGTGCAGCGGTCTCGGCGGCCGAGCCAGCCGGATTTATTACGGTTGCCATCCTAAGTAGGCTATTTGCCGTAAGCGCCGGTCGATGTAAGAGTTACGTAATATCTTAAATTCCTGAGTTTGCCTGCAGCGGGTTGTGATTGTAGGGAAATCGGTCGTATACTGAATATGCGACCAGCCCGGTCGCAATTGCATCTCAAGGTAATCGGGAATGCTGAGGCTCACCAAGAAAGCGGATTACGGTTTAATGGCGCTGAAGTTCCTGGCTGAGCGTGCTGACATGCCTTCCTTGAGTGCAAAAGATATCGCCGAGGCCTACGGCATTCCGCCGCAATTGCTGGCTAAGATTCTGCAGCGGCTCACCAAGGCGGGGCTGCTTCGTTCCCACGCCGGCACCAACGGTGGATACGCGCTTTCGCGGTCCCCGGAGGATATTACGGCTTTTGAAGTAATCGGCGCCATTGATGGGCCGCTGTTTATTACCTCATGCGAGACCGGCCCGCACGGCTGTGACCTGACCGATAGCTGCACTGTCAGGGAGCCGCTACGGAAGGTCAACGAGAGCATCTCAGAGGTGTTGAAGGCGATTCGGGTTTCTGATCTGTGTGAGCCAGAGCACACCCGGAAGTACCACGGGAAGACAATCGAATCCGTGTTGGTGAGCCTGGGCAGCTGAGGCAAAACGTCAAGATTGAACTGAATTGGTAGGAGCAGGAGAGCTGAATGAGCACCGTTGAGAATGCAGTGAAGGCGCCGGCAAACGTGAAATTGCCAATCTATATGGATGACCATGCAACCACGCCGATGGATCCCCGTGTACTCGAGGCGATGATGCCCTTCTTCACCGCCAAATTCGGTAACGCGGCCAGCCGTAACCACTCCTTTGGCTGGGAAGCCGAGCAGGCGGTCGAGCGTGCTCGTGAGCAGGTGGCAAAGTTGATTGGCGCCAGCGCCAAGGAAATCATCTTTACCTCGGGCGCAACGGAGAGCAACAACCTCGCCATCAAGGGCATTGCCGAGATGTACCGGGAGCGCGGCAATCACATCATTACCCAGGTAACCGAGCACAAGGCAGTACTGGATGCCTGTAAGCGCCTGGAAAAGTACGGCTATCGCATCACCTATCTGCCGGTTAAGGCGGATGGCCTGATCGACCTGGAAGACCTGAAGCGGGCCATCGACGACAAAACGATCCTGGTCACTATCATGTTTGCCAACAACGAGATAGGTGTAGTACAGCCGGTCGCCGAGATTGGCAAGATCTGTCACGAGCGGAACATCATCTTCCACACCGACGCGGTGCAGGCGGTGGGTAAGATTCCGGTCGACGTCAACTCCATGAACATTGACTGCCTGTCTCTGACCGGGCACAAGATTTACGGGCCCAAGGGATGCGGCGCTTTATACGTGCGCAGGCGCAATCCCCGGGTACAGATTTCAGGACAGATCGACGGCGGCGGGCACGAACGCGGTATGCGCTCGGGAACGCTCAATGTGCCGGGCATCGTCGGCTTGGGCAAGGCCTGCGAGATTGCCGGTCAGGAAATGGCTGCCGAGGCAGTTCGCCTGGGTAAGCTCCGCGACAAGCTGAAAGCCAAGCTGCTGTCGAGCCTGGACTATGTCCAGGTGAACGGCTCCATGGAGCACCGCCTGCCGGCCAATCTCAACGTCAGCTTCGTCTATGTAGAAGGTGAGTCGCTGCTGATGGGGATTAACGATGTCGCAGTTTCCAGCGGCTCGGCCTGCACCTCCGCGTCACTTGAGCCATCTTATGTATTAAAGGCTCTGGGCCTCGGCGACGATGTGGCCCACAGCTCGATCCGTTTTGGTTTGGGCCGCTTCAACACCGAAGCTGAAGTTGATTATGTTGCTGACAAGGTGATTGATGTAGTGCAGAAACTTCGCGAGCTTTCACCGCTCTATGAAATGGTGAAAGAAGGCATCGATATCTCGAAGATTCAGTGGCAGGCGCACTAAAACGCATTCAGACGAATTGAGGAGATACAAATGGCATATAGCGACAAGGTAATCGACCACTACAACAATCCGCGGAACGTGGGCCAAATGGACAAGAGCCAGTCTGAGGTAGGTACAGGTCTGGTCGGCGCCCCGGAATGCGGCGATGTCATGCGCTTGCAGATCAGGGTCAATCCTGAAACCCAGGTGATTGAGGAAGCAAAATTCAAGACTTTTGGCTGCGGTTCGGCCATCGCGTCCTCTTCGCTCGCGACGGAATGGGTCAAGGGCAAGACGGTCGACGAAGCGATGCAGATCAAGAACACCGATATTGTGAAAGAACTGGCGTTGCCGCCGGTTAAGATTCACTGCTCGGTGCTGGCGGAAGACGCGATCCGCGCCGCCATCGGCGATTGGAAGAAGAAGAACGGCGTAACCGAGACCGCGGAAGCCACTGCTTCCGTTGCTCACTAAGCAGGCAAGATGGAATTAGCCGTCCTTAATGCGGAGAATGCTGCGCCGAATCAGAAGGGCATTCAGGTAACGGAGCGCGCCCTGAAGCGGATTCGCATAGCCATGGCCAAAGAAGGAGTCTCCCCCGAAGAGGGGGGACTCCGCCTCGGTATCCAGGGCGGCGGCTGCTCTGGCTTGTCCTACAACATTCGATTCGACTCGCAGCCAAGAGAACGGGATCGCGTGTACAACTTTGAAGATGTTCGCATCTTCGTCGACCCCAAGTCTTTTATCTACCTCCACGGCATGATTCTCGACTACGAAGAGACGCTGATGCGGCAGGGTTTCAACTTCGTCAATCCCAATTCGACCAAGTCCTGCGGTTGCGGATCATCTTTTTCGGCCTAGACACGCCGGGGTCGTCTCTGCCCTATGCAAATTATTGAAACGGTCAGTGCGCCGGCAAAGTGCTGGTCCTGCGGCCTGGAGGTTGCAGAGGGGCAGCCTTTCTGCGCCTCTTGTGGCAAGGTGCAACCCCCGCGGCAAGCAGACTACTTCGGCATGTTTGGTCTGCCGCCAAAACTCGATCTTGATGTGCACGCGCTGGAAAAGCAGTTTTACCGCTACAGCCGCAAGCTGCACCCGGATGTGCACGCGCGGGCCTCGCAGCAGGAGCAGGAATGGAGCCTGGCACAGGCTTCGCTGCTCAACGATGCCTACCGCACGTTGAAAATTCCGCTGGATCGAACCAAGTATTTGCTACGGCTGGAAGGCGTGCAGTTCGAGGAAGACCGGGGTCCGAATCCGTCCAAGGTTCCTGCGGATCTATTGGAAGAGGTCTTCGAGCTGAATATGCAACTCGAGGAGTTGCGCCAGAACCAGAAGATGGGCGAAGACGCCCCCCAATTGCGCCGCGACCTTGAGGCCGCAAAGAATCAGTTTGCCGCGCAACTCAGCTCGCTCGACGAGGACGTGCGTTCTCGATGGTCGGCCTGGGATGCCGCCTGGGAAGAAAATGACGAAGCCAAGAAAACCGCGGCGAAAGAAGCAATGACTGCGTTGCTGCAGCGGCGGAGTTACCTGCAGAATTTAGTGCGCGACGTGGACCAGACCCTGGGAGGGTCGTGAGAGTTATGGCGGATGAGCGCGTAGTCGGTATTGATCTGGGCACGACCAACTCGTTAGTCGCCTTCATGCAAGGGGAGAAGCCCGTCGTCATTCCTGGGGAAGATGGCCTGAACCTGGTTCCCTCGGTGGTGGCGTTAGGCCCTGCTCGTGATGCCGGCCGGCCGGCAATGCTGATCGGCAATGCAGCGCGGCACACGCTCTTGGGCACACCAGAGCGGGCGATTTACTCGGTGAAGCGTCTCATGGGGCGCGGCGTGGAAGATGTTGCCGAGGAGTTGAAGTTCTTTCCTTTCCGGCTGGTCGAAGAGATACAGCCTGGCGAAGTGTTACGAATTCGCCTGGGAGAAACGGAGTTCACACCGCCGGAGATTTCTGCGCACATCCTGCGCCAGCTCAAGCGAAATGCGGAGCGGTACTTCGGGGCGCCCGTCACCCAGGCAGTGATTACGGTTCCGGCGTACTTTAACGACGCCCAGCGGCAGGCTACGAAGGATGCGGGGCGGATGGCCGGGCTGGAAGTTCTGCGCCTGGTCAATGAGCCTACGGCCGCTGCCCTGGCGTATGGTCTCGATCGCCAAAAAGAAGGCATCATCGCGGTTTATGATTTCGGCGGCGGAACCTTCGACATCTCCATTCTCAAACTGCATGAAGGCATCTTCGAAGTGATCGCTACCAATGGCGATACCCATCTGGGCGGGGACGACATCGACAACCTTTTGATTGCGATCGCGCTGGATGATATCGCCGGTGATGCGGGCACCGATCTGCGCCGGCAGCCGGAGGCTATTCAGGCTATCCGTAAGGCGGTGATCGAGGCTAAGATTGCGCTTTCGTCGCAGCCAGTGGCACACATCGATATCAAGCTCCCGAAGGGCGGCCGCTACAGCCGGGAACTGTCTCGTGAACAATTCGAGCAACTGATCCAGCCTGTGGTCGCCCGTACCATGGCTCCCTGCCGCGACGCGCTACGCGATGCCGGCCTCACTCCCGACCAGATCGATGAGGTTGTGCTGGTCGGCGGATCCACGCGAATTCCTTTGGTGCAGCGTTTGGTCAGCGATGTGTTTGAGCTGCCGCGGCGTGGCAAGCAGCCGCGCACCGAGCTCAACCCGGATGAGGTGGTTGCGCTAGGCGCCGCTGTCCAGGCCAATATTTTGGGTGGTGGATCGAAGGCCACCGAGGACATGCTGCTGCTCGATGTGACCCCGTTATCGCTGGGCATCGAGGCCCTGGGCGGTGTGGTCGCTAAGATTATCCAACGCAACTCAACCATTCCTGCCTCCGCTTCCGAGTCGTTTACCACCGGGGTCGATGGGCAGACGAATGTCGCCATCCACGTGCTGCAGGGTGAGCGTGAAATGGCCAAGGACTGCCGCTCGCTGGCGCGCTTCGACCTCAAGGGGATTCCGCCCATGAGCGCCGGATTACCGCGTATCGAGGTCAAATTCCTGATCGACGCGAACGGCATTCTTCATGTTTCCGCGTTGGAGCAGCGCAGCGGCAAGCAGGCAGAGGTTTCGGTAAAGCCGGCCTATGGCCTGACTGACGAGCAGGTGGAATCGATGATCCTCGAGTCCTTCGATCACGCAGAGGAGGATATTCATCTCCGGCAGCTGGTCGAAGCCAGGAACGAAGCGGACACTATCCTGAATGCTCTGGAAAAGGCTCCTTCCAGTCCCGCATGGCAATTGCTCGAACCGGATGAACGCACCGAGATCAACTCGCTGAGCGCAGAGCTTAGCGTGCTCAAGCAGGGCGATGATCTGCAGGCATTGCGGGCTGGGACCGAAGCGCTGGATAAGGCGACTCATCGCTTTGCCGAACTCATGATGGACGCGGCTGTAACCACTGCGATCAAGGGCCAAACGATGCAATCCGCTGGTGACAACATGGGCCAGGGCCCCACATCTTCGCATCCCATTGCCCAGGCCGAGTTTATTGAAAGAAAGTAAAACTGATGACTGACAATATGGTTCGCGTCACATTTCTTCCTGAAGGCCGTACGGTGGAATTTCCCTACGGCAGTCTCCCCTATGGGCATCATGGAAAGCCCATGTCATTTCTCGATGTGGCTGAACACTTCGACATTTTTATCGATCACGCCTGTGGCGGCGTGTGCGCCTGCACGACCTGTCATCTATGGACGAAAGACGGCAGCGAAGCACTCACGCCGGCGGATGACGATGAGCTGGACCGGCTGGATATGGCAGCGGATCAGCAGCTCAATTCACGGCTTGGCTGCCAGGCCGTGATCACCGGGCCAGGGGATTATGTGGTGGAGATCCCCAAGTGGAATCGCAACTATGTCTCCGAGGGCAAGCCGCTCATCCTGGCTGAAGAGAAGTAAGGAGTCGACGATGGCGCGTGAGATTACCTGGAATGACGCGGAAGAGATCGGTATTCGGCTGCAGGAGAAGTTTCCCGATCTGGATCCTTTCACAGTGCGCTTTACCGACCTGCACAAATATGTGACTGAGCTGGAGGGCTTCTCGGACGACCCCACGAAGTCGAATGAGCCTAAGCTAGAAGCCATTCAAATGGCCTGGCACGAAGAATACAAAGACGCCCAATAGCCGGGACGGGCTCCAGCTTGGGGCTAAGGAAAACCGCAGATCTCTCCACTACGCTACGCTCCGGTCCCACGGCAGGCCAGATGACAAATTTGTTGCAAGGAAGCTCTTGCACTTTTCCCGGAAACGCGGAATCTCGTCCCGCAACAAATTTGTCATCTCGCCTGCCCCGGCCTGCCGTGGGACCGGAGCGTAGCGTAGTGGAGAGATCTGCGGTTTCAGCCATTTGTGCAGTCAGTGTTAGATCTTCCGCATAGTAGTGTTCGGCCTTACGCCTACGGCGCGCGACATGCGAGCAAGCTCCGCATCAGTCGAGGCATTGGGAACCGAGCACCCTGGTGTGATGATGTATTTGCTCCCCGCCTGCTCCCGCGCCAGGGTCCACTGTTTGCGAATTTCTTCCGTCGTGAGCTTATCGAAATCCACTTCGTCCACGCCGCCGGCTATCGCCTGTGAGTACTCCTTGCGAACTTCCGCGATAGGAATGCCGCTTGTTTTTACCGAGTAGTTGATGACCGGCGCCTGAAAGTCTTTGAACTGATCCAGGTAGGGTCTCTCCAGCGTGTGCAGGTGCAGGAGCGTCAGCTTGGTATCCGCCAGCGCCGCGAGCACGCGCTTATCGTAAGGCCGGCTATAGCGCTCGTAGTCCGAAACCGAGCCAAACTTGCTGGTGGCGTTAAAAATACTGACCAGGGTTCCCGAGCAGCCAATCTCCTGCGACCGGCGGATATGGTTGATGGTGGATTGCGTGATGGCCTCCATCGCCTGCTCCCAGGCTGCCGTATTTTCCTTCTGGAAGTCATGAATGCTGTTGATGACATCCGTGCGATCCTCTGCATCCTTTTTCCCGGCAAACTCCGGCTCGGCCGCCAACAGCAACATCGCTGTCATGTATGGGCCGTAGAGAGTATCGATAAAATACGCGTCACCGTGTAAGCCATCACGAACCAGCTCCAGGGTCCGCAGTTGCTCGGGATAAGGCGTCTTCAAAGGCTCCAACTCATACCACTTCCCGGTTTTCGATCGCGGATAGTCAAAGTCATTCATCACCTTGACGAAGTCGGTATCGTACCTGCGATGGAAATCCAGATGATCCTGCGCTTCGAGCTCCGCGGTCGGGCGCTTGTAATGGTGCCACAAGCTAAAAGGGGGACGGTCCACATCCTCTCCCTGCAGCGCGCGGTCAACACGCTCCTTATGGGTAAGAGGGGCAGAGGACGCGAAGGATGACGGGACTGCCGTCATCGCCGTAGCTGCAGCCATTGCGGAAATAAATTGCCGGCGGTTCAACAAGTGCGGCTCCTTTCAATGCCAATCAAATGCACCGCGGAACAGTTGCAGATCCACGGCCTGTTGAGCCTCGTAATAAATCGATAAGACGTCGAAGCGTACCTGGTCAGGCGCATCGGGCAGCGCAAGAAGATACTGCCTCGCCATCCGGCGCAATACCCGGTCTTTGTCGTGGTCGACTGCGGACTCTGCCGTAGCAACGTTCCGGCTGGTGCGTGTTTTCACTTCGATAAAGCAGAGAGTGTCGCCTTCCCAGGCCACCAGGTCGAGATCGCCACGAATCTTTCCGCTGCGCCAGTCGCGGGCCACCACGGTGTACCCGCGGCGGCGCAGGTAAAAGAAAGCGGCTTCTTCTCCGCGGCGCCCTAACTCCAGGTGCGCAGCCCGACTGATCCCGAAGCGACCAGTGAGATAGTCGCTGACATGAACAAATTCCTCGAGCAGTCGCAGCGTAAGCATGGGCCCTATTCTATGCCCGGAGATACTCAACAAACCGGCTAAACTACTGACAGCGATCGACGTGAAGCCTCCAATCACCATCTCGAAGGAAGACTATCTAAAGGCCGTTCTCGAAGCAGAGAGCGAAGGCCAGGAGGTTATCCCCGCAACCCTGGCGCACTGGCTTTCAGTTTCCCCACCCGCGGTGACCATGGCGATCAAGCGCCTAAGGCGTGACGGATATCTCGAAGTCAAGCCCGACGGGATAGTCCGCCTAACACCGAAAGGAAAGGAAACCGCCTACCGGACCGCACTGCGTCACCATCTGATCGAACGGATGTTGGCGGAGATGTTTGGCATGGAATGGTATGAGGTCCACGATGAAGCAGAGCGCCTGGAGCACGCTGTATCGCCTGCGTTTGAAGCCAAGCTGCTGGAAAGACTGGGCTCCAAGGGAACCTGCCCCCACGGCAATTGGGTGTTGCCGGAAAGCCCTGAGGAGCGCGGGAAACGCGGGATGGCCCTGCTTTCCGAAGCTAAAGAGGATGCCGGATACACGGTGGTAAGCCTCTACGAACGCGATCCAAAACTGCTGCTTTTCCTGCACCATGCAGGCATCGCACCCGGTGGCCGGGTGAGTGTTCTGGCCAAAAACTACGACCGTACCATCTCCATCGAAACCAGCGCCGGTCGTTCCACGTTGGGCCATCCAGCAGCGGAGAAGGTCTGGGTGAAGCGGCGGGGGAAAACTTAAAGACAATTTAGTTTTAGAATTATTTGAGTAGTGGGAAACTGAGGTTTCCGGTGCGATTCCCAAAGTAATGGAATAGGGGAGAGTTGTCGCATTGTGAACCGGAGTCGTTGAGGTAGCCTCGATGCGAATGAGGAATCTTTCCTTTATCTGGTTCGTGGGCGCGGTGGTCTGGTGGATTGATGCCGCCGTGGCTGTCCACTACGGCAACAAACCCCACGCCATCCTGGCGCTCGCAGTGGCCTGTGTCTTCTTCGCCGCAGGTATCATGTGGGTAAAGAGCACCGAAAAGCGCTAAGCGCAGGCAAACGCTAGGTGTTCTGAAAGCGCGCCTCACTGAGGTCCAGTTCGCGCTCGATGGTTCTCAGCAGCTCATCATTAATTTTGTCTTCATTGCGCAAAATGACCGCAGTCGAGCGTTCGAGAGCGCGTAGCTCCTGGCTCAGGTTGCGTTCATAGCGGGCCAGGGCGATTTCCCGTTCCGGCTTCATCTCTTCGCCCCCAACTTCGATCAAGGTGGTGCGCGCCTGGTAATGGCGGATCATGTCTTCATAGATTGCTGCATGGTCCGATTTTGCCTGCCGCGACAGATCCTTGAGGTAGTCGAGCACGGTGTTCAGTATGAGCAGGCGAGCCTGCTGCTCTTCCAGGCTTTGCTCACTGCCGACTGCGAGTCCCAGCTTCCTGATCACTGCCGGCAGAGTAAGCCCCTGTAGGACCAGAGTCGCGGAGATCACGCAAAAAGTGAGAAAGATGATGAAGTCCCGCTGCGGGAAAGGTGCACCGTTCTGGAGCACCGTAGGCAGCGAGATGGCAGCGGCCAGGGCCAGCACCCCGCGCATTCCCGTCCAGGCCACGATAAAAATTTGTTTGCCCTTGGGGCGCGGCTCTACCTGGTGCAACAAGTGGCGTCGTATCCAATACGCAATCGCAGCGCCTGGATACACCCAGATAATCCTCAACGCCACGACCAGGATCGCGAACGTTATCCCGTATCGCATCAGTTGCCCCATGGAAAGATCGTGGATGCCGCTCAGAATCAGTCGAAGCTGCAGGCCCATGAGGATGAAAACGATGCCGTTCAGGCCGAACTCCAGTGTCTTCCACACCGCGGTGCTCTCCAACCGCGCATTGATAGACAATAC
>Ga0182024_10026540_pt1 | contig 10173 bp, 4 predicted proteins | sample P32metaG_FD_120480 | JGI IMG/M metagenome (GOLD analysis project Ga0182024, IMG submission 120480) | Permafrost microbial communities from Stordalen Mire, Sweden - P3-2 metaG (Illumina Assembly) | ecosystem: Environmental > Terrestrial > Soil > Wetlands > Permafrost | place: Sweden: Stordalen...
ATCCCGGTAGAGGTCGACTACGCCAGCGAGTGGCGCTACCGCGATCCCATTATCGCACCGGACACGCTCACCCTGCTGATCTCGCAGTCGGGCGAGACGGCGGACACGATCGCGGCGCAGCGCGAAGCCAAGTCCAAGGGATCGAAGACGATCGCCATCTGCAACGTGGTGGGATCGATGATCACGCGCGAGGCGGCGGGCACGATCTACACCCACGCCGGGCCGGAGATCGGAGTGGCTTCGACCAAGGCTTTCACCGCACAGCTGACGGCGCTCTACTTGTTTGCGCTTTACCTGGCCCAGGTCCGTGGCACCGTCACGGCTGAGCAGGCAAGGGAGGCCATCCACCAACTCAGTTGTCTCCCTGGCAAGCTCGAACATGTCCTGACGCACGAACAGGACTGCGAAGACCTGGCCAAGCAGTACTCGCAGGCTCAGGACTTCCTGTTCCTCGGCCGCGGCATCCACTACTCCATCGCGCTCGAAGGCGCTCTGAAGCTGAAAGAGATTTCCTATATCCACGCCGAAGGTTACCCGGCGGGCGAGATGAAGCACGGCCCCAACGCGCTCATCGACGAGAACCTCCCGGTTGTGATCGTCGCCACCCGCGATTCCGGAGACGCGGGTTCCAGAATCTGCTATGAGAAGACAATCTCCAACCTCATGGAAGTGAAAGCGCGCTCAGGCAAGGTGATCGCGCTTGCGACCGAAGGAGACGAAGAGATTAAGGAGAACGTCGAACACGTGCTCTACATCCCGCCAGCGTCGAAGGAACTCTCAGCTATCCTGGAGATTGTTCCCTTGCAGCTACTGGCCTACCATATAGCTCTCCGTCGCGGATGCGACGTGGATCAACCCAGGAACCTCGCGAAATCGGTGACAGTAGAGTAGCTATTCTGACCGGCAGCCTGTTCTCCCTGCAGTCGATCCGGGGATATGGGAAGGTCCTCGACCGACTTTTCAGCGAACAGCAACTACCCCCTTAACTTCGTGTCTCAGTCTAAGGGTGCACTTCACTTTGAGCCCGTCCTGTGCTCCCGGGACGGAACGGCGATGCTACTGTTCATATGCACCGACGGCGATGTTGCTTCCTTGCTCTCGCGGATTGCCCAGGAAATCCACTGTACCTAGCAGCGGGCATCCCCAATAGGCGCCAGTTTCACCAGTCGTGGTGCTGCAAGCTAAGCTGCCTAAAGTGCTGCCTGCACTTGCAGCAGGCGAGTTCGTCTCCACGTCTAGGTTGAGCGGCGCTACTATGCTCAGGTACAACGGATTCACATACTGCGATTGGGCGTCTTCTCCGCTTGCCGACAAGTAGGAAGAGAAGCTCGCTTCATCATTACCATTCCAGAAAAACTCAGCCGATGCCGAACTCACAGAAGAATAATAGATGTTGTAGTTTGCTGTCACCGGACTAGCCTCAGAGTCCGTGGAGTTGTTGATGAACAGACCCTGCGATGTGGCATAGACTACGTTGTTCTCGAATACGTTGTTAGTGGCGTAATACTGTACCTGAAGCTCACCACTACCGGTGTTCTTGGTGTCGTCATCGAACAGCGTGTTATTGACGATGGCGACGTAATTGCTGCCGCCTACATTGCTGGCGTAACCACCGATTGAAATACCCACTGAGTTGGCATTGTAGACCACGTTATTGCGGACGGTTACGTATTGCGAATACTTACCGGAGTGCTCGCTGGCCACTTCGATGTTGAGATCACAGTTGTGGACCAAGTTGCGCTCGATGACGACGTAGGCGCAGGTGTCGCAGTAAATGCCGTCCGCGTCGTACTCATCGCCTTCTCCAGCGTTGTTGATGGCGCTGATGTTGTAGACTGTGTTCCCGCTAATTTCTCCGTACCTAGCATAATCGTATCCGCTCGGGCCGACTTTCTCACCGCCAATGGCGTCGATTCCGATATTGTCGTTGTCGTGGATGATGTTGTTAGTAATGGTGAAATTCGTAACATTACCATCGACATTTACGGTTTCACTGTTGCCTGTCTTAAGGCCATAAACTGTGTTCCCGCTGATAACAAGGCCGTTGATGGCGGTGATTTCCGTCCCATAGGCCGCTATACCGAAAGCGTTGCCGTTCTTCTCTGATGTTGTCGTGATGTTGGTGATCGTGTTGTTGAGAACCTGGATGCCGTTGCTTGCCCCTGAAATCCAGATTCCTGCCGGACTAGCATTGGCGTTAGAAGTCGTATAGTTCTTAATGGTGAAGCCTTGAATCGTGATGTAGCTTACGTCTATTCCCGCTGGGGTAGCGGAACCGATATTCCACAGTCCCTGCGTTTGGGAAGTAGATGGAGTTAGGCCCGTACCACTTACAATTGCCCCGTTCTCTCCGATAAATGTAATTGGAGCCGAGGATGTGCCTGAAACCGTGACGTTAATAGATTCGATGTAAGTACCGGCTTCTACATAGACCGTGGATCCGGCTGCGACCGTGCTGGCTGCGTGCTGAATCGTTAGCCAAGGAGAGGCAATCGTGCCCGGGTTGGAGTCACTGCCGGTGGGCGAAACATAGAGGGAGTTGCCACTCCCAGTCGTCACCGCCGTCACCGCCAGCACCGCTGCCGGAGTGCTTACCACACTACCCGACGTGGCCGTGATGCTTGTGCTCCCGGCTGCCACTCCCGTAGCCGAGCCAGCCGCGCTGATGGTCGCGTCCGCCAGGACTGAAGAACTCCAGCTCGCACGCGAAGTGAGGTTCTGGGTGCTGCCGTTGCCGTAGTGGCCAGTAGCCGTGAACTGCTGTGTTGCACCTACGCTGATCGAAGCCGAAGCCGGGCTGACCGTGATGGATTCCAGCACCGGCGGGGGCGCTGCCGTCACCGCCAGCACCGCTGCCGGAGTGCTTACCACACTACCCGACGTGGCCGTGATGCTTGTGCCCCCGGCTGCCACTCCCGTAGCCGAGCCAGCTGCGCTGATGGTCGCGTCCGCCGGGACTGAAGAACTCCAGCTCGCACTCGAGGTGAGGTTCTGGGTGCTGCCGTTGCTGTAGTGGCCAGTAGCCGTGAACTGCTGTGTTGCACCTACACTGATCGAAGCCGAATCCGGGCTGACTGTGATGGATTCCAGTGCTGCAGAGCCCGTGCCAGTTCCTGACACAGGTATCCGGAGAGAGTGAGATCCGTCCGTTCCACCATCATGTCTTGCGAAAGTTATTAATATACTGCCGTCGAACGTCCCGCTTGTTGGCGGTGTGAACGTCACGTCAAAGCTCGCGCTGCCCCCTGGCGTTAAGGTCATCGGCATGGCTGGCGTGCTCATGGTGAAGGCGGTTCCCTTCACTGTCGCACTCTGGACGATCAGGTCACTTTGGCGGTTGTCCGCGATGGTCAACGTCTTCGCCGCGCTATTGCCCACGGCGACGGAGCCGAAACCAAGGTTTTGGGGACTCACCCTCTGACTAAGGCTGAGGTTTTGAAATAGGGCTATGAAGGCGACGGTAGACAGGGCAAATGCCAGGGCACGCTGCGTAGGGGAGTTATTTTTCACGGTCGAGCCTCTCTAGCGTTGGTTCACGCTGTACACATGGGAGTTGGAGACGCTCTCGCCCCGGTCCTGTCGGCCGTGAGGTGGTTTTGGGGCAACGGCAGCATTTGGGGGAGTGCATCAGTTCCTAACGTTGCGCCGGTCAAAGCGTTTAGACAAGTATCAGAAGTGCATGGGGCTAGCGCTAAGGAGCGTGCCCATGAGTACACCCTAGCTCCGACGCTCGCCGAGCGGCGAGGAGGTCGTCGTAGGAGGAGATCACATTCTCAGGGGCGCGATCGAGCGATGGTCCTTTCTATATCCATACGCAATCCTGCCCCGGACCTGGCAAACCGGGACAACGACGAGCCGGGCGGGTTAGGTTACGTGCCCGACTGGACATTCCCCCTCGATGTTGGATTTCAGGCTGACATCTCCGTTTGGGGCTGTGCCCTTTCGTGCACTGTCACGACGTTTCATATCGTGTAATCATTGTAAACACCGCGCGGTGAGATACGAAATGACTCGAATCAATAACGCTTCGATTCGGAATCAAGAACGGAAGCACGCTCGTTTCCCTCTAGAATATCCCGTTCAGCTGAAGTTTCGGGGCGACGGTGAGCGGCAAGAACTTGAAGCCATGAGTCACAACATAAGTCAAGGCGGTGTTCTGCTACAGGCGCCATCGCCCGTTCCGCCGAATTGCGAGGTAGAGTTCGTGATGACGATTCAGAGAAGCAAAACTCACAAGCCCATCCGGCTAAAAGGCGCTGGGCGAGTAGTTCGTCTAGAAGAGCATTTGTCAGGGAGAGGATTCGGGATCGCGATCGAGTGCAAGCGTCCTATCCACTGGGTCCTAAGGCAGGTCCGTCCCTTCCTCGTGTGAACGTTGTTCTATCAGCTTTGCCGGTTTCTGTAGGGGAATGCCCCCAGCTTTTGCACAGGGCGGTCTTTCCACAGCCCAAAAGGGAAGGCGTATTGGGCATGGCCCGGATCTCAGGAACCGGGGGTCCCAAAACTTCTTCGATGCGGCTGGTAGGGACTGAGGCGGCACGGAGATGACGAATTGGTCTGGTCTCACGTGAGGGCGGATCTCGTGCATCACCTCTTGCAAAACCTGTGGCTTTGCGCAGACGAAAACGATTTCTGCGAAGCGAATCGCGGCGATATTGTCCGTTCCCAAAATGCCAAGTTTCTTCGTCAGCTGGCGGACTTGTTCTTCATGCTGAACCATAGCCGACGCCGAGCTGACGCTAAGGGCGCCTTTTTCCAAGAGTGCCTTCAGAAGAATCCTACCTATTTTCCCAGCTCCCAGCACCGCCGCTTTTCTTCCTGACCAATCCTCTTCCAAATATCCTGCCATGACTTCCAGCCGCTTCGGTTCTATGTCACCGCCGCACGCAGCGCACTCGCCGAAACTCCCTTGACGTATACGTTCTAAACCAGCTATTGCAGCGTCACCGTGATGGGCGCCGAAGTCGAACTGCCGTAGACTGAATTCCCCGAGTACACTGCCGTTAACGTGTTGGCGCCTTGTGCGAGCTCCGACGGAATGAGCGGCAGATTCGCCGCAGACTCCGTGGCGCTGGTCGGCACCAGTGTTTCCGTTTCCAGCAAGGTCGACCCAAGCATGAACTTCACCGTACCGCTGGGCACACCCCCATCACCGGGATTGGCGGAGACGGTGGTGGTCAGAGTGGTCGTCTGACCTGGCTGGAGAGTGTACGTCCCCGAAGTCAAAGCCACCTTCAATGAGTTGGTGATTCCAGTGGATTCGTAGGCGCCAATGTCAATGTTCGAGCCGTTCAGCCGAGGATTGCCGATGAAGTCGGTGCTGCCATAGATAGAATTGGGGGAATTGCCGTTGCACCAGCCAACGCCGCAAGTGAGGCCGGTGCTACCGGCATTGACGGCCGGCGACGTAGCGGTGATGTCAAAGTCTGGAGGCGTGGCTCCCAGATTGACGATGAGGGGATTCGCGTTCGGGGAGTTTGCATCTTCCCCGGCAGTGCTCTGATAGGCTGAATAACTCTTATAGCTGCTTGCGCCAGCCCAAAAGATTGACGTTCCTTTTGCGTAACCAGCGGCGGAGTAGTACAGGTTCCAATTGAGCGTCGCCGGCGGGGCAGGGTACGACGTCGTGGGTCTAACGAAGCTGTTGATCCAGACATTTTGTGTGCCGGCGTAGACAATGTTGTTTTCGAAGATGTTCCCTTGAACCTTGCCCGAGTGGTACTGAATCTGGAATTCGCCAGCCTGGTTCTGGGTATTGTTGTTGTACAGAGTGTTGTTGACAATGACGACGTGGGCGCTGCCGCCTACGTTGTTGGAATAACCGCCGATGGAGATACCGCAAGCATTTGAGTCGTAGATTACGTTGTTGCGCACCGTAACATACCTGCCGTTACACGGGAAAGTGCCCTTGCCAATGGTTCCGGATGACGAGTACTCGGTGCCTGTGCTCTGGCAGATTTTGTGTTCGCTGGCCACCTCGATGCCGTAGTCGACGTTATGGATCAGATTGTCCTCCACCGTGACATACGCGCAGCCGTCGCAATAGACACCGTCGGCGTCGTAAGAATTGCCCTCACCCGCATTGTGAATTCCGCTGATGTTATAGATCGTGTTCCCGCTGATTTCCCCATACAGTGCCTCGTCGTAGCCGACGGGACCCACGCCCTCGTATCCAATCGCGTCGATGCCGATGTTGTCATTGTCATGAACGAGGTTGTTGGTAATGGCAAAATTGGTCACGTTCCCATCCACGGTCACCGATTCGCTATTCCCGGTCTTCAGGTTGTAGACCTCGTTGCCACTGATGACCAAGTAGCTGATGGGAGTATGCGAGGTGCCGTAAACGGCGATGCCGAAAGCGTTGCCGTTCTTTTCTGACGAGGTCTTGATGTTGTGCACCAGATTGTTCAGCAACTGGATGCCAGTGCCCGATCCCGTGATCCAGACGCCAGCCGGAGTGTACGCGGCGTCGCTAGTAGTGAAATTGCGAATTTCAAATTCCCTGAGGATGATGTAGCTCTGGTTCACGATATTGATGAGACCCTGTGTCTCGTTCCCGCTCGACGGTGGGTTCGATGTGCAGCAGCTCACGCCCGTCCCATCGATCACCGCAGTCTGTCCGGGATAGCTCTCGAATGTAATCGGCGTCGATGCCATTCCAGACGTCGGAAAGTTCACAGACTCGTTGTAAACTCCCCCGAAGACGTATACCGTGGCGCCTGCCGAGGCTGAACTTGCCGCGTGCTGGATGGTTAACCAAGGCGAGCCGATCGTGCCGGGATTGCTATCGCTGCCGCGGGTCGACACATAGTAGGTGGCCCCAGTTTGTCCGGCAAGTGAGGGCGCCAGCATTAGGACGATCACAAAGAGCGCGGCATGTACAACGCCCACGTTCCGTAGAATCGAGACATTGCGTCGCATGAGTTTTCAATCCTTTAAATCAGCGGCAAGCGACCGGCGCGTGACTACTCGGCTCGAAAGCGGATCAGCACGAATCTCCTTTTGACTTCAACAACGACGACAACTGTACACCCATTTCGGCCCGTTCGCGAGGAAAGACGGACAGGCACTCAAGGCTGTCGAGCATCTGAAGCAGGCGTTGTCCTACGCTGGGCAGTTGAAGGAGGCAAAACCTGTCGAGGAGCGAATGGCTGAACTGCAACATCAAATTGACCGGGCCACAGGAGTGGGACTAGCCGCATCCGGTCTGAACAGTGAAGGAATACGCCTTGAAAAATCAGGGATATCCGGGGCACCCTTATGAACGGTGAAAAGTATATTGGGCTCGGGAAGTGAAATGGAAATTGAGTCGAAGGTGTTCGAACAGTTGTTTGAAGAGATCGTGGCGCGCTGCCTGGAGGCCGGACTGATCCAACGGGACAACCTGTCGGTGGGACGGCAGCTTCGTCGAGGCTAATGCTAACAAGGGAAGCCGCATCCCACGCGAGCAGTTCGCGGAGGCGGCGCAAGTGAACCAAACCGTGCGCCAGTACTGGGTGGAACTGGAGCAGCAGAACCCAACCGAAGAGCCGGTGCATGAGCAAGATATAACCCGCCCGCCCCAGGGTACTTCACTACGAGCGCCGCCACGGTCAGGGGCACGACAAGAAAAACCGCTGCCATCAGCCAGAGCGTGACCGAACCTGGTCCGGCATGTGCTGCGATCGGTATCCAGCGCGTCGAAATAATGCAAGTGACAGCAAACAGCGTAAGGTAACTCAGTCCGAGTTCTCGCTTGAGCCGCGGCGCTGTCCTTAGTTTGAGCCACAGAATTCAAGAGGGTGTGTGTCGTGACCCGTCGTGACCTCAGTGTGAGACTGCCCGGACAAGCCTGCCCCGTGGTTTGCAGATAAAGCGTGTTGAACCGCGGTGCCTCGCAGCTTGTCGACAACTTCGGCAGCTGATAGAGGCTTGCTGAAGTAGTATCCCTGAATCTCGTCGCATTGGTGTGCCCGCAGGAACGACATTTGGGCTTCGTTTTCGACGCCTTCTGCAATCACCTTGAGATTCAGGCTCTTTGCCATGCTGATGATTGCGGTTGTGATCGCCGCGTCATCAGCGTTCACGGCGACATCCCGAACAAAAGAACGGTCGATTTTGAGCTTGCTGACGGGAAACTGTTTCAAGTAGCTGAGGCTGGAATAACCGGTCCCAAAGTCATCAATTGCTAGCTTCAGCCCCATGGCCTTTAATTCCCGAAGAACTGAGAACGTCACGTCCGCGTTAGATAGCAAGAGGCTTTCTGTGAGCTCCAGTTCGAGGTGGTGGGGGGAGAGGCCAGTCTCGTGGAGCACTCTCCTGATGAGTTCGCAGAAGCCCTCTTGGCGAAACTGAACCGCTGACACGTTTACTGCTACTGGCAGTGCCGGAAGGCCTTCGTCTTGCCATTCCCGGACCCGAGAGCAGGCGGTCCTGAGCACCCATTCACCGATTGGTATGATCAACCCGCTGTTTTCAGCAATTCGTATGAACCTATCTGGGGGCACAAGACCCAACTCCGGGTGCTGCCAGCGGAGGAGCGCTTCCAACCCAGTGATCCTTCTCGTGGCTATATCCATCTGGGGTTGATACACCAGGAAGAGCTCTTTTTTGTCGAGTGCTTGTCGCAAGCCGCTCTCCAGCGCCAATCGCTCCACAACCTGGGCGTTCAACTCCTCCGTAAAGAATCGAAAGCTGGCACGTCCATTGTCCTTGGCGCAATACATAGCCGCATCGGCATTCTTGATCAGGGTTTCGACGTCTGTACCGTGCTCGGGGAAAATGCTGATACCCAGGCTGCAACTGACGCTGAGCGAATGACCTTGAATGACAAAGCCACTCTTCATGGCACTCATGATTCTTGAAGCGGTAACTGCGGAGTCCGCCATATGCTTTACCTGGGTCAGCACGACAACAAACTCGTCGCCACCTAACCGCGCCACTGTGTCGGTGTCTCGAATCTGTCTCTTGAGGCGCTCTGCAACCTCCTTTAGGAGATCATCGCCAACGGAGTGACCACGCGAGTCGTTAGTGTCTTTGAAACGATCGAGGTCAAGGAACAATAAAGCGACTTTTTCTTGGCGCCGGCTAGCGCTGGCCATTGCCTGAGTCAGGCGATCCTGGAGGAGAATACGATTAGGCAGACCCGTGAGAGCGTCATAGTATGCCAAAGATCGAATTCGTTCCTCAGCAACCTTGCGTTCCGTGATGTCGACGAATGCGACCACTGCCCCAACTATGTCCTCCCCTTTCCGTTGCGGATAAGACCAGTATTCGACCGGGAAGCTTGTTCCATCTGCTTTCCACAGCACTTCGTCATCAACGTGGATTCCTTGCTCGCTCTTAAAAGCCCGTAAAATCCGGCATTCTGCCACCGGAATCTTTGTTCCATCCCGGCGGGAGTGGTGGATTAAGTCGTGCAGATTCCTGCCGAGCAATTCATCTGAGTGTTTATAACCTAACAAGCGGAGACAGGCAGGATTGCAGAACGTACAACGACCCCCGAGATCGACACCATAAATGGCTTCGGCCGTCGATTCGAGAATCAGGCGGAGTTTGTCCTCGCCATCACGCAACTCCTCTCCGGAGCGCCTGCGCTCCTGGGCCTCGCCTGCTAATTGCTTGTTGGCATCGGTGAGCTCCCCGGTACGTTGCTTCACTCTCAGTTCGAGATCCGCATTGAGCTCACTGATCTCTTTCTGTGCCTCAATTCGCGCCGCTATCTCGCGGACCGTCTCGCGGGTCGCGAATAGCGCGATTGCGAGAGCAATGGCCACAGCTACCACAATCAGTAAGGAGGCAAGGCGATGAGTCCTGGCGTAGTCAACCTTGGCCTGCTGGGCAGCGATGTCCACCTGGCTCTTCTGAAACTCCACGAACTCGTCCCAGGCCGCGTGATATTTGAGCAGCGCCGGCATTGTTTCGTTGACCATGACTGCTGACGCTGCGTCGCGATTCTCTTCATCGACAAGCAAATGTAGAGCCCGTGCGTAGCTTTCGATGTATGGTTGTCTTGCCCCTTCCACCGCGGCTAGCAGCTGCTTCTCTTTCCCTGACTCACAGCGGCTTCCGATCTCCGCCACCCATTCCGAAATCTCCTTGCTGTTCTCAGACTTCGCTGCCAACAGGGTCTCGATAAGTGCTCGATCCTTCACCAGGAATATTTCCATCGTGATACGACTGTTGCGATTGGAA
>Ga0182024_10026541_pt1 | contig 10173 bp, 6 predicted proteins | sample P32metaG_FD_120480 | JGI IMG/M metagenome (GOLD analysis project Ga0182024, IMG submission 120480) | Permafrost microbial communities from Stordalen Mire, Sweden - P3-2 metaG (Illumina Assembly) | ecosystem: Environmental > Terrestrial > Soil > Wetlands > Permafrost | place: Sweden: Stordalen...
TCGCCATCGACTTCTCGCGCAAGATCATCCTGATCGGCAACTCGTCCTATGCGGGCGAGATCAAGAAGTCGGTGTTCAGCACGCTGAACTTCTTCCTGCCGGCGCGCGGCGTCATGCCCATGCACTGCTCCGCCAATGTCGGCCGCGACGGCGATGTAGCGCTGTTCTTCGGCCTCTCGGGCACCGGCAAGACGACGCTCTCGGCGGATCCCAACCGCACCCTCATCGGCGATGACGAGCACGGCTGGAGTCCCGACGGCGTGTTCAATTTCGAGGGCGGCTGCTACGCCAAGTGCATCAAGCTCTCGGCTGATGCCGAGCCCGAGATCTACGCCGCCACCAACCGCTTCGGCGCCGTGCTGGAGAACGTGGTGTTCGATCCGCTGAGCCGGGTCTGCAATTTCGACGACGATTCCAAGACCGAGAACACCCGCTCCGCCTATCCGCTCGATTTCATGCCCAAGGCCTCGCGGACCGGGCGCGCCGGCCAGCCCAAGAACATCATCATGCTGACGGCGGATGCGTTCGGGGTGATGCCGCCGATCGCCAAGCTCACGCCGGCGCAGGCGATGTACCATTTCCTGTCCGGCTATACCGCCAAGGTGGCGGGCACCGAGAAGGGCCTGGTCGGGGTCGAGCCCGAATTCTCAACCTGCTTTGCGGCGCCCTTCCTGCCGCGGCCGCCGTCCGAATACGGCAACCTGCTGCGCGACTACATCGCCGATCACAAGGTCGACTGCTGGCTGGTCAACAGCGGCTGGACCGGCGGCATCTACGGGGTCGGGCGGCGCATGCCGATCAAAGCCACCCGCGCGCTGGTGACCGGCGCGCTCGACGGCTCGCTCAAGACGGCGAGCTACCGGACCGATCCCTATTTCGGCTTTGCGGTGCCGACCTCGGTGCCGGGCGTCGAGCCGCATCTGCTCTATCCGATGAAGACCTGGAAGGACAAGGCGGCCTTCGACCAGACCGCGCGCAACCTCGTGCGCATGTTCCAGGAGAACTTCGTCAAGTACGAATCCCACGTCGATGCCGACGTGCGCGCCGCCGCCCCCGAGGTGCGCGTCGCCGCCGAGTGACGGCGGGCGACCTCGTCTGCAATACGCGCACTCCTTGGCAGCATCCCCCGCGGGAGCTTGATCGCTCGGTCGATTTGAGCGAATTTCCCCGCGGGTGGTGGATACAGGGAGGTTGCTCACATGCATGCCGTGATCCGGGCCGTGCTGACACTGGCCCTTCTGATGCCCGGCGCGGCTTCCGCCCAAAGCACCCTGTTCAAGATCGCGGAGACCGGCGCCGGAACGGCCTCCCACGTGGCCATGACTACGCTGTTCGATACCCGGTTCGTGACCGCGACGGTGTCGGGTAACGCGGCGCTCGAGATCACGTCCTGGGACGTCACCCGCGAAGGACATTTCGCCAAGCTGGGCGCTGCGAGCGAAAGCGGCGCCGGAAATGAGGTCGCGCTGGTGAGCCTCGGCAACGCCGCCGTCGCCACCGTATTCGCGGCGCAGAACGGCGCCATGCGGCTCGTCTCCTGGTCGGTCGGCGCGAACGGTTCCGTACGGCGCACGAGCTCGACCGGTGCCGGGGCGATCGCGCGCGTGGCGGCCGCGGCGGTCGGCAGTCATCGCCTCCTCACGGCGTCGCAGGATTCGACCGGGGCCACCAAGCTGATCGCCTGGGACATCGATGCGGCGGGCACCTTCACGCGCCGCGGCGATGTGGCCGCAACGCAGGGCTCCTCCGTCGCGGTCGCCGTCATCTCGCCCGCTCTCGTCGCGACCGCGATCCGCACCATGTCGGGCAAGCTCGAGGTGGCGACCTATTCGCTCGACGCGTCCGGCAAGCTTGCGCCGGTCGGGGCGGCGGAAGGCGATGCGATCAGCGAGGTCGCGATGGCGGCGACCGCGCTCGATCGCGTGGTCACGGCGTCGCGCTTGACCGACGGCAGCGTTGCCATCGATACCTGGACGGTCCCGTTGGGCGGCGGCAAGCCGACCCGTTCCGGCTCGGCGAAGGCTCCATCCGCCGCGAACCTCGTGATCGCGGTGCTCGGCGGGGCCAAGGTGCTCACCGCCGGTGTCAAGACCGACGGCACGCTTGGCCTCACCGTCTGGCAGGTGTCGGAGGAGCCGGTCGAGGTCAATTCGATCAATGTCGCGCCCGCGATCGGCGCGGCCTTGACGACGGTCGGCTGGGACCGGGCCGTCACGGCGGCGATCGGCAAGGACGGATCGCTCAAGCTTGCCGATTGGGGCGACCGCGCCATGGGCCTGCTGCACACGACCTGGGATGCGGCGAGCCCGCCGACCCGTGCCTGCGGCATTCAGCCGCCGAGGAAGCGCGCCGCCGCCGAGACCGGCGAGCTGACGGACGCGCCCGACGATTCGGCGGACATCCCCGATGCGATGGTGGTGGCCACGCAGACTGCAGTCGACCACGATGACGACGACGACGAGGCGGCCCCGCGCAAGAAGGGCCGGCATACCGGCGAGGCGGAACGAGCGGACCTCCGCCGCGTGACCCGCGTCGTTCGCGGCGGCGGTTACACGGCCGCGGCTCCGTTCGAGCTGGCGTCAGCCCCGACCGCTTCGCCCAAGCCGGCGCTGGTTTTCGAGCCCGTGATCCAGGGCGTCGATCCGATGATCGCGGTCGGCCGCGACTACGTGCTGGTTTCGGAGCACGGCTCGCTCGAGTTCATCGCCAAGAACGGGGAGCAGGCTGGATCGCAGGTGCCGAGCAAGGCCGGCGAGCCGACCTGCATGTCGACGAGCGCCTTCTTTGCCGGGTTCACGCGGCCGCGCAACGCCGACGGAAGCACCAACCGCAGCAACATCAACCTCTATCAGCGTTACCCGGCAAATACCGGCCCCGACCTCCAGTGCGACATCACCAATGCGCGCACGCCGGCGCCGTGCATCGACGAGTTCTACGACGAGCGCGTCGGCTACGACCCGTATCGCCAGCGCTTCTTCATCCAGGCGGCGGCGCGTGGCGGCGTCTTCCTCGAGGAGACCAAGACGCCCGATGAGAACGCCAGGGCACGGCGCTATTACGCGGTCGCCGTGTCGCGCACGGAAGATCCGCGCGACGGCTTCGAGCAGTGGATCACGACCGAGAGCAACTACACCGACTGGCCGCGCATCGCCAGCGCCGACGGGGTGCTGGTCACGGCATTGAACGCGTGCAAGGGCTCGGATGCGGTCTGCGGGAAGGACGAGTTCGCCGACCTGCCGCTCATGGCGCGGGCGCAGCGGCCGATGGCGGTCGTCTTCAACATGGACGACATGATCGCCGCCAAGGAGCGCCCGCGAAACTGGAAGATCGATCCTGTCAGCGTCGGCGGCGGCGGGACCGTCATCCCGGTCATTCACCGCGGGCCGACCGAGGGCTGGATCTATTTCATCGGCCAGTCGCGCAATGCCGGCGAGTCGGTGACGCTCTACCGCTTCAAGCAACCCGCGGACTGGTCGACAAGGCCGGAGCTCAAGAGCGCCACCGTGGCGCTCAAGGGAGGAACCAGCGGGTTCGGCGAAGGGGCGACATTCCAGGCCGGCAAGCTCTACTTCGCGGGCGCGGATCGGGTCGCGGAGCGCAAGCCCAATGCGGAGCCCGAGCGCTTCATGGTGCGCGGCGTGCGCATCGACGTCTCGAGCACCGCGACCGGGTTTGCGCTGGCTGCGTGTCCGAGCCAGGGTTGCCTGGTCTTCGAGTTCGGCGGGCACGACATGGACGACGCGAACGGCGATCTGTTGAGCTACGAGCTGCCCTCCATGGCGGTGAACAAGGCCGGCGACATGATCGTCGTCCATGGCCGCACACCGGTGAAGACGGCCCAGCCCTTCCCGCAGGAGGCGCGCTACCGCGTCTTCTATCACGATGCCCGCGGCCTTCGCGACGGCGCGCTGCTCCATGCCGGCACGGACGTGCTGAAAGGCATCTTCTGCGCCAATCCGAAGTCCGATACCGTCCCCACAACCGAAAATTTCTTTCATGTGCACGGTGCCGCGGAAGGCTGCTCCGACCAGCGGCACCAGGATTATGCGTCGGCCGTGGTCGATCCGGAGGGGACGGACTTCTGGTTGGCGCTTGCCTTCGCGGAGAAGAACACGTTCAAGTTCGTGGCCGGAAAGGTGACGCCGTGATCGGGCTATCTCGCCGGCAGCGATCATCGAGAACCGGCTCATGCGGCTGAGGCATTTCCGCAACACATTCCCGGAAAAAACAACCCGGAGATGGGCCGCTCTGGCGCATCTGGCGGTTCTGATGCAGAAAGCGTCATCGCCTTGATCGCGCTGGGGGTTGTGATGCGTAGGTTTGCAACCATTGGGTCTGGATTGCTTGTTGTCGCGGTGTTCGCCGGCGCGGCCAATGCGGCCGACCTCCGTCCCAAGACCTACACCAAAGCGCCTCCAATGGCCGCCCCCGTATATGATTGGAGCGGCTTTTACATCGGCGCCGACGGGGGTATCGCTTCGAGCCGTGAGTGCCTGACCATAACCAGCGTCGCGGGCGCTGCGGTTTTCCCGAATTCCGAGGGCTGCCACAACGCGACCGGCGGTTTGATTGGCGGTCAGGTTGGTTATCGCTGGCAGGCCACCAGCTGGGTGTTCGGCGTTGAGGCTCAGGGTGATTGGGCCGACCTGAAAGGATCCAATGGGAGCCTGACGGCGGTCATTCCCTACACCAATCAGACCCAGGTCGACGCCCTCGGCCTGTTCACCGGCCAAATCGGCTATGCCTGGAACAACGTGCTCTGGTACGTGAAGGGCGGCGCTGCGGTCACGGACAACCAGTACAGCTCCTTCTTCACCGCCAGCGGCATCGTGTTCAATCAGGCCAACGAAACGCGTTGGGGCGGTGCCGTGGGGACAGGGATCGAGTTCGGGTTTGCGCCCAGCTGGTCACTCGGCGTCGAGTACGATCATCTGTTCATGGGCACCAACAGCGTGACGTTTCCAATGTCCGCTATTGCGGTGACGCGCAGCGACAATATCCGCCAGGACGTGGACTTGGGAACCGTCCGGCTGAGCTACCGCTTCGGTGGCCCGATCGCCGCGAGGTACTGAACTCCACTCGATCGAGGCAAGCCCCCGGACGACAGTCCGAGGGCTTTTGCTAACCGGCAGTCACCGCGAACGGATCCCAGACACGATTACGCTCTATTCGCTCAGCCTTGGCGCGGCGGGAGCCGATCAAAGCGCGCCTTCTGCTCGTCGGTCAGCGAACCGTAGAACTTGGCCATCGCGGGCTGCACGGTGTCCAAGGCCTTCAGCATGGTGCTGAGCCGCGTTTCCATCGCCGCCAAACGACCAGTCGGAGTGAGCGGCTGATCCGGCGAGCAATTCTCGTTCAGCAGGCCGGCGGCCCGGGTGGTCGCGGTGTTGAGCTCGTCGAGCGCGGCCTGCTGGGCGCCGTTGGGGTGCAGCAGCTGCTGGATCTGGCTGATCGGAAGGCTGGCGATCTGCTTCTGCGATCCGCCGCAGGCTTGCGCGACATTGGGCTGTTGCTGCTTGGCGGGAGCTTTCGGCGCGCCTTCGGCGTCAAGGGCGATGAAGCGCTCCTTCTGCTCGTCGCTGAGCGACTGGTAGAATTTGTCGAGCGCCGGACGCACGACCTGCACCGCCTGCAGCATGGGCTCGATCCGCTGCCGCATTGCGGCCAGCCGGCCGGTCGGGGTGCTGGGCAGCTCGGTCGGGCAGGCGGACTTGAGAAGGTTCACGGCCTGCAGGGTGGCATCCTTCAATTGATCGAGCAGCGAGCGTTGCTCGGCGGTCGGTCCGACCTGTTGGGCGATCCGTTCGATCGGCCAGTCGGTCAGGCCGCTCGCCTCTCCGGAGCAGATTTGCGCGGTTCCGCCGGCCGCCGCCGGGCCGGTAGCGATCCCGCGCGGCACGGACTTGCGCACCGCCGACGGCACATCCGCATAGGCGGTCGCATCCGGCGCATAAGCGCCGAAAATGCCGTCATAGACGTCGTCATACGCATACGGCCAGAACGTGTCGTTGCCATAGGGCCAGAACGCGTAGTCAACGAAATCGTCATAGGCATAAGGCCAGAACACCGGGCCGCCCCAGCCGATCACGATGCCATGGAAACCGCGACGGTCCGCAAACCGGTCGCGCGGACTGAACTGGGAGAATCCGCCTTGGAACGTGGAACGTGCCAGCGCCCGCGTCGCAGGGTCGCGGGTCGAAGTGCTGGCGAAGGCTGGATTGTGCAGGATCGGCTTGGTGTGGCTGGCGTAGATTCGCGCGCGCGCCTGCGTCTGCACCTGCTCCTGCGCTTTCGCCTGCTGGTTCACCGCGTTGCGGCCGCGATCTCCCGTTCCCTGTCCGAGCTTGTTCGAGGTTGCGGTGCCTGGAGTGTTCGGGGTCGTCGACTTCGCGGCGGCTGATTTCGGTGTTGTCTGGTTCGGACCTGTGACCGTGCGGGTGGCATTGTTCCTGATTGTCCTGTTCGAATTGGCCACGCCCGGCGTTGTCGGAGCGCCTCGGTGCGCCAGATTATGCGGTTCCGTATTGTTGCCGCGGGCCTGAATCTGTTGCTGCCTTATGCCCGCGTTCTGACGAACGATATTCGGGCGGCTCGTCTGCTGCGTTGCAATATGAGGCTGAGGCGTTGCGACACGGGTTGGCGCGGCAAAGTGCTGCACTGGCGCGGCAGAGTGCTGCACCGGCGCCGCGAAATGCTGGACGGGCGCCGAGACGTGCTGGGCCGGCGCCGAGAAGTGCTGCGCCGGTGCCGCATGCGCCGCAGGCGCTGCTGCGCCCGGATTTCTTTTTTCCTGCTGCGCCACCGCATTCGTCATGAGCGCGGGCAAAATCAGCACAAGCGCTGTTGTGGTGCGCAGAAAATTTTGTCGCATGAGACAACTCCAAAAAATGGTTGCAACGACCCTGCATCAATAACGCGCGAACTCCGGTTTGGTTGCTGCCGTCTCAAGAAACCCGGGAACCTATCGAGCTCGATGCGAATGTGAACGCGGATTTATCTCAGAACGAAAATCGATCTGGAATTCCCGCTCCGTCTCGACTTCGGTCCGAAAAGCCGGATTCCACTTCTGTCCTGAAAATGCTCTAACGGCATGCTTTGCAGGGCGAAATCGATGCAGGTCTTGGTGGTGGGAGCGGGGGTCGTCGGGCTGGCGGTCGCCCGCGCGGCGGCGGTCGCCGGGGCCGACGTGGTGGTGGCGGAAGCGGCCGGCGCGATCGGCACCGGCATCTCGTCGCGCAACAGCGAGGTGATCCATGCCGGCATCTATTATCCGAGCGGCTCGGCGCGGGCGCGGCTGTGCGTGGCCGGCCGCCGGCTGCTCTACGCGTTCTGCGCCTCCCATGGCGTGCCGCATCGCAAATGCGGCAAGCTCATCGTCGCCACGCAGGACAAGGAGCTCGCCGGGCTCGCGGCGCTCCAGGCCCAGGGCCGCGCCAACGGGGTCGAAGGGCTCGAGCTGATCGACGGCGCGGCAGCGCGGCGCCTGGAGCCGGCGCTCTCCTGCACGGCCGCGCTGCGCTCGCCCGAAACCGGCATCATCGACAGTCATTCCTACATGACGGCGCTGCGCGGCGATCTGGAGGATCGCGGCGGCAGCATCGCGTTCAACACGCGCATCGAGCGGTTGGCGCCGGCCGGCAACGGCTGGCGCGCCGGCTTCGGCGACGAGTGGGTCGGGTTCGATGCCGTGGTCAATGCGGCCGGGCTCGGCGCGCAGCGCCTGGCCGGCGCGACCGAAACCTATCCGGCCGCGCGGGTGCCACCGCTGGTGCTCGCCAAGGGAAACTATTTTGGCTTCGCCGGCCGGCCCGCGTTCTCGCGGCTCATCTATCCGGTTCCGGTGCCGGGCGGGCTCGGCGTGCACGTGACGCTCGACCTTGCCGGGCGCATGCGCTTCGGCCCCGATGTCGAATGGATCGATGCGGAGAGCTACGACGTGGATCCGGCTCGCGCGCAGGCCTTCTACCAGCGCATCCGCACCTATTGGCCGGATCTGCCGGACGGCTCATTGCTGCCCGACTATGCGGGGATCAGGCCGAAGCTGACCGGGCCCGCGGAACCGGCGGCCGATTTCATGATCGATGCGCCCAAGGATCACGGCCTGCCCGGCCTCGTCCACCTGTTCGGCATCGAGTCCCCGGGGCTGACTTCGGCGCTGTCGCTGGCCGAGGAGGTGGCGTCCTATCTCGTGAGCTGAACCTGCCGCTCGTTGCCGTCGCGCGCGGCCGCGGATGGGGCGCGGCCGGTGGTGGTCTGCGCCGGGCCGGCGGGCATGCTCGCGGGTGCGATCCTGGTCTGCGCGAGCTGCCGCCTTGCTTCGGCGGGCACGCTCGAAGCGGAAGCGACCGGGGTGAAATCGGCGCTGCGGCCGCTGCCGTTGTAGGCGACGAAGCCGTCCTGGGTCGCCACCACGTCGCCGCGACGCAGCGTCGGATCCTCGGCGGCCTGCATGTTGACGAGGCCGAACGCATCCTTGCCGTTGCAGGTGCAGCCCGGCACCACGTGGTCGCGGTACACGAAAGCATTGCCCAGGTCCGCGTAGCGGCTCCCGTCATGGGCGACCGCATGATCGATGCTGCTGCCGGAGAAGATCTTGGTGTGGGCCGCCGGGCAGAACGAGTTGCAGATCTCGACCGGGGTCGCGGCGGTGCGCTGGATCGGGAAGAAGCGGCCGTCGCACAGGCGCACGCAATAGGACACCGCCGGGCCGCTCTCCACGCGTGGCGCGGGATCGGCCGGCCTGGACGGCTCCGACTGCGGATCCGCATAGGCGGTGGCCGATGGCGGCGGCGGGCGGCGGCCGGCATTGAAAAAGAAATCGAACAGGCTTTGCGCGGCGGCCGGCGCCGGATTGGCGGCCGTGGCGAGCCCGGCAAATCCAACCACGCAGATTGCGTGGACCAGCAGCCGCAAGCGCGGATGGCGAGATTTCGTGCGAAATTTCAACACGGCGCGCTCCCCTGATCCGTATGCGCGCTGCGTTTCGCGCACATACCCCAACGCGGCGGGACGCTTTAAGTTGCTGCCGAGAGTCGCAGCTCTCGCGTATTAGTCGCCGCAACCGGCCAAAAGGTTCAAACAGGCCGCACTTGTCCCGGCCTTGAGCCGGGACCGTCGCAGGCTCAGAGTTTGGTACGGTCCCGGCCCAAAAAGCCGCGACAAGGGGGCGCCGGCGCCCAGCGATCACCATCAGGGAGGAACCCCGTGGCTGCCAATATCCGCTTCATCAATCCGGAAGGCTTGGTCCGCTCGCCGGCCTATAGCCAGGTCGTCGAGGTCGCCGGCGGCGGCCGCACCATCTACATTTCGGGCCAGCTCGGCACCAGGCGCGACGGCAAGCTCGCGGGCGCCGACTTTCGGGCGCAGGCCGAGCAGGTGTTCGAGAATCTCAAGGCTGCCCTGGCATCGGCCGGCGCCGGCTTTGCCGATGTCGTCAAGGTCGGCAGCTATCTCAAGGACATTGGCGATCTGCCGATCTTGCGCGAGGTGCGCGCGCGTCATCTCGATCCGGCGGCGCCCCCGGCCAGCACCACGATCGCTGTGTCGGGCTTCGCGCGCGAGGGTGCCGTGCTGGAGGTCGAGGCGATCGCCGTCGTGCCGTCCCGCGTTGCGCGCCCGCGCGCCTTGGCCGCTCCGCGCGCCGCCCGCGCCCGCAAGGTCAAGCGCGCCCGACGAACAGGAAGGTGATGAGCCCGAATACCGGCAGCAGCACCGCGCACGACCAGGCCATGAAGCCGAAGAAGCTCGGCATCTTGACGCCGCGCTCGGCCGCGATCGCATAGATCATGAGGTTGGGCGCATTGCCGATATAGGTGAGCGCGCCCATATAGGCCGCCCCCATGGAGATCGCCATGAGCGTCGAGGCGAGCGGCCCCATCAGCGCGTGCGGCTCGCCGCCGGCGAGCTCGAAGAACACCAGGTAGGTCGGCGCGTTGTCGAGAAAGGCGGAGAGCGCGCCGGTGAGCCAGAAATAGGCCACATCGTTGGGGCCGCCCGCGGCGGTGGCGGCGGCGAGGAGCCAGGAGAACGCGCCTGCGGGGCCGGCCTGCAGCATGGCCAGGACCGGAATGATGCAGGCGAAGATGCCGCCGAACAGGATCGCTACTTCGGCGATCGGCTCCCAGGTGAAGCCGTTCGCCTCGCGGTGCTCGTTGGGGGTGAGCACCAGCGACA
>Ga0182024_10026542_pt1 | contig 10172 bp, 7 predicted proteins | sample P32metaG_FD_120480 | JGI IMG/M metagenome (GOLD analysis project Ga0182024, IMG submission 120480) | Permafrost microbial communities from Stordalen Mire, Sweden - P3-2 metaG (Illumina Assembly) | ecosystem: Environmental > Terrestrial > Soil > Wetlands > Permafrost | place: Sweden: Stordalen...
GCGCGCCGACGCCGCGACGATCGCGAGATCCGCTCCACGGCCGCCGGTCATATCGCGTATCGCCGCGTCGAAGCCCGCGTCGCCCGGGGCGAACGCCGCTTCCGCGCCGAACTTCACACTCAATCGACGCCGCGATTCCATTGCGTCGGTAGCCACAATCCGCGCCTTGGCGCGCGCCGCCATCATCGTAAAGATCAACCCGATCGGCCCCTGCCCAAGGATCGCCACCACGTCGTCCGGCTTCGGATCGAGCAGCTTCACGCCCTTGAGGCACGTGTTCACCGGCTCGACAAAAGACGCCCGCTCGAAGGAAACTCCCGGCGGAATTTTTTCGACGCCCCGCGCGACGATCCAGTCCATCGCGCGCACGTACTGCGAAAACCCTCCGCCCGCCGGCTCGTATCCGGCCGTGACGCCGACTTTCTTATAGATGGGGCACTGGGCGTAAAGCTTCTTCCGGCAGTAAAAACATTCGCCGCACGGAATGTGGTGGAACACGATCACCCGGTCGCCGGGAGCGTAGCGCTCGACGCGTTCCCCTACCGCCGCCACCACGCCCGCCGTCTCGTGCCCGTAAATTCTCGGCGGAGCCAGCAGGTTGTACTCGATCTTTTTGAGATCCGTGTGGCAGATCCCGCACGCTTCCACGCGAATCAGAATCTCGCCCGCGCCGATCTCGGGCACCGGCACCGCCTCCACGGCGACGACGCCCGCACCCTTGTAAACCGCGGCTCTCATCGTGGCCACATTGACCCGGCTACAGTCGGCTGTGAGCAAAAAACTCCCCTATGGCTTCCGCTGCGACGCGGCAGTTTCGATCCAAGCGTAGCAGACCGGGAACCGCGGCAAAAGGCCGCGCCAGCGCCGCCAGCGCAATCCGCGTCCGCGAAAATCTTCCCTCCGCGTCGCGATACGAATTGAAATCGAGCGGCATATCTTCCCCGGCCGTATCGGAAACCGCCCGGATCACGCGAAAGCTTACGCCCCACTCCGCCGCTTTCCGGCCGATGGCGGCCGATTCCATATCCACCGCGCGGGCTTGCGTCTTCTCCCGCAGCTCGCGTTTCTCGGCGGCCGTCACCGCCACGCGATCGAGCGTCAGAACTTCGTGCACGATATCGCCCACGCGCAGCGCCGGATCGAGCGCCCCGCAGAATCCCGTGCTGATCATCCCATCCACTTCCATGCGAATTTTGAGTCCCTCATCTACCGATGCCGCGCCCGGCCCATTGGCGATCAACAACCACCGGTCGCCATGAGCGCTGATTTCCCGGGCGAATTCCGCCCGAATATCCGCGCGTTTTTCGCCATCGCCGAACCGCTTCAAAATTCCATCGAACTCGCGGCGCTCCGCCGCGGCCAGCAGCCACGTTTTACGCGTAGCCATTCGCCCGGAACCACTCGACCGCCCGCCCCAGGGCCACGTCAGCCGATCCAGGCGCGTATCCCAATTCGCTCGCGGCCTTATCGTGCCGTACCCACATTTTCTTCCGCGCCATTCTCACGCCGTCGAGGGGGGCGCGCGGCTCGCCTCCGGTAACGCGGGCCCACGCCGTCGATACCGCGCCAAACATGTATGCCACCGGATAAGGAACCCGCAGCGTCGGCGCCGGCCGCCCGGTGATCCCGGCGAGCTTGCCGAGAATTTGCTCGAGCGTCAGATTCTCCGACCCCAGGATGTACCGCTCGCCCGGGCGCCCGCGATCCATCGCCGCCAGATGCCCCCCGGCGACATCCCCGGCGTCCACGATGTTTAGACCCGTATCTACAAATGCGGGCATCGCACCCCGCAAAAAATCAACCACGATTTTCCCCGTCGGTGTGGGCTTGAAATCGTGATCGCCCATCGGCGCGGTTGGATTCACAATCACCACCGGCAATCCATCTCTCGCGAACTCGAGCGCCACCTGCTCCGCTTCAAACTTCGACCGCTTGTAAGGTCCGGACATATCCGCGATGCTCACCGGTTCCTGTTCGTCGCCGATTCCGCCTTCGGGAACGCCGATGCATCCCACCGTGCTCGTATATACGACGCGCTCCACGCCCGCAGATTTCGACGCGGCCAGCATATTGCGCGTTCCCTCGACATTTGACCGGAACATTTCTTCCGGATCGCGGGTCCACAGCCGGTAATCCGCGGCGGCATGGTACGCCCTCGAACATCCCTCCACCGCTCGGGCGAGCGAAGCCGGATCGCGCAAATCGCCGGTCACAATTTCCACGCCATCCAGCTCCCGCACACGCTTCGGATCGCGCGCGAGCACCCGCACCTGTTCGCCGCGATCGAGAAGCTTACGCGCGATGTGCCAGCCCACGAAGCCCGTCGCGCCCGTGACGAGCGCCGGTCTCATGTGCGTTCATTTGCGTTCATTCGCGGCGATTAAAATCAGCTCAGCAGCCAGCTCAGGCTCTTGAACGGATCGCTGAACTTGGAATTGACCCCGTACGCCGCCGACGGCTCATACCCGCAATGCACCATGCACTGGTCGCAGCGCGGATCGTTGCCGGTCCCGTAGTTGTCCCACGGGGTCTTGGTCATCAAATCCTCGAACGTGTTGTAATGACCGTCGGTGATGAGATAACACGGGCCTTTCCAGCCCTTGACGTTGTAGGTCGGCATGCCCCACGCCGTGCACGGCAAGTCGCGGTCGCCCTTCAGGAATTCCATGTACACCGGGCTCGACGCCAGCGGAAAGCGCTTCGAAAATTTATCGATGTCCTTGAATTTTTCGTAGACATCCTCGCGCGTCATGAAAATCTCGCGATCGTTCACCGCCGAATAGCCGTAGGCCGGCGAAATCGCGTGTCCGTCCAGCTTGAATTGTTCGAGGTATTCGAACAGTTGCCAGATCTCGTTCATGTCGGTCTCTTTATAGACCGTCGTGTTCGAAAAGACCTTGAACCCGCCGGCCTTGGCCGCGCGGACTCCTTCGATGGCTTCCTTGAACACGCCCTCGCGCTCCACCGCCAGGTCGTGATTCTTTTCCATGCCGTCCAGGTGGACGTTGAACACCAAGCCCGGATGCGGCTTGAAATCCTTCAGCTTTTTCGCGAGAAACATCCCGTTGGTGCACAGTTGAATGTACTTGCCGCGGTCGAGAATAGCTGCCGCCAGCGGGCCGATCTCGGGATACAGCAGCGGTTCGCCTCCGCAGATCGAAACCATGGGCGCGTTGCACTCATCGACCGCCGTCAGGCACTGTTCCAGCGACAGCCGCTCCCGGATCGACGATTCATATTCCCGAATGCGCCCGCACCCGGTGCAGGTGAGATTGCAGGCGTGCAGCGGCTCGAGCATCATCACCAGCGGAAAGCGCTTGTGGATCATCGGATGGGATTTTCGTTCCCGCGCCTCCTGACTCTGAAACGCCGGGATCTGCGCATGCACGATCTTGAAGGGATTCGAAGAATCCTCGGCCGCGGCATTGTTCTTCTGCCACTCCGGCTTCGGGCGGATCTTGTTCTTGGCGATATAAGCCGCCATATCGGCGACCTGGGACAGCGGAACTCTCATGTACGGTTGACTCCGTGAATCTCGATCACTTACGCTCTTTTCGTCTTCAAATAGTGGGACAACGCGAGCACCGGAAACGAATTCCGGTACAAATGATACTTGAGGTAAAATACGCCCGGAAAACCCGTGCCAGTGGATAATTCTTCGCTCCAGCTACCGTCTTTCCTCTGGCGTTCAATCAGCCACTCGACGCCTTTTTGCAGGCTCTGGCTGGTGGTGTCTCCACCGGCGAGCAGGCCGAGGATCGCCCACGCGGTCTGCGATGGCGAGCTCGGCGCAGCCACGAAGCTATTACGGTCGTAGCTCGCGCAGCTTTCGCCCCAGCCGCCGTCCGCGTTCTGCGTCGCCCGCAGCCACTCGCCCGCGCGAAGAATATAAGCTTCGCGATCGCTCTCTCCGGCCGCCTGCAAACCCCGCAGCGCCAGAAACGTGCCGTAGATGTAATCCACGCCCCAGCGCCCGTACCAGCTTCCGTCGGCTTCCTGCGCGCGCTTCAAATACTCGACGCCGCGCCGGATCGCCGCATCGCCGCGCTCGACGCCAGAGGCGATCAGACCCTCCATCACGCGTCCGGTAATATCGGGACACGTCGGATCGAGCATCGCGTTGTGATCGGCAAACGGCACCCAGCTCAAGGACTGCCAGTTGTTGTCGACGTCGAATGCCGCCCATCCGCCGTCTTTCGATTGCATCGCGAGCAGCCAGTCCACTGCGCGCCGCACGCAGGCGTCATGGCCGCTCGACGCGCGCGCGTGTTGCAATCCCAGCAGCACCTGCGCCGTGTCGTCGATATCCGGATAGAATTCGTTGGCGAACTCGAAATACCAGCCCGAAGGCGCGACGTTCGGACGCTTGACGGTCCAGTCGCCTTTGCGGCGGACTTCCTTGGTCAGCAGCCAGTCCGCGCAGCGCGACATCGCATGATCCGGGGCCAGGCCGGATTCGCCCAGCGCATAGGCCACGATGCCTGTGTCCCACACGACCGAGAAGCACGGCTGAAAATAGAATCCGCGGTCGTCGTCGACCAGCAGATTGAAAAACTGCTGCTCGGCTTCCTTCACATCCGGATGGTCCTTGGGATAGCCCAGCAGATCGAGCGCCATGATGACGTACATCATCGGCGGATAGATCGCCGCCAGGCCGCCCGAGTAGCGCGTGCGCTCGAGCATCCACGCTTCGGCCTTCTTGATGGCCCTGGTGCGAACGCCCCGCCACATCCGCTTTTCCATGAACTTCAGGAACCGGTCGATTTTCAAAAAAACGTTCCGCCAACTGAAAACGCCCTCGTCGTTGGGGAACTCAAACGGCGCGCCTGGAACGAACAGCTCTTTTAAAGTGAATCCCGCGGGCACGGGACGCTGCGGATTCATCGCGTGCACAATCGAAAGCGGAATCACGATCGCGCGCGTCCAGGAAGACATCTGATAAATGAAATTCCCGAGCAGCATGATCTCGGGCGGAATCGACGGCGTCTGCGCTCGCGGATACAGGCCGAACAGGCTCAGGTTGACCTTGACATAGGAGTTCGCCCGCTGCAATCCGCCCAACGCGAGAATCCGCTCCCGCGCGCGTGAGAGATTCCGGTCATCGAAGGCCACGCCCGCCAGTTTGAGAGCGGTGTAGGCTTTGATGGTCGCGCTCAACTCCGCCGGACCGTGCGCGTAAATGTTGAACCCGCCGTCGGGCAACTGGCGCGCAAGAATCGACTGCACGGCCTTTTCAATCCTCGGCCGCGACGGGGGATTCCAAACGCCCGCCTGCGGCGGATGCCGCCACAGCTCGAGTAAAATGAAATCCGATTCGAGCGTCGTATCCGCGGTGAGATCGCCCCACCAGTACCCCTCGGCCTTTTGCAAGCCGAGCAGGTAATTCACGGCGCGGCGATTGGCCTCCGCGCACGCAGCCACCTGAGTGTCGGCGATTTGGAGGCTGGGGCTCATAAGTTCTGCCTCATGTGTCGCGCCTCATACACGCGAAATCGTTTGCAACTGCACCGTGCGGCCCAGTTCTGCCGGCAGATTGAACCTCACGTCCTCTTCCTTGATCTCCATCTCATCGAGCTGATCGAATCCGCGTCCTTGCAGCGATTCAATCAATTTCTCGACCAGATTCTCGGGCGCCGAAGCTCCGGCGGTCACCGCGACGGTTTCCTTGCCTTCGAGCCACTGCGCCTTGACTTCACTCAGATCATCGATAAGATACGCCGGAATGCCCATGTTCTCACAAACTTCCACCAGCCGGCGCGAATTCGAGCTGTTCTGGGAGCCGACCACCAGCAGTAACTGGCACAGCGGCACCACCGCCTTCACCGCGAGCTGGCGATTCTCGGTCGCGTAGCAGATGTCCTGCGCCTTGGGCCCCTCGATATTCGGGAAACGCTGTTTTAGACGCTTGACGATGTCCTCGGTTTCGTCCAAACTCAGCGTGGTCTGCGTGATATAGGAGATGTGATCCGGATTGTCGATCTGTAGACGATCGACATCCTCCGGCGTCGAGCACAGCACGGTCGACTCCGGCGCTTCGCCCAGCGTGCCGATCACTTCATCGTGATCCTTGTGGCCGATCAGCACGATAGTGTAGCCCTGCCTGGCGAACTTCTTTGCCTCCAAGTGCACTTTCGTTACCAGCGGACAGGTCGCGTCGATCACTTGCAGGTTTCGTTCGCGCGCCTGGGTCCGCACCGCGGGCGATACCCCGTGTGCGCTGAAAATGACCCGCGCGCCCGTGGGAACTTCTTCCAATTCCTCCACGAAAATTGCACCGGCGCCGCGCAATTCGTCCACCACGTGGCGGTTGTGTACGATCTCTTTGCGCACGTAGATCGGCGCGCCATACAGGTCGAGAGCGATCTTGACCACGTCGATGGCGCGTACCACCCCCGCGCAAAACCCTCGCGGCCTTAACAGGATGATCTTCTTACCCGAGATAGCAGTCGGCAAAGCGACCGGGATTGTCATAAGGAATTTACATTACATTATAACAGCCGCGCCCGAACTTCCCAAACTTCGGTCCTACGCCGACGCCGCGCCGCCCGAAAGCGACTTCGCTACCGCCAGCGCCGATTCGTAATTAGGATGGTCCGCGACCTCCTTCACATACTCGACGTGCCGGATTTTATTGTCTTTATCCACCACAAAAATGGCCCGGCTCATGATCCGCAGGTCCTTGATCAGCGTGCCATAATGCTCGCCGAACGATCCGCTCTTGTGATCCGAGATCATTTTGATGTGATCCACGCCATACGCGCCGCACCAGCGTTTCTGCGCGAACGGTAGATCCATGCTGACGGTATAAATCTTCAGGTCCGGCAGTTTCCCCGCTTCTTCATTGAAACGCTTGGTCTGCGCATCGCAAACCGGCGTATCGAGCGAGGGAACCACGCTGAAAATGCGAACCGTATTACCGGTCGTGGACAAAGTCACCGGCTTCAACGAATCGTCGACCGCCTGAAAATCAGGCGCTGCGTCGCCGGCCTTCAGCTCCGGGCCGACCACCGTCAACGGATTTCCTCTGAGTGTTGTTGCTCCTGGTCTCTCCATATCTGCCCATTGTAGCGATACGTAGGTGAAGTGGGGCAGGGCCATGCCCTGCCAGTAGCTGAAGTGGGACGGGGCCAGCCCTGCCAGTGGCGGGACCGTCAACGCATTCCCGCGAGCTGCGCGTCGAGCGCCGCCATATCCGTCACCGGCAGCTTGCAGGCGTAGTTCTCGCAAACATACGCGGTTGCGCGGCCCCCTATCGCCGGCATCGCGATCGCCGCGTCAGCCGCCATCATCACTACCGCCGACGGCAGGAAGCGGCGTCGAATCACCCGAAGCATTTCCTGGATCTGGGGATCTTCGCGCTCGCCCGCCAGCACGATTTCGACGGGACGCGCCAGCGCGAACTCGAGCGCTACCAGCATCTGCGGCACGCCTGCGCTGCCGGTCTTCATTCGCGGCGCGAATACGCGCAGCGTGCGGTGGGCCGGCGCGCGGAAATCCTCGCGGCCGGTGATCCGCGCCAGACGCAGCAGCGCCAGGGTCATGGCCGAGTTGCCGGAAGGCTCGGCGCCGTCGTAATCGTCCTTGAGCCGCAGCACCAGTTCGGGTCCCGCGGCCGCCGTGCTGAAAAACGCGCCGTGCTCCCGATCCTCGAACAACTCGATGGCGCGCGCGGCCAGTTTCACCGCAAACGCAAGATCGTCCGCGTCGAAACCGGTTTCATACAGATCGAGCAGCGCGTTGATGAAGAACGCGTAGTCGTCGAGGAACCCGTCGATCGCGGCTTCGCCGTCGCGATAGCGCCGCAACAGGATCTCGCGCGATGCGTCCCACAAATGCCGCCGGATAAACTTCGCGGCCCCGCGAGCCGCATCCGCGTAGCGCGGCTCATCGAGCACCTGCGCGCCCCGCGCGAACGCCGAAATCATCAGCCCGTTCCACGCCGTAAGGATCTTGTCGTCGCGGTGCGGGCGCGGCCGCGCCGAGCGGACCTCGGTCAGCTTGATCGAGCCGCTGTTCAGGATCGCGCGCGTTTCCTCGATCCGCATGCCGAAGTGTGCCGCTGTTTCCTCCGGCGTATGCGCGCGATACAGGATGTTTTTTCCTCCGAATTCGCCGTGCGGATCTTCCGCCACGTTTCCTCCCGGCTCCGCTCCAAACCGGAAGTTGAAAATCTTGCCGTCGGCCTCGCCGAGCTCGCGTTCGATTTCCGCCGCCGTCCAAAGATAAAACGCGCCTTCCGACTTCTTCCGCGGGCTCGCGGAATCGGCCGCGCTGTCGGCGTCCTCGGCCGAGTAGAATCCGCCGTCCGGATCGGTAAGATCGCGCTGGACGTAGGAAAAAATATCGCGAGCCACGCTCGCGTATTGGCCGGCGCGCGTGATCTGAAATCCTTCCACATAGGACCCGGCCAGTTGCGCCTGATCGTAAAGCATCTTCTCGAAATGCGGAACGAACCATCGCTCGTCGACGGAATAGCGATGGAAGCCGCCGCCCAACTGATCGTTCATCCCGCCCTTGGCCATTTCGCGCAGCGTCAACAGCGCCATGTCGAGCGCTTCTTCTCCGGCCGAAATGAACGGCGCAGCGCGAAACAGGAAATTGAGAACGCTCGGCCGCGGAAATTTGGGCGCGCCGCCGAAGCCGCCGAGCTTCGGATCGAACATGCGCCGGAAGGCTAAGAACGCTGAATCGAGCACGTCTTTACTCGCTTCAACGACACCGGCTTCAACGCCGCTCACCTCCGGGCCGGTTCCCTCCGAAGCCTGCGCGTAATTGCGAAGCTGCTCGATCACCTGCGCTCCGGATTGCTCGACGCGTTGCCGGTCCTCGCGCCACGCCCGCGCCAGGTTTTCGAGGATCGCGCGAAATCCCGGACGGCCGTAACGATTGTCCGGCGGAAAGTAGGTCCCGCCGAAAAACGGCTGCCGTTCGGGCGTCAGCCATACCGACATCGGCCAGCCGCCCGATCCCGTCGACGCCTGCACGAACAGCATGTACACCCGATCCACGTCGGGCCGCTCCTCGCGATCGACCTTCACGGCGATGAAATTCTGATTCAGAACCTTGGCGATTTCTTCGTTTTCAAACGACTCGTGCTCCATCACGTGACACCAGTGACAGGTCGAGTAGCCGACCGAAAGAAAAATCGGCTTGTCGTCGCGCGCCGCCGCCGCGAAGGCTTCCTCGCCCCACGGATACCAGTCCACGGGATTGTGCGCGTGTTGCAGCAGGTACGGGCTTTTTTCATGGATCAGGCGATTCGGCATCAAGCTGGCTCGATTCTACTCATCTTTGAAGCAGGCCCGCGCTGATATCCGCTCGCGTCGATTTCAGTCCACAGGATTTCGGTCGGCCCCCCCTGGCTCGAGAAAATCTGGCGCGCGAGCTCGACCACCTGGCGCTCTCCGCGTTGGTAGAACACCAGAATCGAGGGACCCGCACCGCTCAACGCGCACCCCAGCAACCCCGGTGCGCGCAGCCGCGTGATGGCCTCGAGACCGGGAACCAACGCGAAGCGGTACGGCTGGTGCAGGCGATCCTCGAGCGCCCACGGGAACGCCTCGCTTGCGCCCGAGGCGAGCGCGGCCACCAACAGCGTGCTGCGCTGAAGATTGAAGATCGCGTCCTCGCGCGAATACACCTCCGGCAAAACGCGCCGGGCTTCGAGAGTCGCGACCGCGAAGCCGGGCACTAACGCCGCGACGCTGAATTGCGCAGGCCATTCGAGGCGGACTGCGCGCGCTCCGCCGCAGCCATCGGCGGTATTTTCGGCGACCGTCGTGCTCGAAACCATCGGGCTCGCAACCATCGGGCTCGCAACCATCGGGCTCGCAACCATCGCGCTGGCAACCACGCCGCCCAGCACGCACGCCGCGACGTTGTCGGGATGGCCTTCGATTCTCGCCCCTTCATCCAGCACCCGCGCGCGATTCCAAGGGAGCCCGGCGAGCTCCGCGCCGATCGCGACACCCGCCGTCACCGCTGCCGCGCTCGAGCCCAATCCCTTGCCGACTGGAATCTCGTTCTCGATTTCGAGCTCGATCGGACGGGCCGCATTTCCCGCAACTTCCCGCGCAATTTGCGAGATTAAATTGCGTGAATCGGCGGGAATCTGATCCGCATCGCGCCCGGAGACTCGAATCGTCAGCTCCCCGGCGCGTCTGAAGCGGCAC
>Ga0182024_10026543_pt1 | contig 10172 bp, 1 predicted proteins | sample P32metaG_FD_120480 | JGI IMG/M metagenome (GOLD analysis project Ga0182024, IMG submission 120480) | Permafrost microbial communities from Stordalen Mire, Sweden - P3-2 metaG (Illumina Assembly) | ecosystem: Environmental > Terrestrial > Soil > Wetlands > Permafrost | place: Sweden: Stordalen...
CCATCCTGCAAACCCCCGAGCGCAACGCTGCCGATGCCGGATAGGAACGTCAGCCCGCCCGGCGTGTTGAGCGTCACCACGCTATTCTGCAACGCATTCGTGTTATTGAGCTGCAAGGTGCCGGGGCTGGTTGTCGCCACGGTCGTGCCGCCGGTGAACGTATTTGTGCCGCCCAGGATCAACGTTCCCGTGCCGTTCACCGTGAGGTTGGCGCTGCCCGTAATCACGTCGTTGATCGTGGTGGTGTTGTTCACGGTGAGTGAAGAACTGCCGGCGACGTTGAACGTGGCTGGGGAGGTCAAACCCGTGCCGTCGAATATCAGACTGCCGCTGGTGCCGGTGAACGTCACATTGCCATTCAACGAAACCGAGTTGCCCAGCGTGACGGCCGAGCCGTCGTCCGACAGCGTGCCGCTATTGAGCGTCACCAAGCCGATGCCGAGGGCGCCGCTAATAAGCGAGCCACCCGAGGCCACGCTACTCGTGGCGACTACCACCGTTCCACCGGAAAGTATCGTGCCGCCGCCGTAGGTGTTCGCGCCGTTGAGGTTCAAAGTGCCGTTGTTGGCCGTCAACACTGCGGAGGCGCCGTTAAGGGTGCCGTTGATCGTGCTTGTGGCGCTGCTGTTGTACGTCAGACTGCCGTTCAGCGAGCCGTTGGCGGTAACGATGAATTGGCCGGGGTCGTCGATTTGAGTCAGGCCGGAGTACGAGCTTGCGGCGTCGAGCGTCAACGTGCTACTGCCGGTATAGTCCACCTCGCCGGACGAACCAGACATTCCCTTGGCGGTGATGGTCACGGGGCCGATGCCAGTGATCGTCAGCGTGCTTCCTTGGGGATTCAGGCCGCCGGACAAGGTCAGTCCGTCGCTGCCCGAGTCCGAGTTCGACGAGATCGTGGCGTCAGCGCTGGCGGATATCAAGCCGGCGTAGGTGTTGGCGCCGCTGACGTTTTGCAGCGCGCCGTTGCCATCGCCGATGCCGCTGATCGAGAGTGGAACGCCATTGCCGACAACCATCGGGCTGCCGCCCGTGATGCTCTGAAGTTGGAGAACAGCTCCGAGTTCGACCGCCACGCCGGACGAGGAACCTAAAGCGCCGCCGCTTTGGAGATTGAGATAGCCGGCGTTGATCGACACGGCCCCGGTGAATTGGTTGGGGCTCATGAAGGTCACGCTGCCCGCACCGTTCATGTTGCCGTTCAGGATGATATTGGCCGCGCCGCCGATCCCGTTGACGCCGTCTTTGTCGAAAAACGTGTAATCGACGCCTTGGTTACTGGCGCCGCCGTTCGTGAACGTCACGAGCGACGGGGTAACGCCGCCATTTTGTATGTACACGGTGCTACTGGCGACGGCCACGGTGCTGGATCCGTTGAAATAAGTGTCGCCAAACGTAACGACGCCGGGGCTCGGGGTGTCTGAATACAAGGCCGGCGCGCCCCCGGCGGTGACCCAGTTGTGTGTGCCGTAGTCCCAGGGAGTGTTCGGGCCGCCATTCGCACCGGTCCAGAAGATCGGCGGCGTGGTTACCAGCAAATCGATCTGGCCCGGACCGTTCTGCAACTGGATGCTTAGGCCCGGATAGAGCAATAGCGACGCGGAGCTGAGTTGAAAGTTGCTGAACGTCGTGCTGCCCGTATAGGAAAACAGGTCATAGGTTCCAGTCAGAGGCGTCGAGAAGCCGATCGTGGTGATGCCGTTGGGGATGAGACTATTGGTGACGCCGCCGGTGGAGATTAGCGCGGTGCCGCCGGTTCCGTTGGGGGTGCCGAGAGCAAAATTCTCCACCGAACCGGGCTGCAGAGTCGCGCCGGCGCTGACATTGAGGTTGTTGCCGCTACTCACGTTCAAGGTGCCAGAGTTGTTGAGGGCGGCAACGGTTTGGGTGGCGTTCTGAAACGTCACCGTCCCGGCGCTGGCAATCGTCAAATTGCCGGCTCCCAACGCGCCGGTCGAAGCGACTTGCAGCGTGCCGCTGGTGACGGTCGTGCCGCCGCTGTAGGTGCTGACGCCCGAAAGAACCTGCGTCGCGTTGGCGGCGCCGTTCATGATCAGACGAATCGTTCCTCCGCTGCCGCCGTTGTCCTGAATGACGCCGTTGAACGTGGTCGAGCCGCTGGCCGGGGCCAGCGTCAGCGCCGACGAAGTGGACGGATTGCTATTGGTGATCGTGCCGCCGCCCGCAAGCGACGCTACCGTCTGGCTTGTGCCCAGCAGGTCCACGAATGCTCCACTGGCGACCGACAGCGCGGTCGTGGCGGGAAGCTGCCCGTTGGCCCCGAGGTCGCCGGTTTCGCTGACGTCGGTGAAGACGTTGATATAGTTGTTGCTCGGCCCATCCCCTTCGAAGGCTATCTGGTAGTTGCCGGGCGTCGCGACATTGAAGGAAATGGCGTACGAATTCCAAGCGGTATGGCTGGCCGGCGTGATGCTTCCTTCCAAGGTGCCGGTGCTGGCCCCATTGCTGATGCCGCCGCCAAAATAGAGCGAGAGGGGCGCCGAGCCGCCGTTGCCAGCCGTCGAATATGCGGCATCAAAGCCGATCGTGTAGGTTCCAGCGATCGGGAAGTTGAGTGTTTCATAGGCCACCGGGGTAAGACCCTGGAAGTATTGCAGCGCCCCTGCCTGGAAATTCCCATTGGCTGCCGCCTGGGTTCCGGCTGGATAGGCCGGAACGCCCCACCCGCCATTGCCGGCAACGATACCGGCATGGTTTTGGAAGGTCCAACTCGACCCGTTCGGCGTCCAGGCAGTGTTGTTGGCGCTGCCGTTGTAGTCGATGGCGCGATAGTTTGCGTTGTTGCCCAGCCCAGTGTTGTTGTTCGCGAGGGCGTTGGCGAAGCTGGAGTCGCTCACGGCAACGGTGGTCTGCAATCCCAATCGCAACGTGCCCTGGTTGACCGTCGTGGCGCCGGCGTAGGTGTTGATGCCGCCAAGCGTCAAGCTTCCAGAACCCGCCTTAATGAGTGAGCCCATGCCGCCGATCGTGCCGCTGAAACTGGAGGAAAGATTGTCGGTGCTACCGACGGTGAGGCTGTTGCCATATCCGATACTAACCGTGCCGAATCCGTTGGAACTGTTCAATCCGCTGATGGTCTGGCTAGCGCCGGCGTTGAACGTGCCGCCGAATCCAAGATTGACCGATGCCGTGCTACCTAACGACGTGGTGCTGTTGGAATTCAGGGCCACTCCGTTGACTGGAACCGTGTACAACTGCGCCACCTGCGCGTCGGTCAATGCCGTGTTGTAGATCCGCACGTCGTCGATCTGGCCAAGAAATTGAGCGCTCGCGGCGAATGTGTTACCACCCTGTCCCTGATTGCCGATCGTGGCGAACGTCGCGCCCGGCTCAAGCGATGGAGTGCCCGAATAGGAGGTCGTCGCCTGGCTACCGCCCTCGAGGGTGCCGCCGTTGAGATAGGCGGTCGCGCCGGTGGGAGAAACCGAATACGTGACCAGATACCACGCGCCCGTATTGACCGTGGCGCTTAGGTTGGCCGCAGTGCTGAGCCAGCCACTGCCGCTGCCGATGTCCGCGTGGAGCCCCCCGCCGGTGATCTGAATGTCCAAGGCCAGGTCGCCGTTATTGCGCGTGGCGAAGATCGTGGAATTGGCGTTGAACGCGCTCGCGTTCACCCACGCGGAGACCGTATAGCTGCCGACGAGCTGATCGCCGGCCGAACGCGGTATCTGCACGTAGCTGATGGCGGAAGTGAAGTTCAGGGCAAACGGGCCGGTCTTGGCGGCGCTCGTATAGGCCACGCCAGGGCCGACCAGCGTTCCATTCAGCCCGTTCGAGCCGCTGTCAAACGCCGTCGTGCCGCCACCCTCCGCGAATTGATAGTCGCTCACCAACCCAGCGGTTGGTCCGTAGGGAGCAATCTTGCCAACCGCAACGACGACTTGAGTGCCCGCGACCAGACTCGATGCCGGCGAATTGAGCGTCACCGCCCCGGCGCCGTTGATGGTAATCGTGCGGGGAGTGCCGCCGTCGGCCAGCGGCTCCAAGTTCAATGTGCCAGTTCCGCCGCCGCTGCTATTGGCCACGTTGAATGTCGGATTGCCGGTAAGGGTCATGGTGTTGGCGGTACCCGCGAACGTCAAGCTATACGGGCTACCGGAGTTGTCGCTGCTGCTGACGTTGAGAGTGCTGCCGCCGATACTCAAGTCGCCCATCGACGAGGCGAGCAAGCCGCTGGCAAGATTGATCGTCGGGGAAGATGCATTTGTAACCAAGACGTTGTTGCCATAGCTCGATCCCTGCAATGACAGCGTGCCGCCGGAGAGCGTGACCAGGGCCGTTCCCAGCGGGCCGGCGCCGGCGCCGGCCGACAACGTGCCGCTACTGACGGTGATGCCCGTAAGCGAGTCGTTTCCGAGGAGCGTCTGGGTATTGGCGCCGACTTTCGTGAGCGTCGTGCCGGTCAGGTTGCCGCTGTAGCTGGCACTTTGGCCAGTGCCATTGCCGAGGGTCAGAGCGACGGCATTGGTGCCCAAATCGGTCATGGTGAGGTTAATGGGAGCGTTCGAGCCATCCTGCAAACCCCCCAGCGCAACGCTGTTGATCCCGGATAGGAACGTCAGGCCGCCCGGCGTGTTGAGCGTCACCACGCTATTCTGAAGAGCATTTGTGTTGTTGAGTTGCACGCCGCCGCCGGAGTTGATCGTTGTGCCGCCAGTAAATGTATTGGCGCCGCCCAGGATCAAGGTTCCCGTGCCGCCGCCGACCGCGAGGGGGGCGCTGCCCGAAATCACGTCGTTGATCGTGGTGGTGTTGTTCACGGTGAGCGATGAACTGCCGGCGACGGTGAACGTGGCCGCGGGGGTCAAACCCGTGCCGTCGAAAATCAGGCTGCCACTGCTGCCGCTGAACGTCACATTGCCATTCAACGAAACCGAGTTGCCGAGCGTGATGGCCGAGCCGTTGTCCGACAGCGTGCCGCCATTAAGCGTCACGAGGCCAACGCCGAGAGGACCATTCGCAAGCGTGCCAGCAGAGGGCGAACTACTGAGGCCGACGACGAGCGTGCCGCTGGAGAGAAACGTGCCGCCGCCGGACGTGTTCGCGCCATTGAGGTTCAAGGTGCCGCCGCCATTCGTCAATACGGAAGATGCGCCGCCGAGAGTGCCGGCAATGGTACTGGTCGCGCCGCTGTTGTACGTGAGGCTGCCGGCGAGTGATCCGCCGACGGGGACTGATAATGTGCCGGAGCTAATCGCCGTCAGGCCGGTGAACGAGTTCGCGGCGCTGAGCGTCAGCGTGCCAGTGCCACTGTAGACCAGCGCGCCCGAGGAGGAACCGGAGATTCCAACAGCGCTGACGGTGGCGTTGCCGATGCCATTGATCGTAAGCACATTTCCCGCGGGATTCAGGCCGCCGGTAAGCGTTAAACCGTCGCTGCCCGAATTTGACGAAGACGTGATCGTGCCACCGCCCGTGCCGGCCGTGATCAAGCCGGCGTAGGTGTTGGCGCCACTGACGCTTTGCAGCGCGCCATTGGCATTGGCGGCAAGGCCGGCGCCGCTGATCGCGAGAGGGATATTGCCGGTCGTGATTCCGCCTTGCAATTGCAGAGCGGCTCCGGGGGCAACCGCCACGCCGGACGAGGAACCCAAGGCGCCGCCGTTTCGAAGATTGATTTGGCCGGCGTTGATCGATACGGTGCCGGTGAAACCGTTGGGATTCATGAAAGTCACGGTGCCGGCGCCGTTCTTGATGATACTGGCCGAACCGAGGATTCCGTTGGAGCCGTCGGAGTCGAAGATCGTGTAATCGACGCCACCGTTGCCCACACCGGTGTTCGTGAATGTCACGAGCGCCGGGGAAACGCCACCCGTTCGTATGTAAACGTTGCTGCTAGCGATGGCCACATTGCTGGCTCCGTTGGAATAAGTGTCGGCAAACGTGACGACTCCACCCGGGTCAGTGTAGGTGGCCGACGCGCCGCCGGCGGTTGCCCAATTTTGCGTGCTCGTGTCCCAGGGAGGGGTCGCGCCGCCGTGCAAACCGGTCCAGAAGATCGGCGGCACGGTCACCACCAGGTCGACCTGGCCCGACAGGCCGGTCGACAATGTTTCGCTCAGGGCCGGATATGCCAATATGGATGCGGGGTTGAGGTAAAAGGCGCTGGCGGTCGTGCTGCCCGTATAGGAAAAAAGCTCATAAGTGCCGACTTGAAGGCCCGGGAACGGGAAGCTGATCTCGTCGGTGTTGGTGCCGCTGTTGGTGATATTGCCGGTGACGGCAATCAGCGCGGGACCGCCGGTGCCGTTGGGCGTGCCGAGGGCGAAGTTGGTGTTCGAAGCGGTCGACAAGGTCAAGCCGCCGGTGACGTTGAGGAGGTTGCCGCTACTCACATTCAAGGTGCCCGCGTTGCTGAGCGCGGCAACGGTCTGGGTCGCGTTCTGCAACGTGACCGTCCCGGCGCTGGCGATCGACAAATTGCCGGTTCCCAACGCGCCTGTCGAAGAGACTCGCAACGTGCCGCTCGTGACCGTCGTGCCGCCGGAGTAGGTGTTGACGCCCGAAAGAACCTGCGTCGCGTTGGCGGCGCCGTTGAGGGTGACGCGGACCGTTCCTCCGCTGCCGCCGTTGTCCTGAATCACGCCGCCAAACGTGGTGCTCGCGCCGCTGGCCGGAGCCAGGGTAAGCGCCGACGAAGTGGACGCATAGCTATTGAGAATCGTGCCGCTGCCCGCGAGCGAGGCGACCGTCTGGCTCGTGCCCAGCAAGTCGACGAATGCCCCGCCGGCCACCGACAGCGCGGTTCCGGCGGGGAACTGCCCGTTGGCCCCGAGATTCGCGGCTTCGGTGACGTCGGTGACCACGTTGATATAGTTGTTGAGCGGCCCATCGCCTTCAAAGGTGACAAGGTTGCTGCCCGGTGCTGCGACATTGAAGGAAATGCTATAAGCATTCCAGGCGCCACTGCTTTGCGGGGTGATCTGCCCTTCCAAGGTGCCGGTGCTGGCCCCACTAGCGTCGCTGCCGCCGAAATAGAGCGAGAGGGGCGCCGAGGCGCCAATGCCCGCCGTGGAATAGACGGCATCAAAGCTGATCGTATAGGTGCCGGCGATCGGGAAGTTAAGGGTCTGATACGCCAACGGGTGAACATTGACGCCTTGGGGGAAATATTGCAGTGCCGCTGCCTGGAAGTTCCCATTTGCCGCCGCCGTAGTCCCGGCTGGATAGGTTGTCGGGACTCCCCACCCGCCGTTGCCGGCAACGATACCGGCATGATTCTGGAACGTCCAACTGGATCCGGTCGGTGTCCAGGGGGTGTTGATGGGGCTGTTGTTGAAGTCGATTGCGCGATAATTGTTGTTGTTGCCGAACCCGGCGCCATTCGACTGGGTAGCGTTTGCGAAGCTCGAGTCGCTAACGGCAACGGTGGTCTGCTTGAGCAGTTGCAACGTGCCTTGGCTGACCGTCGTGGCGCCGGCGTAGGTGTTGGCGCCGCCGAAGGTCGAGGTGCCGCTTCCGGTCTTGATCAGGCTTCCCGATCCGCTCAGGGCGCCGGTATAGATCGTGTTGGTGTTGTTGTTGCCCACCGTGAGGGCCACGGCAGCCGGAGAGGCGGCATTATTCTGCAGGGACAAGTTGCCCGTCCCGGCCAGGCCGCCGACAGTAAAAGCATGCCGGCGACCGACTGGTCGAACACGACGCTGCCGCCGGCCGGAGTCAACGTGCTGCTCTGGAGGGCAAGTTGGTTGGAGATATCCAATGTGCCGCGGGTGACCGTCGTCGCGCCGGTGTAGGTATTGGGGCTATTGAATGTGACCCTGCCCGTCCCGCTCAAAGTGACGGTGGAACTGCCGGTGATGCCGTTGGTGTCCGAGCCGTTGTTGGAGAAGGTGTACGCGGTCAAGTCGTTCGTGAAGATGACGCTGGCAGGCGCCACGCCACCGGTCTGAATGGTGATGTTCGTGTTGGCTCCGCTGTCGGCGAAGGTGGCGGTGACCGCATTCGAAAAGCTGGCGGCGGCATTGCTCCCGGAATTGACCCAATTGGTGGTGGCGCTCGTCGTATCCCAGCTATCATTGCCGCCGGTACCGCCCACTCCCGTCCAGGTGACCGCCGTGGTGGCCGCGGTGCCCAGGACGGCCAGTTGGGTGTATCCCACTCCGTTGTTCTGCTGCGCATTGAAGGTAAACCGAATGGCTCCGATATTGGTTGCGCCCGAGAGCGCCAGTTGGGTCCATTGTCCGTTGCTGCTACCGCTGCCGCCGGGGTTGACCGCGGCACCCAGTTGAGTAAACGAGGTAAACGAACTGCTCCCAAAGTCAAGGTAAGAAACGGTGTAGTCCTGCTCGTATCGGCCGCCGTCGCCCCAGCCGCTGAAGACGTCGATCATGCTGAGATTGAAACCCTGAGAGAATGTATAGGTGAGGGTGTAGCCATTTTCGTTGCTCTCCAACTCGCCGGGCCCGCCGCCGCCGGAGGCGGGCACGAGACCGTACGAACCGTCGGTAAGCAGGCCCCAGGTCGAAGCCGAACCGCTGCCATTCGTGGGTGTGGGAGGAGCGCCGCCGCCGACAGTAAGTGTCGTGGTTGAGGCGGCCAGGAGGTTCACCGCGGGGCTGGGCACGTCGGCGAAACCCGAGGCCGAAAAACCGGTGCTACCCTGCGAGAACTGCTGGTTATTAGTAGTTAGCGAATACGATTGCGCCCAAGCCGGTGCGGCAAGCGCGAAGAAGGCGACGCCGATGAGGGAGAACAGCGCAGCGAGCCGAACGGCCGTGGGCCAACGGCGGATTGACCCTGAGAGAGAAGTGTACGAGGCGCGGGCAACAACCGGAGGATGGCTCGACAGGCGCGTGCCGGCGGAAGTCCCTGAAATGACTGGGGTGAGCCGAGAACGGCAGTACATCAGCATGCTCCATTGAGAAAGTTTGCACCGAGACGTATCGGTGGAGTTGATCGAATTCATGAGTTGGGCCGAAAAGCAAAAAACCTGCGGGTCATCACACTTACCCGCAAATCATCCTGCGCGACTTCGAGCGAAGCCGACGCAGGCGCGTGATGAAAGGGCTCGAGCGAATCGCGACCGATGTTTCTGAGTCTCCGACCTGTCTCCAGTTCCGCAGCCTCGGTTCCTGACTGCGCGAGTCGGAAAAAGCTCCCGGTTACCACGCGAGCATAACAAACTGCTACAAGCGCGTCGCAATTCTGGATAAGATTTTTGACAATTAAATAAGATTTTTTTCGCCTCTTATCATTCGATCCCCAATACAGGCGGGCGATCTACGACCGTCGCGAATGCGGCGGCCACCGGCTTTCGTATTCTGGAAAAGCTGCGCATTACCGCACGCACATCTTTCTCTCGCATGCAAAAAGGCGGCGCACGGCGGCCAAACGCCCAAAGGGACGATGCGAATAGCATAAGCGGGCTTGGCAAATATCGCTTGTGATTTTCGGCAAATCTTTCCTGTCTTTTTCGGCAATCGTTGCTTTCGCTGGCTTGAGCGACTAGGGTACGAATCCTTGGGATCGACAAAGGTCGGGAGAATTCGTCCGCAAAATCGACCTGACGATAGGACCCATCATCCGTGAGCCGGAGTCAACCGATAATCGGACTTCATTTGCCGCTGCACTATGAAGCGGGGCATCGCTTGTTGCGCGGCGTCCTCGATTATGTCGACCAGTATCCCCAGATCTCGTTGGCGGACTTTTGCTTCACCAAAGACACGCCTGTACCTCCCGGCGCGCCCCCTTGGACCGGCAAAGTCGATGGCGTGGTGATGGGGGCAGGTTACGACCGGCGCATGGTGGCGTGGGTCAAGAATGGGGGAGTGCCGGCGGTGAACGCGGGGGCCGACTTGATGGACAGTCCGGTTGTTTCGGTGTTTGCCGACCCGGAGTCGCTGGCCCGTACGGCCGTCGAACACTTGCACGGCATCGGTTACCGCAACTTTCTCTACGTGGGGATTCCCAAGTCGGACAGCTCGCGCCACCGCCGCAATGCGCTCTCCGAGCAGCTAAAGACTCGCGGCTGCAAACTGCACGCCGCGGATCTCGTGCAACGCTCGGTCCGCCCACGCTCCGAACGGCGCATCGCCAGTCTTCTGACGCGGATCGAGAAGCCGTTGGCGATCGTCGCGTTGAACGACCGAGTGGCCGCGCCAATCTCGTTGATTGTACAGCGGCTGGGATTTCGCATCCCGGACGAG
>Ga0182024_10026544_pt1 | contig 10172 bp, 3 predicted proteins | sample P32metaG_FD_120480 | JGI IMG/M metagenome (GOLD analysis project Ga0182024, IMG submission 120480) | Permafrost microbial communities from Stordalen Mire, Sweden - P3-2 metaG (Illumina Assembly) | ecosystem: Environmental > Terrestrial > Soil > Wetlands > Permafrost | place: Sweden: Stordalen...
CCTCACGATGGTGCTGATGTCGCGGAAACTCCACGGAGCTATCCTGATCGGCGTCTTTGGCACGGCATTGCTCGGGATACTGCGTGGAATCACGAATTGGCCAACGGCGATTTTTGCCATGCCGCATCCCTCGTCGACGTTTTTGCAACTGGACTTTCGCGGCACCAGACATCTGGGTTTACTCGAGATCCTGTTCGCATTTTTGTTTGTAGATCTGTTCGACAACGTAGGGACGCTGGTCGGAGTGTGTGAGCAAGGCGGCTTTATGAAGGACGGCAAGATTCCTCGCGTTGGCCGGGTTCTGGTCGCCGATGCCGTGGGAACAATTTTTGGCGCGTTGACCGGAACTTCCACTGTGACTAGTTACATCGAAAGCGCTGCCGGAGTCGCTGCCGGGGCGCGAACCGGTCTAAGCAATGTTGCCGTCGCTGCGCTCTTCCTACTGGCTACGTTCTGCTCACCGCTGGCAACGGCGATTCCGGCCTACGCGACGGCGCCTGCATTGATTTTGGTTGGCGTCCTGATGACGCAATCGATCTCGCAGATTGCGTGGAAGGACTTCAGCGAGGCCGTTCCGGCGTTTGTCACCATGCTTGCTACGCCCCTTACATTCAGCATTGCGACTGGGCTTAGCCTGGGATTAATTTCGTACACGATCGTGAAAGTTGCATCCGGAAAGATTCGCCAGATAAACCCGCTCATTTGGATCCTCACTATTCTGTTCATTCTGCGTTACGTGTATTTGGCCGCTGCTTAGCCCGTTCGTTACGAAAAATGGAGGCTGGGCGTCCTCGCCCGACCGGAGCACAATGCCGTCCTCCAACTCCGAAGTTCCTACAAAACAGAAATTTACAGTTGATTGACGATTCTTTACGCGAGCGGATTAAGGAGTGTGTTCGAATATCTTGTCGGATTCCAATCTAAACGCAACCAGTAGTTTCTCGCAAAATTTAGGCGAGTGAGGCGCTCCCTGCCATCTAGCAGCGAGCGTAAACTATCAGCACGCGGATTACTGGGAACAACGTGATTCAAATTTGCTAAGCCGAATTCCAATTTTAACGCTGGCCGGATCACTCATGCTCGCTTCCGTGGGTCTTCCTGCGCTGAACTACGCCACTTCTGATCAGACCCAAGAGCCTTCAGCTCCTCCATCGACCGCCGGGACGCTAAAGCCAGTGGGCGTAGTCAAAGCGATTTCTGGAAATACCATTACTCTCGCCACCGACGCAGGACCGACTACCAGCATCATTGTTCAGGATTCAACCCGACTGATGCGCATTTCCCCGGGACAGAAAGATCTGAAAGACGCAGCGCCCATCCAATTGCAAGATGTCCAGGTGGGAGACCGCATTCTGGCCCGTGGCAAGTCTTCGGATGACGGAAAGTCGGTGCAAGCTTCGTCTATCGTCCTGATGAAAGAGTCAGACGTGGCGGCGAAGCAGGAGCGCGATCGTGAGGACTGGCAGAAGCGCGGTGTAGGCGGCTTGGTGAGCAAGGTCGACGCGGCCAGCGGTGCTATTACACTGGCTGCCCCGGTAATTGGTGACGCCAAGCCGATTACGATTCACATTTCGAAGAGCACTATTATTCGACGGTACTCGCCCGACTCGGTGAAGTTTGACGACGCTACACCGGGCACGATCGATCAAGTCAATGTGGGCGACCAACTGCGTGCGCGGGGAGTTCGCAGTGCGGATGGCACTGAACTGACGGCCGACGAAGTGGTTTCCGGAACGTTCAGGAACGTCGCAGGTTTGGTTGTTTCTACTGACGCCGCCGCTAACACCGTAACCGTAACGGATCTGGCAACCAAGAAACCTTTAACCCTGCGAATTAACGCTGACTCGCAACTGCGAAAATTGCCTCCGACAGTTGCGCAGCGACTTGCTTCGCGATTGCGGGGCGGATCTGCAGACGACACTAAGTCGGCGCCGCCATCCGGCGGAGGCCAACCAGCGAGTACTGGTCCTGCGCCCGGCGGCAATGCAGGTGCGTCGCGTCCAACTGGCTCGCCCGATTTCCAGCAAATGTTGAAGCGCATGCCCGCGGTCACCATTGCCGATTTGCAGAAAGGCGATGCCGTGATGATTGTCACGACCCAAGGCACGGCCACGACTCAGCCCACCGCCATCACCTTGCTGAGCGGTGTGGAACCCATCTTGTCAGCCTCGCCTAATAGCAACCGAGCGGCAATGTTGCTTTCTCCGTGGAATCTCGGGGGCGGAGCGGATGCCGCTGCGGGTGCAAACCAATAAGTCTGGTGGAGAATCAATGAAGTCTGGCTGCTCCCGATCTCTCGCATGCATAGCGGTCACGCTGTTTGTTATGCTGCTGACCAGTCCTTTGCGTGCGCAGACTTCTTCAGGCACATTGCGCGGCAAGGTTACGGATCCCACTGGCGCAGTCATTCCCCAAGCCAGCGTGACCGCGACTGGGCCCAGCGGCAAAAAGGCAACCGCAGTTACTGACCAGCAGGGAGCGTATGAGCTCAAGGGATTGGCGCCAGGAACTTACTCTGTAAGCACCACGGCGAAGGGTTTCACCGTATCTACGAAGCAGAACGTGACGATCTCCGCAGATCAAGCGCAGCAGTTCGACATTTCCCTTGAAATTCAAGTACAGCCGGAAAAGGTTGAGGTGCAGGAAGAAAGCCCAACTGTGAGCGTCAACCCATCAGAGAACGCGAGTTCGATTGTGATCAAGGGGAAGGACCTTGAAGCTCTGTCCGACGATCCCGACGAACTGCAGCAGGAACTGGAGGCGCTGGCTGGACCGTCTGCCGGACCGAATGGAGGCCAGATTTATATTGACGGGTTCACTGCGGGACAACTTCCCCCAAAATCTTCGATTCGGGAAATCCGCATCAATCAAAATCCGTTTTCGGCCGAGTACGACAAGCTCGGCTATGGCCGCATTGAAATCTTTACTAAGCCCGGTACAGACCAGTTTCATGGCCAGTTCATGGCCGATGGCAACTCGTCGGCGTTCGATGCGTTGAGTCCGTTTGAACCCAACCAGCCATCGTTTCATTCAGAACTTTTCAATGGCAGCGTCAGCGGTCCTATCAGCAAAAGGGCTTCATTCTTTTTCACTGCCCAGGGCAGGGAGATTAACGATTCGAATATTGTGAGCGCGGTTGTGCCTACAGTCACCGACCCCAATCCAACTGGCGTGAACTTCACGCAAGCGGTGCCCAATCCTGAGACTCGGCTGAATCTTGGTCCGCGATTTGATTTTCAACTTACTCCGAACAATACCCTGACGGTCCGATATCAGTTCTACCGCGACACCGAGAACAATGAGGGTATCGGAACCTTTTCTCTGCCTACGCAGGCTTACAACACTGTCTCCTCCGAACACACTCTACAGATCAGCGACACGCAGGTCATAAACACGAATATTGTGAATGAAACCCGCTTTCAATATCTGCATGACAACAGCAGTCAGACGATGCAGAATTTTTCGCCCACCATAAACGTAATTGGCGCGTTCACGGGTGGAGGCAATCAGATCGGAAACGGCTCCGATTCGCAGAACCACTACGAACTGCAAAATTACACTTCCATTGTTCACGGCAATCACTTAATAAAATTTGGCGGACGGCTGCGCGCCAGCACTGATTCGAACACGTCGACTTCCAATTTCAACGGCACGTTCACTTTTTCCTCACTGCAGCAATATGAAACCAACGTCGTGCCCGGAACTTCATGCTTGTCGACCCTGATCGCAGCGCTCCCAACGGTGCCGACGACCGGCCAGTTGGCACAATGCGGGGCCACTCAGTTTTCGATCACGACCGGCCAGCCGCTCTCTACGGTCACGTACGTTGATGCCGGCCTTTACGTGCAAGACGATTGGCGGATTCGTCCCAACATGACGCTCAGCTATGGTTTGCGCTTCGAAACCCAGAACGACATTGGTGATCACGGAGATTTCGCCCCTCGACTGAGTTTTGCCTGGGGCCTGGGTGGAGGCGCGAAAAAAAATGCACCTAAGACTGTCCTGCGGGCGGGATTCGGAATCTTTTACGATCGCTTCCCGTCTAGCCTTGTCCTGCAAGCTGAACGGCTGAACGGCTTTACTCAACAGCAGACGATCGTCGAGACAAATTCCACCACCATCGGCCAGATTTCCCCAACGCGCTATCAGATTGCTTCCGGACTGCGAGCGCCGTCGATAATGCAATCCGCAGTAGGCGTGGAGCGGCAAGTTGCCAAGAGCACCACGGTAGCGCTGACTTATATAAATTCTTACGGAGAGCACCAGATCTTCATTCGCAATGCTAACGCTCCGTTTCCGGGCACATATCCTCCGGGCATCCGCCCTTTCGGAAATACAGACAACATTTATCAATACGACTCCGAAGGAATTTTCCGGCAGAACCAACTGATCGCCAATTTCAGAACAAACGTCGGAACCAAAGTTTCGCTTTTTGGTTTCTATATGCTGAATTATGCGAACAGCGACTTGGGATCGAGTGGCGGTTCTGGCGGCGGCGGTGGCGGTGGCTTTGGAGGTGGTGGAGGTGGTGGAGGTGGAGGGTCATCGACCATCAACGCGAACTTCTTATCCAATTCATATGACCCGATGGTGGATTACGGCCGCTCCTCATTCGATGTGCACCACCGCGTGGTGGTGGGAGGAACGGTTACTCTGCCGTACGCAGTTCGTTTGAATCCTTTCGTCATTTTAAGTTCAGGTCAACCCTACAACGTCACCATCGGTCAGGATCTGAACGGCGATTCCATTTTCAATGACCGGCCATCGCTGGCCTCAACCGCAACCTGCAGCACGCTGCAGATTACGTCGAATTTGGCGTGCACCCAGTTGGGTACTTTCAACATGAGGCCAACCGCCGGGCAGCAAATTATTCCGATTAATATCGGCACCGGCCCCACGCTGTTCACCATGAATCTGCGTCTCAGTAAAACTGTTGGATTCGGGCGGGAGGTGGGCGCAGGGCAAGGCCCGCGCGGGGGCGGGGGCGGAGGTGGTGGCGGCGGACACGGCGGGCCTCCGGGCGGCGGTCTGGGGGGCCGCGGATTGAGCGGCAGCGGAGGCGGTCCTGGCGGTCCTTTCGCGGCCGCAGCGGCAACCAATCGACGTTACAATATGACATTCAGCGTATCCGGACGAAATATTCTTAACCGGGTGAACCTGGCAACGCCAGTAGGCAACCTCGATTCTCCGTTATTCGGACAATCGAATGCCCTTGCGGGTGGGCCATATTCCTTCGGTTCAGCCACGCGCAGAATCGATTTGCAGGTTTTATTCTCGTTCTAACGGGTTGCTCTTTCGCGAAGATGTTGTTAAAACTTTCAGTGGAGAAACCTTGAGACAATTGAGAGTTCTTTCGTTGCTGGCAGTGGGTATCCTTGTCTGGGCGCTGCTTTTCGCAGGTTGCTCGGGAAACAACACCATCACAATTACCCTGAGTCCGGCTTCCGGAGTGTCGTTGAATCCGGGGGCCACCGTGACCATTGTTGCGACGCTCACTAACGATACCAACAATCAGGGCGTCACTTGGACGCTCTCCGGCCCCGGCCAATTGAGCAGCAACACGACGACTTCAGTTGTTTATACCGCCCCAGCTAACATTTCAACCGCCGCCACGGCAACCATTACGGCAACTTCAATTGCAAACTCAAGCATAACTACGACTGAAACGATAACCCTAATCGCGGTGCTCACTATCGCTACGACTTCGCTTCCGGCGGGAACTCTGCAAACTTCATACAACACATTTGTGGATGCAGAAGGTGCCACGGGAACTTTTACCTGGTCTGTGACTGCAGGCAGCCTGCCTCCAGGTTTAACTTTTCAAACCAGCAGCACCAGCACCTCCGCCGAGATTGAGGGTACACCCACCGTTTTGGGGATTTACAAGTTCACTGTCCAAGTCACAGACTCATCGGGTAACACTGTGACGCAGGCGTTGAGCATTACGATTAACCCCGCGCCCCCGCTGGCAGTCGCGACGGGATCGCTGCCCAATGGCACGGTAGGCACGCCGTACAATCAGTTCACGTTGCAGGCAAGCAGCGGAACGCCCCCTTATACTTGGAGCCTTATTAACAATACGGCGCCGCCTCCAGGCCTCGCTATTGCGTCCACTGGCGCAATTTCGGGAACGCCTATTGCATCCGGAACGTTCAGCTTCGAGGTTCAGGTGGTCGACTCGTCTACGCCGCAGCAGAGCGCCTCGGCGAATTTGAGCATTACCGTCAATCCCGGCAATACCGACAACGCGAGGTTGAGCGGCTATTACGCATTCTCAGTACGTGGTTTTGATGCGCCGCCTAATGGACTTTTCGTGGCTGCGGGAACCTTTTTCGCGGATGGCAATGGGAACATTTCCAGCGGCATCATGGATATTAACGATACCCTGAGTGACCCGACTAACCCCAGCTTCACGGGGACGTATTACGTCCTCCCAAGCGGTTTGGGATACATGACTTTTAACATTTCCGGCGGCGGCGCGCGCTCTTTCGCGTTCTCGGTTACGACTCACGGGAATGCAAACATCATTGAGTTTGATGACAGCAACGGCGGAGGAACCCTGAATTCGGGCGTGTTGCTACAACAAACTACCACCCCACAGTTTTCCAACTCTTCGGTTAAGAACAATTATGCGTTCGGTTTTCTCGGAGTTGACTCCGGCAAAAACCGTTATGGGTTTGCGGGATATTTTAACGCCGATGGGAACGGGAACTTTACCGCTGGTTTGCTGGATTCCGACGATAGTAGCACCGGAGTATCTGCCAGTATTCCATTCGTAAGTGGCACATATTCGGTTGCGTCTAACGGTCGAGGAACGGCAAACATCAAAACTACCCAGGGCACGACTGCCTACAGCTTCTACATTGTTAGTTCGAACGAGCTGCTATTCGTGGAGACGGACACCTTTACTTCCGGAGGCTTCCCGCTTGTTAGCGGTACTGCCCTGAGCCAGAGTAGTGTAAGTTTGGGCGCTACTACTGTTTTCGAAGTGACTGGGCTGGACCCAACCGGATCCGTGGCTCAAGGTCAGGTTGGATTATTCAACGCAACTCCGGGCGCAACCTACACCTTGACCTCCGACCAGAACAGCGGTGGCACGCTGACGGCTCCTTCGGGGTCTGGAGGCTATACCGTCGATTCCACGACTGGGCGCGTCGGGTTCACTACCGGATCAACAGGTTTTCAGAATTCGCAGCCCGTGCTTTATCTGGTTACCCCCAACGAAGCATTCATCATCGGTACAGACACGGCTGTCAGTTTCGGATTTATGGCGGCGCAGCAAACGGGCGCCACACTGTCCGGAACCTACGCCGGAGGTTCGCTTCCGCCTGTTGACCCATCTGTTAGCAACATAGTAAGTATCGGGGTTGCTGGAACCAATACCTTGGACTTGATGCAGGACATCAGTAGCAGCAGCGGACTGAGCTTCGCCCAAACTTCGAACGCAACCCAGCCAACAGCTGGCAACCTTAGCCGGGTTGAGGTAACACAAACTGGAAATCAGACGCAGATCCTTTATCTGGTATCTTCAACAGAATTCTTCGCGCTGGATGCGCCGAGCCCTGCTAACGGAGATACCACTGCCAGAGTCGATATTTTCCAGCAATAACCGGCACGATCTGCACATAAAAAGGCGATCCTTACCAGATCGCCCTTTCCTCTTTCGGTGGTTCAGGGACTAACGTTACGTCGCCATAGCCCTTGCGTCACAAAGAAAGACGGCATCCTTACCGCATAATGACTGTGGGGGGATGCTTCGGTGGATTTGCGGCTGGATTACGTATCTTGCGTGCTTACGATTGTTTCAACCATTCTGATTGGACGAAGACATTGGGAAGGATGGGTTCTGGCCGGGGTAAATAGCGTCATTGTCTGCCTTATCGGATTTAAGACATCGCAGTGGGGCTTCATTCCGGCAAACTTGTTTTGCATCGTGCTCTACGCAGTCAATTTGAGGGAGTGGCGCAGAGCCGAAACTTCTTAACCGCAACTATCGCAGAGACTCTTCGATTTCGGAGAGCCAATCGGGCCGCTTCAATACTTCACGCGGCTTGGGACCATCCGCCGCGCCGACAATTCCATCTCGCTCCATCAGGTCGATGAGATGCGCGGCGCGACCGTAGCCAATGCGCAGTCGCCGCTGCAGCAGGGAAGTGGAAGCCTTGCCGAACTCGACCACCAACTTCACTGCGTCTTCGTAAAGCGGATCGTTAGCGGCCTCTTCATCTCCGTCACCGCCCGCTCCGGAGCCTCCGTCTTCCCGTTCGTCTTTCGGGGCCTGCAGGAACTTTTCCTCGTATTCGGCGAGGCCTTGAGCCCGCCAGAATTCGACGACCGCCGCGATCTCCTTTTCGGTAACGAAAGGAGCGTGCAAGCGGTGAACGCGAGCCGATCCCGAGGGCAGGTATAGCATGTCGCCGCGGCCCAAAAGAGCTTCCGCGCCGTTGGCATCCAGAATAGTTCGCGAATCGACCTTGGTCGCCACGCGGAACGACATGCGCGCCGGGAAATTCGCTTTGATCAAGCCCGTGATTACGTCGACCGAAGGCCGCTGCGTCGCCAGGACAAGGTGAATTCCGACAGCGCGCGCCATCTGCGCCAATCGGGTGATGGACTCTTCCACGTTGCTCGAATCGAGCATCATCAAGTCGGCCAATTCATCAATGATAATTACGATGTAGGGCAGCGGACGTTCTTCTGGATTGTCGCCAAACAGGCTGGGCGTGCCGCCTTCGTCAAATAGCTTGTTGTACTGATCGATATTGCGTACGCCCTTCTCGGCGAGTAATTTGAGGCGGCGTTCCATTTCGCGAACCGCATTGCGCAGCGCGTTGGCGGCTAGTTTAGGTTCCGTAATGATCGGCGTGTATAAGTGCGGGACACCTTCGTAGTTGCCCAGTTCCAGCCGCTTCGGATCCACTAGAATCAGCCGCACCTGATCGGGCGTTGATTTGTACAGGATGGACATAATCATGGCATTGATAGCCACGCTTTTGCCTGCGCCAGTCGAACCGGCAATCAGCAAGTGCGGCATGCCATTTAAGTCAGCGGTGACAATTCGACCGTTAATATCTTTTCCCAGCGCCAGCGTAAGCTTCGACTTCGATCCCAAAAACTCGCTTGATTCGATGTTCTCACGCAGCCAGATGATTTCGCGTTCGCGATTCGGCACCTGAATGCCTACGGTGGATTTGCCCGCCATGCGTTCGATCAGAATGCTCTCCGCTTTGAGGGCCAGGCAAAGATCGTCCGTCAAATTAGTAATGCGGCTGTATTTGATGCCAGCCTCGGGCTTGAATTCAAAAGTTGTGACCACGGGCCCGGGGTTGATCTGCGTAATCTGCCCATGCACATCAAATTCCGCGTACTTTCCGGTGAGCACTTGCGCCAGAAGCTTTAATTCGTCGGCATTGACAGCTTGCTGCTCATCCGGCCGGTGCAGAAGGGAACTGGGAGGCAGTTTGAAACCGCCCGCCGCGATGTGCGGCAATATTGTCTTCGGCGTTTGCCCACTGTCGGCTCGTTCCGTGACTTCCGGAATAATTGCCTGCGGCTCTAGCCGCGCCGCGACGGCGATTTCCTTCTCTTCCGCAAACGTGCGGTCAATGCCGGTTCGCACCGGTTCCGTGGCCCGCACTTGTGATTGGGTTGCAGGCGTTGCGGCCCGTGCAGGAATCATCTGGGTTGTGATTACTGGCTTGAGCCCGGCGCGGCGTTTTTCCAGTTCCTTCTGCATGCGCCGCTTATTCCGTGCCTCCTTCCAATCTTTCCAGCGATCCCACAAAGCAATAGCAAACGCAAAACGGGTTGGCGCCCACACTTGGAGCGCAGCGAAAGAAAATGCGGTCGAAAGATAAAGGGCTACCGCGAGAACACTGGCGCAAACGATATAAGCTCCCGCCAGATTGAAATAGTGTATGAGAAAGTCACCAACTATCCTGCCAAAAAGACCCTCAATCGGGATGGCATTCATCCAGCGCAAATGGCCCGGCAACAGCGCAAGCAGAGCGGGAACGAAAATTATCAGCCACAGCGCGCCGAGAACCTTGGCGATGGGCGAGGGGATCCTGCGCGAACGAAACCAGCGGATGCCCAGCACTGCCGAGAATACGGGAATAAGAAACGCACCAATCCCAAACCCTTGCAGCACCAGATCAGAAACCATGGCGCCC
>Ga0182024_10026545_pt1 | contig 10171 bp, 6 predicted proteins | sample P32metaG_FD_120480 | JGI IMG/M metagenome (GOLD analysis project Ga0182024, IMG submission 120480) | Permafrost microbial communities from Stordalen Mire, Sweden - P3-2 metaG (Illumina Assembly) | ecosystem: Environmental > Terrestrial > Soil > Wetlands > Permafrost | place: Sweden: Stordalen...
CCTGGCCGAGGCCGGCGCCGACGTCGTCATCTCCAGCCGTCACGGGGACGAACTGCGCGCCGCCCTCGGCGACATCCTCAAGGGTCTCGACCGGCGTGGCAGTTTCGTCGTCGCCGACATGAGCCGCCGCGAGGAGATCGCGCCATTGGCCAAGGCCGCCCTCGAACTCAACGGCCGCATCGACGTCCTCATCAACAACGCCGGGACCAACAAGCCGGAGCCGATCGACGCCATAACCGACGAGGCGTGGGATGAGGTGCTTGAGATCAATCTCAGCTCCGTCATGGCGCTGACGCGCGCCCTCGTGCCGCAGATGAAGGCCCGCGGCTGGGGGCGCGTCATCCACATTTCGTCGGTGCTCGGCTTCCTGTCCAAGGAAAAACGCAACGGCTACTCGGCCACCAAGGCGGCGCTGCTGGGTCTCGCCCGCGCCAGCGCCCTCGACCTCGGCCCCCACGGCGTAACGGTCAACTGCATCGCGCCGGGGCCGTTCCTCACCGACCTGCCGATGTCGATCTTGTCGGACGCCGAGAAGAAGGCCTTCGCCGACCACACGGCCCTCGGCCGTTGGGGCGACCCCAAGGAGCTGGTCGGCCCTGCGCTGCTGCTGGCCAGCGACGCCGGCAGCTACATCACCGGCCAGACGATCGTGGTGGACGGCGGTTTTCTGGTGCGGTGAGGCGGCTTTCATTTCGGGGCGGCCAGCGCCGCCGCCATCTTCTCCGCCATCCGGCGGCCCAAGCCGAGCGTGCCCGCGGTGCCGAAGTGGTTGTGGTCGTTGGGCAGCGGCGTGTGCGGGTCGTCCGCGCGCTGGCTCAGATCGTCGGTCTCGACCACGAACGCCCCTTTGACCGCCAACGGCAATCCCGAGTCCTGATCGACGTCCTTTTGCCCTTTGCGCACGATTTCCCGCTCGCGGCCCGTCTGGGGCGGCGGCAGCACGTAGCCGTACACGAACACCAGGTCCGGCGCATGGAACTGTTCGCGGACGCGCCCGATGAAATGGGCGAGGTTGGCGCCGTAGGCTTCGGCCGCTTTCTTGTCGCTTTCCCCTTGCTGCCAGATCATGCCGCGGAGGGTGGGGTCGTATCCCTTGTCGCGCAGACCCTTGAGGCCGCGTTCCACGGTATCGACGAAGACCTTGAATTGCGGGCCGAAATGCTCTTGGTCGGCGGCGTCCTTGCCCGGGTCCCAATCACTGTAGAGGTTCGCGCCGCTCTGGGCGTGTTTGATGAGGGCGATCTTCCGGTCGGGCGTCAGTTCCTGGAGCCGGTTGCCGAAACCGAGTTCCGGGCCGAAACGGTCGGGCGATTCGGAGGCCTGACGCAGGGGGACCCAGGTATACGGCTCCGCCCCGCTGTTGAGGTGCGGCTTGCCCGAGTGAAACAACAGCACGCGGGAGTTCGGCGTGAAATCTTTCGGCAGGTTGGTCACGTACCCCTGTCCGGTGGCGTTGGATTGGCCGCCGATGAGGTAGACGTCGATCGGCTTGGCCGGGTCGGCGCCGGGAGCGGTCGCGGCCGACGCCGACTACAACGCCAGGACGACGAGAGCAATGCGGTTCATGAACGGCTTCTCCTGTCAGTGCGGATTCATCAGGCTCGCGCCCATCAGGCCGATCATCACTTCCTGCGAGAACGTTTCCAGCGTGACGCTTTCCAGCGCTGCGTCCGGACGAAGGCGCCAGTTCAGCAGGACCGCGCGGCAGTTGTCGCCGAGCTGCACCGTCGCCGGCGGCGCCTTCGGCAGACAGAAGCCGTCGCGCCGGTAGTCGTAGTCGGTGCCGCCGAACGGGCACAGCGACCAGAAATTGAACGGCGGCGTCAGTTCCAGCTTTTCCACCACGCCGTCGGCGTATTTCATGCGCAGCTCGGCGTTGACGATCCGGTCCTGCATCGGGTTGGTGAAGCCGCAGACGAGCAGCCAGATTCCGTCGGCCTTGCGGTTGACCGGCACGGCGACCTTGCGCGGCCAGTTGTCCCACATCGACGTGAAGGCGATGTTCTTGTCGCCGTCGGCCCAGGCGAACGGGACGCCTTGCGGCGTGCGCAGCCGCGAGCCGCCGTCCCGGAGCGCGGGTACGCGGGCCAGGTCGATCGTCGGCGCCTTGTGGTTCTGGCCCAGCGTCATTTGTCAGGTGGAGTAGCCGTCGGTCGCCAGCCGCAGCGAGCAGGTCTCCGGCCGCGGCGAAAGGTACTGCTGCTGGAAGATCGTGCGGACGTCGCCGTTGTACTGCCGCGATAAATCCAGGCATTCCCAGCGCGCGTCCGCCGGCGGCTTCTCGGAGGTCCGCGCGGCTTGCGCGGCTTCGGCTTTCGGATCGTGTACCTCGATCTTGAACAGCCGTCGCTGCGGCGTGTCCCCGACCCGCACCAGCGCCTCGACCAGGTGATGGCCGGCGGCCGGCGGCGGCGCGGCCGGTTCGACGATGCGGGTGGCGTCCTTGGGCGACAGGTCCGGTTTCTCGCCGACGGCGGTCTCCATCGACGCCGCCGCGTACTGCGGCAGCGGCCCCTCGCACGTCAGTTCGACGACCGCGGACTTGCCCTTCGGGACCGCGATCTTCGCCACGCTGCAACCGAAACCGGGCAGCAGTTCCCATCGGGACGGCTCGCCGTTCACGGTGACGGCAACGAGCTTCCGGGCGCGCACGGGCAGGCGCAGGTCCAGCGCGGCGGGGCGGGTCAGTTCGATGCGGTATTTCGTCCGGCCCACGTCCAGTGAAAAGTCCGGCGTCTTGATGGAAGCGTGGTCCCAGTCGGAAGGCAATTGCGGCGCGATCGTCACCACGCCGTTGGGATAATCGGGCCGGTAGCCGAACAGGCCTTCCACCACCGTCCGGCAAAACATGCTTGAGCAATCGTTGAAGTCGGTGCCGCCGTTGGGATAGCCCAGATCGCCGGGGACGGGGCCGTAGAACGCCATGCACGGAAACGTCCCCCGCAGCACGTTCCAGCCGTCGTCGGCCAGCCCGGTCTGGTAGTACGCCAGCGCCAGGTGGTAGTTGTCGCCGGGCCACATCTCGCGCAGCGACCACAGCGACGGGACCCAGTTGGAGGTCCAGCAGCGCTGGCCGCCATAGGGCATCTCCTCGCGTTCCAGGCCCCATTCGGTGTAGTACAGCGCCCGCGCGGCCTGGTTCGAGTCCAGCATCCCGGCGTCGATGGGGCAGAAGATCGCGTACAGCCAGCTGTCCTCGTGCAGGCGGCCGTGTCCGCCCTGTTCGACGTAAGAGCCGACGTATCCTTTGGACGGGATCCACAGCTTCTCCAGGAAACTCTTGCGGATCTTGGCCAGCCGCGCCTCGTGCCGCTTGACCGCCGCGTCGTCGCCGGCCCGGCGGGCCAGTTCGAGGGCGGTCTTGTGACCGGCGTAGGCGTAGGCCGTTTCCTCCGCCGTGCCGCCGCCGTTGTACCACTGGTCGTCGGTCGGCCAGGTGTTGGCGTAGCTCTCGTACAGGCCGTCGTCGTCCGGGTCGAAACAGTCGTGGATATATTCCAGGTGCCGTTCCAGCGCGGGACGCAGCATCTTTTCCAGTTCGGGATCGCCGGTCCAGCGCCAGGCGTGGATGAGTTGGTCGAAGAACTGGCTCTGCATGTCGTAATGCCACGGCTGAAAGGCGTCCACGCGGCCCTTGCCGAACAGGCGCGAGTCGAGCGACTGGCAGGTAAGGCCGTATTTCGGATCGGCTTTCGGGAGAACCTTGTCGGATTCGATTAGCTGTTTGGCCAGGCAGATGCGCGCCTGGGTCTTGACGCGGTCGTGCCAGCCGTAGGCCGTGCCGCCGAACATCGTGCGCCAGCCCAGGAGCGGCACGCCCCAGCGCATGCCCGCGTGGGTGAACACCCCTTCGCGGAACACGCCGTCCGTCACCGCGTTCGACGCCGCCACCAGGGCGTTGAGTCGCGGGTCGGGCGTATCGACCACCACCCGGCTCCCGATCTCTTCGGCCCGCCGCAACCCCGCGGCGAACAGCTCGGCCGCCGACAGATGCGGCGCGTCGCCCGACTCTTTGCCCCGTGAGCCTTGCACCGCCCAGCAGATCTCCCGCCGGCCGTCCAGGGGGACCACCGCGCAGGCCAGCGGCTTGTCCGTCCCGGAACTGGCCGCAAGCTTCCGCGGGTCCGACCACGCATCGGCGTCGGCGATGACGATCTTGGAGGCGACGCTACAGCGCCCCACGGCGGCGCTTGCCGCCCTGCCGGGCCGCACGACGAATTGCTCGTCCTCCGCTGTCACGCGGTTGTCGCGGCAATCGTCCGGCGAAAAACCCCGCGTCAGCAACTTCTGCCGCCCGTCCGTCGAGGCGCCCCAGGCGCCCGTCGTCACATCCCAGGCGCCCTGCATGCCCTCCTTTTGCTGGACCGCGCCGCCGCAGGCCCAGATCAGCCGGTCGCCGGCCTCCGCGTTTTCAATCCGCAGGCGCACCACCATCCCCGCGCCGTCGGCCGGCGGCGCCGCCTCCAGCGTCACCACCGTCGTCCCGAAGCCGCCGTCCTTGAGGGTCCATTCCATGCGATCCGGGCGATACCTGGACGTAATGTCGGACCAGTCGTGCAGCCACTTGGCCTTGTCGCCGCGCACCAGCGCCGCCACGAACGTGCCGTTCAGCACCGACCCGTTGCCGAAACGGATCAGCGGCCGGTCCCCCGCGAGGACGATCGCGCTGATCTGGTTGCAGTACAGCGGCCGGTTGTTGAACCGGTCCCCGTTGTGCCGAACGAAAGCATCCCCTTCGGGGTGGTATATCGGCGTGCGCAGCGTCTCCGGGTCCACCCGGCCCGCGGCGAACGTGGTTTCGGCCGCGACCGTCAGCGCGAGCGTTAGCAAGAGCGCGGTCCCACATCGTTTCATGGATTCAGTCTCCGTGGCCGGTCGGCGATGCCTCTTTCTTCTCATCCAGTTCCAGGCGGAGGTAGTCGTACAGCACGCCGTCCGTCCAGTTACGGGCCTGTTTCGTCAGCTCGATGACGTTCTCGCCCGACTTGAGCAGTGACGCATCGAATTTCAGGTCGCGCTCGGTCAGGGCGATGGCACGAATCCCGTCGCGGTGCATCACGCCCGATTCGGGCAGTTCGCCGGTGCCGCCGATCGACCGTCCGTTGACGGCAACGTCCACCGGGCCGCCGCGGGCGCCGCAGATGGCCAGTCGCAGCGTCGCGGCGCCTTTGGGGGCTTGGTCCAGGTCAAACCGGATCCGCCAAGTCGAATTCGTCCAGCCGCCCTTGCCGTTGGGCAGCGGCGGCTGCGCGTAATTCCAGTCGCGCTTCCAGTCGCTTTTGCCGACGACGAAGTCGACGCCGCTCGGAAATTCCTCGGGGTAGAGCTGGTACAGTCCCCACTGCCAGTAGTGGTCGCCGTGGCGGAACTCGCCGGCGCTTCGATCGGTGACGCCGATCTCCCAGAGCTGCTTGCCATAACGCACCGGGACCCAGTTCAGCCCGCCGAGGTCCGTCGTTTTCCCCTGTTCCACGCGAACGTCCGCCCGGCTGAAGTCGCCCAGTACGCCGTCGGTAAACGCATAGAGCGTGTAAACGCCGGGGCGCGTGTTGGGGATGGTGAAGCGTCCCTTCTCGTCGGCGCGCGCCCAATATTGATAGTGTTTGCCGTCGGTCTGCCAGTCGATCGTGATCGGGCCGCCCTTGTCGAAGGTCGCCTCATACGGCGGCGCCGCCAGGCCCACCCAAGCTCCCGCGGCGCTGGCCCCGGGGGCTTGCGGGTCCCGGACGACGGACGCTTCCGCGCTGCCCGGCGTGCTCGTAGCCGGGCGCCTCGGCCCAGGCGTAGGGCCAGGCCTTTTGCTCCTGGGCGGCGCGGGTTAGCGCGTTCTTCCACATGGCTTCGTGCCCATCGCCCTCGTTGCAGTAGATGAGGAATGGGCCGACGATTTTCCTCCAATGCTCATCGGCCTTGATCTGTATTCCCCGTCCGCCGTAGTGCGGGCCGTGCCAGATGAACAGGAGCGTCGGGTCCGCCGGCAGTTTCGCCTTGACGTCGATGTGGCCGGTCAGCTCGATCATCGTGGGCGAGCCGTCGATGTATTCGACGCTGGGATTGACGATCCAGACGCCGACGTTGTGCTTCGAGCTGCTCCATCCGTAGGCGGGCGTCCGCGAGAGCATCGCCGCGTAGTCGTACTTGTGCTCGACGTCCCCCTTATGAAGGCCGGTGGTGATGCGGCGCGCCTCCCAGAGGTTGAGCTGCTGGCCTTCGACCCAGTCCTCCGGCCGGACCATCTCTCGCTGCCTGCGGCTATCCACCGACAGGAAGTCGAAAACGTCGGGGTTCAGCTTCAAGCAAACCGTGCTGGCCGCGATGTTGAAGGGCGGATACTTCGGGTCGTGGTCGGCGATGGTCCATCCGTAAATCCCGGAGTCGCCGCGGTGCAGCGTATAGCGGATCTCGATGTCCAGCGGCACCGCCTTGGGCTGGCCGCGATAGGGAAACTGGAGGGCGATCTCACCCGACGCGCCGCCGTTGCGCGTGGGGTCTTGGCTGACGCGGAAGACGGAGGGGATCGGCTTTTGTTCCGTCATCGCCTGGCCGGGGGTGTTGCCGTAGATGTTCCAGTAGCCGTGGCCGCGGCTCATCATTTCCACGCCGCGGATCCGCAGCGAGAGGAGCTTGGCGTCGGCCTTGTTGACCGTGGCCGAGACGATGCCGTTCGCCAGGGTGGCCGTGTCGGCGTCCTCGCTCAGGACCACCGGCGCGTCCCGATCCGCCGCGCGGGCGCCCGGGACCGCACACGCCAAGAGAAGGACGCCGCCAATCAAAATCCGCTTGGATGTCGTCGTGTTCATGGGTTTCCCGTTATCCTGCTGTTGCCGGATCGCACTCCATGATGCCACGGCCGAGGGCAGGGCACAAGCACACCGGCAAACCGGGCTACGGCCGACCGCGGCCGAACCCTTGACGGCCCTTTCCGACCTCCTAGAATGTTCTTTTATGTGCGTCGCGTCACGGTGCGGTTGATCCCTGTGCAACACGGGAGGACTTGAGTGCAACGGTCCTGGGTCGCCAGACCTACCCGAAGGTGAAAACCTGAACGGGAAAACAGCATGTCTGGAAAGCCGATGTACAGTGAAACCGCCGAGCGGTACGACCGGCAAGACCCGGATGGCAAGGTGAAGGCTGGATTGCTTGAACTCCAGTGTCCGAACTGCAATTACATCAGACCGAGGAATGGCGGTTGAAAAGTTAAAACCCGGTCGCTACCTAGTAACCTAGCATCAATAAAAGGCTAGGCATGTATCGCTGCCTTCCTACACGGCAACGATGAGCACTCCGAGGTAGCTGGCCCGTCTATAACGGGCTGAATAAGGACACGAAAAGGGCACCTAAACCATCCTGAACGTCAGCAGTACACGGAACGCGAGATTCCCTAAAAGGCGCGAGCCTCATGGGAACGGAGTCTCCATAGTAGTCCGAGGACGGGAAAGCCGCCCACATGGCGAAGGGAGACAGGCGAGTCGGATGAACGGGAACCGAAGGTTGCGTAATGCAGAACACCGACGCAGTGCTGGACATCTACAGAAAGCGAGGGACCAAAAGTCTACCCCTGGAATGTGTCTACCGACAGTTGTTCAACCCTGAATACTACCTCCGAGCCTACGGGAAAATCTACCGAAACGCCGGAGCGATGACTAAGGGAACCACCGAGGAAACGGTGGATGGAATGGACATGCAGCGCATCCACAATATCATAGGCTTCCTGAAAGCCGAAAGGTATGGGTGGACGCCTGTTCGCCGAACGGAAATCCCAAAAGCGAACGGGAAGACAAGGCCACTGGGCATCCCGACATGGAGCGATAAGCTCCTACAGGAAGTCCTACGGGCACTACTTGAACCATACTATGAACAACGGTTCAGCCCTACATCCCACGGCTTCCGGCCGAAGCGGAGTTGCCATTCGGCGCTCCGCCAAGTCCAGAAACGCTGGAAAGGGACGGTCTGGTTCATCGAGGGTGATATCAAAGGATGTTTCGACAACATAGACCATGCGGTCTTGTTAGCGATCATCAAGCGTGACATTCACGATGACCAACTGGTCAAGCTACTTGCGGGCTTGCTGAAAGCAGGATACATGGAGAACTGGCGATATTTTGATTCCCTCAGTGGAACACCACAGGGAGGAATCCTAAGCCCGCTACTCGCCAATGTATATCTAAACGAACTGGACAAGTTCGTGGAAGACACGCTGATTCCGACGTACACTAATGGTGAAAAGCGCCGAAAGAACCCGGAACATGACCGCCTCAAAGGGCAAATATTGACGGCCCGTAACAACAGCAACCACCGACAGGTCAAACTGTTGAGACAGTACCGCCGTACCCTACCCTCTAAAGCCGTCTCCGATCCGGACTACCGCCGCCTACGCTACGTTAGGTATGCGGATGACTTCCTTCTCGGTTTCGTAGGCCCAAAAACCGAAGCGGAGGCGATCCGGGAGGACATCGGTGAGTTCCTTGAGCGAATCAAGCTCACCCTGTCACTGGAAAAGACCCTCATTACTCACGCACTGGACGGGAGCGCCAAGTTTCTGGGATACGAAGTCACAACCGTGAGGGATGGAAACCTCATTGCCAAGGACGGACGCCGGGCCAGCAACGGCCGCATAGTCTTACTCATGCCTACCAAGGTAATGGGTAAATACCGAAGCCTCTACAGCAAAGGTGAGAAAATCATCCATCGGGCAGAACTGCTGGCGGATACGGATTACACGATCCTCCAACGGTATCAGGCTGTCCTGGCGGGCGTTTACAACTTCTACTGCATGGCGACGAATGTCTCCAAGAGGATGCAACCTGTCAAATGGATACTGGAAACCTCCCTGTTAAAAACGCTTTCGAGCAAATACAGGGTTAGTGTGACCAAAATCCGTTCCAGGTACAAAGTTGCGAACGCGGAACCCGTAACGTACCGTGTCGTCATCGACCGGCCGGATAAGGAACCGCTAATTGCTACATTCGGCGGCATCCGTTTCGAGAGGAAACCGGAGGGACTAGGGACAACAGACTTCTTGTATGAGCAGGCATGGTTTGGACCCGGAGGAAACCGTTCGGAAATCGTACAACGCCTGTTGGCTGGGAAATGCGAGCTTTGCGATACAATGGATGGACCATTCCAAGTCCACCATATCCGCAAGCTGGCGAACCTGAGCCAACCGGGGCGACGCCCGAAGGCTCCCTGGGAACAGATCATGTCCGCCCGAAAGAGGAAGACCCTAGTAGTCTGCACGGCTTGTCACTACAAGATCCATGCAGGCCAGTACGACGGACCCAAACTTTAGGCGTCTCGCTTCCAGAAGAGAGCCGCTCATGGATGGGCCACAGGCCATGAGGAACGAGGATGCACTTGAAAGAAAGCAGTACCCGACATCCACCGCGAAAAAAGATTGTTTCTTATCGCGGCTGACAAACTGGAGAGCCGTGTGCGGTGAAAGTCGCAAGCACGGTTCGGAGGGAGGCGGCTGGAAAAGGGCAACCCACTTGTGGGAAGTACCTCGCTGGCCGCCCACCCTACTGTCCAAGAGCTTGGCAATCGCCCGCGCCGGGCGGGCGGGCGCGAGTACCCGGACGACGATGGACGACGCCATTCGCAAGGCCGAAACCCTGATCGAGGCCAGCGGCTACATCCGCATGTTCCGCGACCGGCTGACGGTCATCAAGCTCGGCGGCAGCGCGATGGAAGACCCCGCCGCCCTCGAAGCCACGTTGCAAGACGTGGTTTTCATGGAAACGGTCGGCCTGCGTCCCATCCTCGTCCACGGCGGCGGCAAGGCCATCGACCGCGCCATGGCCAAGGCCGGTCTGGAGCCGCGCAAGGTCCAGGGCCGTCGCGTCACCGACGACGCCGCGTTGGAAATCGTCGTCCGCGTCCTGACACAGGAGGCGGACGGACTCGTCGAGCAGATCCGCCTGCTGGGCGGTCAGGCGTTGCCGCTGTTCGACCGCGGCCTGCAGTGCCTATTCGGCGAACGGCTGACGCTGCCCGGACCCGACGGCCGGCCCATCGACCTCGGCCACGTCGGCCGCGTGACGCGCGTGGACGCCCCGCTGCTGGACGCGCTGGGCCGCGGCGGCGTCGTGCCGGTGATCCCGTCGCTGGCGCAGACGAAGGACGGCCGTTGGCTCAACGTCAACGCCGACACCGCCGCCGCCGCCGTCGCCGC
>Ga0182024_10026546_pt1 | contig 10171 bp, 8 predicted proteins | sample P32metaG_FD_120480 | JGI IMG/M metagenome (GOLD analysis project Ga0182024, IMG submission 120480) | Permafrost microbial communities from Stordalen Mire, Sweden - P3-2 metaG (Illumina Assembly) | ecosystem: Environmental > Terrestrial > Soil > Wetlands > Permafrost | place: Sweden: Stordalen...
GTTCGCCCTGAAGTTCCAATTGGTATCTGCCGGCGTTTATTTTCTGTCTCCGGCACGGGCACCGTTACTTCCAAAACTCCGTCCCGGAAATTAGCTCGAGCCTATCAATGTCTTCCGTGAACCGTCGCATCAGCGTAATCGGGCTCATTGTGAAAAATTCTCCGGGACTAACGGAGAAGATTGACGGGTAGGTCCGCCTCCTTGGGAGCGACGTTCCATTCCCGATGGTTCTGGACCGCGATTCTGCCTCCTTTGCAGTTCTTGAGTTTCTCCGCCACTGGATTGCTGGCTCCGCTCCGTCCGTGTGGAATCCTGTGCCTACGATTCCCGTCCTGTGTCTTGCGGTCTCGCTTTTGCCGTTCCTTGTTCGTCCATTGTTTGCTACCTCCAAACTTTTTTTGAGAGCCCAAGAATGGCCACTCAGGCGGCGGGCGTGGAGGATCTGCAGGTTCGGGATAAGATCGCGCTTGAGTGCACGGAACTGCACCCACAAGCAAGGGCAACCCGCGAATCGACTTCAAAAATACAAATCGAACGGGCCTGAAAGGCTGTGAGGGTTATCCCGATAGCGCCGGATTACAGTTTGTGGTCGCAGTTGGATGATGGCGTAGCGAGGCTTGTACCCACCACTTCGCACGAACCCTGACTAACGCACACATCGGAAAACTGGCCTCAGTGCACACCAGCGGCCGAGACGCTCGTTTCAAGCAATTTCGCGAGCTGGCCTGGCGGCATCGGCCGATTGAAATAGTACCCTTGTCCCTCATCGCAATCATGCGCCTGAAGGAATTCCAGCTGTTCGATCGTTTCAACACCCTCAGCGATGACCCTGTGGTTGAGTTGTTGACCCATGCTAATGACGGCGCTCACGACGATAGCATCGTCCGTGCTCGCGATAATATCGCGAACAAACGATTGATCGAGCTTGAGAGCGTCAACCGGAAATCGAGTCAGATAACTCAAACTGGAATAGCCAGTACCGAAGTCGTCAACCGCCAGACGCACACCGAAGGCTCTGAGTTGCTGGAGGCCGCTGGCAGCAGCCTCGGCATGTCGCATCAAGACCGTCTCGGTCAACTCGAGTTCGAGATACTTAGGCTCGAGGCCAGTCTTCGTTAGCGCCGCTCGGACGCTGTCGAAAAATTGATCGCCGCGAAATTCAAGCGACGAGATGTTGACTGCCACTGGAACAGCAGACAAGCCCGCATCCAACCACTCTCGCGTCTGTCTGCAGGCTTCGCCGAGTACCCATTTACCAATTCCTATAATCAGTCCGCTGTCTTCTGCAATGGTCAGGAACTGCCCCGGAAGAAGCAGCCCGCGCTCTGGATGCTGCCAGCGCACGAGCGCCTCGATGCTCGTGATGACTCCGGTCCTGAGATTTACTTTTGGCTGGTAATGCAATACCAACTGCTCGCGCTCGAGAGCATAACGCAGCTGACCTTCGAGCGATTGCCGCTGGACGGCCCGCAGGTTCATTTCCTTCTCATAAAACTGGTAATGGTCGCGCCCTTCGTCTTTCGCGTGATACATCGCCGTGTCGGCATTCTTGATCAGCGTTTCGGAATCTTCACCATCTTCTGGGTAGGTGCTGATTCCTATGCTCGCCGTCACGTACAATGTGTGAGGGGAGATGCTGTGAAGCTTCTTCAACTCCGCAATGATCTTTGCGGCACTGATAGCAGCGTCCCCTGGGTGCTTGATTTCCGAAAGCAGGATCACAAATTCGTCTCCGCCCTGCCGGCTGACGGTGTCTGATTTACGAACGGACATTGACAGCCGTGCCGCGACGGATTGCAGAAGCTGATCCCCCACGGCGTGCCCCAGGGAATCATTGACACGCTTGAACCCGTCCACGTCCAGGAAAAGCACAGCCACTTTGCCACGATTGCGCCGAGCTAGCGAAATGGCCTGGCCAACCCGGTCCTTCAGCAAAAAACGGTTGGGCAGGTCTGTCAGAATGTCGTGCTGGGCCAAATGAGACATCTCGAGCATCATGGCCCGAGCCATATTCACATCGTGAAATACGATCACCGCTCCCGTGACGTGACCATCGAGGTCATGGATGGGTGCGGCGGAGTCTTCGATGGCGCATTCGTATCCGTCTCGTCGAATCAGAATACTGTTCGCGGCCAGTCCCACGGTCTTATTTTGCTCCATCGCCTTTCCCAACGGATTGACGGTCGGTTTATGCGTAGTGCCGTCGATGATCTGGAATACTTCGCCGAGACGGTGACCCGCCGCTTCTTTTCGCGACCACCCCGTCATCTGTTCCGCAACCACATTCAGGTAGGTCACGTTGCCGGCGATATCGGTGCTCAATACCGCGTCACCGATGGAGTTTAGCGTAACCTGCGCACGATCCTTTTCAACAAACAGTTCCTGTCGCGCGACTTCACGCTCGATGATGCCACGAATCGCTCGTGCGAGTAAGTAACCGTCGATGTGCCCTTCTAATAGATAGTCTTGCGCGCCGTGTAATAGCGCGGCCTTACAGATATCTTCATCATCTTCCCGGCCTAGAACCACCACGGGCGTGCTGGACATGACCGACAACAACCGTTCAAGCGTCTTGGGACCACGGCTGTCCGGCAAAAAAAGATTTACAAAGATGGCCCATACCTCTTCGCCCGGCAGGCTTTCGAGCGCGCTCTGAAGCGTCGTGAAGCATCGGAAAGTCGATGAAGCGTTACCTGTGACCTGCAGCGCTTCTTCGAAAGCCTTCGCGTGGACGGGATTATCGTCGATGAGAACTACATTGTTGATCGTCCGGGTCATTCATGAACCTCGCACATTAGAAGAGTGTGCCGCCGGAGGCGATGCAAAACTGTCCTCTTTTATACAGAGGTTCATTATATATCTTGTAAGTATATTGACCAATAGGTTAAATAATTGCCACTTCGGGAATCAGTTCCGATATTTTACAGGATCTCACAAAATGCTGGCAATCGATCCGCTATGCTCGCACCAAATCGGGATATTTGTAAAGGCCAGGACCCAATATGGGAGAGCGCGTGCTGCTGGCTATTTTATTATTTTCAGCCTCGGTGCTACCATCAACGCAATCTCGCGATTTTTTAGGCGCATGCGCTGATTGGTGGTCGCCTGAAGGAAGTGCATGAGACTGCAACGCACAATGTTCAACGCACTGGCATACTCCCTGGCGCTGATCGCGCTGTGCGCCTTCGCGGGCGCTGCCGATGTCAATTATCGTACCTCGGTTGAGAAGTGGCGTCAGGAATATGAGGCAAAACTGAAATCGGATGATGGCTGGTTGACCGTTGCGGGGCTGTTCTGGCTGCACGATGGAGATAATCGCTTCGGTGCAGACCCGCTCAACGACATCGTTTTGCCTGCCGCTTATGTGCCCCCGGAGGGGGGCACGTTTTCTGTTCACGATGGCAAGACAGTGGTGCACGTAAACCGTGGCGTTAGGATTACCATGAACGACAAAATCGCCGATGGCGTCGAGCTGCATCCCGATTCACCCCTCGAGCGCCTGCGGATTGGCGACCTGACGATGTATCTCCACGCTAGCGGGGCGCGCTACGGCATTCGCGTCAAGGACAAGAACAGCAAGTTTCGCAGACAGTTTACTGGTCTGCATTGGTTTCCTGTCGACGATTCCTACCGTCTCAGCGCGCATTACGTTCCCTATCAACCACCCAAGCAGATCGAAATTCAAAACGTGCTCGGAGATTTTGATAAGACGGAGATCGTGGGTTATGTTGTCTTTTCGCTGCAGGGCAAAGAGTATCGACTCGATGCTGAACAAGACGAGCCAGGAACGTTGTCGTTTGTGTTCCGCGATTTAACCAGCGGAAAGGAAACGTATCCGGCAGCCCGCTTCCTCGACACCGACTTGCCCGCTGCGTCAAGCACGAATGCCTCCAAGGCGCTGGCCTCGAACGTCAATGGCGCGGTCGTCCTCGATTTCAACAAAGCCTATAATCCGCCATGCGCGTACAATCCCTACACGACATGCCCGCTTCCAACAGCCGGTAACAGATTGCGCGTGGCTATTCCAGCGGGCGAAAAGATATACAAACCGGATCACGGCCAGTAGCAGCACGCGGGTCAGCACTCCACAATTGTTCCTACGGTCACGACGGCGTCGATCGCGCTCGCAGTGGAAACAATATTGAGCTAGCAAAACGAGAATCCGCGATCAACGCGCTCGCGCACCCAAATCGCATCGGCCCAATTTATCCTGTACGATCAGCTCACATTTGTCTGGCAGTTCATTCCGGTGACTACCTTCGTACATGCAGTTCCTCGAAAGTCAGCGAGGTAGTGATCCATCCGACCGTACTATTGACCCCACATTGACCCGTTTGCAGAATCGTCCCATGGCGCGATACTCATCCTTACTTGGAAGGATTGTCGACGTTTGTTACCGGGCGGGGGAGATCCTACTGCCCGCCACCGGGATGCTGGCGGCGGATTCTGGCAAGTCCATTTTTCTCGAAAATCATTTCGGTGGATACCGCGGCTCAAAGACGTTTCGCTGGGAGATTCCGTACAAGTCCATCGTGCATCTCGCGGAAAGCGGCGCGGCACAAACGCCTCCGACCGACGGCTGAAACGGCCAAGCAGTTTTAATCAGTATCTGAATGGGAAACGCGGCGCCCAGATTCACGCTAAGCGCCCTTTTTCAGCTCCGCCAGAACAAGCTTAGCCACTTCGCGTAATGTCTCAAACACGCCTTCGCCCTTCACCGCCACTGCCTCCACCATGGGCTCACCCTTAACTTGCAATTGCCGCGCAAGATCGTCCTTCGAGAGGACGTTTGGCAGATCGCGCTTGTTCAACTGCAAGACGTAGGGGATGGTGCCGAACTCAAGCCTGTGTTCCTTCAAATGCTCTCGAAGATTTTCAAGCGTCTCGAGGTTGGCATCGAGCCGCTCCTCCTGGGAATCGGCCACGAACACGACGCCGTCCGCCCCCTTCAGGATTAGTTTGCGGCTTGCTTCATAAAACACCTGGCCCGGAACGGTGTACAGATGCAGGCGAGTCTTGAATCCTCGAACCGTGCCCAGGTCGAGCGGAAGAAAATCAAAAAAGAGGGTGCGGTCGGTTTCTGTCGCCAGGGAAATCATCTTCCCCTTCTTCTCACTGCCGGTATTGTCGTAAATCCATTGCAAATTCGCGGTCTTCCCGCCTAGACCGGGGCCGTAGTAGACCAGCTTGCAATTGATTTCGCGCGCAGGAAAATTAATAAAAGGCACAGTTCTCCGGGGAACAGCCTGGAACTCATTATAGCAATACAATCAAGCACGCTATCCGGCAGACCACGCAGCGCGTGCCCAAGACCGAACTCCCTGCTCAGAAAGCGCCTAATCTTGTTGAAAAACCTGCTCGGTCGCCAGTCCTGCATATGGCCGAAAGCGTCGCCCCTGCGTGGATTGACGAGTGTTATTGCCTCTGGTAAGATTCGCCACTATGCGTCGCTCTAGAAAAGCGGAAAAACGTTCTAAGGCCCAGGGCGGATTCTCGTCGGCTACACGCGCTAGCCTTCTGAAAAAGAAGGGCTTAACGGATTCCAAGCCGAAACCCGGCGTCTTTCAGCCCATCGCCGACGCTGCCTCCGATCAGCAATTGAAATCGTTTGAAGAAGGCCTGCAGCTTTTCCAGCAGCAAAAGTATCTCAAGGCTAAATCGATTTTCGAAAAAGTGATTACGGGTCCCAACAAGGAATTTGCGGACCGCGCTCGTCTCCACTTACGTATTGCCGAGCAGCGCCTGCAGCCGACCGAGCCCGCCATATTGCGCTCGCCGGAGGAACACTACCAGCACGGTGTGGCAATGATGAACATGGGACGCTGGGACGAGGCGCGCGATCATCTTTTGCGCGCGCGTAAGCTGGCGCCGAAAGCTGACTATGTCGTATATGCCATGGCGGCGCTCGATTGTTTAACCGGCGAAGCCGAATCGGCAATGGAGAACCTGAAGATCGCCATCCAGTTGCGTCCCGAAAACCGGTATCATGCTCGCAATGATGAGGATTTCGCATTCTTGCAGGAAGATCCCAGGTTTACCGAGCTGCTCTACCCGGATCGCGAAAGTTCGGGTGGCTGACCGAAGTTGTTAATAAAATCCGTCAACAAATCTGATATATAAGCGTCATCCTTTTGACATCAAGAGCTCTGGACCGGCTTGCCGCTCCGGGCGTTTCAGACTGGACACACACCTTCCGTTGGTAAAAGCAACCACGCATCGCAGCCGCGCCGCGCGTATTGTAGCCCTGGGAGGCGGGACTGGGCTTTCGACCGTGTTGCGAGGCCTCAAGCAATACGTGTCGCCACGGCAGAACGATGACGAGCGCTATCCGATTGCCGATCTCGTCGCGGTGGTCACCGTTACGGATGACGGTGGCAGCTCCGGCCGTCTGCGCCGCGAATATAGCGTACTGCCCCCGGGCGACATCCGCAATTGCATGGTGGCTCTCTCGCAGGACGAAGCACTCCTCGGCCGCCTGTTTCAATACCGCTTCGCTGCTGGCCGGGGGCTGCGCGGACACAGCTTTGGCAATCTGTTCCTTACCGCTTTGACCAACGTAACCGGCGATTTTACGCGTGCAGTACGGGTGAGTTCGAAGGTGCTGGCGATTCGCGGACGCATCTTCCCCTCGACCAACCAGCTCGTCACTCTCGAAGCGGTGCTAAAAAATGGCCGCATTCTTGCCGGTGAATCACGTATTGGCCGCAGCGCTTCCATTCGCCGGGTGCGCCTTGTGCCGCGCAAGGTCACGCCGCTGCCGGAGGTGATTCAAGCCATTGCAGAGGCGGATTTGATCCTGCTTGGCCCCGGCTCGCTCTTCACCAGCATCATTCCCAATCTGCTGGTTGCCGGTGTTGCCGAAGCTATCGAAAAGTCGCGCGCCAAGTGCGTATACATTTCCAACCTTATGACCCAGCCCGGGGAAACCCGTGGTTTCGCCGTCTCCGAACATGTGCGGGCCATTCACCGCAACACGGGCCGAGAACTGATCCAGTGGGTGGTAATGAACAACCAGCCCATCGCTCCCGATGTCGCCAGGCGCTATCGTTCGGAAGGCGCAGAACCGGTGACCGCAGACATCGCTGAGTTGCGAGCCATGGGAATACGGTGCGTCTTCGCCGACTTGCTCGAAGTGCAGGCCGTCATCCGCCATGATGCGAAGCGGCTGGCGCAGCTTTTGCTCACTGAATTCGTCGCAAAATCCAGGGGCTCCTCATCGTCTTCTCAGAAAATATGATCTGGCGGGTATTCATTGCTGCAGATGTTCATTGCTGCTTTACCGCGGTAAACCAAATCTCATATGCCAGCCAGGGAAGCCGCTCAACAGCCCATCGATCGAATGCGCGCAAAAAGTTAAAGGCGAACTTCGGCGGAAACGAAACCGGACCGATGCTGATAGGAACGGTGACAAACAGGCCATCGCCCCGGATTTGCCGGACGCGCAGCCCTAGTTGCCGAAAATATCCGCGATACGTCCCCGGAAGGCGAAAGTTCTGTGTAAACCCCTTCTTGGAAGAGTTGTGGAAACGCACCGGAAGCGAATAAGGCGAAATAGCATTGTTTACACTGCAGACCAACAGCCCTCCCGGCTTCAGCACGCGAGCAATTTCGGTGAGCGCGGCGTGATCGTCCGTTACGTGCATTAGCACACCCGTGCAGAGCACCTTGTCAAACGAGTTTGCGGGGAAGGGCAGCCGACACGCGTCTCCGACGAACGCGCTTGGGCGGTAAGCGGAAAGTCTCGTGCGCAGTTGCGCGACCATGGATTGCGATCGATCCAGTCCTGTCCAGCGGATTTTGGCCGCGCCGAGCAGTGCTTCCGTGATCCAGCCGTATCCGCACCCAACTTCCAAGACACTCTCGCCGTCAACCAGATGCAACTCTTCTACCGTTAATGACCGGTCGCGATCTGATTTATATTTTCGATAGGGATTTGCTTCTCGCCAGCTCTGCCAGTAGGCGGGGGTCCACTCAAAAGACAATGAGAACCTCCTTGGTTCAAACGGCGGCGTGCGTTTTTAAGATAAGAAGGGACGGCAAATTTCACATCGACGTGCCCGGTGCGGGAGCCGACTCACCCTATCCGGTTTAAGACCGGCTCTCAGCGTGCCGCGCGCCCGGCACCGGCGCAGCCACTTCATTCTTGGTGACGATGGTGTCGCCCAGCACGAGCACGTCCATGCGCGTACGCCTGAAACAGTCAATCGCTTCCTCAGGCCGGCAAACGATGGGCTCGTTATCGTTGAACGATGTATTCAGCAGCACCGGCACCCCCGTCAAATTGCCGAATTCCCGGATTAGTCGCCAGTACTGCGGGTTGGCCGACCGGCTGACGGTCTGCAGCCGTCCGGTGCCGTCCACATGCGTCGGTGCAGGAATTGCCGAGCGCTTTTCTGGCCTCACAGAATAAGCAAATGTCATGAATGGCGACGGATCGCTCCGCACGAAATACTCGCTGGTGGCCTCTTCCAAAATTGATGGCGCAAACGGGCGAAACATCTCGCGGCGCTTAATGCGGCTGTTCAGGATATCTTTCATTTCGGTGCGGCGAGGATCGACAACAATGCTGCGGTTTCCCAACGCCCGGGGTCCCCACTCGGCCCGGCCCTGAAACCAGCCGACGATCTTACCTTCCGAGATCAGTTGCGCGGTCTGCGCCGCGACTTGCTCCTGCGCGAAGGTGTGCACCCGATAGTCTGATCCGTCCAGACCACTTTGCTCGAGGGCGCCGCACATCTGCTCGGCGGAATATCCAGGACCCCAATAGGCGTGTTCCATTACAAATCGGCGCGGGCGCGCGAGGATTTGATGCTCGACAAAAAATGCCGCGCCAACGGCCAGCCCGGCATCGCCTGCCGCAGGCTGGACATAGGCCCTCTCAAACGCAGTTTCCGTGAAGATTTTGCCGTTCGCTACGCAATTAAATGCCACTCCGCCCGCCAGGCATACGGCTTTCTGCTTCGTCTGTTTTTGGAGGTCACGCAGCAATGCGAAATAGACTTCTTCCAGCCGTGCTTGCATGGTCGCGGCGATGTTGTGATGCCGCGCGGAAACAGGCTCGCTCGCCGGGCGGGTTGCCCCCATGCGGCTTTCGAGATGTTCAGAAAATAAGCGGCCGAGTTCGGGTGTCTTGTCGGCGTCGCGCCAGCTCAATTCCGGAGCGACGCGATGATGGGTGAAATAATCGAGATCGAGGCGGAACCCCGCGCCACCGTCCGTGCGCACGATTCGGCGAAACTCATCCAGAAATTCGGGCTGGCCATACGCCGCCAATCCCATAACCTTGTACTCATCGCCAAATTTCCAGAAACCCAGGTACTGCGTCAATGCGGTGTAATACAGCCCCAGCGAGTGCGGGAACACCACCGTGCCGTGCACTTGGAGGCGATTCCCCGCGCCGGTAGCCCACATCGTGCTTGCAAAATCTCCCAAGCCGTCTGCCGAGAGCACCGCCGCGCTTTCAAACGGGGAAACAAAAAAGGTGCTCGCAAGATGCGCCTGGTGGTGCTCCACCCGGTGGAACTTTGCGCGAATCGTCTTAGGGTCGGCGGCAAACGCTTCTGCCAGTGACTCTGGAATACCGACGAATTTACGCATGACGTTGGCGCGCTCCCAGGCAAAACTCGGCATGCGCATTGCGTAAAACAGCTTTGTGCCCAGGCGCGCCCAGGGATTGCGCGGAATGGCCACGTGATCGATTTCAGAAAGCTTTAAACCGGCAACGTCCAGGCAATAGCGGATCGCCGCCGCCGGAAAACCAGCGGCGTATTTAACACGGTTGAAGCGCTCTTCTTCCACGGCCGCAACCAGCTGCCCGTCACAAAGGATGGCCGCCGAGGCATTTGCGTGGTACGCGTTGATCCCCAAAATATTCATCGCTCTCATTGTTTCCTGCAAATACGGTTTATGCAAATCCTTCCAGGTGAAAAGGCTGACCCAATCGTTTTACTCGAGTATCCGCGCCAGACCCGGCGTGCCCTCAATTGAGGGCCGAAACGGCAGAGATGGATTCAGTGGAAGCTTGCACGTCGAGATGCCTGCGACACCACTCATTCAACACGTAAAGACTCCACGGGCGCGACCAACTCGTCTGCGCCGATTCAAAAGCAGGCCACAGCGCGCGCACACTGCCAGCTTCCAAATGCTCCGCAAGCGAAGGGGCCAGTTCGGA
>Ga0182024_10026547_pt1 | contig 10170 bp, 8 predicted proteins | sample P32metaG_FD_120480 | JGI IMG/M metagenome (GOLD analysis project Ga0182024, IMG submission 120480) | Permafrost microbial communities from Stordalen Mire, Sweden - P3-2 metaG (Illumina Assembly) | ecosystem: Environmental > Terrestrial > Soil > Wetlands > Permafrost | place: Sweden: Stordalen...
AAACGTCGCGTGTACCGCCGAAGCCTCATATCCACTGTGCACCATGCAATTCGCGCACGCCGGATTGCCCGACTCCGTCCCGTACTTGCTCCACTCGGTGGTGGCCAGCAACTCCGCAAACGTCTCCGCATATCCGTCCTGCAGCAAATAGCAGGGCTTCTGCCAGCCAAAAATGTTGTAAGTCGGCATTCCCCAAGGCGTGCACGGATACGTCCGCTTTCCCATCAGAAATTCCAAAAACAGCGGCGACAAATTGAACTGCCAGTTCTTCTTCCGGTTCGACAGAATCGCCCGGAACATGCGCCGCGTCCGCGCCCGTCCCAAAAAGTGTTTCTGATCCGGCGCCTTGTCATACGAATACCCAGGCGAGAGCATCATGCCCTCCACTCCCAGATCCATCATCTCGTCAAAAAATGCCCGCACCGACTTGGGATTCGCTCCGTCGAACAGGGTAGTGTTCGTGGTCACGCGGAACCCGCGCCGCAGCGCCTCTTTCACCGCATCGACCGCAATGTCATATCCGCCGTCCCGGCAAACAGCCAGGTCATGCTCTTCGCGCTGCCCGTCCAGATGCACGCTGAAGGTCAAGTACTTGCTCGGTTTGAACAGGTCGATCTTCTCTTTCAGCAGCAGCGCGTTGGTGCACAAATAAATATATTTCTTGCGCGCCACCAACCCTTCAATGATCTCCCCGATCTGCGGATGCATCAGCGGCTCCCCGCCCGGGATCGACACCATCGGCGCCCCGCACTCCTCAACCGCCCGGAAACACTCCTCCGGCGTCAAATCCTTCTTCAGAATGTGCGCCGGATACTGGATCTTCCCGCACCCCGCGCAAGCCAGGTTGCAGCGGAACAACGGCTCCAGCATCAGCACCAGCGGATATTGCTTCCGCCCCGCGAGCTTCTGCCGCAACACATAGCTAGTCACGGTCCACATTTGTGACACAGGAACAGGCATGAAATTCAGGAACCCCTTTGTCTGTACATTTTATCAGGCTTTACCGCCCCAGCGCCCTTCGACGAGCACCCACGCAACCCGTCAGTCACCAGGTCCCCAAATCCTTCCCGCACCACGCTTGTCATCCCGAGCAAAGCGAGGGACCTAGGTTCCTGCCTACGCCACCACAATCTCATGGCACCGGCAGAAACCAAGCTCCATTCGCTCCCCTCGACCAAGAGAAGCGCGCCCAATTTTTCTGCGACCTCCACCACTCCTCCGACCTCTAAAGTCCATGTTCCGCCCCGCGCACCCCTGCCCTAAAGGACTCTTGTCCCCACCCCCGAAACCCGATACCCTTATGTTCGGTCACCAGTATGTTTAATCCCCACCCCAACCTGGCCGACGAAGTGAACCGCAGCATCATCCAGTCGGAGGTCGAAGGCGGCGTCTACCTCGGCGACCTTCCCCCTTCCACGGTCCTCCAAATTCAGACGCTGAACCACTGCTATACCGCCGTGCTTCTGGGCGGCAGCGAAGCCCTTCTCTCCGGCCATCCCGAATTCTGTCCCCAGCCCGTCCAGGTCGCCATCGCCGGCTCCACCTGGGGAGGCTCCATGCTCAAGCTCCAATTCGTCGGCCGCGGCATGCACCTCGAGTTTCGCCATCCTGAATATCCCACCCCCATCATCACCTCCGCCATCCAAGATATCCGCGACTGCCAGTCGGATCCGGCGCAGTGCCGCAACCCTGACCGCGCCTTCTCATAAAATGTAAATGCGAAGAGTGTGGATCCGGTTTTGTGTGGGTCCGGGTCTCAGACCCGGACAGGCCGAGCAAAGCTCGGCTGCCCTCCGTTGCCCTCCGTGCCCGCCATTGACTTGCCTCATCGCACGCACTACCATTCCCGCCAACGACTGCTGACCATGCCCCTGAAAATAAACCTCCGCGAAGTCTCCCACGTCACCATCCTCGACATCCACGGCCGCATCGTCCTCGGCCCCGAGATCGGTGCTCTCCGTGCCGCGGTCCGCGACCTCGTCGCCCAAGGCAAAAAGAAAATCATCCTCAACCTCGCCGATGTCGACTACCTCGACAGCTCCGGCGTCGGAGAACTCGTCACCTGCTTCACCACCGTCCGCAACGCCGGAGGCGAACTCAAGCTCCTCAACCTCACTCAAAAGGTCCACGACGTCCTCCACGTCACCAAGCTCTACACCGTTTTCGACATCAAAGACGACGAATTCACCGCCGTAAAATCCTTTGACTACTTTTTCGCCAAGTAGCGTGCGTGGCGGGGACGCCCCCGCCCGCGGCCTTTGACTCTCCTAGCCCAGCCAGCGAATCGTCCTAGCCACCTAGCACCCCTCGCCACTGCAGCCGTTTCGCGGTACTATTCCGTAAGGAAATTCCCCATGGGCCTTGCGAGTGCAGGGGACGGGAACCAGCTCATGGATCGCACGACAGATAGCCGCACCCTACAACAAAGAACCGCCAGAGAATTAATCTGGACGTCCAACTATTCTTTCCATGGATGGACCTGCTCCCAGTGCGAATGGAATTCCCCGCTCCCCACCCTGCTTGCCGATCCCGAAGCCAAGACCGCCTTCGACCGCCTGGCAGCGGCCAAATTCCGCGATCATAAATGCGCCGACCACCTCTCACGCCTCGGCTCCGCCGACGATGCCGACAGCTTCACCCCGCGCATCCGCAAACTGGTCAGGCAAGGCTTCAAGCCCAAGGACGCCGTCGAACTCTTCCTGCAGGAAGTAGCCCTCGAGTACCGCAATCAACCAAAAATTCTAGCCCAGGCCAAAGCCGACGGCGAAGACTTCCTCCGCCGCGTCCGCGCCGGCCTGATCTGAAACGGATGTAGTTAGTTTTGAAAACAATTTATTTAGATTGTCCTCCTGAGCGAAGTGGCTGCGTCGCCACGCGAGGCAGCGATGCAGTCGAAGGACCTGCTGTATTTTTCGCCGTGCGCGCAGTTCCCTTAGCGAGCTAATCCTCAATCCCCATCTCCCTCAAAATATAAGCATAATCAAACGACGCTTCGTGCAGCCGGTCATATCTTCCCGACGCCCCTCCATGTCCCGCCGGACTCAGATTCGTCTTCAAGATCAAAGTATTATGATCCGTCCTCAAAGCCCGCATCTTCGCCACATACTTCGCCGGCTCCCAATACATCACCTGGCTGTCATTGAACGATGTCTTCACCAGCATATCCGGATAGCTCTTCGCCTCCACATTGTCATAAGGCGAATAAGTAATCATGTAATCAAACGCCGTCTTCTGCTTCGGATTCCCCCACTCCTCAAACTCCCCCACCGTCAGCGGCAACGTTTCATCCAGCATGGTATTCATCACATCCACAAACGGAACCCCCACCAGCGCCGCCTTAAACAAATCCGGACGCAGATTCAAAACCGCGCCCATCAACAGCCCGCCCGCGCTTCGCCCCTCAATCACCAAACGATCCTTCGATCCATACCCATGCCCCACCAAATACTCCGCGCACGCAATAAAGTCGCTGAACGTAGTCTTCTTGTTCATCATGCGGCCCGCATCGTGCCACGACTTCCCCATTTCGCCCCCGCCGCGGATGTGCGCCACCGCCACCGTCACTCCCCGATCCACCAGGCTGAAGTGATTAGGATTAAACCCCGCGTCGATCGAGATCCCATACGACCCGTACCCATACAAATACAGCGCCTCTTTCCCGTCCAGCTTCGCATCCTTGCGATGCAATACCGAAATCGGAACTTTCACTCCATCCGCCGCCGGCGCATAAATCTGTTCTACTTCATATTTTGTGCGGTCATATCCTCCCGGCACTTCCTTCTGCTTCAGTAAAGTCGACGTCGCCTTTTCCATGTCATACGCGAACACCGACGGCGGCGTAATCGGTGACTCATACGCATAGCGGAATTCCGTAGTGTCATACACCCGGTTCACGTACGCGCGACTCGTGTAAGCCGGCTCCGGAAACTCGATCCCCCGCGACTTTCCATTTCGCAAATCCGTCACTCGAATCTGCTGCAGTCCATGTTCCCGCTCCAGCAACACATAAAAATTCTCGAACATTTCCACATGGTTCAGCATGACGTTGGGATTCTGCGCCACCACTTCCTTCCAGTTCTTGCTCCCCGCGTCCCCAACAGGAGCCTTCACCAACCGAAAATTCCGTCCCGTATCATTCACCCGAATATAGAAAAATTCCCCATTATGGTCGGGATAGTACTGCACCTCCTGCTTGCGCGGCTCCAAAACTTTCCACTCCGCCATCGGCTGATTCGCCGGAATATACCGCGCCTCGCTAGTCGTATGACTGCCCGAAACCAAAAAGAGGTAAGCCCCGCTCCGCGCCCGGTCCGCGCCAATTTCAAAGCGCTCGTCCTTCTCCTCATAGACCAGCGCATCCGCCGCCGCCGTCCCCGCCGTGTGCCGGTACAGCCGATACTGCCGCTTCGCCACCGCATCTTCTTGCGTATAAAAAATCGTCTTGTTATCGTTGGCCCACACTACCGACCCAACTCTTTCCGCATGGTCCTCCAGCGTCTTCCCCGTCCGCAAATCCTTCACCGCCAGCGTAAATTGCCGGAACCCGGTATTGTCGTACGAATACGCCAGCAGATTCCCGTCCGGGCTCACTGCATATTCATTCACCGTCATGAATACCTGGCCCTTGGCCATCTCATTCACGTCGAGCACCACTTCTTCCGCCGCGTCCATGCTGCCTTTCCGCCGGCAGCGAATCGCGTACTGCTTCCCCGCCTCCGTCCGCGTGTAATAAAAGTAGTCTCCTTCTTTATACGGAACCTCAACGTCGGTCTCCTTGATCCGCCCCAGCATCTCGGCATACAACTTTTTCTGAAACGCCTCTGTCGGTTTCATCACCGCATCCGTATAAGCGTTCTCCTCCTCCAGATAAGCACGCACTTCCGGATTCGGCTTGTTCCGCAGCCAAAAATAGTTGTCCTCCATTCTGTGCCCGTTGACCTCGGTAACATGCGGAACTTTCTTCGCCACCGGCGGCATCGGCAAGCTCCCAGTATCCGCCCCCGTCAACCCCATCACCGACCCCACTACCAACCCTCCCACCTGCACATGTCGCATGATCCTCAGATTCATAAATCCTCCCAAAAGTGCGAATTAAAATTCCCGGCCTTAGATGTGTGGGAACCGGGTCTCTGACCCGGTCGGCCCGAAAGCGAAAGCCCAGCTGGAGCGATGCAGCGGGTGCCCCATCCTTTGCGCCTTTTGCGAAGGGTGGGGATTCGCGTGGCAAAGTTCGTGCATTCACGCGCCCCGCGTTGCTTCGACTAGCGCACCATACTCTGCCCTAGCCGTGAAATGCAACGTCACGCACCCGCCAGGTGAAGTTTACCTAACTCCCGCCGCGCAGCGGCGGAATGTGAAAGCCCGGCACGGCAGTGCCGGGGTGTCGGCCGGAGAAGCCAAATGAGTCCCGTTAGGGACGGCACAAGTTCTAACTGACAATCTTGGTAGCGCCTAACCCGCCTCTCCGCGCCAACCATACCCAAACGAAATTCGATATATTGCAACTGTCATGTCCTTCGACTCCCATCGCCGCAACTTCCTGAAAGCCGCCGCCGCCACTACCGCCGCCACTCTTCTATCACCCCCGCGCTTCCAGGCTCAGTCGCCGACCGCTGCCGAAAACAAACCCGACACCCCCGCCGACTACACGCTCACCATCGCCACCAAGCCCCTGGAACTCGCTCCCAAGCGCATCGTCTCCGTCACCACTTACAACGGTCAGTTTCCCGGCCCGCTCCTTCGCCTGAAAGAAGGAGAGCAAGTCACTATTGATCTCCGCAACGACACTGACACGCCCGAGCAAGTCCACTGGCACGGCCAACTAGTTTCCCCCGACGTCGATGGCGCCGCCGAAGAGGGCACTCCTTTCATCCCTCCCCACGGCAGCCGCAGAATCTCCTTCATGCCGAAGCCATCAGGCTTCCGCTTCTATCACACCCACGTCCACGCCGGAGCCAATCTCGCTCTAGGCCAGTACAGCGGCCTGGTTGGCCCCGTCTACATCGAACCCAAACAGCACCCCGGCAATTACGATCGCGAGGTCTTCCTCACGCTCAAAGAATTTCAGCCCACCCTGAGCCACGGCGGCGACATGCCCCAGCACTTCCTCTCGCCCGCGCAACCCGTCCCCGAACTCAAAGATTCCGGCGAGAGCAAAATGAAAGCGTCCGTCGCCAAAGGCATGCCTCACGGGTTCGAGGTCAACTACGATTCCTTCACCATCAACGGCCGCATGCTCGGTCACGGCGAGCCAGTGCGCGTAAAACCAGGCGAACGCGTCCTGTTCCACGTCCTCAACGGCAGCGCCACCGAGACTCGCAGCCTCGCCCTCCCCGGCCACACCTTCAGCGTGATAGAGATGGATGGCAATCCTCTCCCAAAGCCGGTCCGCGTTCCAGTTCTCTGGCTCGGAACCGCAGAGCGAATTTCAGCAATTGTTGAAATGACTCACCCCGGCGTCTGGATCATGGGCGACCTCGACGACGACGATCGTCGTCACGGCATGGGCATCGTCGTCGAATACGCCGGCAACAAAAGCAAGCCGCAGTGGCTTCCCCCCAGCCCCTTCAAATGGAACTACGCCCACTTCGGCAATCCCACCGCAAACTCCGCCCCGCCCGACGAGACCTTCACCATGCTCTTCGAAAAACAAAACGCCGCCGTCGACGGATTCAATCAGTGGACCATCAACGGCGCAGCCTATCCCCTAAATCAAATGATGGCCCCGCCCGCCTTCCATGTGAAAGAAGGCAAGCGCTACCGCATCCGCATGCGCAACGCCAGCGACGACATCCACCCCGTCCACCTCCACCGCCACACCTTCGAACTAACGCGTTACGCCGGCCAGCCCACCAGCGGAGTAATCAAAGACGTAGTCATGGTCGGCGGCTACCAGGAAGTCGAAATCGATTTCCAAGCGAACAATCCCGGCCTGAGCCTCTTCCACTGCCACCAGCAACTCCACATGGACTTCGGCTTCATGACCCTCTTCGCCTACGTCTAACTGAGGGGGAAGTGGAAGTCAGTCAGGTAAGAATCGTTTTGGGAAGGGCAAGGCTTCAGAGGTTGCGGAATAAGTCCGCTTTTGCGTTGTTTTGAAAGGGCGCGGCTTTTAGCCGCGCCGCAAGTCGTTCGAAATGAATAACGGTTTTAGGCCGTGCCGCAATATCGCACGATCAACGCCGGCTTTAGGATCCTTTATGCTTATCAACGCCGAAGGGTCACGTTACCCGCCGGGTGAAGCCAAAAATAGTGAAACCGTCCCGGAGAGACGGCTGAATCCGCAACTTACCTAGGAACCAACGGGGTAAACACCATCTGTCACAAACGACGCTGATATCCCACTTACAAGTCAAATCGACGCGATGCCGGCGCTGGCATCCCCGAAACCGGTCCCTTCAATCTACCTGTTAACAATCCTGATTCCTAACGGCCTCCAGCGTCAAAGCCGGCCGCCAGACCGCCCCGAGGCCAAAAGCCAAAAGCCAAAAGCCAAAAGCCTACTTCTTCCCCCGCAGCATCTCCACCACCCGCTCATAATCATCCACCGTGTGATACTCAATCACAATCTTCCCCTTGCCTTTCCGGTCCCGAATCCTCACCCTTACCCCCAACATCCGCTCCAGGTCTAGCTGCGCCGCCCGCACATTCGGATCCACCCAGCGCGCCCCGCTCTTCTTCCGATCAGCCGCCATCCCCGGCATCCCTGGCACCGGATCGAGCAGCCCCGTCATCCGCATGATCAGCGTCTCCACCTGGTCCAGCGTCATGTGCTTCTTCACGATGTAGTCGGCCGTCTTCTGGATCAGGTCCGGATTTTCCAACTTCAACAATTCTTTCGCCTCCGAGAATCCAATCTGCTTATGCGCCAACTGCTCCATCACCAAAAGCGGCAGCTTCAGCAGCCGCATATAATTCGACACCGATTCCCGCGACAGCCCCACCCGCTCCCCAATTTGCTGCTGCGTGAGCGAAAATTCCTTGCTCAGGACTCGAAACGCCTCCGCCTGCTCGAGAGCACTCAAATCTTCCCGCTGCAGGTTTTCAATAATCGTCATCTCCGCCGCCTGCTGCAGCGAGACTCGCCGCACCAGCGCCGGTATAGTTGTCTTCCCCGCCTTCTTCGAAGCATGCAACCGCCGCTCGCCCAGAACGAGAATGTAGCGCCCCTCTTCGTCGCCGGGACGCACCATAATCGGCTGCACCACTCCATTCGCCTTGATGGAATCCGACAACTCCTCCAGCTTGTCGTCATCCTCAACATGCCGGGTCTGAAACGGATTCTTGTCAATGTCCCTAATATTCAGATTGACGACAAGATTCCCCGGCGTCCGCGACTCCGCCTGCGCATAAATCGTAATCGTCGCGTCCGACCTAGTCTGCCCAGAAGAATCCGGTGAAGTAAATGAAGAAGCAGAGGCGGGTGCCCCATCCTTCGCGTCTTTTGCGAAGGGGGGGGACTGGAAAGCCGGCACCGCGGAGAAAGCCTGAGGCGCCGGCTGTCCGGGCGAGCGCAGCGCGGCAGTCTCGTGTGGGCGCGGGCGACTCGCCCGCGCGTCCTCATCCCAGGAATCATCCGCCTCAGCCCGAATAACCCCGGTAATCGCTTCCCCCTGAGGTCTGTCGTTCGGACCCGCGCTGTCTTTCGGCTGGTCGTTAGGTTTTTCATGCAAGTTAGCTTTGTCATTCCGAACGAAGTGAGGAACCTGCTGTTTGCCGGCAGCATCGCGACTCTGGACGTTGGCAGCCCCCGCCACCACCCGCGGCCCCGGCAACAACGATTCCAGCCCCCGCCCCAAAGCCCGCCGCTTCTCTACCTTCTCTTTCTCCCCCGCCCGCCCCGCCGTATTCTCCGCCGCACTAGTAGTCATCCAGTTTTCTCCCTCTATCCTTTTCCCGCAGCTTTGATCTATGCACTAACCCGCCGCCATATCGATGATCATCAATTTGATATATCGATGACCATCAATGTACGAAACTGGCAACCGACAACGGGCGGCTGGCGGCTGATTTCAAGCCGTCTTATCCATCTCGTCCGCCGTCTTAGGAATTTCCTCCACCTCGTGCGCCCCCGTGCCCTCTGTGGTTAAGGCGTTTTCGGTAGGCGGAGAGCTGATAGCGGAAGGCTGCCTCTCAATAATCTCCTTCGCCAGCCGGATATAACTCTCCGCCCCTTTCGATCGCGGATCGTACACCAGCGCCGCCTTCCCATGGCTGGGCGCCTCCGCCAGCCGTATGTTCCGCGGTATGGTCGTGCGGCACAGCTTCTCTCCAAAATAATTCTTCAGCTCAGTCATCACCTGCTGCGCCAGGTTGGTGCGGTCATCAAACATAGTCAGCACCACTCCCTCAATCCCCAACTCAGGGTTGAGCTCCGCGCGGATCCTCTCAATTGTGTCGAGCAGCTCGCTGACCCCCTCGAGAGCAAAGTATTCCCCTTGCATCGGAATCAGCACCGCATCCGCCGCGACCAGACAGTTCAGAGTCAGCAGATCCAGCGCTGGAGGACAGTCCAGCACGATGAACTGAAACCGGTCCCGCAAAGGAGCGAGCGCCTCGCGCATGCGATACTCGCGCCCCTCTGCGTCCACCAATTCCAGGTTGGCCCCGATCAGATTCTTGTGCGCAGGAATCAGCCACAACTGTTCGAGCTCAGTCGTAAGCAGTGCCTCTTCAGCCAAGGCCTCCCCCATCAGAAGATGGTAAGAGTTGATGCGGTTCGGATCCTTTGCGAACCCCAGGCCGCTCGTGGCATTCGACTGCGGATCACAGTCGACCAGCAGCGTGTTCACTTCGGCAGCCGCAAAGGACGCGGCTAGGTTGATGGCAGTCGTGGTCTTACCCACGCCGCCCTTCTGATTGGCAACAGCGATTACGCGTCCCATTCGATTGTCAGGAGAAGCAGAGCTACCCGCAGCATAATCCGCTTCGCATTTCAAATGCAATCAACATTTGCTGTGCAAGATGATGAATTATGTGCAAAACGCGGCAATGGTAGTTCGTAAAGAAAGACGGGATGTTCCTGCAGGAACATTTCGATGATTCCGACAGGGTGTCCAGTGATACGAATCGCAGGGAAGTGTTCCTGCAGGAACATTCGGGATAAAGTTGAAGCGGGTCTTGCCCGCCGGTTGTTTCCGAGCGGTGTTGTGCCAAAGGCAAAAATTGCGA
>Ga0182024_10026548_pt1 | contig 10170 bp, 4 predicted proteins | sample P32metaG_FD_120480 | JGI IMG/M metagenome (GOLD analysis project Ga0182024, IMG submission 120480) | Permafrost microbial communities from Stordalen Mire, Sweden - P3-2 metaG (Illumina Assembly) | ecosystem: Environmental > Terrestrial > Soil > Wetlands > Permafrost | place: Sweden: Stordalen...
CCACCGCACTCGGGAGGACGTCGAGGGCCTCAAATTCAACGCCGACGGGGAAGCGACGAACAGCAATCCGACCGTCAAAGGCGGGCCATCTGACGTCACGGCGTACCGCCTCAAAGACACCAGCCAGGCGAAAAACATCACCCAGAGCTGGAAGGCCACGCACGAACAGATCAATGGTGGCGCGATGAACGGCTTCGTCAGCTCCGAGAAGGGCGCAAGCGAGGCGATGGGCTACTACACGCCGGAGGTTCTGCCGTTCGCATACTCACTCGCGAACACCTACACGCTTGCCAACCAATGGTTCTGCTCCGCGCCCGGCCCGACCTATCCGAACCGCCGCTTTCTGATGGCCGGCACCGCGTTCGGCGGCACCACCTCAGGCCTCCAGGAAATCCTCGAGGCGTTTGAGAACCCTCCCCCGAACGGGACGATCTTCGACCTGCTCAACCACCAGAACATAAACTGGGCAAACTACTCGCGTGACATCCCGATGACCCTCGTAATCCCCAGGATTCTCGAGCACTTCAAACATCACCACCGCTTCAAGAAATTCCTCGCGGACTGCGAAGCGGACACCCTGCCACAGGTCAGCTTTGTGGACCCCAAAATGGGGACGCTGTCAGCGGTCGGTAACGCAATCCACCAGATCCCCGAGGAGATAAAAGTGTTCCTCGACCGGCTTGACCCCGGCGAAACCGAGGAGGACCCCGACGACATGTACTACGGGGAGAAATGGGCACATGAAACAGTCGAAGCCGTTATCCACTCCCCGGCCTGGCCCCGAACACTGCTGATCTATACCTACGACGAGCACGGTGGGTACTACGACCATGTTCCACCGCCGCCCGCACCAATCCCTGATGACATCCCCCCGGCCGAACCCCCTGGGGACTACGGGATCTACGGCCCCCGCGTCCCGGCCGTCGTCGTCTCGCCCTACTCGAGGCCCGGAGGCGTCAGCGACGTCGTCTGCGACCACACCTCGATCCTTGCCACGATCGAGCACAAGTGGAACCTGCCCGCGCTGACCAACCGCGACGCCAACGCCAACACCGTCATGGACTTCCTCGACGTGAGCCAGCCACCGAGCCTTGACCCCCCGCGGCTCAACGCGCCGTCTGAAACCGGCCCGTCCGGCCCCGCAAGCAAGACCGTCTGACCTGGGCAACAGAACGGTGCGTGTCACCAAACCCAACAAAACCAATAAATCAAAAAAGTCAAATGCAGCAAGCTCACAAGCAAACGTAAGACCATTCCCAAATTAGCGTAGCCATATCCCCACTGCCTCACTGAATCCTTAACCCAATCCACTAATCCCAAGCACCTGGGTGTCGCCGGTCAAAGAGCTGGGATGCTCGAGCCAGGGGATCAGAGTCCGATCTGGGACCTCGGGAGGAATGGGGTTAGCCGTGCTTGTACTACACGACGCGCTCTACGACACTCAATATGGCCAGTGCTGCCGTCAATAGCAACAGTTCCGGACTCCGGTTCACGCCAACGGCGATAGCCGCGGCTCGGGACTCTTCAATTTGTCAAAAACCGTCAGGGCCATTCCTGCTCGGCCCAGGTGCTGCGGGTGCTGCTTTGCCTCACGGTGCTGCCCTGCGGTGCCGCGGCGGTCGCGCCTGAGTCCCGTTCCCGCGCTCCTTCTCGAGGAGCCTCCGTGGGTTCTCAGATCAGACCAGCGAGCACCGCCAACCAATGTAGCCAGGCTCGGCGATGGAACGCTCGATCGCGACCACAAACTTCTCAAGCTTGAGCAAGAACCCCAATATTTCCGGGCCGCCCGTCAAAAAACCTGGCGCCAAAACGCTCACCGCCCACGTCTAACCACCCCCGGTCCGCCCCGGCCACCCACCGCGATATCAAACCCAACAAAAACCAACAAATAAAAAAAACAAATGCAGCAAGCTCACAAGCAAACGTAAGACCATTCCCAACGTAGCGTAGCCATATCCCCACCCCCCTTGGACGAATCGCTAAGCATTGATCCAGGCGACACGCCAGTTTCCCGCTCGAGCTCTCGAGCCCAGGCGAAGAGGTCGATGGGTGCCGGCGCCTGTGGTCATGGGTTGATCTGCCCCATGCGGTCGATCTCGCCAAGGGGTTGGGACGGTAACGTTGAGGGATGGGATGAGGGGGCGGTTTTGGATGGGAGACAACAACACCAGTCGCCCGGAACGGAGGTGAGTGTCGGCGGTCAAAGAGCCGGGAGGCTCGAGCCAAAGGATCAGGGACTGACCGAGTGTGGTCTGTGAGTAATCGGTCGCCTGATCAGGCAGGATCAATTGGCGTGCGCGTGCTTGCCTTGCTTCTGCGGCTAGGGTCTGGCTGGCGTCCCGCTTGCCCGCGAGCCCAGATGTGCATAAGGAGAAACGGAGAGTCCGCGAAGGGACGGTCGAGTTGATGGTCGAGGTCGATCGGCGCATCTGCCGGGTGCCGGCGGATAGTCAGCGGCGGGATTCCTTTGGAGTTGGCGCTGGCGTTGACCTCGGCGAGCGCTTGCTCGACGTCCATCGCTTGTAGGTACCCGACCATCGCGCCGGCCCGAGCGTCCTTGCCGTACGCGTGTTCGACGGTTACGAAGCGCAGCACTCCAGCATGGACGTACTGCTCGGTGTAGTTCCAGTTTTTGGTGGCCTTAGTCAGTCGCTTGCACTCGACAACGAACTGGCGCGCCGCACCCGGCTCGGCAAGGTGGTCGACATAGGCCCAATAGAAGTCCGGGATCTTGTGCTCGCGCGCGGCTCGCGCGGCATCGGACTCGACTGGTGGGTTGCGACCCTCGGGGACAACGACTGGCAGCTGCTCGGCACCGTCGCGGGCGGCGCGGGTGTGGGCGGCAATGATCGAGCGGTATAGCCGCCGGTTCAAGTCGCACTCGCCCTCGTCTGCGGGACCGTCATCGAGCAGCATGAGCGCCTCGCGCAATAGCTGCATGCAACGACGTTCGTGGAGCTCCCAGAGATCGATCGACGTCAGACTGGGGCGATCGGTCATGTCCGCTGGAGAGCCATTACCTGGGCTATGGTCGCCTCGGCATCCTCCCGCGCTGCCGTCGCCGACCATAGCCGTCGCTCATTGCGCTTGAGGATCACGATGGCTGAGTCGGTGACCGCTCGTACCATGCCGTATGTCAGTAGTCCACCGGCCTGCGTCTCGTTAAGCGCTAGGTCGTAGCGCTTGAGGACGGCCGACCATGCGTCTTGGTCCCGGTGTACGTCAGCGGCTGGCTCCCCAGCGTGCCGAGTCTCGAAGACAGCAGCGATGATCTCGGCGCTAGGGTCTTGCCAGAGCTGCCCATCAAGCTCGGTGTCCTCTGCGAGTGCTGGCCGCCACGCGGTGCGAAATACATCGAGATAGCGCGGCATCTCCACTTGGTCTTGGGAGCCGTTTTGTGGGAGCGCGACGGGCGCCGTGCCAGTGGCTTGGCGAGCTGCCCAAAAGTCATTCACGAGGTCATGCTCGGCGGCGGTCATCTCGAATAGGTCGCTGATCGCTTGATCAAGGACGGCAAGGATCGGCGCCACGTCAGGCAGCGCGGGCGTGTTGGAGAGCTGTGCTTTGAGTGGCGCCGCATACGGGAGCTGCTCGACGGCGGTGACGATGCGCTTGGTCGATGGATGGTCGCGATCGAGTCGCAGCGGGAGGTCCAGTAGATGCTCCGCTCGGATCTCGTCATTCCACGTGCCCCACGAGCCAGAAACCATGTAAAGCCAATAGCGTCCGAGCGCGGACAACAAGGTTCCCAGCGCCACCTGAGCCTCCCACTCCGGCCGATGACCGAGCGGGATTCCATAGGTCGTGTGCCGGAAGGCGAGGGACTCGGCCACTAGCCTTGCGTGAGGGCCGAAGGCAGACTCGACCCCTCGTCGCACGAGCAGGCGCCGACCGCGAAACAGAGCGGAATCTGGAGCGAACTTCACGTAGTGAGGGACTGTCTCGAGCCATGCGTCCCTGAGTGGCCCCCAAGAGTCAAAGTTGGCCAGGCTGGGTAACTTCTGCCATTGCTTATCGGGCCGGTGAGCGCTGCGCTCGTCGGCTCGTGCGCGTTGATAACCGTACTGTGACTTCGGCTCGCTCGGCAGCAGATCCCGCAGTCGGCCGTCGAGCTCGAGTCGTGCAAGGAGGGCCGCATCGCGATGGCTGCCGGCGCTGTAGGTCTTCCAGAGATAGTCGCGATTGCGAAGGGCGCCTTGGTCAACGATGCGACGGTCGAGCCGGGCAAACGCTGCTGAGCCACGCCGTCCACGCGGAACGGGTCGTGCTGTCTCGTACACGATGGGGCCGTCCGGGGCGTCTTGCGCGTGACGGAACCGCACGAGCGCAAATGGAGCGACCGCCTTCTCGAAGAAGTCACGGCGGACCTGGCTGAAGTTGACGACGCGCTCGACGCGGGCATCCGTGAGCCATCGGGTCCGGAACGCCCTTGATGTCGAGCGGACGTTGAACAGCACCTTTGCGCTCACCAGCAGTGCCGCCACGCCGTCGTCTTCGAGCAGGTTCAGTGCACGCCATAGGAATAGCTGCGACGGGCTTCGATCCCCGACCGGGAGACCGCGCTTCTTCGCCCATTCCTCGCCAAGGGACTTACTTTGGGCGCGTGGCTCGCTCCACGGCGGGTTGCCCACCACAACGCTAAACGTGTTCTGGCGCCACGGTAGAGCCGCCGACGCGGAAGGCCCTCCGGCCTGTGTGTGTGGAGCGGGCGAGAAGGCGTCGGCGACGATCAACGGGGCGGGCGCTCCATCAAGGTTCTCGCGATGGATAAGCGGCGGCAGCGGATCGGCTTGAAGGATGTCCTGGGGAGATTGGTAGTTGAGAAAAGCAACGTAGAGACTGAACGCCGCTAGCCGGATCGCGGACTCGTCGATATCGCAGCCGGCAATCCGCTCGAGTAGCAAGGCACGGAGCCGTGCAGTGGAAAGCGCTTTGCCCGTCGATGCCGCTTCGTAACGAACGATGCGCCGGTACGCCTCAACCAAAAATATTCCAGAACCGCACGCGGGATCGCAGATAGTCGGGGCGCGCTCCAACACCTCCGGGCGCAGAAGGTCAGCCAAGACGAACTCGACGAGCTCGGGCGGTGTGTAGTGCGTATTCGTCGCCCCCTCATCAAGCTCTTGGTGGTAAAAGAGTTCGTACATAGTCGAGACCAAGCTGGTCGGCACGACTCCGAAGTCGTAAGCCCACAAGAACAGCGGCTCTTGCGAGGAGCCGGCGACGCCCTGGAGCAGGTCACGGAGAAGGTGGAGATGCTCGGCGGTAACGACGAGCTGCTCGTGTGCATCGGGGACGAACAGGTCGCCGTTGAAGTCGGTGGCAAGCCGGTCGAAGAGAGCGTACGTTAGGGACCAGTCGGCCAGACACCGGATGAAGCGACTTTGGGTGCCGAAGTCGACTCCCGAGGCCGGCTCGTCGAGCGCTGCACGCCAGCCCGCGTTGGTGCCGGCGACCTTCTCGAAGTAGTCGTGGGTCAGTACCCCACGATCCTCGAGGTAGCGGACCAGGATCGCGCGCTCGATGAGCGCGTGAGCGTCTCTGGCTTCGAGCCCACTGTCGATCAGCGCAGCTGTCGCGGCTTGGACGTCACGCAGCAAGCGCTGGTCGGCGCGTCCCGCCGTGCTTGACAGCTCCGTGTCCTCGAACGTTGCTCCGGACTCAAGGCGATCTCGATGAAACCGCCGCAGGACCACGCCGACATCGGCACCGCGATTGACTATCTCCAGAGGCTCAATCCTGCGATCAGACTCATCCGGAGCAACGGGCGGAGCGTCGAGCGCGTAAACGCGCAGTTCTGGACCGATGGCCAGGAATAGGCAGCGAGGCCGAGCCATGCACCAGGCGCGACGGTACACCGCCATGATCTCCTGTTCGCTGGCCTCGGACGGAAGCGAGGAGAACATCAGCACCGGATCGTCATGCACGAAGAAGATGCGTTCGGCACCGACTCGCTCACCGAGCAGCAGCCAGTCGCCGACCTCGCGCCAAACGCGCGGATCTGCGCCGTCGGGCGGGGTCGACGCGGCTTCGATGAGGTCGCTGCCAAGAAGATCCAGCTCTTCGTAGGCATGCTCGAGGCACGCCACACCGGCCGGTGGGCTAGCTGGCATGGGATCTGGGTCTGTTTGGGGTCACGTAACCCTTCATCATCGCGCGAACTGCGGACACGGGGAAGATCGACGTGCCTCGAGGCCGTCCTCGCCCCTGATCGCGCTGCTGTGCGGCGCATGGAGTCGTGGACCGAGGGCTTCGAGCTTCTCACCAGGGTTGACAGCCGGCTTGGCCCGCGATCGTGATTGCCCGGACGTGCTCGGGTTTCGAGTCATGCCAACCACCGTAGGCCGAGCTTGGGATGGCACTCTCGATCGGCCCCACATGACGCTCGCTCCACAAGCAGATCACCGCCACCTCGTTCCTCATCAAACCCCTCCCAGGAGCCAGCCACCGTCTAAAGACACACGACCTCACTGCTAATCCGCTACACTGAAAAGGCGTCAAGGACTTCGGCTGTGCCCTGTCTTAGGCGTATGACGACCGGCTTGCAGCCCTGGGAAACCAGTAGAGCGCAGTCGGTCGTTCGCCTTTCACGGGCGCTAGACGGAACAGTAGGCTGAGCCCCGCATGTCAGCGACAGATCCGGGCCCAAGAGACCATCTTGTTACTCGTGCACTGCGGGTGATGCTCGACCAGGTTGAGGCGGAGCTCCTTCTGGAAGAGTCGCTCGATCCAGCTGAGGGTCCCGAGCGCTTGGCCCGCCACGCGATGGAGCAGATCCGCCGCGATCTCGCTGCGGAGGAGTCATCGGACACGCAGGCAAGTCGCGTCAACGCGCTTCTTGGTGATCTCGCCGATGGCGATGCTGAGGATTCCCAGCTGGAGATCCCACCGCAGGTCCTGCTCGGCATCAGGGCGCGGTCTCCCCTCGGCGATCCGCTCCCACTCCCCATCGCTCCGGCAACTCCTCTGAGCCAGAGCGATCTGCTGATCAACGCTGAGGGACAGCCAAACATCGGCTCCGAGCTACGAGCCGAGCTCGCAAGCGCCGAGTCAGTCGACCTGATCTGCGCGTTCGTGATCTGGTCGGGGGTACGACATCTTCGCGATGCGCTGGCGGACGTTGTCGGCCGTGGGGGCCGGATCCGTGTCGTCACAACTACGTACATGGGCGCGACTGAGAAGCGCGCTGTCGATGAGCTGGTCTACCTTGGCGCAGAGGTCCGTGTGGCGTTCGACGCGCGGACCACGAAGCTGCACGCAAAGGCATGGTTGCTCGAGCGAGTTTCTGGTTTGAGTACGGCTTTTGTGGGATCTTCAAATCTGTCGCATACCGCTCTCTTTGATGGTCTGGAGTGGAATGTCCGTCTGTCTGAAGTTGACGCCCTGCATGTTGTCGAGCGCGTCCGGATGTCATTTGAGAGTCACTGGGCCTCAGAACACTTTGAGACATATGACCCTGCGGTCAACGGCGAGGCGCTCGAAGACGCGCTGCGCGAGCACAATCGCCGCTCGCTCGGTGAGGCCTCGACAATCTCGTTCGCCAACCTCGATGTCCGTCCGTATCCGCATCAGCGACGCATGCTTGAGGTGCTGGTCGTAGAGCGAGAGCGTCACGACCGGCACCGTAACCTTGTGGTTGCAGCGACTGGCACCGGTAAGACAGTGGTCGCCGCGCTTGACTATCGTCAGCTGCTCGAGCGTTCGAGCCAGGATCTCTCGCTGCTGTTCGTCGCGCACCGTGAGGAGATTCTGGATCAGTCACTCGCGACATACCGCGCGGTTCTGCGCGACGGCGCCTTTGGCGAGAAGCACGGCGGCGGACGGATCTCTGAGGGCCGACACGTGTTTGCGATGATCCAATCATTGAGCGAAGTACAGCTGGAGCGGATCGCTCCGGACGCGTTCGACGTGGTCGTGGTCGACGAGTTCCATCACGCGGCTGCAGCAACGTATGACCGCCTGCTGAAGCATCTGCAGCCTCAGGAGTTGCTTGGTCTTACCGCAACGCCTGAGCGGATGGACGGGCGTGATGTCACCGAGTGGTTTGATCATCGGGTCGCGGTTGAGCTCCGTTTGTGGGAAGCGATCGACCAGGGTTTCCTCGTTCCGTTTCAGTACTTCGGCGTCGCCGACGGCATCGACTATCGCGAGTTGACGTGGAGGCGAGGAGGCTATGTCGTCGAGGACTTGAGCAACCTCTTTACCAACGATGACCGGCGGGTGAGCAAGCTGCTCGAGGCCATTAAACAGATCGTCCTCGATCCAGGGTCGATGAGGGCGCTTGGGTTCTGTGTCTCCAAGGAGCATGCGCGGTACATGGCGCGGAAGTTCACGGAGGCGGGGTTGGAGAGCGTTGCCTTGACCGGCGATGATGCGCCGGAAGTTCGGCGTGGCGTGTTGAGGGATCTTCAGGCGGGGCGACTGCGCTGCATCTTCTCGGTTGAGGTCCTCGGCGAGGGGGTTGATGTTCCCGACGTCGATTGCGTACTGCTGCTGCGACCGACCGCATCGGCAACGGTGTTCACGCAGCAGCTCGGCCGGGGCCTCAGGCGCGCGCAGAACAAGAGCCATCTGACCGTGATCGATCTGATTGGTCAGCATCGTCGCGAGTTCCGGTTTGAGGACCGCTTGGTGGCGATTCTCGACCGCAAGCGCGGACCGATCCTCGATCAAGTTGATGCTGAGTTCCCGTTCCTACCCGCTGGCTGCACGATGGACCTCGACAAACAGTCGCGTGAGATCGTCTTGGAAAATCTTCGCGCTGCCGTGCAGCGCTCGCGCTGGACCACGCTCGTGGCCGACCTCCGTTCTGAACCCAAGGTCCTCCAGTTGCACGAGTTCATCGAGCAGCCTGGGCACTCGCTGTCCGATGTCTATCGTCGTGGTCGCAGTTGGACCCAGCTACGTCGTGACGCGGGTCGCGCGCTTCCGTCATCGCAAGATCCTGGGCTTGAGACGAGATGTCTGAACGCACTCGGCCGACTCACGCACATAGACGACCGCGAGCGAGTGGCCTTCTACCGAGCGCTGCTGACAACGGATGAGCCCCCAGGTCTATCGACCCTCAATGAGCGTGAGCACCGTCTCGTCACGATGCTCGCGTGGGGCCTTGAATCAGGTTCCTCCGGAGAGGAGTCGCTCGAAGCCTTCTTCGTCTCCCTTTGGCGGGAGGGAATGGTGCGGCAGGAGCTCGTAGAACTGCTTGATGTCCTCGATGCACGCTCCACCACGCTATCCGGGCCATCAGACCTACCACCCGAGGTTCCGCTGACGCTCCATGCCCGCTACTCACGCAGAGAGATCATCGCTGCACTCGGCAACGGCGACGGCGTAAAGCCAAAGGTGACTCAGGGTGGTGTTCTTTGGGCCCCTGAGGTTCAGAGCGACGTGTTCTTCGTCGACCTCCGCAAGGCCGAGCGGGACTACTCCCCCACAACCATGTATCGCGACTACGCAGTCAACCGAGAGCTCTTTCACTGGGAGTCACAGTCGCGTCAAACTCCTGAGCAGCCCACGGTTCAGCGCTACATCAACCACCAGGCCCAGGGCTCCCGCGTACTTCTGTTTGTCCGTGAGCGCAAGCGCGATGAGCTAGGCACCCAGCCGTTCTACTTCCTTGGGCCCGTGAGCTACGTCGATCACCGTGGAGAGAAGCCAGTGTCGTTCACGTGGCGACTGCCGCAGCCGATGTCCGAGGCGCTGTTTGAGGTGGCGCGCAGCGTTGCGGCTGCATAAGCGAGACGGTCTTCAGATCTTGAGGCTTCGGCTCAGGTTGGCCACCTATCAGGCGCTCAAGCAGCAAGCGGGAACGCCTCGAGGTCGCCGTCGGGCCGCGAGCTGGAGCGGCTTGATCCCCGACTCGGGCATGTATGGGTTCAGGCGCCCTCCATCTCTATCTGCAAACGCAAACAAAAGCAGATAGTAGGGTGGGCGAACGCGAGGTGGTCCACGGCGTGGGTGCCAGTGGGCTGGACATAGCTCCGGTGGTTACGCCGCTACCCCACCAACCGCACATCCACACCGCGATATCAAACCCAACCAAAACCAATAAATCCCAGAAACAAATACAGCAAGCCCACAAGCAAACGTAATTCTATTTCCAAATTGGCGTAGCCATATCCCCACCCCCCTTGGACGAATCGCTAAGCGTTGATCTCAGCGACACGCCAG
>Ga0182024_10026549_pt1 | contig 10170 bp, 8 predicted proteins | sample P32metaG_FD_120480 | JGI IMG/M metagenome (GOLD analysis project Ga0182024, IMG submission 120480) | Permafrost microbial communities from Stordalen Mire, Sweden - P3-2 metaG (Illumina Assembly) | ecosystem: Environmental > Terrestrial > Soil > Wetlands > Permafrost | place: Sweden: Stordalen...
CCCGCCACAACCCCAGCGCGGAGCAAAAACTCTCTTGTAATTTTTCCACGTGCGTCTGCGTATCTACCCATATCTTCGTGTATCTTCTCTGCGGTGCGCGCATGAATCACAACCCAGTTACGATCGCCCCCACGCAAACACCAGCGCCAACGCCGCCACCCCGCCGCCTGATCGCCGCGCCCTGGCACACGTTCTCCATCCTGCTGATCTTCGCGTACTTCGGTTTCCGCGCCAGCATGCCGTCCAGCACGGTCGCTCCAGAAATCGCGCAACCAACAGCAACGCACAGTGCACTTCTGCTCAAATACGCGCTCTTAATTCTTTCCGAGTGGGGCATGGCCTACTGGGCCTGGGCAGGAGTCCACTGGCGCGGCGGTCACCTACGCGATCTCACGGGCGGCCGCTGGACAAATTGGCGTAACATCGCGACAGACGCGGCCATCGCCATCCCCTTCTGGATCGTGTGGGAATTAACGGCATGGCTGGTTCACCGCGCCGTCGAACGCATCCCCACCGCAACGGCACCATACCAACCGCCGAGCGGCGTCGCTGAAGTAACCCTCTGGATTCTGCTTTCCATCTCCGCGGGCGTCTGCGAAGAAATCGTCTTCCGCGGCTACATGCAAAAACAATTCCAAGCAGCCACTGGCAGCATTGCAGCAGCCGTAATCCTGCAAGGCGCCATATTCGGTCTCGCGCACAATTACCAGGGCTGGAAACAAGTCATCGTAATAGCAGCCCTCGGCATCCTCTACGGCGCGCTAGCAGCTTGGCGCCGCAATCTCCGCGCCAACATGGTAGCCCACGCCTGGTCCGACATCTTCGAAGGCTGGCTGCGTTTCATCTGACTCGTTCGTGGAAATGTACGAGAACCTGCCAATCCGAAGGCAAAGTTTGGCCGAGAGATCTGCTTCTTGTTTTGCGTTTGCGCACAAGACGAAGCGGAAGCCGCTCAGGCGCCGTTCACGGCGTCTTGGGCTTCTCGATCACTTGCTGCGTCTGCACGGAGAATAGCTGGAAGTCGGAGAAGGTGTGGCCGAAGATCATGCGGCGCCTTCCGTAGTCGGAATAGGCGACGGCGGATTGCGGCAGCCAGATTTCCACGTCTTGCGTGTGAAATTTTACTGGCGCGTAATCCACGGACACCGCGCCGCCCTGCAAGCCAATCGCCGCGATTCCGTGCATCATGTTCGTTTCCAGGTGCATCACCTGACCGGAGTCGGCCGCGATCCACGCGCGGCCCTTCAGGCTAATCGGGTAGGTCTGCGCACTGGTGCGGATTCCAAAAGTGCGCACGTGTTTCGCTTTGCTCTGCCGAAAATAAATTACCCAAGCCGGTTGACCATTCCACTGCGAGTAGCCTTCACAGCGCATGTCGTAGTCGTCTTGCAGCGCCGGGTAAAAGATCAACGCCAAAATCGCCAGTCCCCTGTCCGCCGTCGCGCCCAGCGATGCGTCGGCAGGGCTTGCCAGCGGCGTGCGCGTTTCGTGCACTTTCGGCACTGCCGATATCTCTCCGAAATCCACCAGGTAATCGAACTTCGCGTCCCGCACCACTTCCGGCATGCCCAGCTCGTCGGTTTGCGAATATCGTATCCGTTCCTGCGCATTAAAATTTTGCAGATGGGTAACTAATTCCGTGGCGCGTTCTCCCGCTAGTTTCAGCACGTCGGTGAGCGAGCAGGGCGGCGTAGCGGAAAGCGACGGCACCAGCCCATCCACATTTGGCGGATCCCAATGCAATGCCGGCGGCTTTTTTTCCTTCGTTTGAGAGGTTTTCGCAGGGAAGGCGCTCGCAGTCGCGAAAATTACGAGCACCGCGACCGTGGGTAGCACCGCGAGATGACCACACCGAAGACTCTTTCGATGGCGGGCGGCCCCGCGGGTGGGAACCAGCAAAGATGGAACGCAATTCCTCATTATGGTCGCGCCCGAAAGGCGCAGTTGCCGGAGGATCGACAGCGATGCGCAGTTTATCACGCCTCGCGCGACGAGATGCGTGCCGTAGGCGCGCTAGACCGGATGATCGGGATACATCACTTTCGGAAAGCGCAAATGCAGGAGGAGCGCGCACAGCAGCAGAACCACGAAGGCGATCACGCTGCCCTCTGGGCCCGCCGATCCTCCTGTGAGCCACTTCGGACCTTGCACCGAAGTGTTCAGGTAGCGACCCAAGCCGAGCATGCCGCTGTCCGGCGTGCCATAAAAAAATGTCTCGGCCCAGTCCCAGGCCGCATGAAACCCCAACGCGAACCACAGACTGCCCGTCCGCCGGATCATCAGGCAGAAAAGCAGGCCGGTGGCGACAACCTGCAAAATGCCGAGAGCGTTTTCGCCGGGATTGGGTATATGCGCAGCGCCGAATATTAGCGACGTGAAGAGCGCGGCGCGCCAAAACCGAAAGCGTCGCGCGAAAACAAACAGCCAGTAACCGCGAAAGGAAAACTCTTCGTGGGCCGCGACCGCCAGAAATACTACACCCCATCCCAGCGCGTAACGAAACACCGCGCCTCCTGCGAGCGCCGCGGAATCAATTTGAAAATGGCCCAGCGCGAGCAGAACCAGCACAATTGCGGAAAGCATCGCGAAGCCCCACACGCAACCTTCCCAGAATCGCAATCCGAAAATCTGGCCCGGCGGAATTCCGTAATCGCCCATCGGGCGCTTCTCCATTCGCGAAACGACCCACGTTGCCAACGCCATAAAACATGCCAGCACGGCCTTAACCGGCAGTTCGCTGCGAATGCTGAAGACGGCGTCCGAACGATTGCCCTGGAGATGCAGCGCAAAAATCAGCAGCCCCGGAAGGATGAACCCGATCGCCACCCACGTCAGCATCCGGGTACGTTGGGCGCGTCCCCAAGGCCGTGGCCCATCGAGATCTGGCGCCCCCGCAAGATTCGAGCTGGCGCCGGACGTTTGTCCGGTTTGCAATTCTGCACTGCGCTCGGAATCGTTTTCGTCAGGCACGCGCGCGCCTCCCCTTGAATGCGTAGATTGTGCCAGTCGGGTAAGCCGCGCGCCAGCGCGATCACCTATACGTGGCCGAACAATTTCAGGGCCTGGCGCGGTCCTTCATGTTTGGTCCGGCGCGCGATCCCCCTCACCTCGTGCACGGGAAAACTTTTCCGCGCCGCAATCACGATTCTGGTTGAGGATTTCCACGCCGGAGCTTTGCGCCGGTCCAGATAAATCGCTCTACATCCAAGCAGCATTGTGTGCGGCAACTTCCAAAAACGAGCATCGCCATCAAGATACGTTAATCAATTCTCAGGAAGGCGCGCCAAAATGACTAATTCGATAAAATTGATCCGATCACTGCGAAGAACATTTCAATCCTTCTGCGTTCGATTGTTGCTGATCAGCTGCTCCGCACTTTCGTCACAGAACCATCAGCATCGCATTCACAATGTTGTTCTCGTCCACGGCGCCCGGGCCGATGGTTCCGGCTGGCGCGGCGTCTACGGCATTCTCGTCAAGCATGGTTACAACGTCAGCATGGTGCAGGAGCCGGAGACCACATTCCAGGAGGACGTCGCCGCAACGAAACGCACGCTCTCCCTGCAAGACGGGCCGTGCATTCTCGTCACGCATCGCTACGGCGGTGCCGTCATCACCGAAGCTGGAACGGATCCGTCCGTCTCCGACCTGGTGTACATCGCGGCGCACATGCCCGACGCCGGAGAAAATGAAACAGTCGACGGCAAGCGGTTCCCGAGCGACCTGAGCAAGTCCACCGGAATTAAAAAGACCGCGGACGGCTTCACTTACCTCGACACCGCGCAGTTCCCCGAATATTTCGCGGCCGACCTGCCAGCCGAGCAAGCCGCGTTCGTGGCGCTTTCGCAAGTTTTCAATTTTGCGGACAATTTCAAAGGAGTCATCACCACCGCTGCGTGGCGCAGCAAACCCAGTTGGATGCTCGTCGCGGGAAGCGATAGAACGATCAACCCCGATCTGGAACGCTGGTACGCCGAACGAGCCAAGAGCAACAAAGTCGAAGTCGCAGGCGCCAGTCACTGCGTCTACATTTCACACGCGAGAGAGGTCGCGGCTCTCATCGAAGAAGCTGCAACGCATGTTCAGTAGATGAAAGTGTGGAAGGGGCGAACTTTTGAAATGCCTACCGCAAATCAGAGCTCGCCCCACCCGTCGCTAACGACCGATTGGCAGTTGTACACGGCTGCTTCCATCACGGGAACAATCACTACGTCGCGCTGTGTCCTGCACACTTCAACACGCCAAGGTACGCGCGCCAAGGACCGACCGCCGCGTCATATTGATGCGCCATCACGCGCGAGATTTGGTGCAAGTGCGTCAGATCATGGACCGCCCAAGTCGCGAGCAGCTGCGAAAGCGTAACGTTTCCGAGGGCAGGATGCAGCCCGCGCCGCTCGAGATCCTCTTTCTGCAAATTCATCGCGCGCAATTCGGCCAGTCCCTCCGATCGCAAGCGCGCAAACTCATCCAGCAATTGGCCCAGCGATTTGCCCGCGCTCTCGCGCTCCTGTCCCCAACGATCGAACGGCTCAAAGGCGCGCGTCTCGCCAAATTCCAGGATCATCTTCGCCCGCGGCAGCCAGTCCGTGCGTTCGCCGTGATTCAGATGCCCGGCTACGTCAAACACGCTCCACGTGCCCGCGCCCTCATTTCGCAACGTCCACGCATCCGGTAAATCGCGCAGCAGCGCATCGAGCGCCGCAGGCGTCCGTGCAAGTAGCGCCATGGTGTTCTGCAGGTTTTGTTCCATCATGCTCTCCAGTTCATACAAGCCATCCGATTCCGCCGGCGTCCTCCGCGACTCCAACGTTTTTCGTAACGTGGGCGTCTCACCAGCTTCGACTTTTCGCTCCGCGTCGAAACCTTTCTCGCCGCACTCGCGTCTCAGGCCCGAGGCTTCTATACTCTACCGCATGTCGCGACTCGGAATTTCTGACGCAGGATCGTTCTCTCGCAAGATATGGCGATCCCGTCTCGCATGCGCAAACCCATACGTCTCGACATGGCTCGCTGTTTCTGTATTTGTACTGGTTGTTCTAGTTTTTCTCGGTAACGCGTCAACAACGCGAAGTCAATCGGCCGCAACGACCGCCGCTGAGCACAACGCGCCGACTCAAGCGCAGCAGCCGGGAACCGCGCCCACTGGCGCAAGTCGCTGCATCACCTGCCACCCCGCCGAAGTCGCGGGATACGCGCGCTCCGCGATGGCGCATTCCCTACGCCGCCCCGGCCAGGAACCAGACGGCGTCGTCACCGCCCACGGTTCGAAAATTACCATGTACTCAACGCCCACCGGCTACTGGCAGCGTTGGGAAAATGGCGGAGACCAAAGCGAATACCACATTGACTGGGTCGTCGGCTCCGGCAACCACGCCAGCGGTTATTTGGTGGACATCGGCGGCCACCTTTTCCAATCGCCGATCGCGTATTACAAGAGCCGCCAGTCCTACGATCTCGCGCCGGGTTTCGAAAATCAGCCCGATCCTGATTTCACGCGGCCCATCCGCGAAGAATGCGTCCTCTGCCATTCGGGGAACGCACTCGACGTCGCCGGAACGCTGAACGAATATCGCGCCCCTGTGTTTCCTGCGTCTGAGGAAGCGATTACTTGCGAGCGTTGCCACGGGCCCGCGGCCGAACATCTGGCCGACCCGCGCGCCGGCAATATTGTTAATCCCGCGAAGCTCGAGCCCGCCGCTCGCGACAGCGTCTGCGAACAATGCCATCTGTTCGGAGTCGCGCGTGTCCCCAATCCCGGAAGAAATCTAAGCGACTTCGTCCCCGGACAGCGCGCGGAAGATGTGTTCACCACTTATCATGACGCGAATCCCACCGGCGCGTTCAAAGTGATCAGTCACGTAGAGCAGCTGGCGCTGAGCGCCTGCGCGCGCAATAGCAACGGCCGCTTGTGGTGCGGCACCTGCCATGATCCGCACAATAATCTGCACGATGATCCGGCCAATGACTCAAACGTCAAGCCGCTGCAGGCGGTCGCGTATTACCGCTCAGTGTGCCTCACCTGTCACGCCGCGAAATTCCCCGCCGCTGCCGCGCATCCCGCGCAAGATAGCAACTGCCTTTCTTGCCACATGCCCCGCCGCGATGCGAAAGACGGCGGCCACTCCGCCTTCACCGATCACAGAATTCAGCGCCGCCCAGAATCGCTGCCCGACGCACCAGCTGATTCCGGCATCGCCGCCTGGCGCGAGCCTGCTCCCGATCTGCGCGCGCGCAATCTCGGCATTGCTTACATTGACGCCGGCATGCAACGCAAATCTTCGCCATTCATCGTGCAGGGCTATCGCACGCTCACCGAAGTGCAGGCGCAATTCTCTGATGATAGCGAATTCTTCAAATGGATTGGCGAAGCCCTGCTTCTCGCGCAGCAAACTTCGGAAGCCAAGATCGCGTTCGAGCGCGCGCTCCAGCTTGATCCCAATTCACCGCTCGCCGAAGCCGGCGCCGCTTCGCCTTACGTCGCGTCCGGCGATGCCGATCGCGCCATCGCGCACCTCCAGCGGGCTCTCACGCTGGATCCTTTATATCTACCCGCGGCCAGCACGCTGATGGGCTTATACCAGAAGGAAGGCAACACCGCGGAAGCCGACGCGCTCGCGGGCAAAGTCAAAGCGGCCATGGATGAAACGCCCACGCCCACAGCCGGTTTGGCTGCGCCGCAATCCACTACCAGCGAGTCCGCGAAAAACGCCGAGCAAGTTTACAAAAATATTGAAGTGCTCAAGGGCGTTCCGGCCAGCCAGCTGATTCCCGCCATGCAATTCATCGCCGCATCGCTGGGAGTCGAATGCACGTTCTGCCACGTCGAGGGACATTTCGAAAAGGACGACAAGGAGCCCAAACAAATCGCGCGCGACATGATGCAGATGACGTTCGCGCTCAACAAGAATAATTTCCAGGGCCATCGCGACGTTACCTGCTACTCCTGCCATCGCGGTGCGCCGAATCCGTTGACGATTCCGGTTGTCGGCATTGCATCGCAGCCGAATCCCGGCGGTGCCGGTCCCGCTGGGAATGCTGGCAATGCCGACATTGGCAGCTCCGCCGCAGTTCCGAAACTTCCCGCGAGCTTGCCGACGGTCGCCCAGCTGCTCGACAACTACATCCACGCGCTCGGCGGTTCCGCCGCAATCGAAAAAATCACCACGCGCGTGGAAAAAGGCACGACCACTTTCCACGGCCAACCCCAAACCGTCGAAATTTTCACGCAAGCGCCGGACAAGCAATCCATCGTCCGCCACGTGTCCGGCACAGAAAGCATCGTCACCACTTTCGATGGCCAATCCGGCTGGTCCATCGCTCCCAACCGCCCGCCGCGCGAAATGCACGACGCCGACATCGCCGCCGCCCGCATCGACGCCGATCTGCAATTCCCTCTGCACATCCAGCAAATATTCCCCGAGCTGCGCCCGGAATATCCGGAGAAAATCGCGGACCGCGACGCCTACCTGCTCCTAGCCATCCGCGAAGGCCAGCCCCCCGTAAAATTATATTTCGACGAGCAATCCGGCCTGCTAGTCCGCCTGGTGCGCTACGCCGAAACCCCGCTAGGCCGCAACCCCACCCAAATTGACTATGCCGATTACCGCGAAGTAGACGGCGTGCAAATCCCCTTCCGCTTCACCACATCTCAACCAGGAAACACCTTCACGATCCAGTTCGAAACAGTGCAACAAAACGCCCCGATAGACCCTGCGGCATTCGCCAAGCCGAAGCTGACGTTGCCTGCAAGCAAACAATCTGAGCACTCATCCTCACACCCGTGACGCGTTTGATAAAAACGGAACCGCGCGGACCGGTTGCGACGGGTTACGGTTCACACGTGATGGAGGTGCGTATCGCGGAATCTCGTCGGATATTTCAGACCGAAGCCCAGCATGCGGTCCATGCCAATGTGTGCCAGCCAGATTAGTGCGTAAGGCTCAAGAGCGGGAAGCGGAGCCACGATCACGACGCCCCACAATAAAATCGGCACAGACGAAGTGTGCACGAGGTTATAGGCGGCCGAGCCTATCTTGGGATTCGCCCTGTAACCCAGCATGCACAGATCGGGTGTGAGCAGCAGCAGCGCAAACAGCCACCAATGGAAGTGGCCCGCACGGTACAAAACGAGCGTTAGGGCGAAAATACTCGCCCCTTCCAGATGCAGCAGCCAGCGAGGTTTCGTCAGCATGGAGCACAGACTCCTCAGATATGAATTGCGACGCCTCCTCGACTTGCGCACCGCACTGCTCATCGAGTACAACATTTCTACATGAATGCGGAGATCATCGCCATCGGTTCCGAGCTGCTCACTCCTTATCGCCTCGATACCAATTCTCTCTGGCTAACCGACGAACTAAATAAAATCGGAATCCGCGTGATCCACAAAGCCGTTGTCGGCGATTCGCGCGACGAGATGCGCTCCTCCTTCCGTCACGCTCTCGATCGCGCGGACCTGGTCGTCGCCAGTGGCGGTCTGGGCCCCACCGATGACGACCGCACGCGCGAAACCGTCGCCGAACTTCTTGACCGCAAAATGCACATGGACGAAGCCATCGTGCGCGAAATCCAGGAACGCTTTCGCCGTTTCGCGCGCACCATGCCCGAAATAAATAAGCGCCAAGCGATGGTCCCCGAAGGCGCCACCGTGCTCCCAAATCCGCGCGGCACTGCTCCGGCGCTGTGGCTCGAGGCCGACGGACACATCATCGTGCTGCTTCCCGGCGTGCCGCACGAGCTCAAATCTATCTTCGAAACTGAGGTCCGCCCGCGCCTCGTGAAAATTTCCGGCGATGAGCGCCTCTTCACACGCGACCTGCGCACCACCGGCCTGGGCGAATCCGATGTCGAGACGCGCGTCCGCCCGCTTTACCAACTTTATCCCGACACCGAAACCACCATCCTCGCCGCGCCCAGCGGCACGCAGCTGCATCCGCGCACCTGGTCCCGCGACCCAGCCAAAGCCGAAAAACTTCTCGACGAAATCACCGACCGCATGGCTCTGGCTCTCGGCGAACATCTTTATTCCACGCACGGAGAAGCCCTGGAAGAAGTCGTTGCGCGCGTCCTCACCGAAAATCGCGCCACCGTCGCCGTCGCCGAAAGCTGCACCGGTGGCATGCTCGCCGAACGCCTCACCAAAATTCCCGGCAGCTCCTCCTATTTTCTGGGCGGAGTGATCTGCTACAGCAACGAGCTGAAGGCCAGCCTCGTCGGCGTTCCGCAAAGTCTGATCGAGGCGAAAGGCGCGGTCAGCTCGGAAGTCGCGCTCGCCCTCGCCGACGGCATCCGCAAACGCACCGGCGCGACTCTGGGCGTCGGCGTCACGGGCGTCGCCGGTCCCGCTGGCGGCACGCCGGAAAAGCCCGTCGGCCTCGTCCACATCGGCCTCGCCGACGAGCACGGCCCCCGCGAACGCGCTTACCGGTTTCCCGGCGATCGCGAACGCATTCGCCAATTCGCTTCCCAATCCGCGCTCGATGCCGTGCGCCGCTATTATCTTTTTCCCGCTGCCGCTAGAGCCTGAGCCAAAGCCATGCGCCTCTTCGTCGCTTTCGACTTGCCCAGCGCGGTGCGCAACGCCCTCGCCACACTCGCTCAGCGATTGAAACCCGAATGTCGCGCGGCGCGCTGGGTTCGAGCCGAATCCATGCACGTCACTCTGAAATTTCTGGGCGAAACGGACCCGCAAAAACTTCCCGAGATCCGCGCCGCCCTCGAGCCGATTCGTTCCTTCGAACCGGTCGCCATGGATTTCCGCGCCCTCGGTTTCTTCCCCAACGAATTCAAGCCGCGCGTGCTCTGGTGCGCCGTCCAGGCCACTCCCAATCTCGCCGAACTCGCAGCAGCCGTCGAAGAAGCGCTCGAACCGCTCGGCTTCGCCCGCGAGACGCGCACGGTCTCTCCGCACCTCACGCTCGCGCGCATGGAACCGGGCGACGCTCTGGAAAATCTCATCCGTGCAGCCGACGCGCTGAAGTCGTATGATTTCGGCGCGGCCCGCGAATCCGAATTTCACTTGTTCGAAAGCATGCTAAAACCATCCGGCGCGCGATACAGCAAGCTCGCCGCATTTCCATTTGTCGAATGAGTAGCTCGAGCTCATTCTGGTTCAGCGTGGTGTGGCTCACTCCGGTGATGGCCTATCTTCTCGGCTCGATTCCCTTCGGC
>Ga0182024_10026550_pt1 | contig 10170 bp, 7 predicted proteins | sample P32metaG_FD_120480 | JGI IMG/M metagenome (GOLD analysis project Ga0182024, IMG submission 120480) | Permafrost microbial communities from Stordalen Mire, Sweden - P3-2 metaG (Illumina Assembly) | ecosystem: Environmental > Terrestrial > Soil > Wetlands > Permafrost | place: Sweden: Stordalen...
CATCGCGACGGGACACTATGCCCGCATCGCCTGGAATTCAGGCAGCGGCCGATGGGAGATGTGGCGCAGCGTCGATCGCGCCAAGGACCAGACGTATTTTCTGTTCGGCCTCACGCAGGCGCAGCTTGCGCGAACCATGTTTCCGCTGGGCGGCTTGGAGAAGCCGGCGGTGCGCGAACTCGCGCGCGAATTGGGCATCCCGACCGCGGAGAAGCCGGACAGCCAGGAAATCTGTTTCGTGCCGAACGGCGACTACGCCGCGTTCATCGACTCGTATTTTCGCGAACAGGGAATCTCGCCCGCAAACACGCGCGGCGAGCTGGTCACCACCGATGGCCGCGTAGCGGGCGAGCACGCGGGCGTGCATCATTTTACGATCGGGCAGCGGCGGGGGATCGGTGTCGCGGCGGGAGAACCGCTCTATGTGATCGCGACCGAGCCCGCTACGCGCCGCGTCATCATCGGGCGCAAGGACGCTCTTCTGCGATCGAGCATGCGCGTTCATGGCGTCAACTGGATTTCGATCGCACCCCCGGCCGGCCCGATTCGCGCGGAAATAAAGATCCGCAACAAGCACGCGGCTGCCGCGTCGTCGATTCTCCCTTCGAGCGATTCCGCATCCGTCGAAATCACGTTCGATGAGCCGCAACGCGCCGTTACACCCGGTCAGGGCGCGGTGTTCTATTCAGGCGATCTCGTGCTCGGCGGCGGCTGGATCGAATAGCGGGTGAGAACGCTCGAATACTGGCTGATGCGATGCGTGCTGTCGAGCGTCGCGCTGTACCCCCCGCTCGCGCGCGTCTACGTGAAGCTTTTCGATCTCGCGATCCCACGCTTGCGACGGGCGGCCGCCAGGAATCTTGAAATCGCGAAAATTCACGACGAGGCGGTGATCGCGGGCATGTACCGATCCATCGCGCGAATGCTGGTCACCTTCGCTAAGCTTCCATCTATCACGCGCGAAAACATCGGTGAATGGATTCGTTATGACGGGCTGGAAAACTTCACCAACGCGTCGGCGCGCGGCCGCGGCGTCCTGATCGCGACGGCGCACTTGGGCAACTGGGAGCTGAGCGCGTTCGCGCACGCGCTGATGACCGGACCGATGCATATCGTCGTACGGCCGCTCGATAATCCTCGCCTGGACCCGCTCGTCGAGCAGCGCCGCGCCCTCAGCGGCAATCGCATCATCTCCAAGCGCGACGGCGCCCGGGAAATTCTTCGCGCTCTGAAATCCGGCGACTGCGTCGGCATTCTCATCGATCAGAACACCACCCTCGACGAAGGCGTGTTCGTCGATTTCTTCGGAACGCCGGCTTGCGCAGGGAGCGCGTTTGTCAAACTCGCGCATCATAGCGGGGGCGCCGTCGTTCCGGGCCACGCGCTGTGGTCCGAAAAAGAGCAGCGCTACGTCTTGAGGTTCGATCCGGAGATTCCCATGACCGGCGACGTTCGCGCGGACACGCAAGCGATCCACGCGCATCTCGAAAGCGTGATCCTTCAGTACCCCGATCAGTATCTCTGGATGCACCGTCGCTGGAAGACGCGGCCCCCCGGCGAAGCGCCGCTGTATTAAACGCGAGCCGCCGCTTTATTGACGTTTGCGCCGCCGCGGCGTCGGATCGACAAACGAGAACTGAAGCTTTTTCTCGACGGCATCCACGCGATCCAACCGAACCTGAACTTTATCGCCGATCGAGAAGGCCCGGCGGCTGCGCTCGCCGATGATCTTGCGCGTGTTTTCGTGATAGAGAAAACGATCGCCAACCAGTGTGTCCATAGGCACCAGTCCTTCGATGAACAGGTCCTGGAGCTCTACAAAAATACCGAATCGGGTGGTCGAGATAATGAGCGCGGCGAATTCGTCGCCCACGCGATCGATCATGAACTTGACCTTTTTCCATTCGACCAGCTCGCGCTCGGCCTCGGCGGCGCGGCGTTCGCTTTCAGAGGCTGCATCCGCGATGGCGCGCATGGGTGCTTCGTAGACCCGGCCATCCAGCTGCGCCGCAAGAATCCGGTGCACTATCAGATCGGGATAACGCCGGATCGGCGAAGTGAAGTGCGTGTAGCTGGGCGCGGCGAGCGCGAAATGACCGGCGTTCTGATCGCTGTAACGCGCCTGCTTGAGCGAGCGAAGCATGAGATAGCTCAGGATGCGCTCTTCCGGCTTGCCCTCGATCTTCGCGACCAGCTTCTGATAATTTCGCGAAGTAAGATTCGGATTGTCGAGCGCCAGGGTTTCGCCCTTGAATCGCTTTACCGGCGCGCCGCCCGCGCTGAGCGAATAGCCGAATTGCGCGGCGATGTCCTCGAAGTCGAGCACCCGTTTTGGGTCGGGACGCTCGTGAACACGGAAGATCATCGGCACGTCCGATGCTTCAAGATGCGAGGCGACTGCTTCATTTGCGGCCAGCATGAATTCTTCGATGATCCCATGCGCCACATTCCGCGGCGCGCGTGTGACGCCGGTCATTTCGCCGAATTCGTCGAACTCGAGCAGCGGTTCCGGCAGGTCGAAATCGATAGAGCCGCGGCGCACGCGTTTGCGGTTCAGAATCAGAGCGAGCTCCCGCATCGCATGGAAGCGCGGGAGTAGCCGCGCATAGCGGTCACCCAAGACGGGGTCGCCTTCGAGCACTCCGTGCACCGCGGTGTAGGTCATCCGCTCCGCGCTGCGGATCACGCCGCGCGTGAACTTCTGGCCGACGACGTCGCCGCGCGGATCGATTTCAAGTAGCGCGCTCAGGACCAGCCGATCCTCATGCGGCCGCAGCGAGCACTGATCGGTCGATAGCTCCACCGGCAGCATCGGCACGGCGCGATCGGGAAAGTACACGCTGGTGCCCCGCAGCGCCGCTTCGCGGTCGATCGGCGAGCCGGGGCGAACGTAGTGGCTCACGTCGGCGATGTGAACCTGCAAGGCCCAGCGGCCGTTTTCGAGCCGCTCCACCCACACAGCGTCGTCGAAATCGCGCGCCGTTTCGCCGTCGATGGTGACGATATCCAGATCGCGAAAATCGGCGCGGCGCGCAATCTCCGCATCCCCGATCGCTCCCGGAATCGCGCGAGCCTGCTCCAGTACATCGTCGGGAAATCGATGCGGAATGTGATGCGCGCGAATCAGAATCTCGACGTCGATGCCGAAATCGTCCGCGTGCCCGAGGATTTCGATGATCCGTCCGACGGGCCGCTCGCCGTCCCCGAAATCCAGGATCTCCGCGTTGACAATCATGCCGTCAAGGTCTTCCACGGTTTCCACCGCTACGCTGTGCGCGCCGACGCGATGAACTTCGGGCCGCGCGGCAGGCAGCTCCATGCCTTCGGGAATCTGAATCCATTGGCGAATCCGATCGTCGTGCGGCACGACGTAGTTGCCGCGCCGCTTCACGCGAAATTCGCCGACCACGGACGGATGCGCGCGCCGCAGCACCTCCACGATGTCGCCGTGCGCGCGTCCGTCCGGCTCGAAACGCACGATGCGCACCGCGACCCGATCGCCGTGCATCGCGCGCTGCGCCGCTTCCTTGCCGATGTAGATGTCGCCGCGCAAACCCTCGATGGGCTCCTCCGGCGTGACGAAGCCGTAGCCGTCGCGATGCACACTCAAACGGCCGCGAATTGCGGCGGCGGATCTCCGCGGAGCCTGCCGCACCGTGGGTTTATGAGGCGGGCGCCGCATGCACCTAATCCACTCGCGATGGATCCAGCGCCTGCAAGATCAAGTCCACGGGATTCTCGCCGCTTTCCGACCACAACTGCCGCCGTTCCAGATCCAGCGTGATTTCGATTTCGTGCACCAGGTGAACCAGGCTCTTCAGATTCGATTGACTCATGCGCGCGCTGCCTTCGATGTCCGGATCGGGCAGGTATCGCGAATCGGGCCCGAACTCGATGCGCAGATGATCGCCGGCCTCGTTATCGAATTCAGGGCCGAAACACATCAGCGTCACGCTCGCGGGCGCCAGTTGCCAGTCGCGATCGAACTGCCATAGATCCCACGCCGCGTCGATCTCGCACGCGCAATCCTCCTGCATGAATTCGCGCGCGGCGGCGAGAACGTCCGCGATGGTTTCGCCGAGGTCCTGAAACACTGGAAAATCGCGCTCGAACTGCGGCGGCTCGGCGTATTCGATCGCATAGACGCGCAATTCCGGCCCGCGCGGGGCCAGCCGCGAGAACGGAAACAGCTCCAGCATCCTGGCGAATTGGCGAAGCAGTTTTTCTCGATCAAAAGAGGGCGCGTTCGCGCGCCTCAGCCAGCACGAAAGAAACAGGCGATCCATCGTCGCCTCAAGCCAACACTTCTTTGATAGCTCGCACCGCGCGATCGATCTCATCTCTTGTGTTGTAAATGTGTGCGGAAAAGCGCAGCCCGCTCGCTTCGCCGGTATCGGTTTTCGCGAGCGCGAGGCGATTTCTCTCCCACAACGTGTCGTAATGCTTCCTGACCTTGCTCTCGCCGGTCGAAAACTTCACCACGCCGTGCGACAGATCGGCCTCCATATTGGTCTTGAGTTGCACGGGAAGCGCGTGAATCTGTTCCTTGAAATACGTAGCGAGCGAGCGGACTCTCGCCTCGATGTTCTTCATGCCGATCAGATTCACGAAATCGAGCGCTGCGTCGATGCCGGCGAATCGCGGGTCGTCCTGCTGTCCGAACACTTCGAGCTTGAGCGCGCCGTCCAGATGATCCGACCATCCGGCGGTCACAATCGACGGCCACACTTCGCCGATTCGTTCGGCGCGTACGTAAAGAATGCCCGCTTCAAGCGGCCCCATCAGCCACTTGTGCGTGCTCGCCGAAAATGAATCGCACGCGAGCTCGCGCAAGTCGAGGTCGAGCGAAGCGAAGGTCTGCGCGCCGTCCAGATGCACCCAGATTCCGCGTTTGCGGCCGATTTCAGCGATTTCCTTCGCCGGAAAGCGGAGACCGGTGACGTTGGTGACGTGCGTCACTGCGAAAACGCGCGTTCGCGGCGTAATCGCACGCTCGAATTGGGAGGCGAGCGCGTCGCGGCTGGCGGCAGGCGACACTGTAGGCAGAACTTTGACCACCAGCCCCTGGCGTTTCGCGCGAATCTGCCACGCTTCCTTGTTCGATTGATGATTGTGATCGGCGACGACGATTTCGTCGCCGGCTTTCAAGTCCAAACCGTTGACGATCGCGCAATTGCTCTCGCTGGTATTGCGCGTGAACGCGATCGCCGCGGCGTTTACGTTAAGCAGCTTCGCGACTTTCGCGCGCGCCGAAGCGCGGATCGGCGCGTATTTCTCGCGATTCTGAAACGAGGGATCGGATTGAAAATCGCGCTCGAATTGCGCATAGCGATCGAGCACCGCGCGTGACGCGGGACACACGTTGGCGGCGTTGAAATACAGCAGGCCGTCTTCGAGCGGGAACTGCCGCTTCACCAACGACCAGTAGGTTTCGTTCGCTGCATCGCCGGCCGCGGGCGCGGCGCGCAGAATCCCCGCCATCGCCGCCCACGCAGAAATCCCGAGCGACGCTTTCCCGAAAAATTCGCGTCTGTCCATGTTCGAATTGTACCCTGGAGATAGTGATTACCGATCTGATTCAGATCCGCCGCCTCGGCGAGAAGAAGCGCGACGAAAATCTGCGCTTTCGCAAACACCTGAAGTCGCACGTATGGGTGGAACGGCAATTCCGCCGCGCGGCGGAAGAAGCGCACGCCGCGATTGACTGCCGCGAATGCGCCGAATGCTGCCGCGTCACCGAGGTCCAGATCACCGAACGCGACATCGCGCATCTCGCGAAATTCCTGGGCATCCCGCAACGTGACTTCATGACCCAGTACACGGCTACCGGCGAAGACGGCGAGCTGATTCTCAAACGAACCAAGGAAGGCTGCGTATTCCTCAACGGAAACGAATGCACCGTCTACGAAGCGCGTCCCGCGAATTGTGAGCGGTTTCCGCATCTGCTCAAAGGCGCCGGATCGATCCCCAGCCGCATGTGGCAGTTCGTCGATCGCGCGACGTACTGTCCCATCGTCTACAACTGGATGGAAGCGGCCAAGGACTTGACCAAGTTCCGCCGCTAACGCCCTTGCGACGCGCGCTCTTCCATTTCCTCGAGCGTTCGCGGCCAATCTTCGCGAAGCAGCCGGCTCAGGGCGCGATCGGCGAGCAGCTTTCCGCCGGTCTGGCATCGCGCGCAGTAATTGGTCTCATTCGATGCGTAGCGGATGCGCTGAACCTTCGCGCCGCATCGCGGGCACGGCTGTCCGTAGCGTCCATGCACTGCCATGCCTTCGCGAAATGCCGTCACCTTTTCCGGAAAGTTTCCGCCGGATTCCTCGCGAAGTTTCGCGGTCCATTCGAGCATGATCCCGCGTACGGCTTCCCGCAGCCGCGCGATTTCCGCCGGGCCGATCCGCGACGTCAACATCACCGGCGACAATTGCGCGCGATGCAGAATTTCGTCCGAATACGAATTGCCGACGCCGCTGAAAATCCGCGCGTCGGTGAGCGCACGCTTCAACGTATGATTCGAAGCCGTCAGCGCGGCGGCAAACTGCGCGGCCGTCGCAGTCATCGGATCGATTCCGCCGGGATCGAGCGCCTTCAGTCCTTCATCGCCCGCGACCACGTGCAATGACGCGCGCTTGCGCGATCCCGCTTCCGTAAGCGTCAGCGTGCCCGAGTCGAAATAGAAGGCCGCCAGCGTGCGCCGGCCATCGGGAATCTTCGGTCGACCGCTCTTGTTCGGCTCGAACCAGTGCAATCGTCCCGCGATCATCAGATGCAGCACCAGCCATAGATCGTTGTCGAACCCGATGGCGATTCGTTTGCCGATGCGGCGCAGCTCGCAAACGGTGCGCCCGTGAACCGCGCTGGGGGGAGGATCGGCGCTGCGCAACAAAAATGGACCGGCGATGAGCGCGCGCTCGAGCGTGCGATTCAGAATGCGCTGTTCCAGTGCCTCGATGTAAATCGTGATATCAGGCAGCTCCGGCATTGACTCACTGCGGCTGAGGGAGTGGCTTACGAACCGGCGTGTCCTGCGGCATCTCGTCGAGCTTGACGATCTTGCCGAACATCGCGCCGCCGTGGTCGCCCGCGCCCCACGTGCCCGCGTAGCCGCCTTTGAAAAACATCACCCTCGCGTCGTAGGTGCCCATGCCCTGAACCGTCTGGCGTGTGAAGTTGATCACCGGAACGTCCCCCGCAAATTGCACCGGTACGTTCATTGTGACTTTGACGTCGCGGCCGCCGTACTGGATCCGCGCGGCGAACTTCCACGCGCCGTCGCTTACCTTCGTGATTTTCTCGATCACGTACGCGTCCTCGTGCAGCTCCTTGCTGTCGCCGAGCGTGAAATAGCCGAGCATTTTCACGTTGTTCATGGATTCCTGCCAGGCGCGTTCGGCGGGAGTCATCGATACGGGCGCGGCAACGTCCTGCGCAAATGCCGCGCAAGCCAGCACCGAAGCGGCAAACCAGAGTTTCATGGCAACAGGCTACCAAAGTCCTGTATCCGGAAGGTTGTGTATCAGGAAGGTGTGTGTCGAGAAGCGCCGCGTATTAAGATTTGATACATGCGCATGCTTCTGCTTTCCGTCCTTCTTCCGGCCGCCATGATCGCGGGCGGTGTGCCCTATCTCACCGAACCCGCGCTGTGCCCCACCCGTCCGGAGATTGCCTTTGTTTCGGGCGGCGACATCTGGGTCGTCGCGGCCAAGGGCGGGGAAGCGCATCTGCTGGTCTCGCATCCCGCCAGCGAATCGCGGCCGCTGTATTCTCCCGATGGGGCTAAGCTCGCCTTCAATTCGACACGGACGGGCGGCGGCAGCGTCGGCGATATCTACGTGCTCGCGTTTTCGACCGGCGAGCTCAAGCGCCTCACCTTCGGCGACGGCTCGGATCAGCTCGACGCCTGGTCGCGAGACGGCAAGTGGATTTATTTTTCCACCGCGGCGCACGACGTCGGCCGCAAGAACGACCTGTATCGCGTCAGCGCGGAGGGCGGAACGCCGATGCCCGTCAGCGCGGATCGATTCACCAACGAGTTTCAGGCTGCGCCCGCGCCCGATGGATCGACGCTCGCGTTCGCCGCGCGCGGCAACGGCGATTCCCAATGGTGGCGTCACGGTCACAGCCATCTCGACGAATCCGAAATCTGGCTGGTTCATAACGTCGGCGATACCGAAGGTTCGCCCACGGCGTATAACAAGCTGATCGACCTGAACGGCCGCAACGCGTGGCCGATGTGGATGCCGGACGGTAAGCAGATTTACTTCATGTCGGACCGCAGCGGTGCGCAGAATATCTGGAACATGGCGCTCGGCGCGAAGGCCCCGAAACAGGTCACCAAATTCAACGACGGCCGCGTGCTCTGGCCCTCGATCGGCTATGACGGGAAGGCCATCGTGTTCGAGCGCGACTTCAAAATCTGGCAGCTCGACACGAAGAATAGCGAAGCGTACCCGTTGCCGATCACGCTGGTGGGCTCCGCGGCGAGCCCCGGCGTCACGCACCTGCCAATCACGCAGTTCACCGATCTGGCGCTCTCTCCGGACGCCCGGAAGATCGCGCTGATCGCGCACGGCGAGATCTTCGCGGCCTCGGCGCGCGACGGCGGCGAAGCGCTTCGCGTCACCCACACGCCCGCGGCCGAGTCGCAGATCGTCTGGGCCCCGGATTCGATGCGCATCGCCTACCTGAGCCCGCGCGACGCGGTGAATCACGTGTTCCTCTACGATTTCACCAAGCGCGCCGAAACCCAGTTGACGCACGATCGCGCCGCCGACGCGGGTCCGCGGTTTTCGCCGGACGGAAAGCTGATCGCCTTCCTGCGGGATCGCAAGGAGCTGCGCGTCGTCGATCTCGAATCGAACCAGGAGCGCGTTCTCGTCTCCGGATTTATCGGCGGAGGGTTCGGCGCTTCGGCGTACACCTGGTCGCCCGATAGCAAGTGGATCGCGTACGCGAACAGCGGCAAGCAAAGCCTGCGCAATATCTATGTCGTTCCGGTGGATGGGGGCGCGCCGCACCAGATCAGTTTCCTCGCCAACACCAACGTCAACGCGATCCAGTGGAGTCCCGACGGCAAGTTCGTGCTGTACGAAACCAGCCAGCGCACCGAGACCCCTGAGATCGCCAGAATTGATCTGAAGCCCCGCCAGCCGAGCTACACCGAAGAGCGTTTCGACGAATTGTTCAAGCCCGAAACGCCCGCGCGTGGTGGGCGCGGCGCCGCGAATGCGGAGACCAAACCGCCTGTCAAAGTCGAGATTGATTTCGACGACATCCGCTCGCGAATTTCCATGCTGCCCGTCGGAATTAGCTTGAATCAGCCGCAGATCAGCCCCGATGGAAAATGGCTGCTGTTTTCGGCGAGCGTCGCGGGCCAGGCGAATCTCTATCTGTATCCTCTCGATGAAACCGGCGGACGCGGCGGTCGCGGCGGAGGAGGGGGCGGCGCGCGGGGCGGGGAAGGCCGCGGCGTGCGCCAGTTGACCTCGACGCCGGGACAGAAGAGTCACGCGCATTTTTCGCCCGATTCGCGCGAAGTGTACTATCTCGAAGCCGGTAAGGTGCAGTCGATCACGATTGAGAGCAAGCAGGCGAAGGCGATCAATGTCACGGCCGAAATGGACGTGGATTTCGATAAGGAAAAGATCGCCGTATTTGAAGAGGCCTGGGCCGGCCAGCGCGACGGCTACGTCGATCCGAAGTACAACGGCGCGGATTGGAGCGCCGTGCGCAAAACTTATGCGCCGTTGATCGAAGGCGCGCGAACTCCCGACGAAATGCGCGCGATCCTTCGCCTGATGATCGGCGAGCTTAACTCCTCGCACTCCGGGATCTCCGCGCCTGCGGGAAACAACGGCGCCGGAGCAGGCGGACGCGCCGGAGTCGGCCAGCTCGGGCTGAGCTTCGATCGGCTCGAGTATGAAAAGAACGGCAAATTGAAGATCACGGAAGTGCTGCCGCACTCGCCGGCCGCGCTTGCGGGGATCAAAGTCGGCGAAGTGCTGCGCGCGGTCGATGGTGCGACTCTCGGCGCTCACGTGAATCTCGATGAGCAGCTCGACCGCAAGGTCGATAAACGCGTCGCGCTCGACTTGAGCGGTCGCGAGGTGATCGTGCGCCCGGTGGGATCGCTCGCCGAGGAGACCTATCGCAAATGGATCGAAGACAATC
>Ga0182024_10026551_pt1 | contig 10170 bp, 10 predicted proteins | sample P32metaG_FD_120480 | JGI IMG/M metagenome (GOLD analysis project Ga0182024, IMG submission 120480) | Permafrost microbial communities from Stordalen Mire, Sweden - P3-2 metaG (Illumina Assembly) | ecosystem: Environmental > Terrestrial > Soil > Wetlands > Permafrost | place: Sweden: Stordalen...
ATCGGCACTGAAGTTGTGCCCTTTTACAAAACCTTCCTGACAGGAGTTCTTCATCAAGCTGGACCTTCAAAAGAAGGTCGCAACTTCTTTTCAGGGAGTATCGTCTGAATACATAGATTCGCACGTTAAATCTGAGTTATTCTTCAAAACACAAGCAAGCCCAGACATCTGAAGTGTGTGAATTTGATTTATGCGTGATCCACAATCCATCCCGGTGAACGAAGACGCGCGGCTGATTCCTGTGTGGTCGATGGTGGCCGCGGCAATCGCATTTGTCGCGGTCGAATACTACTTCTGGATCATCCTGCCGGAGCAGCGGCATCATGGTCCGGCGCCGCTGGGCTTCCGGGTGTACTTCAACCTGTCATGGGGATTGCTGGTCGCGCTCTACTTCCTGATGGTGGGGTACGTGAGCAGGGATGCTCCGAGGCGCTCGATGAGCGCGCGCTTCTGGATGCTGATCTGCTTTGTGCTGCCGGGCGGAATTGGCGCGGTGCTCTATTTTTTGCTGAGGCTGCCGGTGGTTTCACAGTGCGCCGCCTGCGGGACGCATGTGCAGAACGACTTCCACTTTTGCCCGCAGTGCAGCTACCAGCTTACGGCGAGTTGCGGGAACTGCTTCCGTTCGGTGCGGATCACGGACCAGTTTAGTACCGGGTGCGGGCACGAGATTGCCGCGGATCATATGCCGGCGCGTCTGCGGGCGATCGCGGATTGAGGCTGGCACTCTCCTGAAAATTGTTTTGGATCGTCAATTTGTTGCGCGATACTTGGAATGAGTACTTCTCGGCATTTTGCCCGATAAGTGTTCCGTTTGCCGTGCGCGAACCCTGAAGTCCATGAGAGGCGCGCAAGGCCAGGTGAGTTGTGCCGAATAGTGGTCCGAAGAGTGATTCCCTGCAACCATCTCCCCTCCCGGATGCTCCAATCCCCATGCCAATCACGGCTTTGATTATTGATGACGAGCGTCTGGCTCGCGAAGAACTCAAGTTCCTGCTGGATTCGGCGGGAAATGTGGAAGTGCTTGCCGAGGGATCCAACGGGATTGAAGCGGTCGAACTGATCGAAGAGCATCAGCCGGATGTTGTCTTTCTGGATGTGCAGATGCCAGGGCTTGATGGTTTTGCGGTGGTGAAGCGGCTGATTGAGGGCGCTCATCAAAATGGCGAGCGGGATGGCGAGCGCGCGAGCCAGCGGATTCCGTTGATCGTGTTTGCCACGGCGTACGACCAGTACGCGGTGCGCGCGTTTGATGTGAACGCGGTGGATTACGTGCTCAAGCCGTTTGACCGCAGCCGCATTTTGCAGGCGGTGGAGCGGACTCGGGCGAGGCTGCTGGATAACGCGCAGGAAGGCGGCGGTACGGGTGCTGGTGCTGCGCAAGAGGCCGGTGCGCGCAACGGGGCCAGAAATGGCACGGATGCCGGGATTAATTCCCTGCTGGAGATGCTGCATCGGCAGCAGTCGCCGTCGGCAGCGCAACCGCAGAGCAGGCTGCCCAGCAAGCTGATTGTTCAGGTGCAGAGCCGGCTATTGCTGGTGGATCAGGCGGAGATTTGTTTTGCGGCGATTGAGGATGGGACGATCCGGGTGGTGACTCCGACGGTCGAAGGCCACTCCAAGTGCCGGACGCTTGAGGATCTGCTGGAGCTGCTGGACCCTAATCTTTTTTGGCGCGCGCATCGGGGATTTGTGGTGAACATCAACCACATTCGCGAGGTGGTGCCGTGGTTCAAGTCGAGTTACCAGTTGCGCATGGATGACCGCAAGCAGACGGAGATTCCGGTGAGCCGGGCGCAGACGCGGCGGCTGCGGGAGCTGTTTAACCTGTAGGATCATAAGTCAGGGATAACTTAGATTGGAGTGCAAGCGCGATGGGATTGATCAGGGCTGTCACCACTGGGTTTATTAACTTTTTTGGGATCACTCAGCCTACTCCGAAGCAGGAACGGCAGGCGCAATTGTTTATCACCGGACTGCTGGCGTTGATTGTGGTGGCAGCGGTGCTGGTGTTTGTGGTGATTGTGATGGCGTTTGGACGGTGATTCGTTAGAGTCGTGGTCTCCCACCCGGCTGACTTTGGCGGTATCCCACCCTTGACGCGATGGAACTGCGTCAAGGATGGGGCACCCGCATTTGTGATTGGGACAAGAAAACAAAAACTGGGCCGCTGAGACTAGTCGTAGCGTTCGAAGATGATTTGCTTCTTGTGCCAGCCGTAGCTTGTGAGGCGTTCGCGTACTGCTGAGACCATGTCGTTGAGGCCGCAGATGTAGGTGTGGATGTCGAAGGTGGGGAGTTCGGCGACCATGATGTCCTGGACGGCGACTACGGTTTCGGAGACTTTGGCTGCTACTGTGGCGCTGGATGGGATGCGGGACTCGACGATCGAGCCGACGTGCTCCTGGACGTAGCCGCGGAGGCCGGGCCACTCTTCATGGGCGCGGCTGAGGCTGGTGATGTACTGGAAGTTGGGGTGCTCGGCGGCGATGCGGTCAAAATAGTCGCGGTAGTAGAGTTCACTCTCGTAGCGGGTGCCATAGACTAGCCAGATCTGGCGGCCTTCGCTTCGGTCCTGGCCGGCGTGAGGGCCTGATTCAGGGAAGAACCACTGGGTGAAGGCGCGCATGGGCGCGATGCCGGTGCCGGTGGCGACGAAGATGGAATCGGTGAGGGGATTACGCAGGGTGAAGTTGCCATGCGGACCGTGGATCTGGACGGTTTGGCCCTCGGGAAGGTCTACCAGGAAATTGGAGAAAAAGCCGCCTTCAACGCGGTTCACGCACATATCGAACTTGTTGCTGCTGGCAGCGGAGGCGATGGAATAGGCGCGCGTCTGCATCTTGCCGCGGTGGTCGGGCGCGACGGCAGAGATAAACTGGCCGGCGGCGAAGTCGAAGCTCTCCATGTCTTCGAGGACGAATTCGAGATGGTAGCACTGGGCCGATTCGGAGATGCAGGCTTTCTGCAGGAGGCGGGCCGTGAAGGTGGGACGCTGCAAAGAGATTCTCGCTTGAAGAGGATGTGAGGCCAACCGCGAGGAACGATCGTACTGCTGATTATATGACGCAATAGAGGTTGCTTTTGTGACCTGAATCACGCAGATGAACCACTTTGGAACCGATTACGTCACATGCTGAAACGGAAACGGCCGGAGATGCAACAGCAGATTCCCTCCGGGAATGACAGAAAGAAAAATAAGAGCAGAAAATCAGAACGGCCTGACTCATTGAGTCAGGCCGTTTTGGTAGCGATTGGAGCGGTTACAGGCCGCGGATGGTTTCGAAGAGGAACCAGGCGCGGCGCTCGGCCTCGTCGATCCAGGTTTCGAGGAGGCTGGTGGTGGCGACGTCGTTGTGACGGGAAGTGATTTCGTGGGTGTTGCGCATGTATTCGACGAGCTCGAGATTGTCGTGGTGGAGCTCGGCGAGCATGAGCTTGGGGGCGACGAAGGGTGCGGAATTGTCGGTCAGGCGCTGGAACTTTGCGATGTCGGAGATGGAGTGCAGGGTCGTTTCGCCGATCTTGCGGGCGCGCTCGGCGATGTCGTCTCCGATGGCGAAGATCTGGTCGCCTTGGTCGTCAAGGAGCAGGTGATAGTCACGGAAATGCGGACCGCTCATGTGCCAGTGGAAGTTCTTGGTCTTGAAATAGAGGGCATAGATGTCGGCGAGCAGATGGCGGAGCTCTTCTGCGATCTGACTTGTGCCTTTGCGGTCGAGGTCGGTCGGGGTGAGGAGGTCTTTGCTTTCTTTGGTGTCTAATGTGGCTGCTGCTTTGGTCATTTCGCGCTTCTCCTTGTGTGAAGTTGGATGCTGTGGAGTTATTTGCGACGCATCTGATTGATGAATTTCTCGTTGATGAGTTTCCCGGGCCGGGAGTCAGTTACGGCTTCTGGCTGGCGAGGCGGGCGGCTTCGAATTCGTCGCCCTTGTTCCAGGTGATTGGTTTTTTGGAGGTGATGACCTGCCAGCCGAGGTCCATGCCAAAGCGGATGAGCTTGGCGTTGCCGGCGAAGTCCCACTCGGGGCGGAAGTTGTCGGTGAAGTTGTGGTAGTCGTGGTCTTCGAAATCCTGGAATTTGGCGACGGCCCAGGCGCGGTCGTGGCCTTCGTAGAGTGTTCCGGACTCGACGGAGAAGGCGGGGATGCCGACGCGGGACAGGGAGAAATGGTCGGAGCGGTAGTAGCCGCCGGCCTCGGGGCGCGGGTCGGGTGCGATGGCGAGGCGGAAGTCTTTGGCGGTCCGCTCGACTTCGGGGTAGAAGCTGGTGCGCTGGGCTCCGTTGACGCTGGCCTCAAGCGGCACGCCGATAGGGAGGACCATGTCGTAGTTGATGTCCAGAGCAATCTGGGCGGCGGGGACGGGCGGATTCTGGCCGAGGTATTCGGAGCCTAGCAGGCCCTGCTCTTCAGCGGTGACGGCGGAGAAGATGACGGAGTGGGGCAGGCTCTTGCCGGGCAGGGTCGAGCGCATTTCGCCCCAGACTCGGGCTAGTTCGAGAATCATGCCTACGCCGGTGCCGTTGTCTGCTGCGCCGTTGTAGATGTTGTCGCCGGGCGTCTTTGGATTGCCGTCGGGGCCGGGAACGAAGCCGAGGTGGTCGTAGTGGGCGGTGTAGAGGATGGCCTGATCGGGCTTCTGCGAGCCGGGAAAAATGCCTACTACGTTGGGTGACTGGAAGGGCCGGACGGTGCTGGCGATGTGGATCTTTGCGCGAACCGGAAGCTCGACGGCTTTGAAGCCGCGCTGGCCGGCGGCGGCGAAGGTTTTGTCGAAGTCGAGGTTGGATGCGGTGAAGAGCTTTTTGGCTACGTCGAGCTGGATCCAGCTTGCGGCCTGGAGATGGGGATTTTTGTCGTCGCGGAGGAAGGTTTTTTCGCTGGTGTTGGAGTTCTTGACTACGTCCCAGCCGTAGCTGGCGAGTTCGGTTTTGTGGATGATGAGGGCGCCGACTGCTCCCATGCGTGCGGCTTGCTCGAATTTGTAGGTCCAGCGGCCGTAGTAGGTGAGGGCTTTGCCGCCGAAGAATTTGGGGTCGTCGGAGGGTGGATCGCCGACGATGCAGACGATGACTTTGCCTTTAACATCGATCCCCTTGTAGTCGTCCCAGTTGAACTCGGGGGCGGTAGCTCCGTAGCCGACGAAGACGAGCGGGGCGTCGATGTCCGCAGTTGCGGTGAGGGAGGGATTGAAGACCACGTAGTCGTTTGCGTACTGGAGCGGGATTGGGCTGCCGGTGCCGGGGACGAGGGTGAGGGTGGTTTCGTCTGGTTTGGCCTTCATACCGACGAAGTTGATGTTTTGGAAGTACGTACCGTTGTCGCCGGCGGGCTTGAGGCCGTCGATGGCGAACTGGGTGGCGACGTATTTGGCGGCGAGCTCGCCGCCGCGCAGGCCGGGGTAGCGGCCTTCCATGAGGTCGTCGGAGAGGAACTGGACGTGGGCGCGGATGTTGGCGGGGTCGATGCTGGCTTCGGCGGTCTTGACGGCGGCGGGGGCCTGGGCGCGCATGGCTGGTGAGGGTGCTGCCAGAATTGCTAGAACAGAAACGACAGAGATGGTGTTGCGCAGCGTCGATTTCAAGGGCGGCTCCGATTTGTGTGGGCTGACGAGACTGCGGGGAAATTGGCGAGCGCGTGAGTCGATCGCTTCTGTGAGAGATTTTAATTGAATTGGACACTTAGTGTTTAACGCGGCTTTCGCGCAAGTTTGTAGCATTCGTAGGGCGGTTTTCAACGCATAATCTCGGGATATAGCTTTGGGACGATGAACCCGCTACTCATGCAGGTCTAAAAGATTGTCCTGAAACTTACCCTTTACGAGACGCTCCGGGAGGTGGCCTTCCGTCTCAGGTTCTCTACGCACGCATCTTCCATTTTCATTTTCGAGTGCATGCATTGAATTTGGGCAATGTCCTCCGACGAGATGGCTGGTGCGTCGGAGTCAGCTAGAAAGTCGCAGAGCGTTTCAAGAGACAGCCCAAGCTCATTGTGCGATAGGTACTCATCGAAGCACTCTAACGCGGTTACTCCTTCGGGTGATGAATCAAATAGGGGCCTGAGCGTCCGAAGCTCCGACTCCACCTCAGCCCACAACTCGTGAAGCTGCTGCTCTGTCATTCTCTGGACTCTAACAGGATCCCCTGCTGCGTACGCTCTCTTACCTCACTGGTTCGTCCCGCAAAGGACCCTTTACGAGACCGGCCGAAAGATGTAACTTCCGGTTTGCTGACTATCACCCACAGCCGCAAACTTCTCGCACTATACTCGATCCAATGACTCACAAAGTGGCCTATTACGCCGTTTTCGCATGTGCGATATTCCCCGTCCACTTGAAACCGCTCGCGGCGCAAAAAGACAGTCGAGCATTTCAGTTCAATCAATTCCCGGTCGGCGAATACCGTGGACACATCAAAATTCCGCGGGAGTTTCATAAAGACCGAGATGGAGACTGGGTAGACGAGGCTGGCAAACCCGCCTTTGCACCTCGAGTGAACTTTGCGGGTGAATACTACCTCGCAGGTCATTCGTGCGGGACGTGTTGTCGCTACTACACCCTAAACAATCTTCGGACTGGCGGCAAGATTGGTCAGATCGGGATGTTCGATGCGAGTGAGCCTACACCACTACAAAAGACGGTCACACTTACGTTCCAATCCTCTTCTTCAAGCCTGACAGCCGATTGCTGATCGTTCAGTACGAACTTGATCTGTGCACGCCTGTGGAGCACAACCAATGCAGGCAACGCTACTTCGTTTTCGAGGACGGTCGCTTTCGGTCGATTTCGAGGACACTGCCGTCATGTACCCACGAGGGTCAGGAGCCAGAATAGGCTGCGCGCCGATCTTCCCCGAAAGCGATCGCACAAAGGAACCCTTTCGGAACGTTGCAAAACTTACCCTTTGTGAGACGGAAGAGACTTTTGATCTGAAGTTTCCGAAACACCGTTTTCCGTGTAGTCGGCCTGCACTCTAACGATCGCTCTCGATTGGCAGACCTAGTGAGGCTGGAAAATTCTCGGAAGCTTGCCATCATCGCCCTTATCGGGTAACACGACCGGTTCTGGCTCCGAGCAGGATTGCACGTGAAGTTCGCTGACCGAGGCCAACCGGAGGTTGATTCGTCCGTCTGCAGAATAGGCCAATTTCCCCGTAAAGATTCCCTCCACCGCGTGGAGATGGGCACCTGCAGTGCAATCATTCAGAATTGATTGAATCAGGTCTGTGGCAGAAGACTCTGCTTTTGGAAGGTCAGAACCCAACAGGATTGCAGTCTTAGGACAGGCCTTATCAACGATAATCGCTCCGTGAGGTAACGCAAGCAAAATGCCAGCGTGAATGTGGACTATATGTCCGCGATAAAGCGAGGGCCGCTGCATCACCTCACAGACGCTTATCTGAGGAGTCGTGGCCGCAACTGCGGGTGTGAACATGGCAAAACCGTAGCAGAAACCTCATGCTGAGACAATTGCTCCCGAAAAGTCGGGTTTTCGGAAACTCAATGTCAGACCAGTAGGGACGTTTCTGAGACGAAAAGGGGGCATGCAACCCGGAGCGACATGCCGCTATTCGAGTTGTTTGGCGAGGCTATTGAATTGTTCGCGGAGTTCGCTTAGTTCGCGGGTGAGGATGGCTACTTCGGCTTCTAGCTGGGCCATGCGCTCTTTCAACTCTGGATCTTCTTCGACGGTTGAACTGGAATGAGAGTAAGAGGAGGCTGACGCGTGGGCTGTGGCTGAGGCGGCTGGTTCGAAGCTCTCTACGTCGCCGGAGAGGAGGTGAGCGTAGCGGGCCTCTTTGGTGCCGGGCTGGCGGGGCAGGACTTTGACTAATGCTGGTTCGCGGGCCATCAGCTTTTGCAGGACTGTCTGCACGTCGCTGAGTTCGTCGAAGCGATACATGCGCTCGGTGCGGCCGCGTAGTTCGCCGGGGGTTTGGGGGCCGCGCAGGAGGAGTACGCAGATGATGGCGACTTCGCCGCGGGTGAAGTTGAAGACCTCCTGCATGTGGTGTTCGAACTTGGGGACGCGGCCGTCGCCGTGGACTGCGGCGGCGAGGTGGTCGTCTTCGAGGCCGTGGAGGGCCTGGCGTACTTCGACTTCGTCGAGAGTGGTGACGGGCTCGCGGTTGTTCTTCTGATTGCAGGCGTTGATGAGCGCGTTGAGGGAGAGCGGGTAGTACTCGGGGGTGGTGATTTCTTTTTCGATCAGCGAGCCGAGGACGCGGGCCTCAATGGGGGTGAGTTGCATGGGCTGGGAACTCTCCTGGGGAACATCTTCGCAGATTTGGCTGCGCATGGAGTCTGGATTAGTTCATCCGGTTGCAGACTTCGAGGGCTTAAAGAGGTAGCTGAAGAGGAGACGTCAGCTTGAAATCATTCCCTCGGCGGCTAAAGCCGCAAGCGTTGCATTGCCTTTACGGCGTGGCTGAAGCCACGCCCTTTCAAAACACAGGCTTTTTCCGCACGCACTTAGAGGCCTTTGTACAGGCCGCCATCTACGAGGATGGTCTGGCCGGTGATGTAGGAGGCGCGGTCGGAGGCGAGCCATACGATGGCGTCGGCTACTTCTTCGGCGGTGGCTACGCGCTTCAGCGCTGTCTGCTCGCCGAGGTTTGCGAGTTGCTGCTCTTCATTGAGGCCCGCTGCTGCGGCTTGTTTGCGCGCGAGTTCGCGGAGGCGCTCGGTGGCGGTGTAGCCGGGGGCGACGTTGTTCACGGTGATGCCGTCTTTGCCATATTCGTTAGAGAGGCTCTTGACGAGGCCGAGGACTCCGGCGCGGACGGAGTTGGAGTAGACCAGATCGGCGACGGGTTGCCGGACTGAGACCGATGTGAGCGTGACGAGCCTGCCCCATTGCTTTTTCTGCATCCAGGGAAGCACGGCGTGAGCGCAGTGAACGATGCTCATAAAGTTCAGCTCGATGGCGCGATGCCATTCTTCAGTCGTTGTTTCAAGGAAGGTCTTGGGCTGAGGGCCGCCGGCGTTGGTGACGCAGACGTCTATTCCTCCGAATTGCGCGGCGACTTCGGCGACGAATTGCTGGACAGCTTTGGGGTCGGTGACGTCGAGCGGCACGGCGAGGATCTCGGCATTGTGTTGGGCGCGAATGGTGTCGGCTGCGGCGTTGAGTTTGGCGGCGTCGCGTGAGCACATGGCTACTCGCGCGCCCTCTTCTGCGAACTTTTCGGCGGCGGCTCGGGCGATTCCTTCGCTGGAGGCGCAGACGATGACGCTGCGATTTTTGAGTCCTAGGTCCAACGGATCAACCTTTGGCTGTGACTTCTGGCTGGGATCTCAGGTAGGCGTCGTCACGATCGATCCAGTCCTGACGCGGAGGGTTGAAGATGTCGAGGTCGACGGTGTCTTCGAGGGCGAAGGCTTCGTGGGGGACGTTGGGCGGGATGCAGAGAACTTCGCCGGCGTGGACGGTGATCTCTTTGCCTTCGAGAGCGAACTTCAAGGCGCCTTCGAGGATGTAGGTGATCTGTTCGTTGTGGTGGCTGTGCAGCGGGACGTGGGCGCCTTTTTTGAGCAGGACTCGCGCAACCATGGTGCCGGAGCCGACGATGAACTGGCGGCCTATGTGGGAGCTTAGTGGTTCGACTTCGACGTCGGTCCAGCGGGTGAATGTTGAGGTTGCAGTGTCGGGCATTTCGCCTCCAGCTACCCAAAAAACCTTAGCATGCGGAGAGTGCTGGAGGCGACCTGTTGAAGCTTGGATCGCACAAGTCTTAAGGCTGACCTGTGCCGCCTGAGGATCCGTAGACTTGGCCGGTAGCGTAGCTTGCGTCGCTGGCGGCTAGCTGGACGTAGATTGAGCCTAGTTCGGCGGGCTGGCCCGGTCCGCCCATAGGAGTTTGACCGCCGAACTTTTCCAGCTTCTCCTGCGTTGCGCCGCCGCTTACCTGCAAGGGGGTCCAGATGGGACCGGGAGCGACGCCGTTGACTCGAATGCCTTTCGGCCCAAGTTGCTTGGCGAGGGATTTGACGTAGTTCATGGTGGCCGCCTTGGTCTGGGCGTAGTCGTAGAGATCGGGCGACGGATCGTATGCCTGTTCGGAGGTGGTGGCGATGATGACGGAGCCGGGTTTCAGGTGTGGCAAGGCTGCTTTGATGATCCAGAAGGGCGCATAGATGTTTGTCTTCATCGTCCAGTCGAACTGCTCGG
>Ga0182024_10026552_pt1 | contig 10169 bp, 7 predicted proteins | sample P32metaG_FD_120480 | JGI IMG/M metagenome (GOLD analysis project Ga0182024, IMG submission 120480) | Permafrost microbial communities from Stordalen Mire, Sweden - P3-2 metaG (Illumina Assembly) | ecosystem: Environmental > Terrestrial > Soil > Wetlands > Permafrost | place: Sweden: Stordalen...
CGGTCACGTTCGACGATTCATGGCCCCTTGACAGCATCCGGGCTAGCAACTCCTTCGCGGACGTTGTTGGAATCGCCGTCCCCTGAAGACCCTGTATGTTCTTCCGTTGCCAATGGATTTAGCCCAAAAGACACGAACATAAAATAATTTACACCGCGCCAGGGAGTGACACTGCCTCACCCTGGAAGGAGGGGAAAAGCTGCTCGTGAACATCCTTGGGGGTCCGTCCGGCTAAATCACTTAACGCGGCGCCCGAGAAGTGAGAGGAAAATGCAGGCGGTCAGGATGCCGGCAGCTCCGCCCGCTAATTTTTCTGCTGCATCAAAAACGCGGGCGTCGCGGTCAGGGATGAATATCTGTAGGAATTCAAGAAATACGGCGCTGCCGAAGACGAGAAAGCACACGAACACGATGCGGCGGGGATAGGCCGAACAGAACAGAAGCCCCACCAGAGCATATGCGCCAAATCGTTCGACAAAGACGACCAGTGCCGGCTCCGCCCTTGTCAATTCCGGTCGAGCACCAGCGGACGACAACGTCGCAAAGACGATGAAGGTGAGGCCGGCCCAAGCGGCGATTGCGGTGAGTTGGCGAAGCATGCGGCTTGATAGCCCACAACGTTACAATAAGCCACTTAAACAAAAAACGCCTGCACGGTCTCTTTCGCGATTTGGTTATGATCAGACTGGAGCTAGTGCGCGCTGGCTTCTATGAGTTTGTTTGACGGTTCCAATTTCCAGCAGGTTGGAGCGACGATTTAACAGCTTAGGATTCCCGAAATCAGAGCAGACCAGCTTCAAGTCCAGTTTTGGAGATCAGTCATGAGTACGAGATCGCGCTCATGATCCGGCGGAAGATTGCAACGCTTACGTTGTTGAATCCTGCGGCTCAGAATTCGGGCAATATTTCAGCTCGACGCGTTGGGTCGTTTCGCCATTTTCATGGAAAAACAATATCCGCGCGGCATTTAGGAAGTTTTGCAACACGAACCGATGTCGAGCCGAATGCGAGCGCGTTGGCTTATGAATTGATCAGGCGACCGGGCGAGTCAAACCCCTAACTTCGAGGCGTTTACTTTTATCTCAGGGATGGTTTCCTTCACACACGAATCTTGGCTACACCCTGCATACGAATCGAAGTTTCCACGGCGCTCAGGAATCGCTTGGACAAAATATCAAGAAATGGTGGCTCCAATATCGATTGGTGGGAGCCTCCGACTGCAACGACCGCAACCTGGCTACAAAAGGCGCTCCATCCATTATCGAGCGGGGTCGACGAATTTTCACCGGACCGATACAATGTGATTGGCACCTGCAACGGCTTTATGAGAAATCGGCGTAGCGACGCCTTCCGCAATCTCGTGTTCAGCACAAACTCGATGGTGAAGGCCCGCTTCGCAGATAGCGAGGTTGCCAATTGGCCGAAAGCTTTTAAAAGTCGAAACGCGGACATCAAAATCAGCAAGGAGATTATTTTGCCGATAATTTTCGATGGCCGGAACGCAGGCATAAAATTAGGAACGGAGATTACGCTTCGCTCTTGCAAGATTCCTAACGGCCTGGCAGGCCGTGTGTCGATGAGCCCGAGAAAACCGATCCGGCGACCGCGCTCCACGAGACGACGAGCCGTTTCCAGTGCAACTAAGCCGCCAAACGAGTAGCCGGCCAGAAGACAAAGTTCGTCCTCGCGGCTTTGCCGACAGATTTGCGCAACTGCGGCGTCGGCGAGCGCTTCAAAAGAAGCGCCAGCGTCGATCAACTCGCGCCAGCCCGGATATTCGATCGTGACAAAGCGGATCCGGTCTTTTAACACGAAACGGAAATGCGCCAGATTTGCCAAATCGCCCTCTGCCGGCGTCATTAAAAAAACCAACGGAGCAGCGGGCGGATCGAGAGCGGCTCCGCTGGGAAAAGCGAAGAGCTGCTGCTCAAGCGCGGCTGTGAGCTGGCTTGGAGTTGGATCGGATTCGAGGACGTGCATGAACAATTGCATGCCGAGGCTCTTTTCGATCAACAGCCACATGCGCAGAACGTCGAGGGAATCGCCGCTGGTCTGGCTGAGTGGAAGGTCAGCGATGTAGGAGTCTCGATCGAAAACGTCGGTCCAGGCGAATTCAACTGCGTTCCTGGCGGAACAGACAGCTGTGGAGATGACCGGCTCATCATTACCTGGCGTCGGCGCCGCAACATCACACTTACGCGTGTCAGCAGCCTCCTTGATAAGCATCCGACGAACGGCGTCGCGGCTAACCTTTCCGCGCGCCGTGCGTGGTATTTCGGATACAAAAAACCACCGCTCGGGAATGGCTTCTCTACGCACCCGCTCGAGACACCAAGCCTGAAGACTTTGGGCGCTGACGTTCGCACCATTCTCCAGCCGAATAGCAGCAGCGATCGCCTCTCCGCCTAACGGGTCGCTGATGCCGAAAACGCAGGCTTCAGCGATGGCTGGATTGCCCTCGAGCATGGTATCAATCTCAGCGGGCTGCACCTTGAAGCCGGCGCGGTTGATTTCGTCTTTGATGCGACCCGTAAGCCAAAGGTGGCCATGTTGATCGATCGATCCTCGGTCCCCGGTTCGATACCATCCCCGATGGAGCGCGGCTCTAGTTAGATCAGGTCGATCTAGGTAGCCTGACATCATGCTCGGCGATAGTATAATGATTTCTCCAGCACCCTCACGATGTATCGAACCGCTTTCATCTAGGACCGCCGCGCGCCCTCCCCACATCTTTCCAACGAGGCCGTCTGCTATGCCATCGGCGCGCGAAGATGCGCCCGCTATCCAATTGGCAGTCTCGGTAGCACCGTAGCAATTGACGACCTCGGCACCCGACCAAGCCGCCACCTCCGACCATAATGTCGCAGAAAAAGGAGCCGATCCAACGTGGACCCGAATCAAGGAATCGCCGACAGGACGGGAACTGCGGGTTAGTGCCACACGCCAAAACGCCGGCACCGAACTCAAAAAGGTGATGTCATAATGATCGATGATGCGGCCGAGGTCATTCGCCATAGGAATGCCAAGTGGATGGAGCACGATGTCGCCTCCCGCCAGCAGCGGCGTGAGGGAGTTCCCAATGAGGCCGTGTCCAAAATGCGTCGGGAGCGACACCAATGAGCGCGCAAGCGCAGCTGTGCCAATCGCCGAAATATTTGCATTGATGCGCGATTGCAGCGCACGAAAGCTCAAAACAACGCCTTTCGGTGCGCCAGTCGTTCCAGAGGTGAACAGCACAAGCGCCGGGTCGTCAAGATCGAGTGGTCGTTCGTCGATTGAAAAACTATGGGGAAACTCGCCGCCAAGGTCAACGATCGGCACCGAAAGGTCGTCAACGGACGCCGCGCCATCGACAAGGAGCACGGCCGATTTCGAGAAGTTGACGACGGTCCGAAGCTCGCCTGGCGTAAGTGAGGGGTCGAGACACGCGGCAGCGGCTCCCACATTCCAGGTAGCGAACAGGTCAGCAAAAAACCGCGCAGTACCGCCGTGCCCGATGGCGACTACCGATCCCCGCCCAATGCCCATCTGCGACAGCATCGCCGCGCGGCGATGGACCTGCTCGTCAAGCGTCGCTGCGTCCCAACTGAAACCAAGCCCGACGTCTTCAATCCCGCCGTATGTCATTGAGGCGGTCAACATGCGAAGTGATTTCGGGTTCATGCGGGTGACCAACTCAACTTGATAGGAGTGCCATTCTGATATCTTCCCGGAGCTCTCATTGCCGGCTAATAAGACCGGTGTCCGCCGTAGTTCCTTTATGCGGAGAGTCGGCTTCTTCTTGTCAGCTATTTTTGCGCCATTTGATTAGGGGTCAGGTAAGTCCGCCAACTGAATGCCCGCGACCGCCAAACCCGCATAAGCGCAAACTGTGACGATTACGATTCGAATGATGATGGACATCGCTGCCTGTTTGGTTGTTGCAGAGAGGCTAACAAGGATTTGTTTCGCGCCAGTTAGGAAAAGTGGTTTTCGGGCCGTTCACTGGCTTGGTAAAGATTTTCTATGACGTCAGTCGCGCGGCCTGGCGCAATTTGATCAACCGAGAGATAAGCTCATCGAACGCGACGAAAGCCGCCGATCGTAAAACTGGCCCGAACTGTTGAGTTTTGATAAGATTTACCAAGACTACCAGCCCATCGAAAGAAACAACCCTTAAACAATCATGTTAGAGTGAATGTGTTAGTGAGAGAAGCCGCAACTGCGGGTGAGAAACCCATCGAACAAAGCTCAACGAGCGTGGATTCACTGACAAGTCAACAGCACTAGTCGATTTTGGACAAGCCGTCTCCGAACCAACTCAAACGCAAGATGTCTACGCAAAATGATTTCGTGGCATGTAAATAGTCTTAACGAAAAATGGGCCGCTGTCAGGCCTCTAAGAATAGCACAGGCTACCAAATGACCGTCGAGTTCGTTGGTATCTTCTCGCTTTTGATTGGAATCCTATCCTTATATTGCCGTCAATCATTTATAGTTTACATGTTCTTTTGTGCAACGCTGCTAGGCGCTGCTGCGGCCTTTGTTTTGGATAACCTCGGTGGAACAAATATCTCCCCAGCCCATCTTCTTCTCGGTTTTCTGACTGTCCGATTGCTCCGCACGCCTCAAATAGCAAGGAACGCGGTGCAAGGACTCGCGTTCGGTAATCCTGGTTTTTGGTTTCTACTGACCGTCATCTACAGCTCATTTGCGGCATACTTGATGCCCAGGATCTTTGCAGGGCAAACGATGATTTTCGCAGTTCGCGCCCAAAGTGCCTACAGCATTCTTCCTCTAGCGCCATCGATGTCTAACGTGACACAGTCGATCTACTTCGCAGGCGACCTCATTTGTTTCGCGGTAATCTACGGATATGCCGGTACCCAAGGCGGTTATCGAGTATTGGGAAAAGCCGCGATAACTTGTGCTACGCTCAACCTGGTATTCGCTGCGCTTGATCTTATCACCTACTTTACAAACACCGCGGAATTGTTCGCACCTATTCGAAACGCCAACTATTCGATGTTGAACGATGCAGAATTGGCGGGTTTTAAGCGGATCGTAGGGTCTTTCGTCGAAGCCTCTTCATTTGGCGGGATGACCCTCGGGTACTTCGCATTCTTCGGCAAGATGTGGCTCCTTGATACTTACTCACGTTTCGCGGGCGTGCTCGCTCTTTTATCGTTAACCGCTCTCTTATTTTCTACATCAACGACCGCTTATGTTGGACTGTCAGCATTGTTTGTCCTATTCTATTTGGAAACGCTATTTCAGGCGTTACGGAAGCCGATCACTCCCCATATGGGCTTCTTCCTTGTAGCAGTCCCCCTTATTGCGTCCATCACTGTGATCGCTATCGCGTTGAATGACTCGTACTCAGCTTATCTTCAGGACCTCATCGACACGATGGTACTAAATAAGATGTCGACCGACTCGGGCGTTGAGCGATCATCGTGGAACAGGCAGGCCATGCAAAACTTTATTGACACGTTCGGGTTCGGCGCGGGCAATGGAAGCGTGCGCGCTTCGAGCATTTTATTCGGTATTCCCGCTAGTCTCGGCATTGTTGGCGCGTTTTTTTTCAGCGTGTTTTTTATCAAAGTATTTTTTGGCAACCGGAATGGTGGCAGGGGCGAGCTCGTCCCTGTTGACGAGGTCCTCCATCAGTCGGCACGATACGCCTGTGTGGCATGGTTCATCACGGCGGCGACTTCGGGTGCAGTCATTGATCTTGGATTGCCCTTCTTTGCGTTTGCCGCTTTTGCTTCCGCCCAACCAGTCCGCCAGTCACCGGATAACAACGATCTATTGCTCGTATCCTCATTAGGCCTAAGGGCCGATCCAAAAACTTATTGAGTCGAATGGGTCAGATGTCACTCAATCGCGCGGGCCTGATTCGAAAGGAATCCTGCCATCTGCAAGCCTGAACATCGGGCGCGGCCTTCGCTTTGTCGCGATCATGACTTCCCCCACCGAGTCGATAAAATCCGACGAATCCGTCCCCGAGCCCTCAACTCGGGCCATCGGCCGGTCTTCTTGTTTGGTGGTTACAGAATTAACCCGCAGCGACAGCATTCAGCTTGAGGTCCAGTCCTGTCATTTTGATCGAGCCTCCTGAAATGAGTATGTCGCGGGTCTTGACCTTCGAGTGCAGAAAGGAGGGGAGCCAGGCAGGCTCTCCCTGACGGCATGCGAGAATTTGGTGTTTCTGGACCAAGCCGTCAGAAAGTTCGCCGAACTGACCGCCTTCCTCCTGTCAACAGCCGGTGTAGCGAGAATCTGGACCTTCGTGAAGCGCACGCAGGTAGGCCAAACCATACTCAGTAAGTCGGTCGGGATCCCGTTGACCAGTCGATGAAAGCGTCGCAATATAATCGCCGACTTTCGCTCTAATTTCTTCGCGGATTCGATTATCCAAAATCGACTCAATTTCGGCATAATTCATAATCCGATCAATGGCTTCGTCCATCGAGAAACCTCAAATTAAATACCCTAGTAGCGCTAGCGCACCATTTTCACCCCTTAAATGTCAAGTCGAAATTGAAATGAAGGCTTACGGTGTTGAGCTGACAGCAGGCAGAGCAGGCTTTTCGGATTGGGTATTTTATCGAAACGTCGGCGACGGCATCCGCACGCAAGAACAGTACTGCCGCCGAACTTTGATTTGTCGTTCGATATTTTTCGCAATATCCCTAAGTGTCGCCCGATCGCCCGATCTGGCGCCTTGGCGACTTCATCGGCGTCGCGCTCGAAACGGAGACACTCCACCTGGGCGAGATCCATCAACAGCGCACCCGCGAAGACCCGTCAATTATCCGTTGCAGGCTTCCGCCGGGAATGCAAATACTGCCAGCGTGGCCGCCGTCGGAACGATCAGCGGTATGCAATTCAGAATTATCGTTGCACCTTGGTCAGGTCGTCACTGGTCGCAGCATTCGCTTAACTGCGAATAAGCACAGCAACACCATCCCAGATGTGACAATGATCACTCCTCAAGGAGATCACGGGCCATCCGCTCGCAATCGCCCTCGAGCAGAAAAGGACCGAGTCCCTCAGCTAAAGACGGAAAGCGGACAATCCCACGCTGCGTCAAACTGCCGACCCTAGTTAATTCAAGTCCCTCATTTTGCGGAGTCGGAGAATCGGTTTCTGGAAATTGACAATTAATCTGTCCCGACTAAAAAATCAGTTGAGCCCCTTTTGTATATTGAGAGCCGAACGGAAAATGTGTTCTTGGAAAATATGGACAACGCTCTTTCAACCTGCATTGCCCTGCTGCGCGACGAGGGGTTCCTTGCCGGACGGCAACGTCGGAGTGGTGTCTCAGATTGGGTCGCAGCCTAGCGGCGTAAATCGCGGCTACAACGCATCGCCTACCACTTCAACCCCTTGGTGCGACAAGATGAATATGCAGATATTGCCGATCGGGAGACAATTGACGGTTCGAACCGAAAACATTCCGCGTGAGGCCTTATCGAACAATTTAATAGTGTTTAGAAGCTTTTCATGATCAAACCGAGAAAGCCTCAATCATTGCCGAAGCTAGATTTGTACAGCAAGACGGCGAGACTTCATAATATGATTCGACATGTCGTTCTCATAAGCGACCTTTCCGTTGAACGCGATGGCGCTACCGCGGTAGCGATGACTGCCGTCAGAGTCCTGCGAGAAAGAGGAGTCGCCGTGACCTATCTCTGCGGCGACAACGGAGAAAATGCTGAGCTCCAAGCTTTGGGCGTCCGAGTTGTGCCGGTGAACGGTCAAGAAATACGCAAGGGAAATCCCTTAAACGCAGCCTTTCTTGGCCTCTATAATATTAGAGCCGCCAAGACTCTAAGAGATTTGATAGACGAGATCGACGGCGAAGGCGTTGTTTATCATCTTCACAACTGGTCAAAAATTTTGTCGCCTTCAATATTCGGAGTCTTGAAGGGGGTATCTGAAAGGTTGTTCATCTCAACGCATGATTATTTCTTGGCCTGCCCTAATGGAGGATATTTCAACTTCAAAAGGAGAGCGGCGTGCGACCTTGTGCCTCTGTCCGCGGCCTGCCTGATAAGTAACTGCGACCGCCGATCCTACCTAGAAAAAATCTGGAGAATTACGCGCAGCCTGATACGGTCTAGAATAATTGATCTTTCGCGCAAAACCGCGACGATCTTGGCGGTGCATGATGGAATGGTGGATCATCTGGTTCGCGGCGGCATTTCCGAGAATTCCATTAAAGTCCTTCGCAACCCCGTGACGCCATGGTCGGAGGGGCGGATCGCGGTGGAGGAAAATCATAAATTTCTTTTCGTCGGTCGCCTTGATCATGACAAAGGTGCCGACCTTCTGGCCGAATCCGCTCGGCGCGCCGGTGTTGCACTTCAGATGGTCGGAGATGGCCCCCTGAGGCAGTTTCTGGAGCAGGCCTTTCCTGAGGTCGAGCTTATGGGTTGGCAATCGCGCAAAAACGTAGCGCAGATCGCGCGGGGCGCTCGCGTGGTCGTTATGCCAACTGGATCGCGGGAAACATTTGGACTTGTCGCTTTCGAAGCACTCACTAGTGGAATCCCGGTGATCATCTCAAAGTTTGCCGCAACGTGTGACGAAATCGTTCGCAACAACATCGGCTTATCGTGTGACCCTTATGACGCCAAAGCTCTCGCCGACGTTCTAAGGAGCATGGCCACAAATGATCATCGCCTTCGAATGATGAGCGAGCGGGCATGGCGAATGCGCAACTCCCTCGCGCTCTCAAATCAAGGTTGGGGCGATCATCTGCTGTCAATCTACGAGAACGCAGGACGGCGGGACGCAGAGATCGGCAACTTGGTAGGAACTTATGGCGCTTAAACATACCGCAATGCGCCACCTCGGTCAGATGGCCAATGCCTCTGGTCTAACGACGCTTGCTATGCGCAAATACGGCGGCGCGGGCGCGATCCTTACGCTTCACAGCGTCATAGGCGATGATGATCGCCTGCCTATGGAAAATGTTCATACCAGCGCTCGCTTTTTGGAAAAAATGATCCGCTATTATTTGGCGCAGAGAATCCCCGTGCTGGCTTTGTCCGATGCACTAGCGAAGCTGGAGACTGGATCGGCACAACGGTTCGTCTGCTTCACCTTCGATGATGGGTATCGCGACAACCTCACCCTTGCTCTGCCGATCTTCAAAAAATATGGTCTCCCGTTCACGCTCTACGTCACGAGCGCTTATCTAGACCGCAGCTACCGTGATTACTGGTGGGGTCAACTCCGCCATTTAGTCGTGGATAATTCTTCTATCGCAGGCGGCATTCTGGACGAGTACCTCCCGATGAGCTCCTGGGAGGAAAAAATCAGGGCCTATCGTAAGCTGGTGCGATGGGTCGGAGATGGTACACTCGGGGTCGAGCGACTGGCAGCGCTGTTCGAACAGAATCACATGATGGCAAGCGACGCCCTCGATCGAGACGCGCTAAGCGTTGCAGAGCTTGCAGCGGCAGCCCAAGCAGAGCCTCTTTTGGAGATTGGCGGGCATACGTCAACACATACCAGATTATCGATGCTCGATGAATCTGCAGTTTTGAACGACCTTGGACAAAACAAGAGACAATTGGAGTCTATTATAGATCGCGAGGTCCGTCATTTCGCCTATCCTTTTGGAGATCCAGCAAGTTGTAGCGAGCGCGATTTCCGCCTGGCAAAGGCAGCTGGGTTTAAGACCGCGGTCACGACGCGGATTGGAAACCTATTTCCGGACCACCTTAAGCACCGTTTCGCCCTGCCAAGACTTCGTTTTATCGGTCCATGCGAGAGCCTTGGTTTCATGGAAAGTCAAAGATCCGGAGCTGTCACGGCCTTGGAGACGCGATTTGGGAATCCCGTTAGACTGGCCTAGGATCCCGCTTCAAGCTCACCTGAACCAGACGCGCAAGGCTCGGGAATCCGCGGTGCATATCGGTATGGCCGGTCGCAAGCCACACCCGCACATTACCCGGTATCGCAATCATCGGCGTTCAAGTACGTCGAGGACCCGCGCCAGCGCTTCCAGATCAAATTGTGCATCCACCCGGATGCGTCGCCGGTTGCCAAGATCGATCTCGATCAGTCCGTTCCGGGCGGCCGGTAACTGCCGCATCCGTCCGTCATGTTCGGACGGATGCTTCGAATTTTCCTCGCCCGTTTCTACCGCCGCGGCAATCTGCACCGGCGCAAAA
>Ga0182024_10026553_pt1 | contig 10169 bp, 13 predicted proteins | sample P32metaG_FD_120480 | JGI IMG/M metagenome (GOLD analysis project Ga0182024, IMG submission 120480) | Permafrost microbial communities from Stordalen Mire, Sweden - P3-2 metaG (Illumina Assembly) | ecosystem: Environmental > Terrestrial > Soil > Wetlands > Permafrost | place: Sweden: Stordalen...
CTTTTAAATTCACAATGTCTTGTATGTTCCCGCTGTGAGAGGAGAGAGACATCTGGACACACCTTTTGTCCAGCGTTGCAGTCTATTGTACCCCCAGATACACAACCCATAACTCATCACCATTCGAAGACGTGAGAGTTACTTTTCCAGTCTTTCTCTTCAAACCTCATGACTTGGCCTTTTCTTTGGCCCTCAGTGCCCAGCACTGTTTGAATGCTTCCATCTACATTAGAAAGACTCGTGGATGTACGGAATACGTCATCCTTACATTTCCTCCAGTCTTTGGTATCCAGATAACAATCCTGTAGTTTCAAATGCTCTTGCATACATCCACCTCTCTGGATTCTAGCATCCCATTCATCAAGTTCATCATCCTGACTTGCTGAAACATGCTTTTCATGGCCCGATGGCTCCGACATAGAATTTCCAAAATCCAAAATGATCGCCGATCGCCATTTTTGTCGGGCGGTGCTGTTGATGTCTAGACTTTAGAGGTTACTATTATCTAGACTAGAGATAGTTATATCAATAAAAGGCCTGATCCCGAACGGGACTGGCCAAGTACTTGACTGATGCGGCATACGTTGCAGAAAAGTCTCAGAAATCACACAAAGTACTTCCATCGACAATTTCGTGTTATCAACAGTGCGGACGTCGAGTAATTTACGAGTACCCAAATGGTAAATAGAGTACTACGAGTACAAATGGTAGTAGAGTAAATACAAGGTAGCTTCCGGGCTTCTGATTGGAAACCACGAAAACTCGGAAGCACCCCTCGCTAGCAACTGCAGGCTCGCTCGCTCGTGGCTCGTGCAACTGCAGGCTCGCTCTAGCGCTCTAACGACTCCAGGTGCGGTGCTCGTGGCTCCAGGCTCTAGCGCTCGTGCTTCTAGCGACTCCAGGCTCGAGCGACTCCAGGTGCTCGTGGCTCCAGGCTCTAGCGCTCGTGCTTCTACCGACACCAGGCTCTAGCGCTCGTGGCTCCAGCTCGCACCTCCAGCTCCAGCTCGTGGCTCTAGCTCGTGGCTCCAGCTAGCGGTTCCAGCTCGCAGCGCATCCAACTTTAGCTCCTGTCCACCTGACCTATGGAGAATGCACGCTGGAGCATGTGTGCTGGAGCATGGACCTGGATGCGAGCTATGGCCTAGAAACTGCTAGCTGCAGCATAGAAGCATGGAGCTAATGTGGTGCATGGAAATTGGAGCGTTCGGGCTTGAGCATGTATGCTAGAACTTGTGGAGCTCGGGCTGAAGCTCGGGCTGGATTCTTTAAAACCATAGAATTGCTAGACTCGATTTCCTTAGCTTTAAAGTTATTCATCCAAATCCTTAGCCGCTGGGGCTCTCCCCAGTCATTCTACTCCGAGTTCTGCCCGACCTCATTCTACTCCTGCTCGACCTCATTCTACTCCTGTTAGGCTTGTCACGGTGAGGAAATGGAGCTCTTGACGAGCCTCTGGTCGTGGTCCGGTCCTTGTTGATCGATATCTAGACTCTAAATGCTATTATTATCCAGACTAGAGACAGATAGACTGAAATAACAATGCTGGATCCTGAACATGCACGGGATTTTTGTAGGGTCGAAATTTTAGCCTGGGCAGTCCGCAGTCCCTGACGATGCACTGCTAACCGATCCACAGCAAGCTTATACGTTGCAAGGACAATCCTACATTCGGTCCAAATCTTTGCAAAGGCTCTTAGGTCAGCTGTACCTAGGCCGGACGAGCGCAAACGGATTGACCTGAGTCGACATGCGTTCCAATCGATGTTGTCGGCTGCATCGAGCAAAACTTTTCCCATCGGAAGCAACGATTCTATATCCCAAACACTACCGCTTAATATCCACCACCGCACCCTCGAGCAATGCTTCCGCCGCTATCCCTCCTGAACCAACTCCTGTGGCCTCTCCAATCCCTCTTCAATCCCACGGCAGCCACGAGCGGCAGGCAATCCGCACCACAGGCCCCAAGGGATCCCCGGACTACATCCCCAGGAAACGAGGCTATGCTCCTAACCTGCCCATCCCGGCACGCAAATTCAGGCTCCCCAAAGCCAAGCAGCCTGCCTGGAAGAGGGGCGTGCCGACACCGACTGTCCCCGCTGAGGCGCCAAGGACAATCAAGAACGTCGGGATACTGTACGACAGACAATTACAGGCCATGAGGAGAGGGTACATTGAATGGCGATTGACGCAGCATCGCGAGAGACTGATTAAGAGGAAGGAAGCGATGGAGAAGCCACAGCCACCTCGCCCAAAAGCTTTCGAGCCTACTTTTGCCGAACAGATGACGACTCCCTCGAATAGTGATCAAAAACAACTGGAACAATTGCTTTTTGGACAGACTACGCAAAGGAAGGTCAGGGGAGAGGGATGGCATTCGCCCCATCATCAGAAGCTGGTGGAAAAGGAGCGATACGAGTTGATTACGAATTATTTATCTCTGTATGCTGTTACCGACGAGATGATCACGACCTACGAGCAACTCGATCAGGCAATCAACGAGGCCTTTGAGGATGGATACACTTCTGCTTATATGGTTGAACATCCTCCGACGTACGAGGAATTGGTGGAGGAGATCGAGGGTGGACAGGTAGGGACACTGCGAGGAGGGTATATGAGCAGACGGAACCAGGATCTGGAGAATGAAGTCTTTAATGCGATGTTGGGGACTGTTGGAAATGGTCATCCTGGATTCGAGGAGGTAATGGAGGTTATTCAGGAGCAGATGGAGGGGGAGGAGAAGCAAGAAGTAGGGGAGACAGAAAAACGGGTTGCAGCGAATTTGGAGGAAAAGGTTGCGGAGGAGGTGATACCTATTGAGGGTGAGGCGGCTGTGATTCCGGAGAGCTCAGTTATTGGGAGCGAGCCGGCAGTCACCGAGGCCAGTGAAAGTCATGTCATCGATGGCGATCGCCTGACTTTTGCTCCAAGACAAGTCGATGATGTCGCCCATCCCACCGGAATCGAATCCTCTTCAACTCCAAATACACCAGAAACCACGGCCGAACCCTCAACTGTCGAGTCCATTGACGTTGTCGACAGCGGAACTGTCACCGCTTCAGCAGCAACATATCCAACACCCTCAGATCTAGAATACGAGAAAGAACTTCTTCGTGAAAGGTATTTGTCTCCGAAATTAACCGCTAACAATAGCTACCGCAGAGGCTTCATAAAACCAGTCCGTCGCCGTCTCCCCGCCTCATCAACTTTGCAACCGGAAGACCCCTCACATTTGGCCTACCCCTCCGCTATCGAGGAAGAACTGTCCCACAACGCGCCGCCTCCACAACGTCGCTCCATAGCCGACATCGCCGAAGCCGATAACGTGCCGACTTTTAAATCCCAGACGGATATCTTGGGTACATCTCTCAGAGAGGAATGTGCTGATTTAGAAACGGCCAAACAAACTGCTAAGGCATGGAATGTGTCTGATCCGTTCCCGGAGTTGAAGTCTTTGGATTTGGATGATGTCGAGTCTCTGGATTATCTTGCTCAGAGGGAGTACTTTGAGCGAGAGTTCCCGTCGGCGAGAGTCAAGCAGCCTATCAACAGAGAGGAGTGGGCTAAGCCGACGAGTAGGAATAAGTCATTTACTTCTGAGACGACGGGAGGTGTTCCCGAGGCATCTACTGGTGGACTTGAGAGTGCTCCGGTCGAGGATGAAGGGGATGGAAATGGTATCGACGAGCAAATACTGTCTACCGAACCAAGCGAACCAAGAAAGTCAATTTTGGATGATCTTGAGTTAGATCCGTTGGACAGGAAGGCATTGGAAGAGATCCGTGCACAAAGAGAACGTAGAAGAGGACCCTCAGATAAATAAACGGGATAGATCAGAAACCCCTCAATTGACAGAATCCAAGTAAGCCAAAACTAGTGAGATCTTATCTTGTTCAGCCTCTCGCGTAACTCGCATAATTTTGCTCATAACGGGTTCGTCTTAGTAATCCGAATTTTGCTGAGACCTCCCAGATTTTCGATCGACGAACTTTGTTTCGACCCGAGGCGACAGACCGTCCCCGTCACTCCTATCGCTGCATCAACGGACACGTTCTGCGGCCTCAATTCCCTGCAAAACATGTCCTCTCGCTTGTCGCTTCGGATCTGTCTGTTGTGCGACCTGAATCCGCCTCAATTCCTCGGTCGCCGACCCGCTAAATTCATCCTTACACAAAGATTACCCCAACGATGCCGAAATCAGTCGACCTGGGCGGATACAGTGTCCTCGGCATCGAGACTGGTAGAAGATCCGACTGCCGTAGCGAGCTCAAAGTTACCCAGCAATTTCCCGTTTCCAAGCATCGTCAATCCATTGAAATTGGTGGCTCCGGAAATGACGAGCTTGACTGGGAATATAAGAATGTTACTTGGCAGTGGACATCCTACCCTTGCTAAGGTGGCAAAGTACTATATTTCGAGTGAGGGAGGGAAACATATTCGGCCTTTGATTGTGTTATTGGTGTCGAAGGCATTGAGTAATAATATACCGAATAGGCAAGAGACACTGGATCAGGATATCCCTCTTTCGCCGGCAGAGGTGTTGAATGACCACAATCCAGATCAATTACTCGAGCAGACAGTGGAGCGAAGCGGCGGCATCACGGCTTCGCAGAGACGACTAGCGGAGATTACAGAGATGATTCATGCGGCAAGCTTATTACACGACGACGTAATAGACGCTTCCCTAACACGGCGAAACAATCCCTCCTGCGTTTCTGTATTCGGTAATAAAATGTCTATCCTCGGGGGAGACTTCCTTCTTGGCCGGGCATCAGTCGCTCTTGCCCGTCTACGAAATGCCGAGGTCATTGAACTTCTCGCCACCGTTATCGCCAATCTAGTGGAAGGAGAATTCATGCAATTGAAGAATATACAGAAGGATGGAAGTAATGAGCAGGAAAGTGCAATTGATTATTATTTGCGGAAGACGTATTTGAAGACGGCGAGTTTGATTAGTAAGAGTTGTCGTGCTGCGGCGATTCTGGGTGGAGCATCTACGGAGGCCACGGATGCGGCATACTCTTTCGGGCGGAATCTGGGACTTGCGTTTCAGGTATCTCACTCCCGCGGTGTGGGGATAATGGTAGTTGGTGGATGACATGTTGGATTATACTGCTCCGTCAACGATACTGGGAAAACCCACCAACGCAGATCTAGCCTTGGGTCTAGCGACTGCACCCGTGTTATTTGCGTGGCATGACTATCCGGAATTGGGTCCCATGATTAAACGCAAGTTCGAGAGTCCAGGAGATGTAGAGCGGGTATTTCTCCTGTCATAAAGAGAGATTAATAATAGGCGAGGGAATTGGTTGCTGTGTCGGATGGATTGGAGAAGACGAGAGATCTGGCGAGTCAGTATAGTTCAAAAGCACTAGATGCATTACGGTTATTTCCTGAATGTGATGAACGAATTGCATTGGAGAAGATTACACGGGATGTATTGACGAGGAAGAAATAGATTTAATAGCTCAGCTCATTTGCAAAACATAGCGGTATGGTAGATTATGGCTGTAATATATAAGCATACCCATGATATCACTCCCTGAAAATATACACGTATCCCGCGAAGTACATAAAGCACCGCTTTAGAGCGCAGAGAAATTTGCCCTTGCGCAGATCCTTCCTCACCGTTGACTGCTTGATCGTCAACCATGTCCACCGCAATCCCAACGCTCCTCAAACAAATAAGCACCAATCCTCCACCGGCAATCCCCTCAGACACTCTTCTCTCCGATGCCTTGACGGACATCATCCTGGGCATCGCCACTCACTCCCAATGCGCCGCCCTACTGACATGTTTACACTTTACGAATCTCGACCATCAGCCCCAAGTCATCAGTGCATTCGCGAAAGCAATGCGAAATCATGCGTTAAAAGTACATCGTGCGGATTTGGGCAGTAAAGTCCCGAAGACGGAGTTCCTGGTCGATATTGTGGGCACAGGAGGCGATGGATGGGGGACGTTTAATGCCAGTACAAGCGCTGCGATCATCGCCGCGGGAGCGGGCTGTTATACCTGTAAGGTTGGATATCTATAACTCGTACCTATGGAATGGAACTAACGTGTAGCATGGGAATAAAGCTGCAACATCACCTACCGGGTCAGCGGATTTGCTGATATCTCTAGGGGCGCATTTAGCCCCGCTGACTCCGAAATATCTTTCGTCAGTGTACTCTCAGACGAGATTTGTCTTCCTACTCGCTCCGACATATCATCCGGGCATGGCACATGTCGCTCCCGTCCGCAAAGAACTCGGCATCAGAACAATCTTCAACATCCTTGGACCACTCTGCAATCCCGCCGATATCAATGCCCGGATCATTGGTGTCTCGTCATATGAGTTGGGCATTGTATTCGCCGAGACACTACAATTAATGGGTGTCTCAAGGGCCATGGTTGTTTGTGGATTTGAAGGCTTGGATGAGATATCGCCGGAGGGAAAGACACATGTTTGGAGATTAAACGACCAATCGCGATTAGAGTATTTTACTCTTGAGCCGGCCGATTTCGGATTGTCGTCTCATCCTATTGGGGAAGTAAAGTCGGGAGTACCGTCTGAGAACGCTGCTCTCTTGCTGAGATTGCTGGACGGAGAATTACCAGAGGGAGATCCAATACTGGACTTTGTGTTGTTGAATGCTGCAGCATTGTTGGTCTGTGCGGAGAAAGCACGGGACTGGCAAGATGGGGTGAGATTGGCCAAGGAAAGTATCATGTCAGGGAATGCAAGGAAGGAATTGGATGGGTTTGTAAAGGGAACTGCGCAGGTAGCCAAGACTGTCTCGCTTCATCGCGGTCACGAACAGCTATCATAGAGGGGTAATTACAGAATCCATTAACTTCGATCGGAAGTGCGAGATATCAATACGAACGATCGATCCTATTGATTTGAGAACTTTTCGATAACACAAGTACGAAAGGAAGGAAACTAGAATCCTCCCTCTCGTTGCAATGCTTCCGCGGCCTGATTGTTAAACTGCAGCAAGGGAGGAGGATACCAATTTAATCATCTTGTCGTCGACTCTTACTCCCTGTATCCGTCGCTCAGGATTAATGAAAACTTCGCTCCGTTCAAATAAGATCGTGGTACTATCAAGATACGAATTCAGAACATTCACGAGTTTCTTCCACGGCATCTTGTCCTGATTCTTCACCAAGGTAGGATGGTTTGACGCATCGTAAGCTCTGCCATCAGCCATTTTCAATCAAAGACACACTCTCGTTCCTCTTTAGACAACTTTGAAAGACCTTTTGAAATATGATTCACAAGTGTACTCATTTCAATCCGCCGTTGTGCATCAGACCCGGCTTTTGAAGGCGAATCCTCTTTCTGAGTCTGGGACAACGGTTCCTCGGGAAACAGAGTTGAAATCAACGACAGCGTATTATACGGATTGAAGGGTACTCGCGCGATCTCATTAAACACGGTCTACGGTTACAACCTTTTCCAGCGAGACCATACCCAATACTTTATACATATGAACGAGAAATTGTAGCGAGATAGGGTGATTCCCGAGGTTTTCAGTAAATCATCGACTAATGCTCCTCCTTTCCTTTCCAGTGCCTTCATACGCTTTAAGCGCAGCGACTCGAGAATCTCAAGATATTCTATTGTTTCGAGGATTCCATTGTCGACGTCGCAGACTCCTTTTTCTTTTGGGTGGGAGAATATTCGGCGCAATAAAGCGATTAGGACAATGGGCGGGAACGAAGGTTGGTCAGGGGTTGATGCAAGTTGATCGCATAGCGCTATTGTCAGATAAGTATTTTCTGCATGAAGTACCTAGGATGAATGTGTCTTTGAATTTCGAGGGCTCTGTTACTGCGTATTCGAGAATCCATTGCAGGGGAATTGTGGGAGAAGTCATTGGAGCGACGTGCTGACCCTTCGCGGTACTGAAGCAGCTCAGTTGCTGGGGCAACCCCCTTTTTCAGGGCCAATCTCCATCTGACAAGGATCCGGAGCTCACGATCGTTGGAAATCGAAATGTCATGTCGCCAACATTGAAGCCTCGCACAATGCTCAATGACGAGATTATTACCGCTGTCTCGACTGCGATTGAACTCTACTACAAAAGCCTCATTGTTCACTCCACATAACGTCTCCCAAGAGGGCATGAAAAAATGAAGACATTCGACATGGACAAATTGGAATATCCATTATCTTATTCCCCGAGTCAGAGACTACATTGTGGCCTATGAAATAAGACTCAGATACATCAATCACCCCCATTTGGTAAATTCCTCCATTCATCAACAGTCCATGACAGTGTTGGATTTGCTGGAGCCTTTCTGTTGTTGGTCAATTTGCCAAGGGCAGAAACGCGTTCACAACGCCGGTCGCTCGGATGGAGGATTAACTGGACATATTTCTTAAGGAACTAAGCCAGGAATCTATTTTCAAGAATTCTTGATCACAAAGGCAATCAATCCGACGAAGTTGCCAACCCGTAATGCCTTTGGAGGTCACTTCACTCAACGCTAACACTCGATCTCCTCTTGCACGTTGTCAAGGATCTCAAAACGCTATTATTGGTATATTTCTGAATATACTCGCTACCGGATGAATGCATACTGTAAGTAGTTGGCAGCAAAAGCATAGTCTCGGTGGACAGGATCTATTGTTTGTGGCTTGGACCATGCTGTCTCTACATCCGACGACCACAATTACCCACGGTGTGGTTGAAGACGACCTCAACTTAGGAAAGCACTATATCAAGAAACCAAGCCGTCTTTTTCATTCTATTGATGAACTCTCTGGATTGGATGATTTGAACACCTTATATCTCCCGTCAGATGATCAAAAGACCGATCAACTCTGCCCCCGGTATCTATTCAAAACGTCCCAACAGAACAAGCGAGCAAGCCGACAACGAGAAAGGCAGAAGAAATTTCGTTGTTCTATTTATTCCTACATCATATTATTACTCCTATTCTCCTATGGCATGCGCGAATGCTAAATTGAGTCCCAATTTGCCACGCGCAAGTCATTCACCTTTACAAGCATGAAATCACAGCCATCATTCCTTGAAGGGTGTCAAACTTCGAATAGCGGAAGTACTATTTTCGCGCCGCTGTTTATCTTTCGCTTTACGTATCTCCAACGGCACACCTATGTCGAAAACATTTCGAACTCGGACTTCGTTTCTTGAGGAGTTAAGGTCGGCAGCGATTAAAAATGACACCGATTTCCAAACTCGATAGTTCCCTTCTCACTTCAAATTGCAACCAAGTAGTATACGTGGTGAATAAAAAGTCTAAAGAGTGTGGAAAAGTTTTTCTATTCGGCAAGTCAGCTGCCTGATCGAAGAGAACTCGCCTCATCTCTGGTCAGATTGTCATGCGCAGCCCCAGTTTTCCCGCTATACCATCCGATAGCGAAACAAATCCGCATACAGTCATTTGGGCATCTCATTCGCCAGCCTACCTCAGAAGAAACGAACCACAACTGTGTGAAGACAGTCCGACTCGGAGACAGATGGTAAACACATGGCGGGTTAAGACCAAGCCATTCAATGGTGTTCATTGCCGCTGTTAAAGGCATCAAACATTGCCAGAGAGTTTTACAAGATTCGAGTCCATCAGATTGAATCGACCTTGGCTCTTATTCCCGTACCTGGTCAAATGGGGTTTTCACCTCTCGTCTTCCGAAGATTCAGAAACAACGGTATATTGAAGCAGCAGTAGTCGAACATCCATTATTGTGCAAGTACTGCAGAAAAAAAATTAATATTCGCAACGGACCACGAGGTTAGATACATTCGACAAAGAAAGAAGGACACTGAAATTAAGGAAGTATTTGCTCTTGGAAGAGTCAGATATTCATTGAAGGATCTTAACAGAGGTTGATTGTTGCCTTTCAGAATCGAAGTGTATTGAGAACGATCGACTTGGGATGTACATTTGGGAGGGTTGATGCACATATCCCAAGCATATTACCTCCAGAAAGCTTTACAATGCCTATTCAAGAATTACAGTGGCCGGCGCGGGTTATGTTCCCGTTGAAGTTAAGCGGGCTTAAAGAGGTGTCCACGGCAGTGCAAGGCCGTGTTTCACCGTACTATTCACTCTTGCAACGCACAGAGAAGGATCATGTTACTGTCCTGTTTAATGTGTATATCTGTTAGTATCAATGAGTCCTGGAACATTCAGAAGTGGAGCGTTCGTC
>Ga0182024_10026554_pt1 | contig 10169 bp, 12 predicted proteins | sample P32metaG_FD_120480 | JGI IMG/M metagenome (GOLD analysis project Ga0182024, IMG submission 120480) | Permafrost microbial communities from Stordalen Mire, Sweden - P3-2 metaG (Illumina Assembly) | ecosystem: Environmental > Terrestrial > Soil > Wetlands > Permafrost | place: Sweden: Stordalen...
CGTGATCTATCTCTCGGTGCTGATGATCCAGGCGAACCGCGGGGTCTACACCGGCTCGAAGTACTTCGGGTTGACGGCCGGTACGCTGTACTGGCACTTCGTCGACGTCGTCTGGGTCGCGCTGTTCTTCCTGTTCTATCTCTGGTAAGCGAGGACGATCGAATGGAAGGACTAGCTGGAGCAGAAAAGATCATCGCGCTGATCGGCGCCGTCGTGGTGGCGGTGTTCGCGCTGATCTCGCTCAAAGGCGAATGGCCAAAGACCGGGCTCGACGATCAGGTAACGAAGTTGCTGCTCGGGCTCATGGCGTTCGGATGCGTCCTCGTCCTGCTCGCAGCCACCGGCGTCTTGCCGCGCGGCGGAGCGTAGAGGTGCCCCGGCTCGGAAGTTCGCGTACGAAATCTCGCTCGTCTTTCCGTCCGGAATCATCGTCGCTCTTCGGTCACAACGCTACGGCGTTGCTCCCTCATCTCTCCTCGATCCGAACGAAAATACTTCGCGACCTTTCGCACGAAACTCCCGAGCCGAGGCACTGAAAGCGAGTATGTACGACATCGAAGACGAACGTGGCGTTCCGGTTACGAGCGGGATCCCCAAACTGGTGACGTGGTCGGGTATCGCGGGCGTGATCCTGATCTTTGTCGTGGCCGGTATGGTGCTTGCGACCGCCGGTGCCAATCACGTGTGGCCCGCCTCGGCCGCGACCAACCTCAAGCTATAATGTGTGTTCGGGCCTTCGGCCCGAGCCACACTCGCCCTTCGACAAGCTCAGGACAGGCTGGCCGTTGGCCGATCCGCACGAAGGAAGTCTAAACGATCTCTTCTTTGCGGCCGTGCATGCCGACGCCCAGGGCGGGTACGCGCGCCGGGAGGACGCCGGTCGAACGGCCGTCGATGCTGTGCACGCCGCCGTACTCGGAGAACTCGCACAGCGCGGGGCGCGCCGCGTCCGGCAACTCGACCTCGCCGAGTGTCGGCCACTCGCATGCCACGCTGCGGTCGTCGGTCAGCACGGCGACGTAGCCGTTGGAGTCGGTGGACGAGACGGCGTCGCGGCTGCGGTAACGAATGTAACCGTCGACCACGTAGATCGGTCGAAGCGTTTGTGCCAGCGCGCGCGCGGGCGCGAACATCACGCAGAGCGCCCACAGCGCGCTGCCCAGCACGCCCACCCCGAACACCGGGGCGATGATCACGATGTCGGGATTGACGTATTGCGGTGAGAGCCGCGGAGCTACGAACACGCCGAAGGTGATGATTCCGAAGACCACGCCGCACAGCATGGGCTCGATCGCGATGCTCAGCCGGCCGAAGAACCCCATCAGCACGACTCGCCGCTCCGCGCGCGTCCAGGGGCGGCGGATGAGCGTCTTCTCGCGTTCATCGGCGGTCAGCCGGCTCGGCCGCACGCCGTGGATGATCTTCGTGGTGTCGATCATGCTGGTGGTGTTCCCGGGGATCGCAAGCGCGGCGCCGAGGTTGCACGGCCTCGTCTTGGCGGTGACGCCCAAGACCGGTGAGGCCATCGTTCGCCACGATGCCTTCGGTTCGATGCCGGCGATGACGATGCCGTTCCGTATCCTTCCCCGCGAGCGGGTCGCGCAACTCCAGCCCGGGGCGACGATCGACGCCGACGTCGACACCCGGACGGACCCTTGGACGCTGCGCAATGTGACCAGCTCGAGCGCGCAGCCGCTCACCAGCGAGGTCTCGCCGCTCCGGCGTGTGACGCCGCTCAAAGTCGGCGACGTCGTTACCGATACGGCCTTCGTCGATCAGACGGGCAAGCCGTTCCGGTTCTCCCAGTTGCGCGGCCGGAACGTCGTGCTCTCGTTCATCTACACGCGCTGTCAGGATGCGCGCATGTGCCCGCTGATCAGCGCGAAGTTTCGCCAGATCCAAGAACAGGCCGCCGATCGTCCGATCCATTTGGTCGAGGTGACGCTCGATCCGACGTACGACCGTCCGCCCGTGCTCGAGCGTTACGCGCGCGTGTTCGGCGCCGATCCCAAACGCTGGAGTCTGGTCGTCGGCGACGCCGAGCCGACGCTGAACTTTGCCGCCCAGTTCGGTATCACGGCGACGCCCGATCCGAACATCGGGATCATCCACGCGGAGAACACGGTCATCATCGCGCCCGACGGCCGCATCCGCGACATGATGACCGACACCGCCTGGCTGCCGGCCGAGATCATCGCCGAGATCGACGCCGAGGACGGTCGCGCCAGCAATCCGTTGCAGCGCTTGAACCTGTGGCTCTCGGCCCAGGCGGTCGCGCTGTGCGGCAACAGCGTCGCGGGGTTTTCCGGCCTGGCCGATCTCGCCGTCGTCATCGTCATCTTCGGCGCGTTGGTCTATCTGGTCTACCGGCTGGCGCGCAAGATCTTCGTCGAGAGCACCTAGCGCGCTACTGGAGCTGGGAGCCGGCGATCTTGCCGTCGGGAGTGATGCCGACCGTGAACGTGCGCGGATTGCCGTTCAGCAGAATCCAGTAGCGATAGATCGTGCCGCCGGGAAACGCTTGCGAGCCCAGGTAGACCCACTCGCTCGGCGTTCCACCCGCTTCGGCGATACCGGCTTTGACTTGCGCGAGCATCACCGGCGTGAGCGCGCGCGCGAAGGTGGGCTCGACTTGGGCGAGATCGACGGTGCCGGTCTCGAGCCGGTTCCACCAATCTTTGACCCGCGCGGTGACCGCCGGCTGCTCACCCGGTGCGGGTGAGGGGGCGGGAGCCGCTGTAACGGCGGCTTTCGGATCGTATGCCGCCAGGACGCGCGCGGCCATTTGCTCGGGCACGCCGTCGAAGTTATAGCCGTTGCTCAGCACGATGACGGCAAGCTTGTCGTCGGGAAAGATCGCGTTGAGGCAGTAGCCGCCCGCGCCCGGCGCCAGACCGTTGTGCCACACCTCGCGGTGTCCGGCGAGCGTGGTTGGGACGAAGCCCATCGCGTAGTCGACGCCCGCACCGGAATTCAGCTTGCCGTTCGTCCACATCGTTCGCATCGAGCTTGCGTCGAGCAATCGGTTTTGCATGAGCGCAACGTCCCATTTCGCCATGTCGGGCGCATTCGAGATGACGGCGCCTGCGCCGGCGTAGAGATCGACGCTGAGAACCTGCTGCGGCTGGAACGTAACCGTGCCTTGGTATGCCTTGGCGAGTCCCGTTCGCTGTTGCGCGGCGTAACCGAAACCCGATGCGCTCATGCCGAGCTGATCGAAGACGTTCTGCTGTAAGAATGGACCTTCGCCGGTGCCGGCGGCTCTCGCGATGACCGCCGCCAGCAGCGTGTAGTTCGTATTGCTGTATTCCCAGCGGGTTCCCGGCGCGAAGTCGGGCTTGTCGGTCGCCAGGATCGGCAGCAGCGAATCGAGCGCGATCGCTCCGCTGGTCGGCCAGCGATGTTCGGTCAGCAGCGGATAATTGTGCAATCCGGATGTCTGATTGAGCAGCATCCGCAGCGTGATCGCCCGCGCGTTCGGAAACGACGGAAGATACTTGGCAAGAGGATCGTCGAGCGCGAGCCTTCCGCGCTGGGCCAACAGCAGCATCGCAGCCGCGGTGAATTGCTTGGTCAGCGAGCCGATCGCAAAGCGCGTCGCCGGCTCGACGGCGACCGTGTGCTCTGCGTCGGCGAGCCCGAAGCCCTTCGCGTAGACGACCTTGCCGTCGTGCACGACGACGAAGGAAAACCCCGGCGCCTTGTGCGTCGCCAGCGCGTCGGTCCCGATCCGATCGAAGACGGCGTTCGGCGGTTCGGCGGCGCTGCTCACGGCGAGGTTCGCCAACGGCGCGCAGATCGCGAACGCGACGGCAACGATGCGGCGGCGAAGGGAGCCACTCACGGAGCCCTCACACCTTCGCCGGGGCGGCGCGCTCGGCACGGCGCGAGGCGAGCCCGAAGGTGAGCAGCGTCGCGACAACCGCGATCCCGGCGAACACGAGATAGGCGATGCGATAGCCGTCGACCGGATTCCCGTGCGAGCCGGCGATACCGCCGCCCAGCGACCCGCCCACGATCTGTCCCAAGATGAGAAACACCGACAGCAAGCCGACGGCGCTCGCGCGCTGATCGGCGCCGACGCGATTGGTGATGATGTAGCGTGTCGGCGCGCCGAGCAGCGCACCGAAGCCCGTTCCGGCGACGACCATTGCGACGAGCGAGGTTGCGAGCGAACCGAGGCCGACCGCGAAGATCACCAAACCGGCTGCGGTGAGCACCGTGCCCGCGAGCAACACCAGGCGGCTTCCCACGCGGTCGAGTGCGCGACCCGAGAGCGGGATGACCGCGACGAAACAGAACGCGCCCAGCGTCGCGACCGCGCCGGCCGCGGCGTACGAGAGATGCTGCGCTGCCACCAGCGCCGCGGGGATGAAGAAGAGCGCGCCTTCGAGCGCACCGATCACCACCTCGAGCGCGTACGTCACCACCAACTGCCGATCGCGCAGGTACGCCGGCGGAATCACCGGCTGCGCGGCGCGCCGCTCGACCAGCACGAAGACGGCGAACGCGAGCACGCCGGCGACGACCATCGACCAAGCCAACGCACCGTTGACGGTACCGCTGTACGCATAGAGCCGCGTCATGAGGCCCATCGTCGCGAGCAAAGCGATCGCCAAGCTGACGATTCCGGCGACGTCGAGTGGTCCCCGCACGTTCGCCGCGGTTGCCGGGACGGTGCTCCGCGCCATGACGACGACCACCGCGGCGAGCGGCACGTTCAACGCGAAGATCCAGTGCCACGAGACGAGATGGGTGATGATGCCGCCGAACGTCGGACCGATCACCGCCGCGAGTCCCCACGTCGCGGCGATCAGGCCGAGCGCCGCGCCGCGCCGTTCGGCCGGAACACGATCGGCCAGCGCCGCCGTCGCGACCGGAAAGATGCCGCCCGCGCCCGCGGCTTGTATCGCGCGCGCGATCAGAAACACGGCGAACGACGGCGCCGCGATCGCCAGCACGCTGCCGGCCGCAAAGACGGTGACGCACGCGATGTAGATCGGGCGGCGGCCGTAGCGGTCGGCGAGTTTGGTCGCGATCGGGATCGCGACGACGTTGGCCAGCAGATACAGCGTGAAGACCCAGGCGAGATCGCGCGGTCCGACGCCGAAAGCGCTGCCGAGCGCGGGCAGCGCCGGCGAGAGGACGCTCAAATCGAACGCGCCGGCGAACACGCCCAACGCGAGCGTGAGGAGCAGCGGGAGCGTTCCGCGATCGATCGCGTGACCCGCGACGCGTGCACGTGCGCCGGCCGTCATGTGCGCGCGGTCAGAGCACGTGCGGCAAGCGCACCACGCGATCGACCACCATCGCCACGCACATCAGCGCCAAGTACAACAACGAGTATTTGAACAGCACGCGCGCGTATCGTTTGGTCGGATCGCCGCCGATCTTGAACGCATCCCACAGGAAGATGCCGCCGAGAACCAGCGCACAGCCGCCGTAGCACGGGCCGAGCACGTGCAGCGGGAAGAAGGCGAGCGAGACGCCGACCAAGATCAGCGAGTAGATCATGATCTCGCGTTTCGTGCGCGGAATGCCCTTGACGTTGGGCAGCATCGGAATGCCCGCTTTGTCGTAGTCGACGTTGGTCATCAGCGAGAGCGCCCAGAAGTGGGGCGGCGTCCACAGGAAGATGACCGCGAACAGCGCGAACGCCGGCGAGCCCAGATGACCGGTAACGGCGGCCCAGCCGACCAGCGGCGGCACCGCGCCGGCGGCACCTCCGATCACGATGTTGAGCGGCGTGATGCGCTTGAGCCACATCGTGTAGATCACGACGTAATACACGTTACCGGCGAGCGAGAGCCACGCGGCGAGCGGGTTCACGAGCCCAAAGAGCAGGCCGAAGCCGACGACCTGCGCGACGGCCGCGAAGATGAGGGCGTCGCGCGGCGAGATCGCTCCGCGCGCCACCGGGCGCAGCCGCGTGCGGTTCATCAAGCGGTCGATGTCGCGATCCCACACGCAGTTGATCGCGCCGGCCGAGGCGGCCGACAGCGCGCCGCCGAGCAGCGTCCACAGGGTGAGCAACAGCGGCGGAACACCGCGCGCGGCCATGGCCATTGCGGCCAGCGTGGTGATCAGGAGCAGGAAGATGATGCGCGGTTTGGTTAGCTCGTAGTAGTCGACGATCGCGTTGCGCGGGGCGCCGCTGCGCGGCGGCTGCGCGAGACCGTCGACGCGCGAAAGCGTCGAGCTCATCCGGCGGCCTTCGCGCTCGCCGCCGCCGGCGCAACCGCGCGCGCCGGGACGGAAACGGTGCCGTCGATCGCGACGAACACGAGCGAGCCGATGAAGGCGAGGAAGGTCGCGACCGCGTCGGCCGCATGCGCTTCGCGCAGCAGCGTCGGGAGCGACCACGCGACGTTCGCGAAGCCGAGCATGACCTGCAGGACGATGAGCGCATAGGCGAACAGCGCCGCAACGCGCACGCGCGGAGTCGTGCCGAGCGCCGCGGAGTACGCGGCGACCGTCGCGATCAGGAACGATGCCGCGGCCAACCAACGATGCGCCATCTGCGCGTACTGCGCCGGCAGCGCGCCCGTCCACGACCCGCCGTCACAGGCCGGCAAGTTGGTGCACGCCAGTCCCGCGCCGCTCGAGCTCACGTACGAACCGGCGATCATCGTGACGAACGCGAGCGCGGCGCAGGCGACCAAAACGCCGCCCAGTGCCGAGGGGTGCAGCGCGATGCGGCGCGGCTTGACGACCGCGAGGATCGCCAGCGCGGTGAGCCCGGCCAAGAGCAGCATCGCCGTCGCCCAGTGGACGACGACCGACCAGGGGCTGTTCGACAGGGCGACCGTCAGGCCGCCGAGCGCCACTTGGACCAGAAAGACCGCGGCGACGAAACCCAGCACGGCGCTCACGCCGGCGACGGTTCTGCGGGCCTGCCAGCCGGTCCAGAGCGCGCCCAGGATCAGGAACCCGTCGATGAAGGCGAACAGGCGGTGCGACCACTCGAGGACGACGCCGCCGACCAGCGCCGGGACGAGCGCGTGATGGCACAGCGGCCAATCGGGGCAGGTCATGCCGGCGCCGTTGATGCGCACCCAACTGCCCAGTACCACGACCAGAAACGCCGAGGCGGCGGCCGCCAGCGAGAACGCCCGGAACATCACTTGAAGCGTACCGCGGGAAGGTAGCCGGTGAAACGACTCAGGTCGTCAGCAACCAGAGGTTGCTGCGATGCTGTGGTCGGCCGCGGTGCCCTCGTCGACGTGCACCATCTCGGAGTCGCTGTCGAGCCGATCGGCGATTTCCGCGAAAACTTTGTTGTAGTTTTCCGGCGCGCCGACGATCTGGCCGATTCGCGGCGGCTCGGTGGACTGCGCCATCGCCGAGCCCGGCATCGGCTTGCCCTGGACCGGTGGCATGTCGGCCCGCGCGGCCTCGGCTGCCTCGCGGCCTTGAATCACCGTCACGTTGCGCATGAACTCGACGGCGGCTTTCTTTTGCCGGTACAGCGCGCCGCCGAGCGCGTCGGCAAACGCCTTCAATTCGGCTTTGCGCTGCGGATCGGTTGCGGCGTTCGCGTATTCGCGCAGTTTCTTGACTTCGACGTCACCGGCGGACGACGCGATGCGAATCGCTTCAGCCTGTTTCATCAGCGCTGCGACCGCGTTGCGGCGCTGGAACATGTTCTGCTTGTCGTAATCCGTACTGTGCGCGTTGATCGACATCATCGCCAGCGTGCGATCGTTGTCGAGCGCTTGGGTGATCGCACCGTTCGCATGCGCGACGATGGGAACACAGGCCGGTAGCGCGCGGACGCGACCGATCTCGGTAAGGGGCGTAGGACGGGCTGCGCTGCTTGCCTCCGGCGCGGGAGCGGGATCGCCTGCGAGCGCGAGGACGATCGGGAAGAGCATCAGCATTGGACCCTGCGACTTCCGTCGGACCCGCGGGGTATCCTCGGTGTAAACTGTCGAACGACCGACGCCGATGCGGCGCATCCTCGCCGCCCTCGTGATGGCCGTCGTGCTTGCCGGCTGCCGCGAGGTGCGGGTCAATCAGCAACGTTCCGGCACCACGCCGAGCGGCGGCGGCCGGGAGGTCGTCGTCGCCCGCGACCGCCGCACGCTCGACGCGCTCGGCGTCCCCGCCCCGGTCGATTTCCGGCACGAGTTCGCGGTGGTGCTGCTGATGGGGCCGCACAAGGAGACCGGCTGGAACCAGATCGTCGAGTCCATCCGCGCCAATACCGACCGCGTGCGGATCGTCGCGTTCGAGCGCGCCGCGCTCGACGGCGGGGAACCGGCCCCACGGGAGTACCGCACGTACACGATCTGGATCGTCCCCAACGCCGCCTATCGGTCGGGCGCGAAGGTCGAAGCGGTCTCACCCTCCGGCGAGGCCATCGCATCGACGACGCTCCGCTGAGCGCGGGCAGCGAACGGCACGCGGCTTGGGTGCGTTCCGGAAGGAGCGATGACTCTCCGAAGAAATTGGTCGCCGCTGTCGATACTCTCTCGGTAAGGATGCGCGAACAGACATGACCTCGGTCGATACGCTCGAGCGTTTCGACGGAACGATCGCTCGGTTGGGCGTCGTGTTGTCCCCCGACGGCTCGCCGGCTGAGATCGAAGGCATTCTCAATCCCGCCAGCGCGGTCGCGCGGGACGGGACGCTGCTGTTGTATCCGCGCGCCGTCGCCGAGGGCAACGTGTCGCGCATCGAGCTGTGCCCCGGAGTTCGGAACGGCGAAGACCTTCGATTCGACCGGACGGGATTCGTCCTCGAGCCGGCCGCGCCGTACGAGAAGCGCACGGTCCCCGGCGGAATGGGGTGTGAAGATCCGCGCGTGACGTTCGTTCCCACACTCGATCGGTATCTGATGGCGTACACCGCATTCGGCCCGGACGGTCCGCGCATCGCGGTCGCGTACTCGCAGGACGGCTATCGCTGGGAGCGCTTGGGTTTGGTTACCTTCGCGCCGGATCTGCCGCAAGGCGACGACAAGGACGGTGTCTTCTTTCCGGAGCCGGTGATTTCACCGAACGGCGTGTTGTCGCTGGCGCTGTACCACCGGCCGATGCTGCGGTTGTCGACGATCGACGGACGCGGCGCGATCCCGACGCTGCTCTCGCTCGAGCCGCACGAGCGCGAATGTACGCGCATCGCGTACATTCCGTTCGAGCCGGTGCGCACGAATCTGCGCGCGATCCTCGACGTGCGCGAGAGCGCGCTGGTGCTCGTCCCCGATCTCGACTGGTGCTGTCTGAAAACGGGCGCGGGAACACCGCCGGTGCGCATCGCCGAAGGCTGGTTCTCGGTCTTCCACGGCGTCAGTGCGCACGAAGTCTCCGACGGCAAGTACGCGACCGTGTACAGCGCAGGTTTCGTCGTGCACGACTCCGAGCGGCCGCACATCGTGCGCTACCGGTCGACGACGCCCGTAATGGTTCCGGAGGGAATCGACGAGACGCACGGCATCGTGAGCAATGTCGTCTTTCCGACGGCGATCTGCGAGCTCGGCGATCGGGCCTACGAGATCTATTACGGCATGGCCGATGCGCGCATCGGCCGCGCGCGCGTGCAGCTCGCGCCGCCCGGTGCGAACGCCCAGGAGTCTGCCGCATAGGCGGGATGTGGCGTTTCTACGCGATCGCCACGGTGATCGTCTTGCTCGCCGGGAGCATCGTGTTCGCCCATCGCCTCGCGACCATGGGTTGGACGCTGCGTCCTGACGCGAAGAGCTCGCGCGCGCCGGTGTCCGGGAACGGCAACGACGGTTTCGTGACGACACCGCCGCCCTCGTTCGTCGGTGAAGGCGGCTGGGTGCTCAGCGCGCTGCCGGGGTGCTTCATCCAACAGTCGGCGAAGTTGGGCCCGTCGTCGTTGCTCGCGCACGACATCCCGCCCCCGAGCGCGCGCATTGCGCCGGGCACCACGCTGCGTCGCGGCCAGTGCACCGTCCAGATCCGCGACGACGACATTTGGGTCGCACGCGGGAAGGATCGTCTGCGCGTGCCGCCGCTCGCCGAGCTCTTTACCACCGGCGCCCGGCTCACGCTCGTGTACCGGCACGGCGGCGAAACGGAGATTCGCGTCTATTAGGGAGCACGGCGGCGCGGCACGTCGAAGGAACGCCTGATGGAGATTCGGGAGGAAGTCGCCAAGAGGCGCACGTTCGCGATCATCTCGCACCCCGACGCCGGTAAGAC
>Ga0182024_10026555_pt1 | contig 10169 bp, 9 predicted proteins | sample P32metaG_FD_120480 | JGI IMG/M metagenome (GOLD analysis project Ga0182024, IMG submission 120480) | Permafrost microbial communities from Stordalen Mire, Sweden - P3-2 metaG (Illumina Assembly) | ecosystem: Environmental > Terrestrial > Soil > Wetlands > Permafrost | place: Sweden: Stordalen...
CTTGTGGCTGCTCCGGCGCCTCCAGGACTGGAGTCATTTGAAGCGACTCTCAAGCAATACATGAAAGAGAATGATGTTCTCAATATTCTCTGGGAGACTGACCAGTGGCTCAATTGGACTAAGCACTTCGGACCAATATCAGGGCTCGATGCAAAGATCGATAATCCTCAAGAACGATACGTCATTACAAGCTTTTGCTACGGCTGCAATCTGGGACCAACTCAGACTGCACGCTCAGTCAAGATTTTAGATAGGCGCCAGATTTCATTCATCAATCAGCGACATGTGACGGAACAAAAGCTGAATGAAGCGATTGTCACCGTCATCAATGCCTATCGCGACTTCCCACTGCAAAAGCTTTGGGGACTGGGAAAGACGGCTTCAGCAGACGGAACCAAGTGGGATCTCTATCCTCAAAACCTGATGTCCGAATACCACATCCGCTACGGCGGATATGGTGGCATAGGATACTATCTGATTGCCGATAGCTACATTGCGCTTTTCTCGCGTTTCACGACCTGCGGCTCATGGGAAGGGCACTACATCTTGGACTTCGTCACTGAGAACGATTCAGAAGTTCAACCCGACACCGTGCATGCCGATACGCAAGGACAGAGCGCACCGATCTTTGGCTTGGCGCAGCTGCTCGGGATTCAGCTTATGCCCAGAATCCGCAATTGGAAGGACTTGCACTTCTACCGGCCGAATGAGGATTCTCGGTACGAGCACATTGATGCGCTCTTCGACGAGCAGATCAATTGGGATCTGATCGAAGCTATGCTGCCGGATATGCTAAGAGTGGCTCTCTCTGTCAAAGCTGGCAAAATCACTCCCTCAGCCATTCTGAGAAGGCTCGCTACCTACAGTCGAAAGAACAAATTGTATTTCGCCTTTCGTGAACTCGGCCGCGTCATTCGCACCAAGTTCCTGCTGCAGTACGTGGCAGATATCGACGTAAGGCGCATGATCTTAGTCGCCACAAACAAGAGTGAGCGCTTCAATCAATTCGCCGACTTCCTGATGTTTGGCGGCAAAGGTATGATTTCCGAGAACGTGAGAGACGAGCAGCGCAAGGTCATAAAATACAATCACCTCGTCGCTAATCTCGTCATTCTGCACACCTTGGTCACCATGAGTGACTCGCTGCAACGAATGGTGGCTGATGGACATTCAATCGACCAAGACGCGTTAGCTTGCCTTAGCCCGTATCAGACCGAGCACATCAATCGGTTTGGAAACTATGAACTAAAAACCAGTCAAGAGATTGCAACGCTCGAACCGGCGATGAACATTACCTTTCTTGAGAATGTCATGACCCCGGCGCAGTTTTGACCAGCATCCTTACCGCCGGTGCAATTGAGTTGATCGAGTTGATGTGAGGAAAGGACTATGAGCAGTACATCTGGGCGGAGGGGAGCAAGTCGAGTTTTTAGATCTGTTCTAGAGATCGATAATTGTATTGAGATGTTGCGGAATCGCATCAGCGATCTGTCTGAATTCAGCGCAAAATCAGAACTTTCGTCTGATGAAGTGAACGCGATTGGCAGCCACATCATTAACAATCTGCGTGAAGTTTTCGGTCATGACTCTCCAGAATTTGACCGTTACGAGAATTGGCGAATGTCGGGCTTGCCTGGACGAGTCGTAACTGGATTTGAAGATCCTCGGCGTGAAGCGGCCAGAAAGCAGCAGGGGCTAAGGTCAGGGATTGAAAAAACCGTCACGGAACTTGAGAGCGTAATCAGGCAACTAGAGGAAAAGAAAGCGTTTCTGCCCATGAGCGGTCACGCTCAAGAATACGATTCTCGCGAAGCAAAAGTTCAAGCCATGCCAGCAGAACACAGCATTGTGATTAACAATTACGGTGTTTTCAACACTGGCAAAATGGAAGACATTCGGCTGATCAAGATAAACGTGGCTGAGGTAAAGAAGGAGCATCCTGATCTAGCAAGAAACTTTGAGCAACTTACTGATGCTGTGCAATTAGCCGTGCTGCCGGAAGAACAGAAGGAGCGTGCACTCGATTGTATCGGCGAACTAACCACTGAACTCGCCAAGCCAGAGCAGACACGAAAGAAATGGAAGCTTACTGAGAAACTGGAAAGCTTAGGGAAGCTGTTAACGGCAGGAGCCAATGCGTATGACGGATATGAAAAAGTGCAACCGCATTTGCAGGCTGCAATAACAGCAGTCAGGTCTCTCTTTCATATTTAGGGTGCAATCAGAAAATGGGGCATGTGTAGGGAACGTGCGATAGGGACCAATAAGCCCCTGATAGAAAGCCGGGAAGTAAACCTGATAAAACTTGAATATTTGTCTGACATCCAGTCAGTGTTTCACTTGAGACGATCGGCGCAATTACCCCTGCCTCAGTAGCATGATAAGATCGCGTCCTTTTCAAGTTGAATTCTGGTAACGCCCATGCCTAGTGCATTAACTGATATTGAAGTCGTAGCACGGGAACCCCAAAAGCGCGTTTTGGATGTGCGCGCGACAAAGATCCTGCTTGTGTCGCTTGTGTTGTGCACTCTTCTAGTGCCAGTTGTAATGCCGGCAGTTTATTGGGCTGCGCATAACACCGACTGGTTTTTGATTGTCAATGAAGACGGAGACTCGTTGTATCCCGAGCAGCGAATTTTGCTTGCAGGTTGCATTTTTTCTTTCCTGGGGCTTATGCTCGGACGCCTTGAATATTACCGGGTTGTAGGGACAGGAAGCATTGGTAAAGCGATCGCAATTGCTATATTTGGCGCCTTGATTATCATGCTTCCGGACGGCGGTGTGATTGCTCGCTTTTTGTCTATTCCCGGCATATGGGCCGGACAGCTCGCATCAGAGCTGATGAAAACAACGCAGTACGATGTACCGCAATGGTGTATCGATGTTGGACAAGTGTGGCTATCCATGATCTCCCTGTTCGCTTTTTCCTTCCGAATTGCCCTAATTCCAAACTATTCTTTGGTCTACGATGAAAACATAGAGCTGTACACGGGTGTAGCGCGCGAAGGAAAGCTTGAAGAGACCGCATTAGGAAGCAGCTACAAGTGGGGAGTCCGCGCGATCGGCATTGTGGGGATTTCATTGTTCTTTGACATGGCATCGGCGCTGATAGCTCATTATTGGGCACCGCTACGAGAAGCGCTGGATTCGCACCATTGGACCTTTTTCTGTTTGCCGATCGTAATTGGATCAGCCCTCGTTTACATTCCGGTTTGGTTACGAACGATGCATTATGCACACAGCCAGGGGCTCTTCAATGCTCTAACGTGGTGCTTCGTGGCGGTGCTTTCAATGCTTCCATTTTTCCCACTTTTCTTTTGGCTTACGGATCTTATGAGAGGCGCCCATTCGGATCAGCTAAACCTCTTCATTGGCGCGACCGTAGTCGTGATTCAGCTGCTTTTATGGCGCCGCGATATTCGCACATTAGAGAAATAGGAAAGACTAGCAACACACCTCTATGCGCGTCGGCGAAGTCTGGCGCAGACAGGCGTATCAACAGTCAGGAGACCCAAAAAGCGCACAGCGCGATTTTCTAGCAGCCGAGAAATTAGGTGACGGATCGCTCGTAGCGATGGCCGCAAATCACACGGTCTGATAATGGATGATTATGTATCATTTTCTGGTTGCGTCGCCGGAAAAGCTTGCTAGATAAGCTTTTCGGGCACAGCAATTTTTTCGCCCAAAACCGGGTTTTCGCAATAACGAATTTTGGGGTACGCGAAAACCGCTTGATTTCGCCTCAACTGAGAAGTTATCAGCCAGAAGCCGGATCGCAGACTTTGGCTTGGCGATTAAGAATCTACCAGTTGAAGGAACCGGTCTGCTTTAAGCTCACTTGCGGATTTACAAAAACACGTAGCTCGCTGACATGATAGAGATCGTTTGAGTGCTCCCGTACAAGCTCAAGCAGCTGCATGCAGAGTTCTGCGTCTGAAACAGCTTGCTGCAAGAAGATTGTCTCCTTCTTCTCTTCGCGCGTATTCTCGTCCATGCTACTTAACTTCACGCACATCGTGCCCTGCGGCAATTGGTCTTCTTTGTAGACTGAGTACTTTGTGTTCCGCATATTCAATCGGGCCTCACGTGTTTCCACAACATGTAAGCATTTAGCGTGCCACTGAAGTGAAGGAAGGTCCTTTTTCAGCAGGCTCTGAATAGTCCGAGATTATGGCATTCGTCAGTTTTTCATCCAATTGCCTGGCCAGAGCAAAGTCTTTCTGAGCGTTCTTTTGATCGCCGCTTTGTTGATAGGCATGTGCACGCCATTCATAATTCAGAGGCGTAATGGGGTTGAGAGCGATTGCCGCAGTAAGATCTTTGATTGCAGCGGCGTGATTACCCAGTTGCGACTGTGTGAATCCTCGCGCGGCATATAAAGAGGCATCGTTTGAAGACAAACGTATGGCCTGCGTGTAATCATCAATTGCACCTTTGAAATCCCTCAAGATAGTGCGCGTATCAGCACGCAACCAGTATGCCTCGACATCATCCGGATTCTCGCTTAACCTTAGAGTAAAGGCGTCGATTGCGGCGTGATTACGCTTCATTTCCTGCTCATTTGGTTGGAGCATCCATCCGTATTTCTTTTCGTCATTTTTGCGCCTGTCATTGATGAACTGTTTTCCTACCCACCAATTCAACAGTACCGCCGTAACAAGTATCTGCCAGACTGGGTAATTGTGGAAAATGAGCCAGCCTGCTGCGCACAGAATCAACAATTCGGAGGACCAACGAAGGACTGTCGAAACGTCTGGGCTGCGCAGCCATCCGAATCGTTTGGTGTAATCCGATATCGCTCTGAACATCATAAATTCAGGGTCTAGATTGGCTAGAGACCAGCCTCTCACAAACATGCAAGAAAGCAAAAGCACCTGCATAAAGGTGCACAAAGGCGGTCTGCACGCATTGCAGAATAAGGCAATAACCAACCAAAGGAGGTAAATGACCAACATGACGGATCGATCCTTGCAAATGAATGCGGGTTAAAGTGTCAGGGACGGAGTAATGAATGCACCAATATATCCTGATTCTTGAAAGCCGATCCCTAAGTTATAGAGGGATCTTATTAACGAACCGTTTTCCTATGCCCACCTGATCAGGCACTCAATTAAGTCGGACACTAATAGAAAAAGCCCGCGGGCTGTGGAATTCCACAGCCCGCGGGCTCAACTATTGTAGGCTTCCGGGCAATTAGCTCTTTTTGAAGACGCGGTCTAGCTCGCTGTCCATAAAGACAGTTTGGCTGGCGCCGCCGCGATACGCTTGCTCCTCGTAGTGCATGAAGAGATCGTTTGCATCGAGCACAGCGTCATTTCTCCACCAGTATTTCGGCGTGAACAAGCTGCTTCTGTAAGCCGGGCTGTTCGCCGCCCACCATGCCTCTGCAAAAGCTTCCTCTTTGTCATACGGCACATGCACGCTGTCCGCATCGCCGCCAGCCTGTCCAAGTTGGCCGCCGGCAAGTATGCCGGCAAGTGCCGGATCGGCAAGCAAGCCGTGCTGCGGCTGCGGGCGATTTTGCTCGTTGAGGTGATTCTGCCAGCCGCCGCCCTCGGCTAAGACATACTGATACAGGTCATAAGCAAAGTCCGCCTGGACTTTCGGGTCCAGGTCTTTGTAGCCTGATCTGAATGCCATGTTGTCGCTGTTGCCCAGGTAGAACCCGAGCGGGTTGGCATAGCCACCACGCTCAGGTATTGAGCGTGAGCAGGCAAGCTGATACAGCCTCTGCCATACTGCTGCATCGCGCTGCACTACTTCTGGTGCTGACTGCGCAAAAGCAGCCATTGGCGCCGAGATCGCCAGAGCGATCGCCAAGCAAATACTTTTCATTGATCTTTTACTGCGTAACATTTATCGTGCTCCTCTGGCTCGCTGCCAGTCTCTTAACCAAACAAACAATTCCTACTGAGTGCGGCTCCTATGCCGCGCTTAATATGCGAAAGGGCGCAAGGCGCGACTCCAGAGCAAACAAAACAAACTTTTGCAACGGATTTGATACGGGCTCCTCAATGTCAATTTCCTTAGGTTCGCGCTCTGCATTCTCGCTCACGAGAAACAAGCGGATGTTTTGAAAACGCGGCTGCTCTCTCTGTCGTTCTAAATCAATCAGAGTCGCCAAGGCATGGTGTTCAAGCCTATCTAAAACAGGGTCCTCAGCAGTGTGCGAAGCCTTGGTCAACTTCATCACTATTTCGGCCAGTGCTGTCGCATCTGCAGTTGACTCGACTTTCACAAGTGCTGCATTCAGTGTGTTCATCTCAAAAACGTTCATTATCGTGCTCCTCTGGCTGCTGCCAGTCTGTCTAATCGGACCCAAATCATTGCTGTCGTGGCTTCCAAAATGTCGTTTGCCGTGAAGCGCATCACCTCAGATGCCACCTGATAGGTGAGTTTCACCGTGGTTTGCGATGCCACTTTGCCGACATGTATGTCTAGGATCAGCTGTCGTTTCAGCTGTTTCGGTGGCTTCGTTTTCAGCTCCTCCTCATACGTCATTACGTATTTGGCTTTCATGTTGCCGTCTTCGTCCTGCGTGTCATCGAAGGACTTCTGCACCCACCACTTATCGCCGATGTTGTTTGCCATGACTTCTTTGATAGAGGCCATGACGTCAAAGTCAGACACGGCGAAGAGTCGCGCCGGCGGATCATCCAGGGCTGATTCATAGGCTTGCGCTTTGTCGCGCCCCATGCACCAGATCACCCCCGAGCCCATGAAGGCCAGTAAGAGACCTGTCTGGGCATTGCCGGTGAGGGCAAACCCACTGGCTCCGATAAGCGGGAATGCGGCGATCGTCGCCACCACATATGGCGCTTGCGTTGCAAATTTCATTACCATTTACTCCTTTAGTTACTGGCTTTGGCGAGGTAGTTCTCAGCCATCGCTTTGCCTTTTTTCGACAGCAGAACCCAGCCGGCAACACCGGACCACAACATCAGTGGAATACATTTGCCAGGCTGGTCACTACGCTTGTCCGCTATGCCAAGCGTCTGCAACGCTTCGTTTTCTTTTTCATCCCATTGATGGTTTATGTCGTCATCGCTGAGCGCGTATGCGCTGTGACTCATGCCGTGCGTTTGCAGGTCATAGCTCCTTGATGCTTCCATTTGATCGATGATGCGCTGGGTCGTATCGTCCACCGTCTTGTCCGCAGACCCCCACCCTTTCCACATGGCCAGGGTGGCAAGCACCAGCCCGACCCGGACATACAAGAGCAACTTGCGCCGTCGCAAAGTTTCTCGGCTCGTGCTTTTTTCTTTCTCGATCGCAGTTTGGCGTTGCTGCCATTCTTTGAGCTCGGTTTCGAAAGCATTGTGCCTCTGCTTCTCCCACGCCTCCCAATCCGAGTCGCTATGCGGCTCTTGGCTCGCGGTTCCAGTGCCTGCCGGTTTCCCGTTTGGATACTCCTGAAAGAATTTCTTTAGTTTCTCGAAGTGAGAATTAGCAGCGATCATCTTCTCTGCTGCCATTTTCTGCGCATCCGAGCCAGCCGGAAACTTATCCGGATGAAACTCTTTCACGTAGCGCCTGTAAGCTTCTTTTGCTGCTGCAAGCGAGGCTGTGGGCTCCAATCCGAAGTACTTGAACGAAAGATCGATTTCGTTAACAACATCAACGGGCATTTCTTTTTCCTCCATCCACAATTCGTGGAAACACTAAAAACTAGGCTCTATCTTCCGCCTGTTAATGTGTTGAGGATTTAGTACTAATGACAAAGCCGCTTTGCCATAACGCAAGTTGCTGAATGATTAAGGAAAACCTCAGCCAGTCAGCGCCCCGCGCTCCAAACGGTTACAGATGACTCATATATCCGTCACAGCCGAAGTCATGAAGTATGATCTGACATCCCCAACAGTGCAAAGAAAATCATGCCTACGACTTTTGTTGCTCCCGAAAAAGATGAGATGTTTCCGGCCAACCTGCCCTTCGAAATCAGGCTGGAACTCGGACTAATGAAATTTTTCGCCCCGCTCATAAATTTACTGAATCTCGTGGACGCGATCGGGGGTGGCATTTGGTTAGCCTGTTTAGGCGAGTGGCAGGCAATCGGAGTAGGCATTTTATGTCTATGTTTCTCACAGTTCTGGATAGGGCAAGCAATGCTCCTCGGCCTCTTTCTCGGCGCTATAACGCTTGCAGGCGAGAAATCCAAAAACCAAGCCATGGTAAACCTCGGAATGATTCTAAGCTTGGCATATCCGTACACTGTTGCAGCTCTCTGGTCTGCATGCGTGTTTACTTGGTTCGTCAGCCATACGCATCCAGCTTCAATAATTCCAGCTTGCTTGTGGTCCTATGCTGCAGCTACTGCGCCTTGGACATATTTGGCCAGCAAAGAGCGGGAGAATTTTGCTAATTGCATGTCGGCGGCATTCTTCATTCAGCTTGCAAATATTTGCCTGATGGTCGGCTTTGGATTTTTCCATATCGGATTCGGCCAAGCCGTATTGATTAGCATGTCACTTCTTGCACTTTCAATGCCGCTTCGACTACGAATCACTAAGATAGAGATTGCCGAGGCAAAGACCTATGAGTTTGAGTGAAAGGCTCTGAAAACAAAGCCAGCAGCTGCCTGACTTCAGATAATCGCGCCCCTCCCGTAAGGGTCTTCTTCCGGTTCGCGTTCTTCTTTCTCGACCACTGGTTTAGGCTCCGGCTTTGGCGTTTCCGCCTCAACGACCGGCGTTTTTTCTTCTTCAGTTTTTTGCTTCTCGTCGCTGGTTTCTACCGAAACCCTGCCGCCATCGATAGGCGGTATCTTTATTTCACTGGCATTTTCGATCGTCTCGTAAATCTGCTTCAGTTCAGGCGGGTCTGTCTTCACCCATTCTTCCTGCCATTGTGGCGTTTTCGCCGCCTGCTCACATGTTTTGATCAAGCGCTCGTCCACTTCGATCGCTTCGCGCTTCGGCGGCTCTATCGCCATCTGCTCGACAAACTGCTGCCACGTATACGTTTTCAATTGCAACGGCCCAGTCTTCGGCGTGAACACCAAAGCGCGTTGATCGCCCATCGCCAGCACCTCGCCCGGATTCATTAACGGCCGCCCGAATTCCTTTTCCTGGATCTGTCCACTGCTCGAGATCGTTCGCTCGTGGTATGTCTCTATTCCCAGCGCCTCGCTGATTTTCTTCGCTGTAGTCAGGTCATTCGGCTTGAAATATATGCTCGTGCCAAGCTGATTCCACAGAACCGTTGCCGCGTCTCTTCCGTAGGTGATCTCCAGTTGCATGTAGTCCTGGAAGCCCAAGACTACGCCTATTTTCTGATGCCTGATGATCGAGATCTTTTTGACAAAATCCGGTATACGGCCAAAGTTCGTGAATTCATCAAGGCACAAGAACAACGGCTTATCGAATTCATCCTCTGTCCGGCTCAGCAAGTAATTGAAGATCAGCACCGCCAATGGCTTAAGGTGCCCTTTTTGCGCCGGCACCGACAAATAGAACGTGAACAACTCATTTCGCAACGCTTGCATGTCCACATCCGTTGCCGCAGTCAAAGCCGCTATTCTCGGGCTCACCCAGAGGTTCAATCGCATCATCACACCAGAGATGACGCCGTTGCGAAAGTTCTCCGTGCTGACGTTGTAAAACGCCATATATTCTGTCTTTGCTTTCTCGACCGGGCTCCTTAATAGCTCGGTTTTCATACCCTCCTGCCCAGACGTTAGCCAACTGCGTACCTCAACCAAACTTGCTTTCAGTCCCGCTGCATGCAGCAACAAAGCGGTAAGAAGATGGCGCTCACTGTTGTCCCATATCTGCGCCTCATTGCCCCCGCCCTCTTTTTTGTTTGTGTTCTCGACAATCAAATTAACCAGCACTTGCGCATCTTCTACCGTCTTCACCTGGTCAATCGGGTTGATTCGATGCGAAGTAAGCACATCAGGATTGAAGCTGTAGACCTTGTGGCCCATGGCTCGCCTAAATCCTGCGGTCTTTTGATACACATCGGGCGGCTCGTTGCCTGCCGTCGCTTCAGTCACTATGGCGCTCGCTTTCCAGCGTTTGATCATTTGCGGAATAATAATGCGCGAAGTCTTGCCGCTGCCAGTCGGGCCACACACCACGCCATGCCGAATAGTATCTTCTGGTGAAATTGCCACCGCCTCGTCTTTGTCTGTCAGCCCCAAAACGAGCCGCAAGCCGTCCTCTTCTGCC
>Ga0182024_10026556_pt1 | contig 10169 bp, 11 predicted proteins | sample P32metaG_FD_120480 | JGI IMG/M metagenome (GOLD analysis project Ga0182024, IMG submission 120480) | Permafrost microbial communities from Stordalen Mire, Sweden - P3-2 metaG (Illumina Assembly) | ecosystem: Environmental > Terrestrial > Soil > Wetlands > Permafrost | place: Sweden: Stordalen...
CCCTCACATCTATATGCTCGCGCGCGTCGCGGATCGTTTCGCGACGCGCGCGAGCGAGACACTGAAAAAACTACTTCTTTTTCTCGGCTGCCTCGGGCTTCTTGGCGGCCTCGGGCTTCTTGGCACCCTTGTCGCCGCCTTCTTTCGCCGCGCCCTCTGCGGGAGCTGCTGCCGCCGCGCCTTCTGCCGGAACAGCACCTTCGACTGCAGCGCCTTCGACTGGTTCCGCCACCGCAGCGACCGCGACTTCCGCAACGGTCGGCGGCAGCACGGTGACCACTGGATAATCGGTATCGAAGATCGCCTTCACCTTGTCGGGGAACTTGACCGCCGACACGTGAATGACGCTGTGGATATCGACTTCGGTAACGTCAACCTCGATCAAGTCGGGAATTTCCAGCGGCAGGCATTCGACTGTGGCGGTGCGCTCGAGCGGCGCGAGGATTCCGCCGTTGGCGACGCCCTTGGCTTTGCCGGTGAACTTGAACGGCACTTCGACGCGGATCGCGCGCTTGAGATCCACCTCGTACAGGTCCGCGTGCAGGATTTCGCCGGACACCGGCGTGCGTTGCACGTCCTTGAGGATCACGTGCTTGCCGTCGAGCTCCGCGGTGTTCGACTTGAGCTTGATGATGCGCGTGTGTGCGGCCGCCGAAATCCTGGCCTTCAGCTCGAGCCGATCGATCGCGAGCGCCAACGGCGCCGTCGTCGGTCCGTACAATATCGCGGGCACGCGGCCGTTGCGCCGCAGCGCGTTGTTCTGACCCTTGGGTCGGGTCGCACGTTTCTCGCAGGCTAGTTCACCGGTCTCCATTGTTTCCTCGCTTGATGGTTCGCGCGCTCAGGCAAAGAGCGAGCTAACCGACTCCTCATTATGAATTCGCTTCATCGCTTCCGCCAGCAGACTCGCGACCGAGAGCGGGTGCAGCTTGGTCAGCTCGGTCTGCGCCTTGGCGCGCAGGGGAATCGTGTTGGTCGTAACAATTTCCGTGATGTTCGATTTGTTCAGGCGCTCGCACGCCGGATCCGACAGTATCGGATGCGTCGCGACTGCGATCACTTCGGTTGCGCCCGCGTTGGCGACGACCTTCGCCGCCTCGGTGATCGTGCCGGCGGTGTCGATCATGTCGTCCACCAGCAGCGCGATCGAGTCCTTCACTTCGCCGACCAGTTGCATCTCGGCGACTTCGCTCGCGCGCCGGCGCCGCTTGTCGATGATCGCGAGGTTCGCGTTGAGCCGCCGCGCGTATGCACGAGCGCGTTCGACGCCGCCTGCGTCGGGCGACACGACCGAGACTTTCTTCCCGTCGATTCGCTTGCGCAGGTAAGTAATCAGCACCGGCATCGCGTACAGGTTGTCCACCGGGATATTGAAGAAGCCCTGGATTTGCCCCGCATGCAGATCAACCGTCAGCACCCGATTCACGCCCGCCGTCGTGATCAGGTCGGCGACGACCTTTGCGCTGATAGGCACGCGCGGCGCGACCTTGCGATCCTGCCGCGAGTAGCCGAAGTACGGAATCACCGCCGTGATGCGCCCGGCCGACGCTCGTCGCAGCGCGTCCGTCAGCAGGATCAGCTCCATCAGGTTTTCGTTGGGCGGAGTGCAGATCGACTGGATGATGAAGCAATCGCCGCCGCGCACGTTCTCGCGGACTTCGATCATCACTTCGCCGTCGGGAAAGCGGCCAACCTCGGCTTCACCCATCTTCACGCCAAGATGCTCCGTGACCTCGCGCGCGAGCGCGGGGTTCGAGTTCCCGGTGAAAACTTCGAGTTGGTCCTTGACCCTGTCCGACATTTTTATTTTCCTCGCGTCGCGATCGTCATTCGATTCTTCAGTTGCCGCAAATCACCGTCGAGCTTGGCTGGGCGGGAAGGATTCGAACCTTCGAATGCCAGGTCCAAAGCCTGGTGCCTTACCAGCTTGGCGACCGCCCAGCGCATTTGGATTCAAAGGCTCAGCGCCCGCGTTCTCCCTATCTACGTCGTTAAAACTGACAGCCGGCGAAACACCACTCGGGCGCTCAGCCGGCGAATCGAGCAATCCAATCTGTACGAACCGAACCGTCGCGCTACTGTTCCGAACAATGTCGCGGCGAACCTGCCCGGACTTTCGACTTTAGCAGCCTGGGTGCAGGAAATGCGATGTTATTGATGCGGTTTTTAGCTGTCAATCCGCCGCGCACGCGATCATGCACAGCTACGGCAAAACTGTGGATATCAGGCTACTTCGTCATCGGATTCGCCGTCGAGCGTGGTGGTCGCAATCACCGTCGCAAACGGCGCACGCTTGCGAATCTTTATTGCCGCGCTTTCGGCCTCGTCAATGGAATCGAACAGGCCAAAGACCGCGCCGCCGCTGCCCGACATCTGCGCGGCGCGCGCGCCTGAATCTTCAAGTAATCCTTTAAGGCGACGAATCTCCGGAAATTGCGCGATCGCGACCGGCGCCAGATCGTTTACCAGGTGCTGGTTCGCAATTTTCCCGCGCATGATCGCATCGAGGTGCTCGGCGGGCGCCGGGCCACTCCACCCGCCGGCTTCGAGCGCGCGAAAGATCGCGGCGGTTGAGACCTCGAACGGCGGCACGGCGATGACGATTGGGATAGGCGGCAGTCCCGCGATTTCGACGATTCGCTCGCCAATTCCGGTAACCCGCGACGGCCGCGGATCGAGAAAAAACGGCACGTCCGCGCCGAGCGACAGCGCGATTCGGTGCAGCCTTCCTGCCACATCTTCGTCGGTGAGCTGCGCCGCGGCCGCCATCATGCACAAAACCGTGGCGGCGTCGCTCGAGCCACCGCCGAGCCCGGCGCCAATCGGGATGCGTTTTTCCAGGTCGATCGAAACGCCGGCGACCAGATCGAATTCGCTCATGAACGTCCGCGCGGCGGCCGCCGCGAGGTTGTTCCTGGCCAGTTCAGGCAGGTTGCAGTTGACCGTGACTGACGGCTCGTCTGCGGCGCGGACTTCGAGACGAATTTCGTCGGCGAGCGAAAGCGGCAGGAAGATCGAGTCGAGTTCGTGGTAGCCGTCGCCGCGGCGCCCGGTCACGCGCAGGAACAAATTGATCTTAGCGCATGCGCGCCCGGACAGTTCCGTTACCATAGTGAAGATTCTATCGGGGAGCCCGCGGCGCGCCCGACAATCCGTGCGGCAAATGAGCGTCGTCCTCGGGGCGGCGAAACGCGCGGCGCGAATCCTGCTGAATCACGCTGATGAAACCGAGCAGAGTTACCACCAACCCGAGCAACACCATGACGCGACCCGCCAGGAATGCGGCGTGATAAAAGTCCATCCGCGCCGTTGCGTACGACGCCTGCCGCTGCTGCGCCGTGAGCGGCTCGAGCACCGCGCCGCCCGCGCCTGCCTCGAGCTCGTCGAAACTTCGATAGTCGGTCGCGGCGTCGGACGGTTGCTGATGCGCGACGATCATGCGGCTGTAGATCTGTGTGCGTTCCACACCGATGACCCAGTTTGCCGCGCCCAGCATAATTAGCCCGAGGCCGACCACAATCTTCCAGTCGGTATATATGTCAGGAAGCTTCACCTTCAATCGAGACTAAAGCGCGAAAGCAAGGAACACAATGCCGGCGTGCGCGATCTATTCACTAGCCGAGCGGATAAGAAGGACGGGATTCTTCGCTTCGCTCTGAATGACACAAACACCGGATGAAGCTCGAGCATCACACACCGCGGTTGATCGATGATTGAGGGTGCGTCGGCAGGCGTCGAGAACGATCCGGGGTCCCTCGGCTTCGCTCGGGATGACACAAGACGAAAGCGACATGAAAAAGAACTTGAGAGCAAAATGGCGTCTTCGCCATTTTGCGATTAATACTGGGTGCAGGGGTCACCCCTGCCCAAGGAAGCGTGAAACCCACGGCGGGTTTCACATTCAATGACGTGATTTCCCCTTCCCCGCTGCGCGTGATCTCTAGCCGCGTGAGCAGCTTTTGTTGCGCCATTCGATCGCCAGCCGCTATCATGATTCGACGACTTCGCATGCCAGTTGAATCACGACATCATCCGTCCGAGTCTGCCGCGATTGCTCAATCCAGGGACGCGCGGCTGGACGGGCTCCTCAAGCGTTTCGACGCTGGCGAGATGCGCGCGCTGGCTCAGCTGATCACAATGGTCGAGAATCGCGCGCCTGAATCGAGCGCGATCATCGAGCGAATCTACCCCAAGACCGGTCACGCGCAGGTGGTGGGAATCACCGGGCCGCCGGGCGCTGGAAAATCGACGCTCGTCAATCGGCTGATCGCGAAATATCGCGCGATCGGAAAAAAAATCGCCATCCTCGCGATCGATCCGTCGAGCCCGTTCTCCGGCGGCGCCGTGCTCGGCGATCGCGTACGCATGACCGACCATTACAAGGACGCCGGCGTGTACATTCGCAGCCTCGCGTCGCGCGGCAGCCACGGCGGACTCAGCCGCGCCGCGCGCGAAATCGTCAAGCTGCTCGACGCCTACGGCTCCGATGTGATCATCATCGAGACCGTCGGCGTGGGACAGACCGAGCTCTCGATCATGGATCTCGCCGACACCACAGTGGTCGTCACCGTGCCCGAGGCGGGCGACGGCGTGCAGGTGATGAAGGCCGGGCTCAACGAGATCGCCGACGTGTTCGTCGTCAACAAGGCCGACCGCGAAGGCGCCGACCGGGTCAAAGCCGAGCTGGAACTCAGCGTGCACCTGCGCTCCGGCGACGGATGGCGTCCGCCGGTACTGCTGACGCAGGCCGCGGTCGATAAGGGCATCGACGCGGTCGTCGCCGCAATCGCGAAGCATCGCGAGTATCTGCGCGAGCACCTCGATGCGGCGCGCGAGTCCGAGCGCCGCACCCGCGAGTTCGTCGAAGTGCTGTCCGCCGAACTCGAGGAGCGCACCGCGCGCGCCGTCGCCGACGGTGGCGCACCCGGCGTGCTCAGCGAAGTTCGTGCGGGCAAGCTGAATCCTTACAGCGCCGCGCGTCGTATAATCGAAGACCGCAAGTCGTTGCTCGATTTGCTTCATAACGGCAGCGCGAAGCCGCGCACCGACTGACATCCCCGTCATGACTGCCAACAAAAAATCCAAAACCGAAGGACGCCTGTTTGCGATCGGCGACATCCACGGATGCCCCGACGAACTCGCCGCGATTCTCAAATCGATCGCACCGGTCGCCGGCGACACCGTGGTCTTCGTCGGCGATTACGTCGATCGCGGCCCGTCGGCGCGCGCCGTCATCGATCTTGCGCTGGATCTCGAGCGCGGCAACGCCGAATGCGTGTTCCTGAAGGGCAATCACGAGGACATGATGATGTCCTACCTCGGCCTGCCGGGAAATTACGGCGAGTCGTTTCTCTTCAACGGCGGTATCGCGACGCTCGACAGCTACGGCGTGCGCGAGGAGGACCTCGACAGCGCCTTCGAGCGTCTGCCCGACGCGCACCTCGGCTTCATGACCCGTCTCGCTACCAGCTACCTGCGCCCGCCCTACTTGTTCGTCCACGCCGGCATCATGCCGACGCGCCAGCTCGAGGAGCAGCAGACCGAGGACATGCTGTGGATTCGGCAGGAGTTCATTTTCAATCCGCACAAAATCGACGCGACCGTCGTCTTCGGCCACACTCCGATGCGCGGCGTGATGATCGACTTGCCGTACAAACTCGGCATCGACACGGGCCTGGTGTATGGCGGCAAGCTGACCTGCGTCGAGTTCACCGAGGGCGTGCTCTACCAGGTCCTGCGCGGTCACAAGTCGGTCAAAACCCGCAGCATCCCGCTGCACTGAATCGAACCGCGCGCGGTCTTTCGCGCGTTGCGCGCTCACGCTACATTTGACGATTCCCGGTGGCGACGTAGCTCAGTTGGTTAGAGCATGCGGCTCATATCCGCAGTGTCGTAGGTTCGACTCCTACCGTCGCCACCAATCATAAACTCATTCGGCGATCGCGGCGATTTTGCCGGTGCCGGAATCCGCGCGAACCGCGACACGATGACCCGCATCTGACGTTGTCCGCTCGACGGCATCGGCTGGCTGCGGGTCGAAGATCAAATCGCATGCGCGAATCCAGAGGTACAGCGTGATCAGCACCATCATCGGGCCCTGCGATGCGACCGCGCGCACATTTTCCCATTCCGACCGCATCGGCAAATACGCGATCACGAACACCAGATGGCTCATCACGACTTCGACCATGTAGCAGAGCGCCAGCAACAGTCCCCATCGGCGACGAAAAAAAACGCCGACCGCGATCACCGCGAATATTCCCGCCTCGACGAGCAGCACCAGGCGCGCGTCGTTGCCGTTGAATCGCACGCCGGCGAAAATTGTCCCGATTGGATCGACCAGCTCGACATCCATCGCAGGAATCGACGCGCTGATCGCGAGGCACAGACCCCAGAGTCCGGCCACTACCGCGAAGACCCGAAGATCCAGGGGCCAAACAGCTAGCAGTCGATCGGATTGACGATTTGATTTCATCGGCTGTTCGGAGAGCTTATCAGAGCGCGACTAGACCTAACAAGAGCAGCTAAATGACCACGCAGCGACGCATTCAGCGCACGGCGTCAGATCCTGCTCTTGCTCGCGTCGGCAACTCTCCACGATAATCACCGGCGATGAACGGCGTGCACGACATGGGCGGGATGGACGGTTTCGGACGGATCGTTCCCGAACAGAATGAACCCGTCTTTCACGCCGATTGGGAGCGCCGGATGTATGCCCTCGCGGGTTCCGTGTTGGGCGCGGCGCTGGTCAATATCGACGAGTTTCGTCACGCGATCGAGCGGATTCCACCCGCGCGCTACCTCGCGTCGAGCTATTACGAACGATGGCTCGCGGCGGCCGAGACGATCCTCGTCGAGCGTGGCGTCGTCACGCGCGAAGAACTGCTCGCAAAGCAGGATGCATCGATCGACCCGGCTCTGATCGCGAGTGCGGTCGCGACGCACGGTCCGACTCCGGTTAAGAGCAATGCGAAGCCGCAGCGCGCCCGCTTTGCCAAAGGTGCTCGCGTCCGCGCGCGCAACCTGAATCCCGTTGGACACACGCGTCTGCCGCGCTACGTGCGCGGCAAGGCCGGCGTCGTCGCGCGCGACTGGGGAGTGTTTGTCTTCCCCGACACCAACGCGCATCACGCAGGCACCAAGCCGCAGCATTGTTACTCGGTCTCGTTCGACGCGCGCGAGCTTTGGGGCAAATCCGCAAGCAGCCGCGAGCGGGTGTACATAGATTTGTGGGAAGACTATTTGGAACCACTCGCATCGAAGTCGAATGCCAAAATCTCAAAGAGCAAAAAGGCAAGACAGACGGGTAGACACTGAAAAAAATGAGTGGGGATCATCATAATACCGGCGACAGCGGGCCCGCCGCGCGCGTGAAGGCTCTGGAAGCGGTGCTGACGGAGAAGGGATTACTCGATCCCGCGGCGATCGACGCCATCGTCGATACCTACGAGACTCGCGTCGGTCCGCGCAACGGCGCGCGCGTCGTCGCGAAAGCATGGACCGATCCCGCGTATCGCAAGCGCCTGCTCGCCGACGCGACCAGCGCCGTCGCGGAATTGGGATTCGCGGGTCCCGAGGGCGGCCATCTGGTCGCCGTCGAGAACACCGATCGCGTGCACAATCTCGTCGTATGCACCCTGTGCTCATGCTACCCATGGCCGGTGCTGGGCTTGCCGCCGGTCTGGTACAAGAGCTTCGCGTATCGCTCGCGAGCGGTCAGCGATCCGCGCGGCGTACTCGAGGATTTCGGCCTCGAGTTGCCGCGCGATGTCGAAGTCCGCGTGTGGGATTCGAGCGCGGAGATTCGCTACCTCGTGATCCCGCAGCGCCCGAAGGGGACCGCGAAAATGAGCGAGGGCGAACTCGCCGCAATCGTGACGCGAGACTCGATGGTCGGAGTGGCGAAGGTCGAGGCGTCGCGCGCATGAGCAACGCCGCGCTCAACGAGTTGATCGAAGCTGCGCGCCTCGATGCGGACCACGTCTTCAGCGCGCCGTGGGAGGCGCGCGCATTCGCAATCGCGCTGCAGCTTTCCCAGGCGGGACATTTCACCTGGGACGAATTCCGCGACTGCCTGATCGCCGAAGTCCGCGCCTCAGACAGAATCCGCGCCCGCGACGGCACCTCCAATCACGGCCAGTACTACGATCACTTCCTACACGCGCTGGAAAACCTCCTCGAAGAAAAAGGCCTCGCGCACTAAGCGCGAACGCGCGCGGACGCATATTCTCCCTGTCCGTTGTTTTTTTGTGTCATCCTGAGCGCAGCGAAGGATCTCGCGCGTAGCGCCTCGCAAGGGCAGGCGCTGGACGCCGGAGCGCCCGTCGAGATTCTTCGCCGCAGCGGATCAGAATGACACAAGGATGGAGAGCACAGAAAAATCGCTACGCGCTCTTGCCCTGCTTGCCCTCAATCCACTGGAACATCAGCGACTGGTAGTACTCGATGTTCTGTCCCAGTAGAAACACTTTCGGAATTCCTTCGATTTGCGCGTAGATCGCCGTATGCGTCGGATTTTCGTTGCCGAACGCTATCTTGATCGGCTGCGGCTGGCCGGGTCCCTCGATAGTTACCTCCGACTTCGGATGGTCGAGTCCGAATTGTGCGAGGTCGGTGGTATCTTCCGCCACCACTTCGACTGACTTCGCACTCGTCAGCAGCGACGCCATCGCTTCCATCAGGTCGTGCGGCACGAATTTTCCCGCCGGCGCGACCAGGTTATAGAACTTGCCGTCCTTATCCTTCTCAAAGCGCAGCGACTCGGCTCCGCTCGTCACCGTGATCGCGTCGATACCGTTCAGCTTCAAGAGGCTCTCTTGTTTCTCCTCGAGCGCGCCGGCCGGCTTGATGCTCGGCTGAATCCAGAAATAAATCGGCAGCAGGATAAAAAACGCGATCGTATAGAAGATTGCAGGACGCACGCTCACGCAAAAAACCTCCTGCGCACCATCACCGTGATCGCGATCAGGAACAGGATCGCCGGCTCGACCACCGATCCCAGCACCAGCACGTGGCGCGCCTCCTGATCGCTGATATAGAAAGCGGCGGTCTCGCTCTTGTTGAGCCGTTCGCGGCTCGCAATCAGCATCTCGTCGCCCGCCAATTCGTTGATCAGGCTCACCGCCAGGTCGCGATTCCCCAGCATCTCGACAAACTGGTTCGACGCGAACGCGCTGCTGCCGATTCCCACCAGCCGCGTCATCTGCTGCAGCGGGATATGCGGATTCGACGCGGGCGTGAAGTCAATCTCGGAGGCCACCGGAATCGGCCCCTTGATGTCGCGGCCCGCCTGGTACTCGGTGATCCCGGTCGTCAACGCATTGGGATCGCCGGACGCCCAGCTCTCATGCGACGACGAGAGGAACTTGTCCTCGTCCGCGATCTTCAAATCGCCTGGCGCAGTCGCGCCGATCGCACCGGTCACCATGACGCCGCGCCCCAGCGAGAACACCGCCGGCGCGGTCATCGAACGGGTCACCGGGTTTGTTTCGGAGCGCAACGGAATCTGCGTCGTGAGAATTTCGCCGGCCGTCAGGCGATACGCCGGATCGACAACCACCTGCGGAATAAAATCGAGGTAGTATTTTTTCAGGAACTCGACCAGCGTCGGCGAACCGTAGGGATCGATGATCGCGATGTAGTGCCCGCCGTGACTCAGGTACTTGGCGAGCGCCGCCAGTTCTTCGGGCAGGAAGTCCTTCTGCGGCCCGAGCGACACGACCACCTTCGCGTCGTCGGGCACGCCGCTGGCGAACAGCGAGACGTTATCGATCTGATAGTTGTTCTGCTCGAGCTGCCCGCGCCATTCCGAGTAGCCGAGTTGGCGATCGGAATTGAACAGGTCGCGCTCGCCGTGCCCGATCGTGAAATAGACGTGCTTGTTGGCGTCGGCGGAGATTTGCAGAATTGCCGGTATCAGCTCGTCCGAGCGCGCGTTGTCGAAATCGCGGCGACGGCCCTGCGATTCCACGATCACCTCGCCGTAGCTCGACACGCCGTATTCGCGCGCCAGGCCGGGCGCCTTATTGACGTCGATCACCTGGTAAGTGAGCTGCGGCGTGAAGGCGGCCGCCTGGAACAGCAGATCCGCGAGTTCCAGGTAGGCGGGATCCTCGGTCCGCACAAACGCCATCACCTTGACGTTATGCGTCAGTCCGCCGAGCACGCGC
>Ga0182024_10026557_pt1 | contig 10169 bp, 9 predicted proteins | sample P32metaG_FD_120480 | JGI IMG/M metagenome (GOLD analysis project Ga0182024, IMG submission 120480) | Permafrost microbial communities from Stordalen Mire, Sweden - P3-2 metaG (Illumina Assembly) | ecosystem: Environmental > Terrestrial > Soil > Wetlands > Permafrost | place: Sweden: Stordalen...
CGCAACCCCTGTTCCGGTTCCCAGAGCCACCCCCGCTCCCGCACCCGTCCCAAAGCCACCCGTACCCGCCCGGGAGGCCGACCCGCTCCTTGGCAAGACCCTTGGCTCCTACCGCATCCAGCGCAAGCTCGGGAATGGGAAATGGGGACCGGTTTACCTCGCGATCCAGACTTCCATGAATCGCCCCGTCGCCATGGAATTGCTCGCCGCCGAGATGGCCGAGGACCCGGCGGCGCGCGCGAATTTCGTCGCCACCGCGCGTGCCAAGGCCGCCGTGCAGCATCCGCACATCCTCTCCGTGTACGAGGCGGACCAGGCGGAGGGCCGCTACTTCTACACGCACGAGTACGTCGATGGCTACACGCTCGAGCAACTCGTCAAACGGGGCGACGGCCTCAGCGAGCCGACGGCGCTCCAGACCGTCAAGTGCGTCGCCCAGGGGCTCTCCCATCTCCATCACCACAATATCCCCCACGTCATCCCCGACGCGACGGATATCTATATCGGCACCGACGGCCTCCCTTATCTCTCGAATGTCGCCCAGCCCGGCGAGCAGATGCCAGCCTCCCAGGAGGAGATTTGCAAGCTGGCGCAGATCGTCCGCTCAGTCCTCCCGGGCGGCGAGGCGCGCGACGCCGGCTTGCAGGCCATGCTCACCCGCATGGCGATCACCACCCAGTCCGGCTTCCAATCCTGGGCTCCGCTCTTCCAGACTATCCAGGCCATCGAGCCGAAGGTCGTCCCCGCGGATGCCTTCAAGCTCAGCGCCCAGGACCAGGCGGCCATTCGCGCCGTCGAGGAGACCCGCAAGCGCCAGAAGATGGTCGTCACCCTCAGCATCACCAGCCTCATCGTCTTTCTTTGCGCGCTCGCCGCGGGCGCCTGGTGGGAATTCTTCCGGCCCGCATCCCGGGCCCATGACTACAGCAACGTCATGGTCGAAATCCCCGCCGGCGATTTCATCTTTCAGGATGGCCAGAAGCTCACCCTGCCCACTTTCTACATCGATAAATATGAGGTCACGATGTATGAGTATCAGAAGTTCCTCGATTACCTGAAGGCCCACGGCGACACCACGGAGTTCGACAGCCCGCTCCAGCCCAAGGGGACCTCGCATGTCCCCCATGATTGGGACATCTTCTATGGCCGCGCAAACGCCGCCTACCCCGGCTGGCGCACGGTTCGCGGCGTGCCGATCACGCTCGATTGCCCCGTATTCAACGTGAACTATTTTGACGCCTACGCCTACGCGAAATGGAAAGGCCGCCGCCTGCCCACCGAGCAGGAGTGGGAGAAAGCCGCCCGCGGCGCCTCCGGGTTCCTCTACCCTTGGGGCAACCAGTGGGACCCCGCAAAGCTCAATGCCGGCACCGATTTCCAGGCCGCGCCCGCCGCGGACTACAAGCCCGCCGTCGATGGCTATACCTGGTGGGCGCCCGTGGATGCCTTGCCGACAGATTGCAGCCCCTTCGGCGTCATCGGCATGGCCGGCAACGTCAGCGAGTGGACCGACTCCTGGGATGCGAGCAAAACCTTCGTCGTCGTCCGCGGTGGCAACTTCAAGTCCAACTCCGGGCAGGCCCTCCTGACAAACGAACTCAAGATTTATCCGGAAATCACCGCCCAGACCCTCGGCTTCCGCACGGCGAGCGACACGGCTCCGGCGAAGTAGCCAGGTAATCTTCCCACTCCTGCTGGCATTTCCCGGAAAACCGGCTACTTTTACCCCCCTCATGTCCCGTTTCGCCATTTCCCCCCGGTTCCTGGCCCTTGCGCTGTTGTGCGCGCTGGCGCCGTCGCTCCATGCCCAGATCAATGTGACGATGGATATTCCGCGTCACCTTTACCTCAGCTACGAGCCCATCGTCGCCACCGTCAAGATCACCAACATGACCGGCCGCGACATCACGCTCAGCGACCAGGAGCCCAATAAGTGGTTCGGCTTTGAAATCCTCGACTCCAAGGGCGCCCCGATCCCGCCCATCGCCGCGGATTATCATCTCCCGCCCCTGACCATCCCGATGGGCGAGACGGTCAAGCGGAAGGTCAACCTGGTGAATCTCTATCCGGTGACCGATTACGGCATCTATCACATCCGGGCCGCCGTGTACTTTGCCGATCTGGACAAGTATTTCCAATCCGGCCCCGCCGCCATTGAGGTGACCGAGGGCACGACCCTCTGGCAGCAGAAGGTCGGCATCCCGGATGGTCAGAGGAACGCCGGCCAATACCGCACTTACACCCTGATGAGCTTCCGCAATCAGGATAATATCCTTTACGTCCGCATCGAGGATGAAGACGCCGGGGTCGTTTACGGCACCTACCCGCTTGGCCGCCTGATCGACGGCTATCCGCCCGAGGCCCAAGTGGACCTCCTGAGCCAGTTGCACATCATCGATATGGTCGCCCCCAAGGAATATCTCTACACTCGCCTAAGCCCGAACGGCGACATGCTTGGCCAGCAGGATTATACCGACCTCAAGACCCGCCCGCATCTGAAGAAGCAGCCCGATGGGGACGTGGCCATCGCCGGGGGCATCGAAGTTCTCCCCCAGCCCGCCTCCCAAACGACCGTCCAGGGCCCCAAGCTTTCCGACCGCCCCACGGGCTTGCCCTCGATGACGCAGTGATCCGCGGAAGCGCTTTGCGTGTTTGACCTCGGCTGCCGTTCCGTGGAAGAAGAACGGCGTGCGGATCAGGCTCATGGAAAAACGCAGGGTATCGCAGATCGATAACGAGCCCGAAGGCGAAGCGCCACCGCGCCCGGCGCACGCCCCCCGTATGCAATGGCGCGTTCTCTGGATCGTTGCATGCCTCGCGTTGAGCGCGCGCGGCGCATTCGGCTTCACGACGGTTGTCATTGATCCCGGCCATGGCGGCATCGACCGAGGCGGCATCCCCGGGCAGCGCGTCCCGGAAAAAGTGATGACGCTGGATACGGCGCGCCGGCTCGAGGTCCGCCTGCGCGCCGCCGGATTCCGCACGGTGATGACGCGCCGCACCGATGTGTTTGTGTCGCTTCCGGCCCGGGTCGCAATCGCCAACGCCCAGCGCAACGCCATCTTCATCAGCATCCATTACAATGCCGCGCCGCGCTCGCAGGCGGAGGGATTCGAGACCTATTATTACACGAGGAAGTCCGCCCGGCTCGCGGCTGCCTGTTACTCGCGGATCATCCAGGCCTGGCCCGGCAGCCGCCGCGGCATCCGGACACGCGGGTTTTTCGTCATCCGCAGGACGGTCATCCCCTCGGTGCTCGTCGAGCCCGGATTTCTTACCAATCCGCGCGAAGCCGCGCTCATCTCGCGCCCGGAGTACCGGCAGCGCGTCGCGGATTTGCTCGCCGCGGCAATCATCAGCAAGCGCAATATGTAGGGCGCGGCACGAATCCTCTGGATGAAACTCCCCATTGTCTCCAGCGCCGAAATGCGCCGCATCGAGGAAGCCACCTTCGCCGCCGGCGTGACCGCTGAGGCGCTCATGGAGAAAGTCGGACGGCGGATCGCGCAGGCGGTTTGCCAGTATTGTCCGCGGCCCGGCGCCTCGGCTGTTTATTACGGCAAGGGCCACAATGGGGGAGATGCGCTGGCGGCGGCGCGGCATCTGACAATGGCCGGGTGGGGAATCGAATTGCGCCCGCAGGAGCAGGATTCCGCGAAGCTGGCGGAGTTGACGGCAAAAATGCTGACCGCGTTGCATTCCGTCAAACTCATCTCCCGTGCGGGCAAAGCCGGCCCGGGCGCACGCCCGTCGGTTATCCTCGACGGCCTCCTGGGCATCGGAGCCACCGGCCCGCTGCGCGAGGATATCCGCGCGCTCACCCGCGAAATCAACACCCGCCGCGCCGAAAGCAACGCCCGCGTCTTCGCCGTGGACCTCCCCACCGGCCTCGACGCCGACTCCGGCGAGGCCGACCCCGATTGCGTGATCGCGGACGTCACCGTCACCGCCGGCTACGCGAAGAACGGACTGGTGGCCGACGGCGCCCCGGCGTTCGTGGGCCGCCTTTGCGTGGCGCCGCTCGAGGATTTCGCGCCCCATGCGCCGGCCCGGTTTTCCGGCGAAACGGCCACGCCCGAATCGCTGCGCGGCGTGCTGCCGCGGCGGAGCTTCGACTCGTACAAGACAAATTACGGCCGCATCGGGATTATCGCAGGCTCGCCCGGATTCGTCGGCGCCGCCGTCCTCTGCGCGAGCGGGGCGCTGCGGGGCGGAGGGGGGCTGGTGACCATTTACGCGCCGGAGGAAATCCAGCCGCAGATCGCCGTCATCGCGCCGCCGGAGATCATGGTGCGCCCGGTGAAAAGCTACGAGGAGGTGCTTGATGAAAAGCACGACGTCCTTGCAGTCGGTCCCGGCCTCGGCAAGGCGCGCTCCGGTGCGATCCTGCAATTGATCGAGCATGCCGAAGGCCCGATGGTCCTCGACGCCGACGGCCTCAACATCGTCGCGGCGCAGGACACCGGCCTGCTCGCGCGCTGCGCCGGGCCGCGTCTCCTGACGCCCCATCCCGGCGAGATGGCGCGCCTCTTTCCCGACTCAAAAAATCTCGCGCGCCATGAGACCGCGACTCGCTTCACCGCCCGTTTCGCAGCCGCCCGCTCCCCGATTACCCTCCTGCTGAAAGGCTCGCGCACCATCATCCACGAGCAGGAAAGACCCGCCTCCTACAACACCACCGGCAATCCCGGCATGGGCACCGGCGGCATGGGCGACGTGCTCACGGGCGTCTGCGCCGCGCTCATCGGCCAGCACCTCAGCCCTTACGACGCGGCCCGCGTGGGCGCATGGCTGTGCGGACGCGCCGCCGAGATCGCGGTCCTCGCCCGGGCAGAGGAATCGCTCGCCGCGCTGGATGTCGTGGACTGCCTGGGCGGGGCGTTCACCCAATTGCGGAGCGGGAGCCTCTAGGCATCTTTGATTCCATCTGGCGCGATGTGCGAACACCCTGGGAGCGCCACTCTCCCGAGTGGCATCATCCAATCGCGGCCTGGAAGGCCGCCTGTTGCGACAGATTAGAGCCAAGACGGTATAGCATCTTGTCGCGCCTCCTTTCCGTGTTACGCTCATCCGTCCACACTCCCCCGTTACGTGCCCTTTTCACCTTATGAACAAGAAACAATTCGGCTGCATCATGGCCCTTCTGGTCTTCCTGCTATGCATCAGCCTCCTGTGCAACTTTGTCCTCGCATTCCGCGGCTCCCACCTCAGCGGGTCGATGGTGGGGCCGGCTCCGCGCTTTGAAGAGGCCACGGTGGTCGATGGCACCGGCCCCGGGAAGATCGCGCAGATCAGCCTCCGCGGCATCATCTCCAGTTCGGAGAGCGGCAGCGTGGGGGAGACGATGGTCGATGATCTCAAGATCCAGCTCCAGCAGGCCACCGACGACAAGGACGTGAAGGCCATCGTCCTCTACGTCGATTCCCCCGGCGGCGAGGTCACCGCCTCGGATATGATTTACGATGCCGTGACCCGCGCGCGCGCCCAGAAGCCGGTGGTCGTGTATATGGGCAGCCTTGCGGCGTCCGGCGGCTATTATGTCTCCTGCGGCGGCAGCTACCTCATGGCCAATGACACCTCGCTCACCGGCAGCATCGGCGTCATCATCGAGACCTTCAATTACGAGAACCTCCTCGGCAAGATCGGCCTCCAGTCCATCGTCTTCAAGAGCGGGCAGTTCAAAGACATGCTCAATGGCGCGCGCGACATGACCCCCGAGGAAAAAACCTACGTCCAAAACCTCGTCATGCAGACCTACGGCAAGTTTGTCGGCATCGTCGCCCGCGAGCGGCATATCCCGGAGGATCAATTGCGCGCCGGCATCGCGGATGGCCGCGTGATCTCCGGCCGGGACGCCCTTGATGACAAGCTCATCGACGGCCTCGGCCAGATCGAGGACGCCTACCAGCAGGCCCGCAAGCTCGGCAACGCCCCCGACGCTCCGGTGGTGCGCTACGAGCAGTCCATGGGCTTCGGCAGGCTCCTGCGCCGCCTGACGGGACGCAGTGAATCGAGCAAAGTCCAGATCGAGCTTCCGGGCGCCCTCGGCACGCAACTCGAGGAAGGCCGCCTCTACCTCCTGCCGAGCTTCTTCGCCCAGTAGGAGTCGCATCGGTGGACCATCTCCCGTCTCTTCGGCCCGTAGCCGTCGCCTTCTTCATCGTATGGACGCTCTTTGGCGCCACGGTCTATTATGCCGTGGCGAGGTTCCTCTTAAAAGGCGGCGGCAAGGTCGATACGCTGGCGTTCAGGAACGCCGACCTCTGGGTAGCCGTCGGCTTCGTCACCTGGTTCGCTTTGCTCATCCTCGGCAGTTTCGACGCGCCGCAGCACGATGTCACGGAGCCGAATATCCTCTGCAATGCCGGCCTCTACGTCGGCATCGTCGCGGCGCTGGGCATCTTCATGCAATGGCGCGGCATCAATCCGCTCCGCCAATTCGGCCTCACCCGTCTCAACCCGTTTACCTGCATGGCGCTCGCCGTGGGGTTCATGATCGCCACGCACCCGATTACGCTCATCACCGAGTTCACGACCTTCATCCTCATGCACGGCCAGACGCAGCCGCAGAATGTCATCGAGTATTTTCTCCACGCCGCGCAACGCTCGGACTCCCGCGCCGTCGCCCTCATGCTGGTGGTGGCCGTCGTCATTGCTCCCCTGGCCGAGGAAACGATCTTCCGCGGTTATCTCTACGGAGTCTTCAAGCGTTACCTCGGAGGCATCGGCGCCGGCCTGCTCACCGCCGGGCTCTTCGCCGCGATGCACCTCAATCTCGCCGCCCTGCCCTCCCTCTTCGTGCTCGCCCTCTGCCTCACCCTCGCGTATGAGGCCACCGGCTCCCTCTTGGTCAATATCTTCATGCACGGCCTCTTCAATCTCTCCAGCCTCCTGGCGATCATGTACTTCACAAAGCATTCCCCCGCCCCATGAAGCTCGGCGGCCTCGGCGAGGACGCGGTCATCGCCGCTCTCCTGCGCGGATTGCCGGCGACTCCGGGCGTGATCCGCGGCCCCGGCGACGATTGCGCCGTCATCGGCACTCCCCGCGCAAAACTCTGGCGCCTCCTCAAGACCGATTGCCTCGTCGAGGGCGTCCATTTCCGCCCCGGCGAAGACCCGCGCAAGATCGGCTGGAAGGCGCTCGCGCGGCCCCTGTCGGATTTCGCCGCAATGGCCGGCCGGCCCCAGCATGCGCTCGTCACCCTCGCGATTTCCCCCGATGCCGATCTCAAGCTCGCCACCGCCCTCTACGCCGGCCTCCGGAAATGCGCCGCAAAATATGGCGTCGCCATCGTCGGCGGCGAGACCGCCCGGTCCCCGGGTCCCATGTTCATCTCCGTCATGCTGAGCGGGGAAGTCGAGCGCCACCTCTGTGTCTTCCGCTCCGGCGGCCAACCGGGCGATGCGCTCTTTGTCACCGGCCGGCTGGGCGGCTCGATCAAGGGCCGGCATCTCACCTTCCAGCCCCGCGTCGAGGAGGCCCGCTGGCTTTCCCGCCACCTGCAACTCCACGCCATGATGGACCTCAGCGACGGCCTCGCCACGGACCTGCCCCGCCTCGCGCTCGCAAGCGGATGCGGCTTCCACCTCGACGAAGCCGCACTCCCGCTCAACCCCGGTTGCACCCAAAAACAGGCTCTCGCCGATGGCGAGGATTACGAGCTCCTCCTCGCCCTCCCGCCTCCCGAGGCCTTCAAGCTGCGCATTCTCTGGCCCCGCAAATTCCCCGCCCTCCCCTTGACGGAGATCGGCGCATTGACGGGACCGTCCCCCCGCTCCGGCAAAAAAAATTCGCGCGCCCCGCATGGCTACGATCATTTCGCATAGCGCCGAGGAAACCTTCCGCGCCGGCCGCGATGAAGCCGCCCGCGTCCTGCCCGGCGACGTCCTCGCGCTCGTCGGCGATCTCGGCGCCGGCAAGACCCAATGGGTCAAAGGCCTCGCCGCCGGCCTCGGCTCCCGCGCCGCCGTCACCAGCCCCACCTTTACCCTCATCCACGAGTACACCGGCGGACGCCTCCCCCTTTATCACATCGATTGCTACCGCCTCGAAGCCCCCGCCGAGTTGCTCGGCATCGGCCTGGACGATTACCTTGACGGCAGCGGCGTCCTCGCCATCGAGTGGGCCGACAAATTCCCCGCCCTCTTCCCGCCCGCCACGCGATGGGTCCGCTTCACCATCCGCGAGGGCGATTGCCGGGAGATCGCATGATCACGCTCGCCATCGAGACCTCCACCCCGCGCGGAGGCGTCGCTCTGTTCCGCGATGACGCACTCCTCTTCAGCGAGTCCTTCACCGCGGACCGCAGCCATTCCTCGGAGCTTTTCGTCGTAATCGAGCGCGCCCTCGCCGGCGATGTCCGCCCCGGGCAGATCGTCGTTGGCCTCGGCCCCGGCTCCTACGCCGGCGTTCGCATCGCCATCGCCGCCGCCATCGGCCTTTCCATCGCCACCGGCGCGCAACTCCTCGGCGTCCCTTCCATCGCGGCCCTTGACGAAGGCGAATACCTCGCTCTCGGCGACGCCCGCTGCGGCGGCTACTCCTGCACCCACGTCCGCGCCGGAGAGCTGCAAAGCCCGCCCGCCATCCTGACCCGCGAGGAAATCGAGCAACTCCTGTCCGCCACCCCCCTCCCCCTCTTCTCCTCCGAGCAACTCCCCTTCCCCGGCATCGAAATCCGGTTCCCGCAAGTGGACCGCCTGGCCCGCCTCGCCCTCGCCGGCAAGAGCGTCCACGCACGCGGCCGGCTCGAGCCGCTCTACCTCCGTGAGCCACATATTACGGGCGAGGAAATTCGAAATTCGAAATCAGAAATCCGAAGCGCCTGAACCGCCGAGTCATCTTCCGCTTCCCACCTCAATCCCTTCGGATTTCTGATTTCGAATTTCGAATTTAAAACCGCTCCCTCTTGCGGCCCACTCCCAACCCTGTTTAACTTCCCCTCCCCATGGGTCGCCAATGGCTCCACGCTAAACGAGAAGTCGCCTCCCTCAAAAAGGGCCAGGTCGTCGGAAAACTGGTCAAGGAAATCATGGTCGCCTCAAAGCTCGGCGGCCCCGATCCCGCCGGCAACGCGCGCCTTTTCGCCGCCTGCGAGAAGGCCCGCCGCCAGAGCGTCAGCCGCGACGTCATCGAGCGCGCCATCAAGAAAGGCGCCGGCACCGGCGCGGACAAGCTGGTGCTCGATCACGTAGTATTCGAAGGCTACGCCCCGCACAAGATCCCCATCGTCATCGAGGTCCTCACGGACAACAATAACCGCACCGCCCCGGAAATCCGCGGCTTGTTCAAAAAGGCCGGCCAGCTCGGCGCCCCCGGCAGCAACAAATTCCTCTTCGACCATGTCGGCCTCGTCGAGGCCCATCACGGCGGCTCCGTCGATATCGAGGAAGCCGCCATTGAGGCCGGCGCGCAAAACGTCGAGCCCCTCGCCCACGCCGATAACGACGACATCCCCGAAGGCGTCACCGGCGCGCGCTTCATCACCGAACGGCCCGACCTCCACACCGTCTCCCAATGGCTCGCCGCCAACGGCTGGACCGTGGTTACGAGCGAGCTGGGTTATGTGGCGAAGAGTTTTCCCACACTCGACGATGCGCAGCGGACGGAAGTCGGCGAATTCCTCCAGGCCGTCGAGGACCACGACGACGTCCACCGCGTCTGGGCGGCGCTCAGGTGACATCCCCCGTCATCACCAATTCACTCCCAATCCGCCGAACCTCCGCATTCTCAATAACCGGCGCCCCGGCCCATCTCCCCCCCACCGCCATCTTCCCTCCTCCCACCAGCAGCGGCGCCACATAAAACTGCACCCGGTCCACCAGCCGCCTGTCGAACGCCTCCCCCAGCACTTCCGCCCCTCCCTCGATCAGCACGCTCGTCACCCCGCGCCTTCCCAGGTCCCGCAGTACCTTCGCCAGCGGCTTGCTCCTGTAAACCAGCGTCCGCGCCCGGAACTCATCCGTAAACAGGTGCGCATCTGATGGCAGTTCCCCTGACCGCGTCACCACCACCCGCCACGGCTGCCGCGCTCCGCGCACCCCACACACCGTCAGCCGCGGATTATCCGCCCTCACCGTCCCCGCCCCCACCAGGATCGCATCCACCCCCGCCCGCAGCCGGTGCGCGTCCGCCCGCGCCCGCTCGCTCGTCAGCCACGGCCCTTC
>Ga0182024_10026558_pt1 | contig 10169 bp, 4 predicted proteins | sample P32metaG_FD_120480 | JGI IMG/M metagenome (GOLD analysis project Ga0182024, IMG submission 120480) | Permafrost microbial communities from Stordalen Mire, Sweden - P3-2 metaG (Illumina Assembly) | ecosystem: Environmental > Terrestrial > Soil > Wetlands > Permafrost | place: Sweden: Stordalen...
AACATGAAACACCGCAAAACCGCCGAGGGATTTCGTTTTTTCGAAATTCTTCGCGAATTCACCCCAGAGAGTTCGCTTGATTAAGGACTAGCCACTAGCCACTAGCCACTAACCACTAACCCCTCACCACTAACCATGAGGCTGTTGGGGCTCGAACCCAAGACCTACGGATTAAAAGTCCGTTGCTCTACCGACTGAGCTACAGCCTCGACAAACCGAATGGGCGATTTCAAGCAACAGCGTAGCAAACCCGGTGGGTCTAGCAAATGGGTTTGCACTGGGCCACGCGGACGAGCAGACCAAAAAGATGAAGCAAAGCGGCGCCGAAGATCGCCATGCGAATATCATGCGGCACAATCAGCCAACGAAGGCCAATGCATCGCGATCATCGCCGCCGACCGGGCCGAATCCTCCCTCGAAGCATTGCGTTCCACCCCCGGTGGCGAGTGCGCCTGTTTTCTCGGCGAAATCGAACGCGGTCCGATGTCCCGAGTCTTAGCCCGCTCCGCCTTCGGCGGCCAAGGCGTCGTCGACATGCTCATTGGCGACCCGCTGCCGCGTATCTGTTAAAGTGATGGATGCCATGCCGACGGCTCTGCGTGGGCACGTGAGCCGATGATTGATCGAACACGTCAACGAGACACCGCGTTGATATTCTGAGATAAAACGATGCTTCGATCCCGCCCGCAGTTCGGTCTGAAAACGGCTCTCGCCGTCATGGCGATTTTGTCGATCGGGTGTGCGTTGGTTAAATACGAACATGACGCAAACGCGAATTTCACGGTTGCAGGGGCGGCTGTCCGGGGAGCATTAACAAAGGTCGCGCCGGAAACGGCCGAGACGTTGTTTCGACGTTGGCAGCAAGAAGTTCAATCGAACCCAACCTATGCGGCGAATCATTGGGGGTCGCACATGGTCGTTGATAACCTTGGTGGCGAAACGACGATTGCGGATTATTTTGGCTCTTCACATGATTGGCATTACGTCCTAACGATCCCTTCGGGGACGGCCGATTTTTCGCGCCTGCCAATCCGTCCAACCGAGAATCGCATCGATGTGGACGTGATCTGCTCCCGTCCTTGGAGCGTCCTCTCTCGGCAAACTTCGATTCAGATCATCGAACACCCGGCTCCCGACAACAGTTTGTTCACCGATCCTCTAAAGGCTGAACTGGAGCAAGCCGGCATGCAATTCGAGGTGATCAAACAGTTCTAGACTGCCGGCCCCCTTTTCGTCTCCCGCTGGCGAATCGAGCCGTGCCAGAGAACGATTGCGGGATTTGCTTGGGGCGGGCGGGGGTGGCCTGCGTTCGGTGAGGCTTGTTGAGCGAGTAGTTCTCTATTCCCTTGCTAGCGCCTTGGGCTCGAGGTGCTGGGATATCCCTTATCTCGGTCAGGGAAGCTCGTCAGAGAAGGCCTCCGCGCGACGGTTCCGAAGAACTTCGAAGCTATGTTCTTGCAGAGCCGATCGCGGCCCCGCGAAACCCAGGGCGGATACACCGCGCTACCGCGGGGATGACCGCGCCTACTTGAACAGGAATTTGCCGCCCATGACCATTCGCAAAAAGCTCTATCTCGCTTTTCTCTGTTCGGCGATCTCGGCGTTGGTCGTCGGAGCGTTTAGCATTCACAGCCTGGCCGTGACCGCCAGTTCCTTGCGCGAAACGGTGGTCACCACGCTCCGCGAAGTGAAATCGGCCAGCGTTGCCGCGGAAACCGCCGTCGCGCTGGATGGGGAGATTGATGGTTTCATCGACGCGTTCGATCGACATCAGCCCGCGAAGGCCGAAGCCGCCAAGCGCGCCATTGCCGACGATTTCAAGAATCTGGCCGCCGCCATTGGCGGATTGCGCGACGAAGCCGACGAAGTCCTCAAGAACGCCACTACACCGGAGGATGTTCAAGAGGAACGTGAACACATTGGCCGCATCGACGAATTGGACGCCGCCGGCGCCGGAATGAAGCACAACTGGGAGGACATTGATGCCGGCTTGGAGAGCAAGGGCACCATCGCCGCCGAGTTGGTGCGGCGCAATGACACGGCAATTCGTCGGCTGATGTCCCTGTCGCTCGAGCTTCAAGAGCAAGCTCGAACGGAGATTTCCGATACGCTGACCGGGACGGCCCAACGGGTGCGGCTCCAGTGGTTGATCGTGCTAAGCGTGGGCATCGTCGCCGTGTTGCTGACGGGAGGCACATCGCTGGCGACCGCCTATCCGCTCGGACGGCGGCTGCACGAAGTGCGCACGAAAGCCGATCAATTCGGCGACGGCAATCTGACGGCTCGAATCGCGATCACGGGCAACGACGAAATCTCGGACCTGGCCGGCACCTTCAATCAAATGGCTGCTAGTCTGGCCGGCTCGCGAGACCAGCTCATTCAGACCGCCATGCGGGCCGAGGCAGCGAGCTGCGCGAAGTCGGAGTTCCTGGCCAACATGTCTCATGAGATCCGCACGCCGATGACGGCCATCATGGGTTATGCGGAGTTGTTGCTGGAGCCGCGGCAGACCGCGGTCGACCACGACGAAGCGCTCCGCGTCATTCACCAAAGCGCTCGGCATTTGCTCATTCTGATCGACGACATTCTCGACGTCAGCAAGATCGAGGCGAACAAGATGACCGTCGAGCGCATCGAGATGGATCCTGCGCTGATCGCGGCCGAGGTCGTTTCCTTGTTGCGGCCAAGGGCGATCGCCAGCGGCTTGGCGCTGCACCTGACGTTTCAGGGCCCGATTCCGCGCACCATTCACAGCGATCCGGTGCGAGTGAAGCAATCGTTGACGAACCTGTTGGGCAACGCCATTAAATTCACCGAACGTGGCGAGGTGCGTTTGTCCGTCTCCTGTGCGCCCGATGGCGCTTCGAGCATTGTCACGTTCGATGTCACCGACACCGGCATCGGCATCACGCCCGAGCAACTCGCCCGCCTGTTTCAACCATTCACGCAGGCCGACGGCTCGACCACGCGACGCTTTGGCGGCACGGGCCTGGGGCTGACGATTTGCAAGAGTCTGGCTGAGTTGCTTGGCGGCGGCCTGGCCGTCGATTCGATTGCCGGCCTGGGAAGTTCGTTCCGATTTACGATCGACGGCGGTCCGCTCGAGAACGTGGAAATGCGGCAAGGACTGAATGAGGCAATGTTGATGGCTCCGCGCGGCGAAACCGCGCCCGCTCAGGCGATTACCCTGCGCTGCCGCATTTTGCTCGCTGAAGACGGACCGCACAATCAACGGCTCATCTCGCTCCATCTTCGCAAGTGCGGCGCGGAAGTGACGGTCGCTAACAACGGCCGGATCGCGGTCGACTTGGTTCAAAGGCAGGAATTCGACTTGATCCTGATGGACATGCAGATGCCCGAATTGGACGGTTATGCCGCGACTCGCGAGCTTCGTCGTCTGGGATTCAACCTGCCCATCATAGCGCTGACGGCCCACGCCATGTCGGGCGATCGTGAGAAATGCCTGGCCTGCGGCTGCACCGACTATCTCGCCAAGCCGATCGATAAGCAGACGCTGCTTGCGACCGTGGCACACATCATACGAGGGCTGCCGGCGGCGGGAGACTGCTCACGAGGACCGAGGAAACCTGCCGCGACGGATTCCGCCGCCCAGGCGGTCGTCAGCGTGTTTGCGACCGATGTCGAGATGCGCGAAGCGATCGACGAATTCGTGGCCGAATTGCCCGAATACGTTGTCGCTCTTGACCGGCTGCTGACGGACCAGAATCTTCCCGAATTGCAACATTTGCTTCACCAGTTGAAAGGGGCCGGCGGCGGCTACGGTTTCGATTCCATCACTCGGCTGGCGGCGGACGCGGATCGCGCGATCTGGGAAGGCTCTAGCATCGAGAAGATTCGCGCCGAGGTGGAGGCGCTGATCTCCGTCGTCCGTTCGGTCGAAGGCTATCAAGGCGCCGAGGAAATGGCGGATGGGGGAAACGGCAAATGACCGCCAAAATTCTCTTGATCGACGACTCGCCGTCGATCCATAAGCTGGTCAAGGTCCGATTGGGCAAGGAGCAAGTGGAAATCCATTCTTGCTACGACGGCGCGGCGGGCCTGGCCGCGGCGCTGGAAATCCATCCCGACCTGATTCTGCTCGACGTCGAATTGCCCGGCAGAGACGGATTTGCGATCTGCGCCGATCTGAAATCCAACGTTGAAACGATGAACGTTCCCATCATATTTCTCACGGGCGCGGCGTCGACGGCGGATAAGATCCGTGGACTGGAGCTCGGCGCGACCGACTACATCACGAAGCCATTCGACCCGGCCGAGCTCACGGCCCGCGTCCGCGCGTCGCTTCGCACTAGTTATCTTGTGGAGTTGCTATCCAAGAAGGCGATGATTGATGGGCTGACGGGTCTGTGGAATCGAGCGTACCTCGACAATCGCATTTCGTCGGAGCTCTCCGGCGCCGCGCGTTCCGGGCGTTCGCTGTCTTGCATCATGGCGGATGTCGATGAATTCAAGGGAATCAACGATACTTGCGGCCACAGTTTCGGCGATCAAGTGCTGCGCTCGATCGGCGCGACGTTCACTCGGGCCTGTCGCAACGAGGATATCGTCTGCCGCTATGGGGGCGAAGAGTTCACGATCCTGCTGCCCGGCACGACTTCCGCTCAGGCAGTCGAGCTAGCCGAGCGCCTGCGCGCCGCCGTTGAAGCCACGACGATGCCGTTCCGAGAAACGAACGTGGCGATCACCTGTAGCTTTGGCGTTGCCAGTTGGAATGGCCATGCTACTTCCTGTATCCTCGAACAAGCGGATCGGGCGCTTTATCTTGCAAAGTGCTCGGGACGCAATCGAGTGGAATTTTGGCAGGAAGAAGGATTTCCGACGCAGGTTGGCGCGCCGTAGGCGTGTCGCTCCGTTGCAGTGCAAGGATGCTCTCTCTTGCTCGTATCCTCTGCGCGGCGTTGCTCAGGCGAGATTGCGGCCTCGCTTGAGGTATTGACTCACGACATCCGCCAAAATAGATTTGATGTTGCAATGTCTGTTGCAGTAGGAAGTTACGCGAACAGTCAAACGCAGCTTACGAGTGGATCGGGCGGGAGACGATCGCATGTGGCGTGGCCCGATTTATTGTTCCGCGCTGCTGCTTGCCGGCGCGCTTGCGATTCTGAGTTCGCTCGCTTTTCTTGGAACGGCGGCGTTCGCGGCGGAAGGGGCCGCGATGGGTGACGCGTCGACCGAGTTTTTCGAAAAACAGGTTCGGCCTCTCTTGGCCGATTCGTGTTACTCTTGCCATTCCGCCGGGGCCAAGGAAGTCAAAGGGGGCTTGCGGTTGGATAGCCGCGAGCATGTGCTGACCGGCGGCGACAGTGGGCCGGCGATCGTGCCCGGCGAGCCGCGGAAGAGCCGGCTGGTCGAGGCGGTCGGCTATCAAGACCCCGATTTGCAAATGCCGCCGAAGGGAAAACTTTCGGCCGACAAAGTGGCGGTGCTCACGCGCTGGGTCGAGCTTGGCGCCCCTTGGCCGGAGATTTCTTCAACGGCCGCGGAAAGTGCCACTGTGGGGCATTCGGCAGATGCGGCGTCGCCGAAAAAGAAGTTTGATCTGGCGGAGCGACGAGCGGCCCATTGGGCGTGGCAGCCGATCCGAGTCGTCGCGCCGCCGGCGGTGAAACATGCGGCTTGGGCGAAAGACCCGCTCGACAATTATCTGCTGGCTCGTTGGGAAGCGGCCGGATTGGAGCCGCCCGCGGCTGCCGATCGTCGGGCGCTGATTCGTCGGGCGAGTTTCGATCTGGTCGGATTGCCGCCGAGCGCTGAGGAGGTCGAAGCGTTCGTCGCCGATCGATCGCCGCACGCTTGGGAGACGGTCGTCGATCGGCTGTTGGCGTCGCCGCGGTTCGGCGAGCGCTGGGCGCGGCATTGGCTCGATTTGGTTCGGTATGCCGAAACGCGTGGCCACGAATTCGACTACGACATTCCAAACGCGTGGGAGTATCGCGACTACGTCATTCGGGCATTCAATGCCGACGTGCCGTACAACCAATTTGTCGTCGAGCAGATTGCCGGCGACGTGCTGCCGTCGCCGCGGACCGACGCGAGCGGCCGGATCAATGAATCGGTCTTGGGAACCGGGTTTTGGCATTTGGGCGAGTGGCTTCATTCGCCGGTCGATATTCGGCAGGATGAAATGGACCGGGTGGACAATCAAGTCGACGTGATGGGCAAGGCGTTTTTGGGGCTGACACTCGGCTGCGCCCGGTGCCACGATCATAAGTTCGACGCGATTTCGGCGAAGGATTATTACGCCGTCGCGGGGATGCTGGAAAGCAGCAGTTTTCGTGATGTGCGATTCGAGCATCAACGCGAGAATCGAACGGTGCTAGATCGGGTCCGCGCGATCGACGACGCGGCGCGCAAGGAGGTTTTGCACGCGGTTGTCGATGATGTCCGCCCGACGCTCGCACATTTCGGCGACTATTTGCTGGCGGCGCGCGAGGTGTTGCGAGCGGCGTTGGCCGCCGGGAATGCGATCGACGCGAAGAAGATCGAAAAGCAGGCCGCGGCGGTTGCCGATCGACGACATTTGGATGCCGGCCGGATAGCGCGGTGCGTGGCTTTGGACCGGCAAGCTCATAAAAGCGCCTTCGATCCGCTGTATCCGTGGGCCGTGCTTTCGCTCGACTCGCAGCCGGAAAGTTCGGAGCGAATCGCTGCGCTGTTGCGCCCGATCGCGACGCTGTGGCAAACGGAATCCACTCGTGCCACGACGCTGCCGCCCGGCGCAAAATTGGTCGTCGATTACGGCCGCGCGACACGCGATGAATGGATCACCGATGGGCTGGCGTTCGGCGATGCGCCGGTTCGAGCGGGGACGGTCGCGCTGGCCGGGCAGGGAGTGGGCCAAAAGCCGGCGGACGGCGCCGTCGCGGCGGTCGTGACAGAAGGAATGGTACACGGTGGTTTGCTGTGTCCCACGCAGCTCGGCATGCTTCGCACGCCGGAGTTCACGATTTCATCGCCGCAGGTTTGGTATCGCATCCGTGGTTCGGGCGACGTGTTTGTCGTCGTCGATTCGCATCGCCTGGTGGCCGGGCCGTTGCATGGCGGCACGAAGCGGCATGTGGATGTCGGAGAGAATTGGTCGTGGCAATCGCACGATCTGCGCGATTACGTCGGCCAGCGGGCGCATATTGAATTCACGCCGGCGGGCGGAAGCGGATTCATCGCCGTCGCTGCCGTCGTTCAATCCATGAGCGCGCCGCCTGAACCGAGCCAGGCCGATTCGCGGTTGACTGCGGAACTGGCGAACATATTGGCAGATTCGTCACCGAATGCCTTGGAACATTTGGCGCGGCGTTATCAGGCGATGTTGATGGAAACCGCCGACGATTTGGCGGCAGATAAAATCGCCGATCACTCCGATGCGGCCGCGCGGGCGCAGCTTGCAAATTGGGTTCTGCAACACACGGCCGAATTGGGTTCGGCAAACGATGCGACAAGCGGCAAATTGACTCGCCAATTGGCCGATTATCAACGCCAACGCATAGCCGCGCTCGCAGAGCTAAAAACCTCCGCGACGGCGATGGCGATGCTTGATGGCAACGGCGTCGACGAGCATGTGCTGTGGCGCGGCAGCCACAAGACGCCCGGCGAAATTGCTCCGCGGCGATTCTTGGAAGCGATTTCCGGGGCGAATCAACTGCCGATCGAGCATGGCAGCGGCCGGTTGGAATTGGCCGAGCGGATGGTCGATCCAGCCGATCCGTTCGTGCCGCGGGTGATGGTCAATCGGGTGTGGCAACATTTGTTCGGCCGGGGGATCGTGCCGACGGTCGACAATTTCGGCGTGTTGGGCCAGCGGCCGACGCATCCGGAGTTGCTCGACTTCTTGGCCGATCGATTCGTTCGCGAAGGCTGGTCGGTGAAGCGATTGATCCGCGAGATTGCGCTGTCGAGCGCCTATCAAATGTCGGCGCAAGAGAGCGAGCACGATCGGCAAAGCGATCCGCAGAATTTGCTGTGGCATCATGCGCTGGTTCGCCGGCTCGAAGGCGAGGCGATTCGGGATGCGATTCTGGCGGTTTCCGGCCGGATCGATTTGCGGATGGGCGGGCCGAGCGAAGAGGTGTTTGTCACGCCGTTCATGGAAGGCCGCGGCCGGCCGGGGAGCGGACCGCTGGACGGCGCCGGCCGACGGAGCATCTATATCAAGGTGCGGCGGAATTTTCTGTCGCCGATGATGACGGCGTTCGACATGCCGACGCCGTTCAACACGGTGGGCGATCGCGGCACGTCGAATCTGCCGGCGCAGGCATTGATTCTGTTGAACGATCCGATGGTGGTCGAGCAAAGCCGCGTTTGGGCCCGCCGCGTGTTGGTCGACAAGAATGCCGCGACCTCGGCGCGAGATCGGATTCGCCGGATGTATTTATCAGCGTTCGCGCGGCCGCCGAGCGATGAGGAATTGAGCGACGATCTGGCGTTTCTCGATCAACAGGCCGCGGCGCTAGGCGTGAAGCCGGAAGAGCGGATGGCGAACGAACAAGCGTGGGCCGACTTGTGCCATGTGTTGTTTAACGTGAAAGAGTTTATTTTTGTCAATTGAAAAGAGTGGCTAGTGGTCAGTGGCTAGTGGCTAGAGGACGAAGAAATCGCGGCGCTGGCCACCACTAACCATTAGCCACTAGCCACTAACCACTAGCCACTAGCCACTAGCCACTAACCACTAACCACTAACCACTAACCACTAACCACTAACCACTAACCACTAACCACTAACCACTAGCCACTAGCCACTTCCCCATGGCACATTGCCGACGATTCTCTGACGCACCTCTCTCGCGGCGCGAGATGTTGCGCACGGCTGCCGGTGGGTTTGGCGCCGTTGCGCTCGCGGCGCTTTCTTGCGAACGGTCGTTCGGCGAAATCGCCGCTGCGCCGCAATCGCAGCATGGGGCCGCGGCCGGATTGAATGCATTGCGGTTCCCGCCGAAGGTTCGCAATGTGATCTTCCTCTACATGGATGGCGGGCCGTCGCAGGTCGATACCTTCGATCCGAAGCCGCGATTGGAAAAAGAGAACGGCCAGCCCTTCAAGATGAAGATGGAGCCGACGCAGTTCAACAACAACGGCAACACGCTCGGCTCGCCGTGGAAGTTTCGCCAATACGGCAACAGCGGCACGCCGGTGAGCGATTTGTTCCCGAATGTCGCCCGCTGCGTCGATGATTTGGCGATCATCCGCTCGATGGTGTCGGAATTCTCGGTGCATTCGAACGCGAACTATTTCTTGCACTCGGGCAACGGCCAGCAGGGCCGTCCGAGCGTCGGTTCGTGGACCACGTATGGTTTGGGAAGCGAGTGCGACAACTTGCCCGGCTTCGTTGTGCTCAATGGCGGCTTGATTCCGGTCGGCGGGCTCGACAATTTCAGCAACGGTTTCTTGCCGGCCACGTATCAGGCGTCGATCTTCCAGCCGCAAGCCGAGCCGTTGGCGAACATCCGCCCCAGCGAGCCGCGGCCCGAGTTGCAGAGCAACAAGCTGGCATTGCTGCGCAAGCTCGATCGGCAGGTGCTCGATCGCGTCGGGCACGTCGATCCGCTCGAATCGGCGATCGCGAATTATGAACTGGCGTTTCGGATGCAATCGTCGGTGCCGGAGTTGACGAATATCGCGGGCGAGTCGGCCGCGACCCGGCAGCTTTACGGCCTCGATTCGGCAAATGGTCCGACGCGGATTTATGCGCTCGAATGTCTGTTGGCTCGGCGGCTGGTCGAGCGCGGCGTGCGGTTCGTCGAACTCACTTGTCCGAATACGGGCAACGACCGCTGGGATCAGCACGGCGGATTGAAAAAAGGGCACGAGGAAAACGCGCGGGCCGTCGATCAACCGATCGCCGGATTGCTGACCGACTTGAAGTCGCGCGGTTTATTGGAATCGACGTTGGTCGTCTGGGCCGGCGAATTCGGCCGCACGCCGTTCGCCCAAGGCTCGGATGGCCGCGACCACAATCCATTCGGCTTCTCGATCTGGCTAGCCGGCGGCGGCATCCGCGGCGGAACCATCTACGGCGCGACGGATGAATATGGCTACAAAGTAGTCGAAGGCAAAGTGACGATCCACGATCTTCACGCCACGATGCTGTATCTCTTGGGCATCGACCACAAACGCCTGACCTACCGCTTCAGCGGCCGCGACATGCGGCTGACGGA
>Ga0182024_10026559_pt1 | contig 10168 bp, 12 predicted proteins | sample P32metaG_FD_120480 | JGI IMG/M metagenome (GOLD analysis project Ga0182024, IMG submission 120480) | Permafrost microbial communities from Stordalen Mire, Sweden - P3-2 metaG (Illumina Assembly) | ecosystem: Environmental > Terrestrial > Soil > Wetlands > Permafrost | place: Sweden: Stordalen...
GGTGCTGTTCCTCGACGAACCTACCGCCGGGATGGACACGTTCGGCCGGCGCATCCTGTGGGGTGAGGTCGAACGGCTGCGTGACGCCGGCAAGACGATCGTGCTCACCACCCACTACATCGAGGAAGCCGAACGGCTGAGCGACCGCATCTGCATCGTGCAGCGCGGGAAGATCGTGGCCGAAGATGCGCCCGCCGAACTCGTTGCGCGCCACGGCGGCGACGCGACCGTAAGCATCGAAGCCGACGGTTTCACCCCCGACGCCTCGCTCGGGGATCTCGGAACGTGGACGCAGGCGGGCGGCGAGTGGAAGCTCGCGACCCGTGGCGAGCCCGGCCTCGCGCTCGCCGCGGTGGTGACCCACGCGAACGCGATGAACGCTAAGATCGCGTCGCTCGACCTGCACCGGCCCACCCTGGAGGACGCGTTCATCTCGATCACCGGCGAGACGATCGGAGAGGGGGAGATCGAATGACCGTGCTGCGCATGTTTCTGGTGCAGACGAAGATGAACTTCGTGTGGTACTTCCAGCGTGACGGCGAGATGATGTTCTGGACGCTGGTGATGCCGGTGTTCTTTTTGGTGCTGTTCTCGTTCGCGTTCTCGAACGGCACGACGTCGCGCTCGTCGGCCTTCCTGGTGCCGGGGATCATCGGGGCGCAAGTGCTCAGCTCGGGCTTTTGGGGCGTCGGCGTGATGCTGGCGACCTTCCGCGAGAAGCACCTCTTGCGCCGGGTGTACCTCACGCCGATGCCGGCCTGGGTGTTCTTCGCCTCGCTCGTCGTCTACCGGGTGGCGCTGCTGGCAGCGCAGGCGGTCCTGCTGATCGCCGCCGGCGCGTTATTGTTCCACGTGCGCGTGGTGGGGAACCCGCTCGAGATCCTGGCGATCCTGCTGTTGGGGACGGCGACGTTCGTCTCGCTCGGCACCATCATCGGCGCCTTGGCGCGCACGACGGAGAGTGCGAACAACATCGCGTCGATCCTCACCGTGCCGTTGGCGTTCCTCTCCGATGCCTACGTCCCGATCGACCGCTTCCCGCACGCCGTTAGTGCGACGCTGCGCCTCTTGCCGTCGACCGAGTTCATCGACACCTTTCGCGACGTCTCGATCGGCGGCGCATCGCTCGCCCATTATGGCGTGTGGATATTAGCGCTCGTGGCCTGGACGATCGCGGGGACGGTGATCAGCGCCCGCACCTTCCGCTGGGTGTGAAGGGCGCGGCGAGGTCTACCAGCGGTTAGTGTTGATAGGGGTTGCGCGCGATCGGATACTCTTTCTCCGGAACGTACGCGCGACGCTGCGTGACCTGGTGGTGGCTGCGATAGTACTGGGCTTCGTTTTGCGTGACGTAATAGCGTTTGTTGTTGCGGACGTAGTACGGCCGGTTGTTGTTGTCGTAGATCAGGGCGCCGACGATTGCCGTCGCTCCGGCGATGATCGCCGCCGTCGATGCGGTGTCGGCTTTGGCCGCGGTCTGGGTTCCGCCGACGGAGGCGGTCACGAGGAGCCCGCTCAGCGCGGTGAGGACGAAAGCTGAAGATTTCATGTTGCACACCGTTCCCTGCCGGAAAGCGTCCCAAGCGGCTGGCAATTTGCTGGGAAAACGCTGAGAAGAGCGAGCCGGACCGCGTTCAGCCGGGCGGCCTCCGCACTGCGCCGACGACGTAGAGGGCGACCAGCGCGAGTTGAAACGGCATCGGGGCGTAGATCTTTGGGGTACCGACGACGTGGCCGCGGGCGATCTCGACGAGCGGCAGCAGCACGCCCAGCGTCTGATCGAGCGCGCACAGCCACAGCAGCGGCCGCCAACGCACCGGGTCGCGCAGCGCGAGCAGGTAGACTCCGACGATGACGAGCAGTGCGCCGCCGTAGATCGTCGTCAGCGCCGGATCCTTCGCCGGGATGTCGAGGAGCGGCGGGATCAGCCCCTGCGCGAACAGGGCCAGGACGCCGACGAAGGCATCGATCGCGAAGCCGCACGCGAGCGCTACGCGCAGGAGGCGCTCGAACATCAGCCGATCGTCAACAGGGGCGTGCGGGCTTCGACGGTGGCACCGGCGACAACGTGAATGGTCGCGACGGTGCCGGCCTTGTGGGCGCGGATCTCGTTCATCATCTTCATCGCCTCGATCACGGCGACGACGTCGCCCTCGGCGATCGTGGCCCCGGCTGCGACCGGGATCTCGACGACGACGCCGTGCATCGGCGCGACGACGTCGTTCCCCGAGGCCGTCGCGGCCTTGCGCGCCGAGCCGCCTTTCTTGGGCTGCACGGCTGCCTGCGCGGCGCCGTTGCGCGGCAGCGGCAGGTCGACGAAGCGGACGCGGAAGAGCTGGTCGTTCACCTCGACGCGGATCGTGTCGTCCGGCGCGCCGGGGGCGGCCGTGCCGTCGGCGGGTCCGTCATCGGCGGCAGCCGGCGCGCCCGCGGTCAACGACGCGGCGAACGGTTCGAGCGTCGCGGTGCCGTACGAGGCGTCGCGCACCGGTCCGAAGTCGATCAGGGCCCGCAGCAGCGGGAGCGTCGTCGGAACGCCGCCGATGACGTACTCGTCGATCGCGCGGCCGAGCCGCGCCAGCGCTTCGTCGCGGTCGCGGCCGCGCACGATCAGCTTCGCGATCATCGAGTCGTAGTCGGGCGTGATGGTGAAGCCGGGATATGCGGCGGAGTCGACCCGCACGCCGAAGCCGCCCGGCTCCTTGTAACGGTCGACCGTCCCGGGCGCGGGGCGGAAGTTCTGCGTCGTATCTTCGGCATTGACGCGGACCTCGATCGCGTGACCGCGGAAGACGATCTCGTCCTGCGTGAACGGGAGCGGACGGCCTGCCGCGACCAGGATCTGCTCGCGCACCAGATCGATCCCGGAGATCTCCTCGGAGACGGTGTGCTCGACTTGGATTCGGGTGTTCATCTCGAGGAAGTAGAACGCACCGTCGCTCACCAGGCACTCGATCGTCCCGACCGAGTCGTAGCCGATCGCGCGCGCCGCCTGCACGCCGGCCGCGCGCAGACCGAAGCGCACGGCAGCGGGGATCGAGGCCGGCGCTTCTTCCCACAGCTTCTGGTGGCGGCGCTGCAGCGAGCAGTCCCGTTCGCCGACGTGCACGACGTTGCCGTGCTTGTCGGCAAGGACTTGCAGTTCGACGTGCTTCGGGTTTTCGAGGTAGCGCTCGACGTAGATCGTCGGGTTGCCGAAATACGCGGTCGCCTCACGCTGCGCGGTCGAGAACGCCGAGGCGAGCTCGTCCACCGTCCGCGCGACCTTGAGGCCCTTGCCGCCCCCGCCGCCCGAGGCTTTGAGCGCGAGCGGGAGGCCGTACTTCTCGGCGGCCCGCGCCGCCGCGGCAGCATCGTCGATCGCATCGGTGCCGCCGGGGACGACCGGGACGCCGGCGGCGATCATCGCTTGGCGCGCGCGGATCTTGTCACCCATCGCGTCGATGGCGTCGGGATGCGGGCCGATCCAGGTCAACCCGGCGGCGATCGCGCGCCGCGCAAACCCGGCGTTCTCGGCGAAGAAGCCGTAGCCGGGATGGATCGCGTCGGCACCGGCGCGCTGGGCGACCTCGAGCAGGGCGTCGGCGTTCAAGTACGATTGCGCGGGCGGCGCCGGACCCAAGCGGTACGCTTCGTCCGCGTAGCGGACGTGCAGCGCATCGCGGTCGGCGTCGGAGTAGACCGCGACCGTCGCGCAGCCGAGCTCTTTCGCGCTGCGCATCACGCGGATCGCGATCTCGCCGCGGTTCGCGACCAGGATCTTGCCGAACGGCGCCTCAGCCATCGAGCCGCCCGGCGGCCTTCCAGCGCGAGCGCACCTGCGCGACGGACCGCGCGTCTGCATCGTCGTCAAGGCCGAGGCGTCCGGCCAGGCGCCACGGCGAGGTTGCGGGCAGCGCGGCCGGCGCGGCGCTCGCGGTGAGCAGGCGATACGCGGCGGCGATCGCGGCGAGCACCTCGGGCGACGGTGCGGCGGCGTCGTTCGGCGGCACGTCAGCTCTTCGCGACGTCGGGATACATCCCCATCGCGTGGTATCCGGCATCGACGAAGTGCACGTCGGCGGTCACCTGCGTCGAGAGATCGGAGGCCAGAAAGACTGCGGTGTTGCCGACGTCCTCGATCGTCACGTTGCGCTTGAGCGGCGAGGCGGCGGCGACTTTCGCACCCATCGACGAGAAGCCGGCGACCTGGCGCGACGACGCGGTCTTGATCGGCCCGGCCGAGATCGCGTTCACCCGGATCCCGCGCTCGCCCAGATCGAAGGCGAGGTAGCGGATGATCGACTCGAGCGCGGCCTTCGCGATCCCGGCGATGTTGTAGTTCGGCACGATCTGCGTCCCGCCCAGATACGTCAGCGCCATGATCGAGCCGCCGTCGTTCAGGTTCTCCTTGAGGTGCGCGACCAGCGCGATCAGCGAATAGGCGCTGATGTCGAGCGCGAGCGCGAAGCCGTCGCGCGAGGTGTCGTACACCTTCCCCGAGAGGTCTTCTTTCTTGACGAAGGCGATCGAGTGGACGAGGCCGTCGATCTTCCCCGCCTGCTCCGAGAGCGCGTTCAGCGAATCGTCCTCGGTGACGTCGCACCCGTAGACCGCGGCATCGCCGAACTCTTTGGCGTGGTCGCGGACCGCGTCCTGAACGCGTTCGCCTTGATAGGTCAGAATCAGCCGTGCGCCGTGGGCGTGCAGCTGCCGCGCGATCCCGGTGGCGATCGACCACCGGTTGGCGACGCCGGTGACGAGGATGGTCTTGCCTTCGAGGAGTGCCATAGTCAGGACGTTCCCTTCGCGCCGTGTTCGTGCATCCAAGCGACGATCTTCGCAACGACGTCGCTTTCGATCCCCAGGTAGCCATGCGGCGAGAACGGTTCGCAGGGGTCGCCGGTGATGCGGTCGCTCGCGACGTCGATCCGGGTCACGTCGGCGTCCTTCGGCAACCGCGCGATCAACGGCGCGACCCCGCTGGGCGGCGAGCTCGAGCAGCGATCGTTGCGGTTGTGGACGAACAGCACCGGGACCGCCACCCGGCGGAAGTCGATGTCGGCCGCCGAGTCCGGGTACCGTCGCGACGATTCCGTTACCGTCGACGTCAGCACGATGCCGTCGGGACCGTCGGACCCCAGCACGGCTGCGTTCCGCGCTGCCACGGTCGTGCCTCGGCTCGTCGCCAACAAGAAGACCGGACGCGCGATCAGCCGCATCCGCGCGATGGCGCCGCGCAGATCGCCGGGATCCTCGAGGTACGCGATCGCAAAGCCCGCGTCGACGAACGACGCGCGGACGCGCATGACGAAGTTCCCCCCGACGTCGGTGCCGCCGCGTGCGTCGATCCGCTGCTGGGTCGAGCCGCCCGGGATGAGGATGATGCTGCCGATCGGCGCCGCGTCAGGCAGTACGATCGCCGCGCGGACCTGGCCGATCCGCTCGACCGTCGGCGCTGCGGCACCGAGCAGGACGATCGCCGCCAGCAACGCGCCCAATTGCCGCCTCACAGTGTTTCCGTCGAGCAATCCCACGCCAAACGATCAGCCACAGCATCCGGACAACCCTTTTCGTACCGTCGGCAGGGGAGGCGGCGGCGGCTGATCACTCCTCGCCGTCTAGATAGTCCAGCGGCTCGGAGCGAATGAACCTGCGCTTGGGGAGCGGGACCGACCATTTGTTGCTGTCGGGGAAGTAGTTCGACTCGTTCAGCGGATTGTCGGCGACGACGTAGAGGACGAGATCTTCGCTGCCGTCGTTCGAGAGCGCGTGCGGCTCGCCGGGCTTGAAGATAAACGCGTCGCCGGCGACGATCGGCGTCGTTCCGTCGGCGTGGCGAACGATACCGCTGCCGGAGATGACGTGGTAGAACTCCCATTGCGCGCCGTGCGCGTGGTACGGATACGGCGTCGCGCCGGGTGCGATCCGGGCGATCTCGACGTCGAACGGGTGGCGCAGGAGAAGATCGGTCGATTTCGGATCGCGGCCAAGCTCTTCGGAGACCTGCTTGCCGGAGCCGCGGAACTTCCCGCGCGGCGACGCCCAGACGAACTCTTCCAGCTCGTTCGTGTTGACCTTGCGCACTATACGTCGCCGTTCGCAGTCAGGGCGTCGTCTTGATGCTTCGGTCGCTTTGGGTGGCCAGTTGCAGCGCTCACAACGGGATGTTCCCATGCTTGCGGCGTGGGCGTTCGACCCGTTTGTTCGCGAGCGCGTCGAGCGCGCGTGAGACGGCGCGGCGCGTCTCGCTCGCGTCGATCACGTCGTCGACGTAGCCGCGCTGCGCGGCGATGAACGGGTTGGCGAAGTGCTCGGTGTATTCGGCGGTGAGCGCGGCGGCCCGTGCTTCGGGGTCCGTCGCGTCGGCGATCTCGCGCCGGTTGAGGATCTTCACCGCGCCGGCCGAGCCCATCACCGCGATCTCGGCCGTCGGCCAGGCGAAGTTGAAGTCGGCGCGGATGTGTTTGGAGGACATGACGTCGTACGCGCCGCCGTACGCTTTGCGCGTGATGACGGTGATCTTCGGGACGGTCGCCTCGGCGAACGCATAGAGCAGCTTGGCACCGTGCTTGATGATCCCGCCCCATTCCTGGCTTGTCCCCGGCAAGAACCCCGGGACGTCGACGAAGGTGAGCAGCGGGATGTTGAACGCATCGCAGAAGCGCACGAACCGCGCCGCTTTGATCGACGCGTTGATGTCGAGCACGCCGGCCAGGAACATCGGCTGGTTGGCGACGATCCCGACGCTGCGGCCGCCGACCCGCCCGAACCCGGTCACGACGTTCTGCGCCCAGAGCGGCAAGATCTCGAAGAAGTCGCCGTCGTCGAGCGTCGGGACGATCGCGTCCAGGATGTCGTAGGGTTTGTTCGGGGAGTCGGGGATGAGGTGGTCGAGCTCGGCGGCGACGCGCATCGGATCGTCGTCGCTGGGGACGATCGGCGGGTCGTCGAGATTGTTCGAGGGGATGAACGAGAGCAGCCGCCGGCAGTGGGCGTTCATCTCGTCCTCGTCGGCCGCCGTCAGCTGCGCGACCCCGCTCTTCGTCGCGTGCGTCAGCGCGCCGCCGAGCTCGTCGAAGCTGACGTCCTCGCCGGTCACCGTTTTGGTGACGTCGGGGCCGGTGATGAACATCTGCGAGATCCCCTCGACCATGATGGTGAAGTCGGTGATCGCCGGCGAGTACACGGCGCCGCCGGCGCACGGCCCCGCGATCAGGCTGATCTGCGGGATCACGCCCGACGCCTGCACGTTACGCCAGAAGATCTCCGCGTAGCCGCCGAGGCTGACGACGCCTTCCTGGATGCGCGCGCCGCCCGAGTCGTTGATCCCGATCATCGGCGCGCCGGTGCGCAGCGCGAGGTCCATCGTCTTGCAGATCTTCTCGGCCATCACTTCGCCGAGCGATCCGCCCAGCACCGTGAAGTCTTGCGAGAAGAGGTAGACCCCGCGGCCGTCGATCGTCGCTCGGCCGGTGACGACGCCGTCGCCGAGAAAGGTGCGATCGGCCAGGCCGAACTCGGTCGTGCGGTGCACCGCGAAGCGGTCGAGTTCGACAAACGAGCCGGCATCGACCAGCGCGTCGACCCGCTCGCGGGCGGTACGCTTCCCGCGCGCGTGTTGCCGCTCGTTGGCGTCCTCGCCGGCGGGCGCCAGCGACTCGGCCCGCATCTCCTCGAGACGGCGATGCGCGTGCTCATGGGGCGATTCGGTCGTGCTCACGCCCCTCGGCTTCGCGCTATTGGTACGTCGTACCGTTGAGGATGACGTAGCCGGGGCGCGACCAGTCGCGCGCGAGCGTCTGGGTGATGCGGTCGATCCAATCGGCGCCCGACTTGTCGCGGTGGTAGCGGCCGCGGACGACCGCCGTATCGCCGGGTTTCGCGGCGACGTTTCCGATGACCGGGATCGGCCGCGTCCCGTCGACGTCAATGGCGAAGCGTGCCGACGGCCCGCCGCGCGTCGCATCGGCCGGAACCGCGATCACCGTACCGCAGATCGTGACCTCGCGTTCCATCGGGGCCGGGACGGCGCGATACGCGAGGAACTCGTCGTCGGCGCAGGTCGCGACGGCGTCGGGAGAGGCGACGCTCGGCGGCGGGGCGTCGATGTTGAAGATCGGGGTCGGGGTCGGGATCGGCGAGGTTCCCATCTGCGCCAGCTCCGGGCCACGCTCGGCGCGGGCCGGAGCGGCGCTCGACAGCGTGAAACCGAGCAGGAAAGCGGTCAGGACGACGGCGGTAGGCTTCATGTACCGCTCGTACCCACCCGCCGCGCGGCTCAGGGGGCGGCGAACAACGTTTCGATCTCGTCGGCGCCGCTGAGGTCGATCTCGTCACGCCGGACGATCAGGGCGGGACGCTGCAGTGCCTCAACGGGGGCCCGGCGCGCCCGGCCGCCGCCGGTGACGTGGAGCAGCACGACGGAGTCGCGCGCGACGTCACCGGCGCGCAGCGCCTGCGACAACGCAGCGATCGCGACGCCGGCCGCCGGTTCGACGTCGATCCCTTCGGATTCGGCGAACAGCAGCATCGCGCGATCGAGCTCGTCGTTGCCGACGGCGTAGGTCCGCCCATCGCTCTCGGCGAGCGCGGCCCGCAGGCCGCCGGCGGTGGCATACGGGGGAGCTTGGTTCGAGAGTACCGACGCGCCGATCCGCGCCAGCTGATCGCGGGCGACCAGCGGGTCGCGTTCGTCGAGCGCGGCGCCGCGCCGGACCCAGGCGTCGTGAATCGGCGTGAAGGGTGCGTTCTGGGCGAGCAGCAGCCGCGGCGGGGTCCGGCCGAAGCGGCCGTCGCCGATCAGCCGCAGCGCGGCCTCGTGCGCGGCGAGCGCGCCGGCGCCGCTCCCCACTGCTTGCACGTAGGCATCCGGGAGCAGGCCGATCGCCTCGGTCGCGGCCAGCATCGCGGTCCCCATCCCGTCGCGCCGGCCGACGTTGCGGACGCCGCCTTCGAGGACGTATCCGTCGCGCGCCGCGAGCAGCTTCGCCAAGCGGATCGCATCGTCGTAGGAGCCGCCCTCGACGGCCGCGACGCGTACCGACGGCGCGATCCAGACCTGCCGTGCCAGCCCCGGCCAGGCGTCGAGCGGGATGACGATCAGGACCGGGAGCCCGCGCTCGCCGGCGATGCTCGCGAACGCGGCGGCGGTGTTGCCGGCCGAGGCGACGACGAGCGTCCGCGTCTCTTTCGCCGCGAGCCGGCCCAGCACGGCGAGGGCCTCGAGCTCTTTGAAGGTTCCGCTGGCGAGCGACGCGCCGCGCTCGGGCCACCAGCCGCTGAACGTGACCCACAGCTGGCGCAGGCCGAGGTGCCGGGCGAGCCCATCGCTGCGATAGACGGCGCAGCGCGCCTCGGTCGCCAGGGCGTCGCCCAGCGGGAGCCACGCCGCATAGCGGGCGATCGACGGCTCGTCGCCCGGCGCAAAGGAGGGGTTGTCGTAGACGGTTCGCAACAGCGCCGGCCCGTGTGCGCGGGAGCAATCCAAGCGAACGCCGTCATCGTCGTAGCGCGCACCACAACCGGTGCACTGTAACCGGTAGTGCCGCACCCCTCTTGGATCGGCACGCCGGAGGCCGGGTGTTAGGCTACCAGATCCCCAGCGCCAGCTTGACGTCGTCGGTGGCCATCGTCTTCGGGTCCCAGGGCGGGTTGAAGGTGATCTCGACGTTCGCGATCTTGACCCCCTCGACGCTCTCGACTTTGCTTTGGACCGCCTGCTTGAACATCGGGCCGACCGGGCACATCGGCGAGGTCAGCGTCATCGTCACGGTGACCTCTTCGCCTTGCGGGCCCTCGCACGCGACGTCGTAGACGAGCCCGAGGTCGAGGATCCCCAAGTTGAGCTCGGGATCGTCAACGTCTTTGAGCGCCTCGCGCACTACCTCTACGGTCACCATACGAACGGTAGGATACACCGCTGCGGCGGAAGGTTCCGGCTGACCTTGGTGGCGTGGGGTGCGGGGCGGGGACGTGCTGCGGCGGGGCACGCTCCTTGCGGATCCTGGGCTGCGATCGCTCTTGCTTACCGTCGCTCCCGGCCCTCCGGGCCTTCGCTCGGTTCGCACGGCCCGCTGCAGCACGTCCCCGCCCCGCACCCCGGCACGATCGTCGCAAGCGACTCCGTGCGGCACGATCGTGCGGGGAGTTCACGGGGAAAAAAAATGCAAACTCTGGAGTTGCCGCA
>Ga0182024_10026560_pt1 | contig 10167 bp, 10 predicted proteins | sample P32metaG_FD_120480 | JGI IMG/M metagenome (GOLD analysis project Ga0182024, IMG submission 120480) | Permafrost microbial communities from Stordalen Mire, Sweden - P3-2 metaG (Illumina Assembly) | ecosystem: Environmental > Terrestrial > Soil > Wetlands > Permafrost | place: Sweden: Stordalen...
ACTGCCTCGCAAGGACTCGAACCTGAACAAGCAGGCCGTGCGCCCCTATTTACCCATCGGACGCGTGATGTGGGCGTCGGGGGGAGGGGAGAACTCGAAAATCGAGGCCGCGAGGGAGGGGCGGCGGGCGTCGTGGTATTCGGTGGAGAGATGGTCCCCCTTGGGGGACGAGATTTCCGTGCGGACGGGCATCAGATCGTTATTCAGATCGAGGGAGATTTGCTCGACCATGCGGCGGGAGGCGGGCTTTTTCGGCGTGAGGTCCAGGCGGTAGCCCGCGGGCTCGCGGTAGGCGCGGAGATTGTAGTACTCGTCAATGTGCTCGAAATTGAGGAAGGCGGTCAGGGCGTCGAGGGACTCGGTGAGGAAGCCGCGCTGGGTGAGGGAGTAGATTTCCACCTCGTTGAAGGTGGGATAGTAGATCCACATCGTATGGCCGTCGCTCACGGTGGTGCTGGCGCTGGGGGTGCGGACCTCGCGGCGGAATTTGTCCGGGACGGAGAAATAAACGGAGCCTTCGCTGATCACGGGCTTGTTGAGGAGGTGGGAGGTGCGCTCCTCGGTGAAGGTGGCCTGGAAGTTTGGCTCCTTCTCGTGGAGGTCGTGGAGCTGCTGGAGCAGGGCGGCGGTGGCGGCGGGGGCCAGTTCTTCGTCCGCGGCGGGGGAGGGCAGCGATGTCAGCAGCAGGCCGCAGAGGGTTGCGAGGGGGAGCCAGGTTGCGAGGAAGCGCGAGGGCATGGGTTTATTATTTCCAAATCGGCACGTAGTTAAACCATTGTTCGGGATTCATGCGGACGATGGCCTCAAAGACCGTGGCAATCCGCTGCGCATTGGCCGCGCCATCCGCGTCCATGGGGACGGGGGGTGCGAGCAGGGAAACGTAGCGACCGCCGGGATTTTGTAAAACAAATGCGGGGATCACCTCCGCGCCGGTGTGCTGCCAGAGGAGCGAGGGCGCGGAGGAGAAATGGGTCTCCGCTCCGAAGAATTGCACGGGGATGGCGGAGCCGCCGTAGGGGCGGTCCACGAGCATGGCGATGAATTCGTTGCGGCGCAACGCCGAGACGATGCCGACAAAGGAGAAGGGGTCCGCTCCCACGGAGACAGTCTTGATGCCGAGGCGCCGGCGGTATGCCTCGCGCCATTGCGTGAGGCCGGTTGCGGGCTCCTCGAGCGTGACGACCGTCAGGGGCACTTGCTCGAGGGCCAGCAGGATGCCGCCCAGTTCCCAGTTGCCCAGATGGCCGGTGATGAGGATGCCGCCCTTTCCGCGCTCGCGGGCGGCGGTGATGTGCTCGAAGCCGCGCCATTCCTCGACCAGCGCGCGGATTTTCTCCCTCGGCGCGACGGAGCAGTAGAAGTAATCCGAGAGCATCCGCAGGAAGCGGTCAAAATTCTGCCGGCACATGTCATCGAGCATGAGGTCCCGGAGGCCGGTGATGCGGGCGAGGTTGCGGAGGGCGGCCTCGCGGCCCGTGCGGGCGAAGCCGTATCCGGCCTGGCCCAAGGCGCCGGCGACCTCCTGCGCAATGTCGCGCGGCAGCAGGCTGACCAGACGCAGGGCGGCGCGGAATGTATCCAGCCGGTACCAGGGGTTGCCGGTCATTTTTTCAATCCCACCAGATATGCCGGAAGAATAAAGAAAATGGTTGAAAACAGGCAGCAGGCGATGCCGATGGCGGAGACGGCGCCGAGGCCGCGCAAGGCGGGGTTGTGGGCGATGGCGAGGGAGCCGAAGCCGGCGACGGCGGTGAGGCCGGCGAGGATGACGGGCTTGATGATCGTCGCGAAGGCGTACTCCTTGTCGCCGGGCTGGCGCATCGCAAGCAGGATGTAGATGCCGTAGTCCACCCCCACGCCCAGGACCAGCGGGAAGGCGAGGACGTTGAAGAGATTGAGGGCGAAACCGAAAATCTTCAGGCAGGCGATCATCGCGCCCACGGAGAGGGCGAGGCTGATCATGAGGATGAGCAGCGGTCCCGGTTTCCGGTAGAGGAAGGCGAGGAGGATGATATTGAAGGAGACCATTACCACGCTCAGGAGGGTGAGCTTGTGCTTGGCCCAGGGGATGAGGTCGGCCAGGACGTAGGTCCAGCCCGTGATGTGCATCGAGACGCCGGGGACGATCAACTCGTCGTGGAGGGTGTTTTTGTCCTCGACGTTGCGGATGTGCTCGAGCGGGGTCACGGAGGCGGCGGCGAGGAAGGAATCGCTGGAGAAGAAATGGTCGAGCATGAACCACCAGCTCGATGAGATGGGGAGGATGTCGTGCCAGTTGGTCACGGGGATGCCGGAGGTGCGGGCGGCAACGAGGGTGTCAATGAGCTTGAAGACGTTCTGGAATGCCGGGTCCGATGCGTTGAAGCCCTCCGTGGCGAGCGCCTTGGCGTAGCTGTCGCGGGCGGCGGGGAGATCGACGGCGGCAAGTTGCTTGAGGTTCGCCCGGGTATTGTCCGGGGAGAGGGCGAAGGGGGCGGGGGAGAGGAAGCCCCTGATTTTGCCGGCGGCGACGAGGGCGGACCATTGTTTCTGGACCTTCGCCCATGCGTCGTGGCAGGACTGGGCGTCCGAGGCATCCACCAGGACCATGAGGGGCTCCTTGGCGGCGGGGAAAGTGGACTGGATGGTGTGCAGGGCGTCGCTGGCGTCGCAGACGGGCTCGAGGGTCTTGGGGTCGGGCTCCATGCGGAGCTCGCCGATGGGCGCGACGGCGACGGCGCAGAGGGCCAGGAGGAAGATCGTGGTCACGATCAGGACCGGTTTCGGGTTTCGAAAGACGCCGGCCACATAGCGTTTGCCGGCCTCGAAGAGTAGGTCGTGCTCCTCCGGCGGACGGCGGCGGCTGACGCAGGCGTAGAAGACGGTCATCATCAGGACGCTGGCGATGAGGATGCCGATGGCGATGAGGGTGCCGAGCTGGGCGAAGGCGGCGCAATCACTGAGGACAAAGGAGACGAACGCGGCGGCCGTGGTGAGCGCGCCGACGAAGACGCCCTCGCCCAGTTGCTTGAGGGAGCGGGCGATGGCTTCCTCGTGCTCGACGCCGGTGTTGCGCTGCGATTGGTAGCTGCCGTAGAGGAGCATGCCGAAATCGACCCCCAGGCCCACGAGGATCGAGCAAAGGCCGATGGTGATCAGGTTCAGCTCATGGAAGATCAGGCCGCCGGCGGCGACCGCCAGGACGCAGCAGAGGAGCAGGACATTCATCAGCGCCACCAGCGGCCAGAAACGGCGGAAGCCGACGTAAAAGACCACCGATACGAGAACCACGGAGCCAAGGAGCGTCGAGACGATGTCGAATCGCATGGCGCGGGAGATTTCATCCACGTAGGCGTTCCGGCCGGTGATCAGAATCTGCGGCTGCACCTTGCAGGAGGTGAGGAATTGGGCCTTGAAGGCGTCCACCTGGCGCATGAGCGCCTGGCACTCGTGGGGGCCGATGCCGGTCTGGCGCGTCTCGACGAAGACCAAGTGCATCGAGCCGTCGTCCGAGACGAAGGACTCGGATTGATCGGAGGAGAAGGAGCCGGCGGCGGGGCGGAGGGCTTCCTGGACGAGGCCGAGGGCGTCGTAGTCCAGTTTCGTCTCGCTCATGCCGAAGGCGTCCATCTTCGCGCGCAGTTCATGGAGGCGGGACGTGATCCGGGCCGGCTGGAGGAGTTGCATCGCACTGGCGAAGGCCGGGGGATCGAGATTCAGCAGCAGCGGGACGGCCATGTGCGTCTGGAGGTCCTCGACGCCGTCGGGGGTTTCAATGGGCGCATTGGCGGTGACGCGGACGACCCAGGGCTGCTTGCGAAGCTCGTCGCAGAAGCGCGTGGTGGTGTCATCGAGGCTGGGGTCCTGGGAGACGAGCGCGAAGGTGAGCAGGCGGGCGTTGGTGAACTCCCGGTCGGTTGTCTTGAAGGCCTGGACGGAATCAAAGTTCTTCGGCAGCAGGTCCAGGATGTCCGAGTTGAACCGGAGGCCGAAGACAATGACGAGCAGGCTGGCCGCCATCAGCAGCCCCACGATCGCGAAGACGACGGTGCGCCTGTGTGTGACGAAATGCGCGACGGTGCGGTCGAGTCTCATGCTACTTGGAGCGCCGAGAGATCAACCGTTGATGTGGAAGACAAAGCGTTCCCCGTTGGCGAAATCCACGGTGATTTGGTTCGCGCCGCGCGTGACCGTGGCGCCGGGAGGAGTGCCGCCGGCGAAGACCTCGCGCAGCGCGACCCAGTTGCGGACCTGGGCCGGGACGAAGTGCTGCGGATCGCCCTGCCAGGTGTGGCCGAGCGCCTCGATCCGCACCAGCTTGTCGCCGTTCTCGCGCATCAGGATCAGTTCGATCCCGGGGCCCTTTGTGACATCGAGCGCGAAATCAGTCGGCGATTGCCGCACGGTAAAGTCCCCGACGAATGTTCGCTTCTTGCCTTCGTAAAGCATCTGCCCGGCGACGTTCCGGCCCGCGGGATTGTAGGCGGGGAAGATGCCCGAGGCGCACCCCGCGAGGAGGGTGGCGGCGGCCAGGGAGAGGAGCAGGAGGCGAAGGGCGCGTGGGATCATGGGAATGGCAGGGTATTTTGGAGAGATCAATCCGCGGCCCCGGTCAGCAACGGCAGTCGCGGGACCAGCGATACATGCCTCTGCAAAAATAACACGAGGTAAAACACTTCCATCCGCCACCAGAGCGAGAAGGAACTGCTGATATTGCCGGCCAGCGAGGCATTGACGGCGCCGACAAGGTTGAGGTGCTCGACGGGGTTGGTAAAGACCTCGATAAATTCCGGCCGGTACCAGGCTTCGACGAATCGGAGATACTTTTTCATCACGCGGGTCAGCCCTTTTTCGTACGTGCGGAAGAGACCGGCCTTCCGGCCGGGATGGTCGAGCGCCTCGTGGAGCGCGTCGGCGCATTGCTCGCCGGAGAGGATGGCGAGGAAGACGCCGGTGCTGAAAATCGGGTCGATGAAGCCCGCGGCGTCGCCGGCCAGCATCCAGCGGTCGCCGGTGAAGCGGCTGTTGCGGTAGGAGTAATCGCTGATGGAATAGACTTGGGACACGCGGCGCGCGCCCAGCATGCGCTCGCGCATTTCCTGCGATTTTTCGACGAAGTGGGTCAGCGCTTCCTCGGGCGATTTCTTCAGCTCCCGGAAGCAGGCGGTATCCATCACCACCCCCACGCTGACGCGGGTCTCGCTGACGGCGATCATCCAGAACCAGAAATCCTTGCCACGGATCAGGCGGGTCAGGTTCAGCTCCTCGCGGTCGCGGAGCGGGACATCTTCGAAATGGGCGAAAACGGAGAATTTCTGGAGGGAATCGAACGATTTCCGCAGCTTGAAGTGGTTGCCGATGACCGAGTTGCGGCCGCTGCAATCGATGACGTAACGGGCGCGGATGGAACGTGGTTCGCCCCCCGTTTTGACCGAGAGGGTCACTGCGTCCGGCGCGAAATCGACCTTTTCCACGGGCGTCTCCTCGTGAACCTCCGCGCCGGCGGCGGCGGCGTGGTCGAGCAGGAGCTTGTCGAAGTCGGCCCGCTTGACCTGGTAGGACTTGGTTTGGGCGAGCTTGAAGCCGGTGCGGAAGTAGAACCGCACCTTCCGCGTGCCGCAGGCGCTGGCGACCTCGCCGCCGATTTTCTCCATCGACATGGCTTTCAGCTTCTCCTGCACCCCCAGGCGCTCGAAGGCGAGCATGCTGTAGGGGAGCAATGACTCGCCGATGTGGAAGCGGGGGAATTTCTCGCGTTCCAGGACCACCACTTTCCGCCCGTGCCGCGCGAGCAGACACGCGGCGGTGCTGCCGGCGGGGCCGCCGCCGATAATGGCCACATCATATTCGGTTTCCATGCGAAGCCCTTCACATTAGCAAATCCGCGCGAAATGCAAATGCGGCAGATGCCGACAATGGAAAGGGCGGGCGAACTCCCATAGGCCCTATGGGCCCTATAGGGCCTATGTCCCGGCGGAGCGCGGGCCCAATGCGGAAGCAAAGATTTAGCAGCCGTCCAGAGTCGCCGGCGCTGGCATCCCTCAAGACTTCTGGCTTCTGGTTACGCGGGGTCGTTCGACGGCGGCCTCGACAGCAGGCCAGCGGGTGTGAGTGATTGCATTGGACGCTCCGGTAATTATAGTCTCTGGGATGGCCGCGACTGACTACCGCTATTTGATTAACCTGCCGGGTGTCCGGGGTGGGAATACGATCGTCGAGGGGACCCGGATCGGGGTGCATGATGTCGTGGGTCTGATCGTGAACGGCGCGAGTATTGATGATGTGGTTCGCAGCTTCCCCGATTTGACGCGTGCGCACGTCTATGAATGCCTGGCGTATTACGAAGACCACCGGGCTGAAATCGACACCCTGGTTGCACGCCAGATGAGCGGTTCTGACAAGTCGTGAGGTTTTTCCTCGACCACGATGTGCCCGCGGAAGTGGCGCGGGTGTTGCGTCTTGAGGGGCATGAAGTGACGGAACTGCGAGATGTGTTGCCTGTGACGGCCAGCGAGACCATTTCTCCCTCACAAAGTCTCAAGGAGAGTGCGACCGATCCCGTTTTGGCGAGATCAAAGCTTCAACCACGCGCGCACCGCATTTTCGACTTTCGCAAGCATCTCGGCATCCACAACCCCCAAGCGCCGTTCCAGCTTCACGTCCGGCACCGAGCCGATGCCTTGGGCATCGAAGGCTCCCGGGAGCATTCCGCGGCCAGGATGGGGCACCTCGTATTTTGTACCGCGCATGCTGGTGGTGCGAAGAACATAGGTAACTACCGCTCGCTCTTCGCCCTGGTAATCAATACTCAGGATAAGCACCGGTCGGACCTTGGCTGTCATGCCGAGATCGGCCATCCACACCTCGCCACGGCTAGCCCTTGGCACCGCTTTGCTCCTCCTCGTCGTACATCGCAAAGAGAGCTTCCGAAGCACCGATCATTGCTTGATAATCGTCCAGCCACGCCAGCAGTTCCGCCAGCTCGGCACGAGGCAGTTTCTCAATTGCGGACTCGATTTCGGCAACGGTGCTCATTTGGCGAATTTATCGGGATTTTCCTCCGTTTGCAACCGGCAGCAGTTTTTTGCGGACCTGGATCGAAGAGGCAGCGCTGCCACGCGAAGACATCGCCCGACAAGCTGAGCCGTGCCATCTTCCGCCGCAGGATGCGGGAGGACACGAAGCAGAATTGCGAATGACCGATACGGACGCCGCCCAGAGGCCGAATGTGTCCGGACTGCTTTACCCTGCCCTCCCGGCAAATTCCTCCCGGCAAATTCCTTGCAAGGCTGCCGGAGCGCGCCAGAATCGGTGGTTCTTTTCCATGCGCATCATTGACCGGTACATCGGCAGGCAGGTCCTGACCACTTGCCTGTATGCCATCGGGGTGCTGTCGATCGTGCTGGTGCTGGGGAATGTGCTCAAGAAACTGCTCGACCTGGTCGTCAATCACGATGCGCCGATCCAGGTGATCCTGACGTTCATCGCGTACATCATTCCCTACTCGCTCACGTTCACCATCCCGTGGGGTTTTTTGACGGCGGTGCTGCTCGTCTTTGGGCGGCTCTCGGCGGAGAATGAGCTCATCGCGCTGCGCTCGAACGGGGTCAGCGTGCCGCGGGTGTGCGTTCCCGTCTTCGTCATCTCCATCATCTGTGTGGGAATCTGCTTCTGGATCAACGTGGACGTGGCGCCCAAGGCGGAGGAGCAGATGAAGGACGCCATTTACCAGATGGCCACCAGCAATCCGCTCTCGCTCTTCGGGGCGGACCAGCCCATCGACCAATTTCCCGGGCATCTGATTTACGTCGAAAAGCGAAAGGGACCGAAGCTCGAGGACATCATCATGTACCAGTGGAACGACAAGGGGCAGACGACGATGATGATCCACGCGCGCACCGGGGAGTTGCATGCGGACCTCAAGGGGAAGCAGCAGATCATCCTCCACCTGGACAATGCCCAGTACGAGCAGCGGGACAGCGAGAAGCCGGAGAACGTGTCGCTAATCAAGGAGGGAATCACGATGCAGCAGACCGATCTCGCGATTTCCCTCAAGGATCTCTACGAGAAGAATGCGAAGGAGCGCCGGCCCAGCCAGATGACGCTTACGGAATTGCTGCAGAAGGAGTTGAACTCGGGCATGGGCAAAAATGCATTGTCCACCCTCAAGACGGAAGCGAACAAGCGGTTCTCCCTTGCCCTCGCCTCATTCGCGTTTTGCCTCATTGGCGTGCCCCTGGGCATCACGGCGCATCGCAAGGAGACCTCCATCGGGTTCCTCTTCAGCCTCATTGTCGCGTTCGTCTATTTCTTCTTCATCGTCATGGTGGACGACGTGAGCGGGAACCCAAAATTCCACCCGGAAATCTTGATCTGGCTGCCGAATATCGTCTTCATAACGCTCGGCATTTACCTCTTCCGCCGGATGAGCCGCCGCTGATCTCCCCTTTTGGAAATTCATCCCTCAAATCCCCCCTTCCCATGCCTTTCACCCTTGGAATTGATTACGGAACCAACTCGGTGCGCGCGCTCGTTGTCGATGTGCGGGACGGACGCGAACTCGGCACGGCCGTCGTGAACTATCCCTCCGGCAAGGAGGGCATTCTCCTCGACCCGCGCGACCACAACCTCGCCCGACAGCACCCAGGGGATTACCTCTTCGGCCTGGAGCAATCGGTGCGCGCGGCGCTCGCGCAGGCCGCGGGCGATCCCTCGTTTTCCGCCGCCGCGGTCATTGGAATCGGCGTCGATACCACCGGATCGAGTCCCCTGCCGGTCGATGCGCATAACGTGCCCGTCGGTTGCGACCCGCAATGGCGCGACCATCTCGCCGCGCAGTGCTGGCTCTGGAAGGATCACACCGGCTACCGCGAGGCGGCCCGCATCACGGAGGTCTCTGCCGCGATGCGTCCCCAATATATTGCCAAGTGCGGCAATACCTACTCGTCCGAATGGTTCTGGAGCAAAATCTGGCGCTGCCTGAAGGTTGCGCCGGAGGTTTTCGACGCCTCGTATAGCTGGGTGGAACTGGCGGACTTTGTCCCATCCGTGCTGGCGGGCGTCACCGATCCCACGGCCATCGTGCGCGGGGTCTGTTGTGCGGGCCACAAGGCGCTCTACAGCGACGAGTGGAACGGCCTCCCGGACAAGGAATTCCTCGCGGCGCTGGACCCGAAGCTCGCCGATCTTCGCGACCGCCTTTATACCCGCGCCTACGACGCCACCACAGCCGCCGGGCATCTCTGCGGGGAATGGGCGGCGAAGCTCGGGCTTCCCGCCGGCATCCCCATCGCCATCGGGGAGATGGATGTGCATTACGGGGCCATCGGCAGCGGGGTCGAGGAAGGGGTGCTCATGAAGGTCATCGGGACCTCGACGTGCGATTGCGCGGTCGTCAACGCCTCGACCAGGGTGGCCGACATCCCCGGCATTTGCGGTATCGTGAAGGGGGCGATCCTGCCGGGCTATTACGGGATTGAGGCGGGGCAGTCCGCCGTCGGAGACATCTTCAAGTGGTGGGTGGAAGGGGTTTGCAAAGGCGACGCAGTGCTCCATGCGGAGTTGACGCGCGAGGCCGCCGCGGCCCGGCCGGGCGCCAGCGGATTGATTGCGCTGGATTGGAACAACGGCAACCGCACCATCCTGGTGGACCCCACGCTCACCGGCCTGCTCATCGGACAGACCCTCCACACCACGCGCGCGGAGATTTATCGCGCCCTCATCGAGGCCACCGCCTTCGGCGCGCGCGCCATTATCGAGCGCATCACGGAGTACGGGGTGCCGATCCGCCGCGTCGTATGCACGGGCGGCATCGCGGAGAAGAACGCGCTGCTGATGCAGATTTACGCGGATGTCACGGGCTGCGCCATGCAGGTGGCTGCCTCCAGCCAGGCATGCGCGCTTGGGTCAGCCGTCTCGGCCGCCGTCCTCGCCGGACCCGCGCAGGGCGGCCACGCCGATTTCAAGACAGCCCAGGCCGCCATGACCTTCCTGCGCGAGACCCAGTACAATCCCAACCCGGAGAACAAGGCGATCTACGATCAGCTCTACGCCGTCTATCGCCGCCTCCATGACGCCTTCGGCGGACTCGATAAATCCGCCGATCTGTCGGGGGTCATGAAAGACCTTATCCGCATCCGCGAGCAGCAAAGCCACGCCTAGGGCCGGTTCAAACTAACCAAAAGCAAA
>Ga0182024_10026561_pt1 | contig 10167 bp, 3 predicted proteins | sample P32metaG_FD_120480 | JGI IMG/M metagenome (GOLD analysis project Ga0182024, IMG submission 120480) | Permafrost microbial communities from Stordalen Mire, Sweden - P3-2 metaG (Illumina Assembly) | ecosystem: Environmental > Terrestrial > Soil > Wetlands > Permafrost | place: Sweden: Stordalen...
CCGGTGCATCTGAGTGTTTATCCGTTTGCGTTGCCGCAGGAACGGCATCTGCAGATGATCGGGGAAATTTCCTGGGATCGGCTGGTGCAGCATTATCCCGACCGATTTGAAACCGTGACGCCCCGCCTGGTGAACCGCAGGGACGCGCGATACGCGGATACCGTGCGGACGATGGATCAACTGATCTCGCTGGCGCAGAAGCACCGCACGGCGCTCTACGTTCCCCGGTTGCAGCCGACCGTGAAGTGGGCTGATCGCGCCGCGCCCCCGGAGGTGGATTGGCGCGACGTGGATTCGCTGCTGGCGCCCTGGCTCAAGGGGTATGCGTTTTCGGATGGCGTTCCCCTCACGTACTGGCCGCTTCCGTCGCCGGATTTGCTGGGCAACTGGAATCGATCTTCGCAGCTTGCCTATTGGTTCCAGGCGGCGACGCATTTCGATCAACTGGATCTGCTGCGCAAGACATCGGTTGCTCTGGAGACGATCAGTCCCGGACGGGCCGGCGCGGAGGAGAGCGTCAGTCTTTCCTCCCAGGCGGCCGAGATCCTGGCGCTGCATCCGGGCATTCGCGTGACGCTGCCGCTGGAGGACGATCAGATTCAGTTTTCCGGCAAAGCCAATCCCAAATTGATCGATTCCTCAACCACGACCCGGCTGCTGACGTCGGTGCCGAGCCTGGTGGCTGCGCCGCCGTCGGGAGCGTGGCCGCAGGGAGCGGTTCGGCCGGAGCATTGGCTTCGAACGGATTTGCCGGGCCTGCTCCCGTACGTTGGGGCCGGCGGCGACGAACACGATGTGCGAACCTGGGCGTTTCTGGCGTTTCTGCGGCGGGCAAAATTCGTCGTGTGGAATTCCCCGCTCCCCACGGTTTCGACTCCGGCCGAACCGGCTGATCCCAATGAGCTGATCTGGTTTTATCCCGGGAAATGGTTCGGGCTCGATGAGCCGGTGCCGACCATGCAACTCAAATGGCTGAGGCGCGCGGAACAGGACTTTGAGTATCTCTATCTGGCCAGGGAGCGCGGGGAGGAAGTCAACGCACAACAGATGGCGCGGTTGATCACCAAGCCCGTGGAAATCGCGCAGGGCGACGTGCCCGATCCCACGTATTCACTGATGAGCGGCACGACCGATCTGCGGGCGTGGAGCGAGGCGGAAAAACTGCTGGCGCAGACCGTTGCCCTTCATCAGCCCGGGCAGCTTGCCACGGGGGCGTTGCAGCACGAACTCTACATTCACACGCTGCAATGGGCGCGCCCGCAGGAGAAACCGCTGTTGATCGGGCGCAGCGCCCAATGGTCGTGGGACGCGGATCCGCAGGCTTCCAATCTGATCGATTTGCACCTGGGATTGGACATCTACAACGCCTCGGACGTAACCCCGGGCGGCAACTCCATTCAGTGGGCGGTGCTGCCGCCGGCGTGGAAGATCGACCCCGCGCCGATTCCCGTCGCGAGCTTGCAGACGTATCGGGTGTTGCGAACGTCGCTGGATGCGAAGTTCGACGTTACGGAGTTGTCGCCGTCGTCGCGAATGCCGATGGAAGTCGATTTCGTCGACGGCGCAACCCACGTACCCAGTCCGCTGCGCCTGGTTCTGCCGGTCGCGGCCAGCGATCGGCGCGAGGGCCGGCTCTCGATCGATGGGTCGCTGGATGACTGGACCGAGAACGATGAACTGCAGAACGGCCCGATGATCGTCATGCTCAATCGCCCGGCATTGCAGCGACAGGAACTGCAGCGGGCAACGACACCCACCAAGCTCTACAGCGCCTGGGCGGCGGAGAACCTTTACCTGGCATTTTCCGTCCAGGGAATCGCCCAGGATTCAGTGCATCGCGCCCAAAATTTCGTCACTTACAAGGACCGGAGGGCCTGGGGGGAAGATCTTTCGGAGATTCTCATTCAGCCCGTCTACGCTGATCCCGCCCATCCGCTGGGGACGGTCCTGCATGTCGTCTGCAAGCCCAACGGCGGCGTCTGGGTTGAGCGCAAGCTCGACGAACGCCTTCACGTGCGCGCCTGGGAAGTGGTGGAAGGCGCCGCCGTCCGCTATGCCAACACGACTCCGGGCAACGGCCAATGGCTCGGCGAGCTGGCGATTCCATGGAAACTCATCGGCGACCCCGCGCACGGCCTGCCGCTGCTGCTGCGGTTTAATTTCGTGCAGCACCGGACCCTCGACGGCGAAAGCGCCAGTTGGTGCGGCCCGATCGACTTTGGCCGGGACGATGCGCTCATGGGCATTCTGTTCCTCCGCACCCCCGATGCCGCCGGTGACATGCACGTGCTCCATGGAAACGATGCGCCGGCGCAGTAAACTTGAGAGGGAGATACTAATGCTCAAAGCGATACGGCTTGCGATGGTGGCGGGGCGGCGCCGCGGTTTGTTGCACAGAAGCCGCCGACAATACGACGGTTCAGCTTCCCGCGGCCGGTTCGTGCCACTGCGGTTTCCCGTCTTCGCGCTTGACGCGCTTGAGCCGCGCGTCTTCTTGAGCGGCGCACCGCTTTTTGTCACCAGCAACGGCACCGGCACGGTCGGCGAGTTCGACACTTCCGGCGCCACCATCAATGCCTCCCTGGTTTCGGGCTTCAGCGATCTGGAAGGGGTTGCCGTTTCCGGTTCGACCATGTTTCTCGTGGACAGAGCCGACGGCGTGATCGGCGAGTACACTACCTCGGGCGCAGTCATCAACGCCAATCTGATCACCGGTTTGAACGCGCCGCTCGACATCGCGGTCTCCGGATCTGATCTGTTTGTGACGTTCTCCAATTCCGGCACGGTCGGCGAATTCACCACTTCGGGGGCCACGGTGAACGAGGGCCTGATCACGGGGTTGACCAATCCGCGGGGCATTGCCGTCTCCGGATCGGATCTGTTTGTCACCGACGCCGACGGCGGCAGCAACGGCACGGTCGGCGAGTACACCACCTCCGGCGCAACGGTGAACGCCTCCCTGGTTTCGGGATTGACTAACGCGGCGGGTGTCGCGATCTCCGGATCGGACCTGTTTGTCGGAGACGGTATTTCCGGCACGATTGGGGAATTCACCACGTCGGGATCGACGGTGAACCCAACCCTGATCTCCGGGTTGACCAACCCAACGGTCATCGTCGTGTCCGGATCAGATCTGTTTGTGGCCAACCTTGGCAGCGGCACGATCGGCGAATACGACACATCCGGAGCAACCATCAACGCCGCCCTGATTTCGGGGTTGAGCGATCCGGTGGCGGTCGCCGTTGGCTCCGCCGCGACGACGCCCACCACGACCGTTCTCTCTTCGACCAATCCCTCCGGATTGGGCGCATCGGTTACATTTACCGCGACCGTGGCCAACTCCGGCGCTTTGCCGACCGGCTCCGTCACGTTCCTGGATGGCGCCACGCCGATCGGCGATAGCGTGCTCGATGCGACGGGAACCGCAATGTTGAGCGTATCGGATCTGACACTTGGAACACATTCGATTACCGCCAGCTACCCCGGCGATGCCAACAACCTCGCCAGCGTCTCGGCTCCTTTAACTCAGGCCGTCATCCAGCCCAAAAGCATCGGCATTCTCGACCCGACCTTCGCTTCCGCCGGCGTCGCCAGCAACGATATCGGTTTCACCGCGACCAGCGGCCTTGTTGTGCAGCCGGATGGCAAGTCAGTGATCGCGGGAGTCATCGGCTCACCGGGATCGGAACAATTCGGAGTCACGCGCTACAACACCGATGGGAGCGTCGACAGCGGCTTCGGAGACGGCGGCGTGGCGAGTGTCGGCTTTGAGGGGACCGTCGATGACACTCCGTCCGACATCGCATTGCTGCCGGATGGAAGCATTCTGGTGGCGGGAACCGCAACCGTGGCCAGCGGCGGCTCGGAGTTCGCCATCGCCCTCTTCGATGCCAACGGCAATCTCGATCCAACCTTCGGCGGCGGCACAGGGGAAATCCTGACCAGCTTCGGTTCCGGGTCAACGGACATCGCCCACGCAGTCGTCCCGGGCTTGGGCGGCGAGTTTTTCGTGGTTGGAAGTTCGACAGCCAGCGCAACCGGTGAGGACTTCGCCCTCGCCGCCTATAACGCCGATGGCTCGCCCGCCACCGGCTTTAACGGCTCGGGCCGGGAACTTGTGGACCTTCACGGCGGCAACGATTCGGCCAATGCGGCGGTGGTCCAGCCCAATGGCGACTTGGTCGTCGCCGGTTCCACAGAGAACCCCTCGACGGATGTGACATCGATCGCGCTGGCGCGGCTGCTGCCCAACGGCGCGCCCGACAGCCATTTCGGAACCAACGGCCTGGTCGTGACGAACTTGGGAGGGGTGGATGATGAGGCAACCAGTGTGGCCCTGGCCCCCAAAGGAGCAATCGTGGTCGGGGGCGAAAGCGCCACCGGCTCCTTCGCCGCCGGGACGCTGGCTGCCAACTTTGCCGTATTGCGTTACACCAGCGCCGGCAAGTCGGATCACACCTTTGGCAAAGACGGTTCGGTGATCACCAGCTTCGGCGAGGATGCGGCGGTAACCACGGTGCTGGTGCAATCGGATGGGGAGATCATCGCCTCGGGCAAAACCGCCTCGGATTTTGGCAGCACATCGCTGGGAATCGGCGTGGCCGAGTACACCACCAAGGGCACGCTCGATCCGGCCTTCAACGGCGGCAAGACATTGATCACACTGACCGGACAGGGGGCGACGGCCAGTTTGCAGCGAGCTTCGGCGGTCGTAACGCCATTCGACGCCGAAGACACCCTTCGCCAGCAGTTCGAGGCATTCCTAGGCAGCGCGCAGGGAGTCATCGCGACGACTCCCGGCGGGAATCTGGCTGTGGCGGGCAACAGCGGCGGCTTCACGGAAGTGGGCCAACTGGTGGCGATCGGCATTGATCTGGCCGCGGCGCTGGTGGCGAAACTACCGGCATCGCTCAAGGTTGGGGCTTTCGTATCGGTCACCATCAGCGTCACGGAAACTGGTTCCACGACGGCCAGCGACATGGTGAGCGTGGAACTGTTCCTCTCCGGCTCCTCGAGCGTGGCTGCTGGAGACACACGGGTCTTCTTCAAGCCGCAGACATTGAAGCTCAAGCCGCGGCAGGCGAAGAGTTACAGAATCAGAGTCAAGGTTCCCGGCAACGTGACCGCCGGCAAATATGACTTCGTCGCCGAAGTGGACTCCAACTCACAGGCGGATCTGAATCCGTTGAACAACATTGCGTTTAAAGGGCCGGTTCAGATTCCCTGAATCATGCAAAACCCTGCGGCTGGAAGCCGCAGCCACTCTGACGGTGGCAGCGGCATCCTGCCGCTGATTCGCACACACGGGGCATATTCAGATCAGCTCTTCCGTAGGGCGTTCATTTCTGCATCACCAGATAGTCCAACAAATCAGCCGCTTGTTGTGGAGTCAGATCGGCCAGCAAACCTTCCGGCATGGCGGAGATTTTCTGCTCGATCATTCTTTCGACGTCAGCCGCGGGGATGTGAACCGGCTTGAGCGTGGCATCCTTGAGCACGAATCCGCTGTCGCTCTTGCTCACCAGCAGGCCGGTGTAAACATCACCCGACTTGGTTTTGATCGTGTAGCTTGCGAATCCCTGGGCGATCGTCTTGGAGGGGTTGAGGATGTTGTCCAGAATGTCGGGGCGTTTGTACTTGGTTGCGATATGGGAAAGGTCGGGGCCGAAGTCGGTTCCCTGGCCGCCGACACGATGGCATTTGGCGCACAAGCCGCCCTGCTCGAAGAAGATTTTGCGGCCGCGCCCGGCATCGCCGGTGAGGGCGAGAATTCGATCCGGTTTGATCTGAGGCCCGAGGCGATCGATCGCCGCATCGTTCGGATCGAAGCGGCGAAATAAGTCGTGGACGAGATCCTGTGTTGATGCCAAACCACGCGCGATTGCCAACTGCTTCGCGGGGGCGGGCAGATGGCCGGCTTCCATTTCGCAGACCAGCGCGAAAGCGCCGTCGGTGGAGACCAAAAGCCGATCGGCGGCGGACGTCAGGTCGGAGGTGGAGCTCGCGGGATTGGTCAGAACGTGCAGATCGCCGGCTTGCTTCGCCGCGGCATCGGCATCCGGAGGCGCGGGAATGCCTTGATCGGCGAGGCTCGCGGCCCATTGCCGGATCAATTCCACGCCGCGTTCGTCCACTACATCGGAGGCGATGTGGGGCATTCGCTCGCGGCCGAGCTTGGACATGCGGTAAAGCATGACCGAACGCGCCGGATCGCCTGCGCAGAGGAGCTGGCCGCCGGCGATGCCGAAGTCTCCAAGATTGGGATGCCCGTTGACGATCTTCGTCTGGGCGAGAGTCAGTTCCTTGCGAACGTCGAAGATCGCCGACCCGCCCGCGCCGTTGCGATGGCAATGAGAGCAATTGGCGTGAAGGTAGGAGCGGGCGCGCTGATAGAGGTCGGCGTTGGAGTCATAGGGATCGATGAGGGCGGGACGATCGAGAGAGGTCGTGTCTGGCGCGGCATCGGCGGCCTCCGGCGGAGCGTCCTTGGACGGAGGGAGCAGCAATCCGATGTGCCGGAAGGTGCGCACCTGGTTGTCGGTGATGTCGCCGAACTTGGCGGGACGATCGAGTTGTTGCGGGTTGAACCCAAGGCGAAAATCACACCAGGTGTTGTGGCAGATGATGCATTGTGATCGCCCGCCAAACTGCCAGCGCTGGCGGCGAATGCCGTTTGGCGCTGACGAATCCGGCACCGAAATCATCCTCACTTCGCCATCGGCGGCGACCAAATCAGCATCGGTCCCCTGATCGTTCCAGGCATATGTGTAGCCGTGCCATTGCTTGCCTGTGAAATGGAGGAGTTGCGTCTCGACTTTTTTGGACACGGGTTCGCCCGCGCCATTGCCCTTGTTCACGGGCAGAGAAAGCGTGCGAATCAAAACGCTGTCTTTTGGCCAGAGGGCAATGTCCTCCGCGAAAGCGCCCTTGCCCCAGGTAACCCGCGCATCGCCGGGAACGGCGACCCAATGGTCCGCGGCTGCGCCGTCCACCCATTGCGGCGCGTTGATGGAGAACGGAATGACGCCGGTCTGCGGGGTTTGATCTGGCGTCGACGTGAACAATCCAGTTTCACCGAGCTTGTGCGGAAAGTGCTGCGATTCGTTGGCGGCGTTATTGGGGGCAATGTGCCACAGGCCGCCGCCGGAGTAGTCGACCACGAGAAGCTCGCCGTTCGGTTCTATGCCGAAGGAGACGATTTTCTGATCGGTTTCGGCGATGACGTGGTAGGGATCGATTTGATCGAGCTTGTCGCCGGTCACTTTGGCGGCCCACAGGCGCTGGGTCATCCAGTCGCCAAAAATATAGCTGCCGCGCAGATCGGGCAGGCGAGAGCCGCGATACACCGTTCCGCCGGTGATGGAAGCAGCTTCCGAGTGGGGCAGCGATACTAGCGGCCGCAGCAGCGGCGTTGGCCCGAGTTTCCCGTTGGGATGAACGGGATTGGGGCCTTCCATAATGCTCCAGCCGTAGTTCCCGCCGGATTTGGCGACGAGAACCGACTCCCACAGTTCCCATCCGACGTCGCCGACCCAGAGGTTGCCGGTCTGGCTGTCGAAGCTGAAGCGCCAGGGATTGCGCAACCCGTAGGCCCAGACTTCCCCGCGTGCGCCGGGCGTGTGAACGAAGGGATTGTCGGGAGGGATCGCATACGTCTTGCCCGGATCCTGATGGTCCACGTCAATGCGCATGATCGAAGAGAGCAGATCGCTGATATCCTGCCCGGTGTTGAGCGGGTCGGGAGGGCTGGGATCAGCCGAATCGCCCGACGACACGTAGAGACATCCATCGAGGCCGAATTTCACGCAGCCGCCGTTGTGCCCGCCGCCGCGCCATTCGAGCATGACCACTTCACTGGCCGGATCGATCCGCGGCGGGTCGGTCTGGCTCACCGTGAATCGCGACACGCGCGTTCCGTTGGGCAGAGCGTCGCCGTTCTTGGAAGCCAACAGGTAACACATGTAGACGAAATGGTTCTGCGCGTACTTGGGATGGAACGCCATCCCAAACACGTTGAAAAACCCGGCGCAATTTGGAACGCGATCGAGATGCTGAACATCGACCGTCAAATCCGCGAAGAGGTCGGTCTTGGCGGGATCCGGCTCGTTGGGGAAGGAATAAATCTTCCCCGCCTGCTCGACAACGAAGACCCGGTTTACTCCAGGCGCGAACGCCACATCGAGCGGCGAGGAGAACGTGAGCTTTGGAAATGCGCGCTCCGTCTGATAGGGCGGCGGCGGCTCGGGAGTCCCGCTTACGCGCCCCACCGTCCATGGCATGCGAGTTTCGATTCCGTAGGGCTGCGTGGCCGGTTGGGTATCCGCGCCGAAGGCTGTGGTCGTGGCACCGACAAGAAAAACGAGGAGCGCGATGAACAGAGCATTCCAACGTGCGGTCATACGACTCTTTTTCCCAAAAAAGATCATGGGACACAACAAGCGCGATGCCGCTTCAATGATATGACGCGATGGCGAACACGATGAGGATCGCGGCCAGGATGCCCAGGACAAGTCCCGCGATCTTCCAGGCGCTATAGGGGCGTTCTCCCTGCACTTCTCCGGTCCGCGCGTTGATGACAAACCGGAACGTCTGCTGCCCGAATTGATACGCGCTGATCCAGACCGGCAGCAGGAGATGCTTGAACGTGACGTCCTGATATTCCGTGCTCAGTGACAGGACGCGCTGCTCATCCCCGCCGATATCCCGGCAGGCCGTGCGGCGAATGACAGGGTCCATGAGCTGCTTGGCCGTCTCGAACCCCTCGGCCAGTGATATCTGATAACTCTCCGCCGCGAAACCGCTCAGAAATGCATCATCGTACGGTGTGAGCGAAGGCCAATCCCACGGCTCCAGATGATCGAGATGTTTCCGCGGCAGCGTGCGCGAAGCCATCACCAGCAGATCGTCGAAATGGTTTGCCACGCGTCCGCTCGCCGGCCACCAGCGGGTTCTCTGCACCTCGCGCGTGCGGGTGACGGTGTTTCCCTGCGCATCGGTCTCGGTGTAGCTTTCGGTTTCCCAGTAGTGTTCGCCCCGCTCGCCGACGTAATCGGATTGGGTGTCGCTGTCGTATGTCCAGGCGGGGATGTACACGCCATGAATCAGCGAGCATTCGGCCCGCTTCTTGAGGGCATTGGGCGCGAACCAGAGACCGCTGACCCATTGCCGGAATAATTCGATCGACTGCTTCTGGGTGATCTTGAACGGGAGGAGCCCCTGCGGCCGGATCGCTTTGGTGGATGCTCCGGTCGCGACGATTCCCCCGCCGCAGAACGGGCAAAGCTCCGCCGTCGCGTCCGGCGGCATGGTGGTCTCGGCGCCGCAGTTGGTGCAGCGCACGCTCAGTATCTCGCGGACGGCCTCGTTCTGCGGCAGTTGATTGAGAAACGCGAGAAAATCCAGCTCCGGGATATGCTGCGGGATCGTCGGGATCTTCTGCACCATGCCGCAATGCTGACATTTCAGCGAATCGGTCCCCGGCTCATATTGGAGATACGCCCCGCACTGCGAGCACGGGAACTGGCGTTGAACTGATTTCGTTGCGGTGTCGATCATAATCCTTTCCCTCGCCTTGCAGCCCGAGGTTACAGTCGCGCGGCCATTGCTTGCGTCCTCGGGCCGGGCTCTTCGTTGTCGAGACTCGCTCGTATTTACTCCAATACTGCTTCGTCTCGACGCCTCGATCCCGGCCCGATGCCGCGGCGCACCGGCTCGCGGGACTTTAACCACGGGCTGCTAGCCGTGCATCCAGAAGTGATCCGGAGAAAGCGAATCATGCCCGATTCGCGATGCGGGGGTTATATCATCGGTTCATCGGTTGGTCATGGAGTTGAAGGTATTCTGAATTCGAGTTTCGCGGGCGTTCGCTTTACCATGCGCCCATGCGACACGACGGACGAAGCATCGACCAGTTACGCAACATCAAAATCACCCGCCGCTTCACGGAATTTCCCGCGGGATCGGTCCTCTGGGAACAGGGCAAGACGATCGTGCTCTGCACGGCATCGGTTGCGCAGGAAGTTCCGCCCTGGTTTTCCTTCGACAAGCCGGGCGGGTGGGTGACCGCCGAATACGTGATGCTTCCCGCAGCGACTCCGCAACACAAACGCTGGCCCAAGATCGGACATACCGATGGCCGCAGCACCGAGATTCAGCGGCTGATCGGCC
>Ga0182024_10026562_pt1 | contig 10167 bp, 6 predicted proteins | sample P32metaG_FD_120480 | JGI IMG/M metagenome (GOLD analysis project Ga0182024, IMG submission 120480) | Permafrost microbial communities from Stordalen Mire, Sweden - P3-2 metaG (Illumina Assembly) | ecosystem: Environmental > Terrestrial > Soil > Wetlands > Permafrost | place: Sweden: Stordalen...
ATGGTGCATTTCAACAATGATCCGGCGCGCGAAGGCCGCAAGGGCAATCCCGGCGATTCGCATCCGGAAGTCTGTTTCCAGATCCTGCTCGGCGATCTGCTGGTGCTGGGACTTGAAGTGGGATCGCCAGTGGACATTCCCGCCGAACTAGTGGACGCGGTGCCCGACGCGGTGGCGCAGAATCCGCAATTCCGCGGCCAAATGATCCAGCAGAGTTATTTTCTGCGGGAGACCTCCAACGGCGTCACGGCCATCTGCCGGAAGAAGCAGCAAGACAATGGCTTCACCCTGGCATTTGGCGATCCAACCAGGCGGGCTTCGGCGCCCGTGCCATTGGCCACCCTGATGAACCGGCTGAGCGGGAATGCGCGGACCGAGCGCCCCGTGCCGAGCGGATCCTACCCCGCCGATCCCTTGTCTGCCTGCCAGCAGAAAAATCCCGGCATGCCAGAAAGCGGCAGCGAAACGCTGCTGGCCACGCCCACCGATACCGAAGCCGGCACCGAGGACAGCGCGATCAGGCCGATCAAACTCACTTCGGACAAGATCGCTTTCAGCGCCCGCTCCTTCGAAGGCATGATCTATTATCTGGGCGAGGCAGTGCGCTATGAGGACGAAGCCAACGCTGATCCGACCAATTTCCCCCGCGTGCTCGGGCGCAATCCCGGATTGCTGGGCACCGATTATGCCGAGGTGATGTTCTATGGCTCCAGCCATGTCGCCGGGCCGGACCGGGCGGTGACGGTGAGCGATGAGGACGGCAAATCCTATTCCATCCCGAAATCCTGCATGCCTAATACGCTGGGCGAGGCGGTGAGGCCGCTAGCCTGTTCCGCCGAATATCCCGACAATGAAAGTTTGCAGGTCCTGAACTTCGTCAACCAGGTATGGGGGCTGCAGAAGGAATCGACGGTGGGCCCCACTTCGCCGCTGGTGGTGGTCAGCCCGCAATAACAGCGCAGCCGGAAACACCTCTTTCCATGCCCTCCAACCTCTTCAAGTTCGGCGACTGGCTTTACATAGTGCCCGTGGCGCTTCTGGGCCTGGCGCTGGGCGTTTACGGCTTCATGACCTGCGCCGACTGCACCGCCACGGGCATCAGCGCCACGGGCGGTCCCGTGGGTTTCGTCAGCGCCGTCACCCACACCCTGGCCCTGATTAAGGCCAGCGGCAGCTTTCCGCTCGATACCGGGCGCGGTCATGTCCCGCTTTTCTTCGCCCAGATCATCATGCCCGCGCTGGCCTTTATCGGCGCGTTCAAGATCGTGCTGCAAAATTTGCGGCGCGACACCCGAGTGCTGCTGGCGCAGCGGCTGAGGGATCACACCATCGTCTGTGGGCTGGGTGAGACCGGCCGCGAAGTGGTGGAAAGCTTCCGCGACGCCGGGCGGCAAGTGATCGCCATCGCGCTGAAGACCGATACGCCTTATGCCGCCAACGCCGAGCGCCGCAATGTCGCGGTGCTGGAGGGCGATGCTGGCCAAAAGAACCTGTTGAAGCTCGCCGGGCTCAAGCGGGCCCATTCCCTTGTCATCGCCTGCGGCTCGGACGGCGCCAATCTGGAAATCGGGATGCGGGCGCGGGAAATGCTGGCGGGTGCCGGGCGCAGCGTGAAAATCCTGCCGGAGCTGCGCAGCGAATGGCTGTTCGATCTAGTCCAGACCCAGAATGCGGCCGCGCTGAGTTCGCCGGAAGCCGAATTCCAGCTTTTCAACCTCGGCGCCAATGCGGCGCGGGAATTGCTGCGCCAGCCTTTCTTCCTGCGCGCGGTGCCCGAGACTCCGCCCAACCCTCACCTTCTGTTCGCCGGCATGGGGCGGGTCTCGACCGAGATTCTGCAGCGCGCGGCGCGCTCGAACTTCGCCATTCCGGGGCAGAAATTCTCGGCCACCGTCCTTGACGAACGCGGACTGGACGCGCTGGCGGCGGCGGAAGCGGCCAGTCCGGGCATCCGTGACATCGCCGATGTCGGTTTTGTGCCCTGCCAGTTCAACGCGGAAGATTCCACCTGGGCGGATTGCGTGACCCAGGCGATAAAAGACCGGCCGCCATTGGCTGTGATCGTGGCGGTCAGGCTGGACGATGTCGCGCTCAATACCGCCACCAAGCTCAGGCGGATGCTGGACGAGTTGGGCCATTTCGCGACGCCGGTGTTTGTGCGCATTCGCGAACAACGCCAGCTTGCCCGCTTCCTCTCTGGGTTGGAGGCGCAATCCTTCTTTCCCGACCGGCTTACCGCGTTCGGTGGGCTGGCTTTTCTTACCAGCCCCGCGGTTCTGCTGGACCAGTCGCTCGACATCCTGGCGCGCGCCGCGCACGAGATTTGGCTGACGGAGAATCAGGGTTCGCGTTCCATCGCGATGGTGCCCTGGGACAAGCTTTCGGAATTCCACAAACAAGCTAACCGGGCGCTGGCCGATTATATCCCGGTGCGGCTGCGCTGTTGTGGCTTTCGTTTGGTGCCTGGACGCGGCAAGTCCGTCGCGCTGGACGATGCCAGCGTGGAGAAGCTGGCGGCGTTGGAGCATTGGCGCTGGTGCGTGACACTGACTTCAATGGGGTGGCGTTATGCGCCGGAACGAGACGAATTCCTCAAGCGGCATGACGGGCTGTTGCCCTGGGAGAAGCTGGCGGAGGGCGCCAAAAAATATAACCGCAAGATGGCGCGGCTGTTACCCGAAACCGCAGACGCCGCCGGCATGCACGTCCTGCGCGACCAGGTCGTGTTCGCCGATCGCGGTTTGGCGCAGGCGCTGGGCGATCCACGCGAAGGCATGCAGCTGGTGGTCGCCGCCGATCCTCTGGATCGCGAAAGCTGGGGCCGCGCCCGCTCTGCCCAGGCCGCCGGCGCCAGGCTCTGGGCCTTGCTACCTGAAGAGGCTTCGCCACGTTCCTTCAGGCAACTGGAATCGGATAGCGACGTGGTGGAAAAATTGTTGCGCCGGGAGGAATGGGATCGGCTCCGGCAGGAAACGGCCACTTGAGCAGGCCGGGCGCACGCCTTGCGTTTCGCGTCGGGCTGGTCGGTCACCGCCCCAATCGCCTGCCGCGCGATGCTGCGCGTCTCACCCAATTGCGCCAGACCATCTACGCAATTCTGGACCAGCTGCGCCGCGAAGCGGCGGCCTTGTCCCAAGGACCGGTACTTCTCAGCGCGATCACGCCCCTGGCGGAAGGCTCCGACCGCATCTTCGCCGGAGAGGCGCTGGCGCTGGGTTATGCCTTGAATTGCCCGATGCCTTTTCGCCAGGAAGAATTTGAAAAAGATTTTCTTCCGCCCACCGCGCTGGAGCAGGATTCCCTCACCCGATTTCGTGCCTTGCTGGAAAGGGCGCGAAAAGGACCTGGTCTCACCGTACTTGAGTTGCACGGCATGCGCGCCCAAGCGCCCGAGGCCTACGCCGCCGCTAACAAAGCGCTTGTCGAACAGAGCGATCTTCTAATAGCAGTGTGGGACGGTGGCCCGGCAGCTGGCCATGGCGGCACCGTTGATGCGATCCAAGATGCGCTCGGCCGTCCAATGCCGGTGATCTGGATAGATGCCAGGGCACCAGACCAATGGCGGCGTCTCTCAGCGATGCCTGAAAATACCAGCGCGACTCGGTCGCGGCTTCCCAGCGTGCCAGAAGAGACAATCCGCTGCATTGTTCGGGCCATCCTTGTGCCACAAGCGCCGGGCCGCATCGACGGGCCTAAATAATTTCGCGTCAAACCAAGCGGTGCAGATCAATTTACTCGCTGGGAGAAACGAAAGAAGCTCAAAGAAGGCTTCACGCCGAGCTGTGGCCGAAAGGTTGGAGGCGGCAGTTGGATAACCCGTTATGATTGAATATCCATATTGGTACCTCGAACCATCCCGCACCGCGGTATCCAGCCTTTTACGAAGCAAACCAACTAAGGGAGAGTGCCCAATTAGGGCGCCGATCCCGACTGCGGTGCGGGACGGCAAAGCTATAGCTTTTGGTTACAGCCGTGTGCCAATGAGAAGTAAAAACCTGTGAAAACGAGTTATGGGTCCTTCGTTTACGATTTGCTGAACGACAGAGTGCAGCCGCGGCCTTCCAGCCTTCGACCCATGCCGCTCCCACCCGCGAAGTTGGCGGCGGCGTGGAAATCGCTGGCGGTACCGCGTGACGCGCCCATGCCAGTCGCGCTTGAACCCACGATCACTTCGCCGGTAAAGGCGGCGGCGCCGTCGCTGTCGATCTTGCCGTCCAGCACCATAGAGCTGGGTTCTCCCTTGTTTCCCTTGATACCATGATAGACCCCGCCGCTCACCTGGCCGTCGAATTGGTAGGAATAGCCGAGGTAATTTCCAACGTTGGGGCAGGTCCACACCGTATGCCAACGCCCGTCGAAGTTTGCTCCGGTGGCAGGCCCGCCGAGGATCAAATTCGCCATCTGCAGCTGAGCTTCCCCGGCGTGCGCGCCAGACGGATAGGCTTTCAGATAGGCGGAAAAACCGTCGCGGGTGTTGGCTGCGCCGGCGGTGGACCAAGCGGAATCATCGCTGGAAACTAGTTCCGAAGATGGTGGGGCCGGTGCAGGCGTTGCTACAGGCGCCTCCGCGGATGGCGCCGGGCCTGGTGCCGTGAGCGCGGTCGTTGGCGCAACGGTGGCTTCGCGTACGGGCGCCGAGGATTTGAGGGCCTGCCTGGGGCTCGCTTTAGGCATCGCGGGTTTCTCCTGTAAGGGCGCGGGCACAGCCACAGCGGTAGGCGGCGGCGGCGTGGCGGCGACCCCGGCGCTCTTGGCGCCTTCGGCCGCCGGCGCCGGCAAGGATAGTGCGGCAGACGGTGCGCTTGGCGTCGCCCAAGGTCTGAACCAAGCCAGCGCACCGCTCGCCGCTAAAAGCAGCAGTGCCGCAGCCCCGATCAGCACCGGGCGATTGGAGTTGTCTCGCGGCATTGGTTGCGGCGGGCTACTATTTTCCGGCGGCTTTCCTTCCGACGCGGTTTCCTGGATCTGGGTGATCTGGCGCGACAAGGTCTCCATTTCCCGGTCCCAGTCCTGGAAGAGGTCTATCCATTGCCTCGTGGCGAATTCGTAGGCGAAGGCGTCATTGGGCACGACATCTTCTACCCGGACCGGAATTACTGTGACGTGTTGGCGGCCAGCCAGCACCAGTTCCTTCTTGATCTCTTCTGAATTGTTGGCGTTGCTGCTGAATATCAGCAGCATCACGCGGGCGCCGCGGAGCGCACGCACGATCGATTCCTGGAAATTGTCGCCAGGCGCCACGTCGCGACAGGAGATCCAACAGCGTTGACCGCGCGATTCCAGCGCCTTGCAGATCGTGAGCGCGGTGCGCCGGTCCTTAGACGAATAGCTGATGAAAACCGGCACCCCAGCCCTCGGCATGTTTGCGCCAGACTAGCGGGTTTTTGGAAACCCGCAAAGGTTAGACGCCGGGTTTTGGCGCAAACTCCCTGCTGTCGCATCGTGTCGCAAGAGACTGTCCACGCCGGAGTTATCTTCATCTTCCCCAGCCGATTGCTATTTGTCCGAGTGCCCGACACTGGGCCTTAGTCTGAATAGGCGAGCAATTTTCTTCGGCCCCGGCGGTCTTCAGATCGCCACACTTGCCGGCACGGCTCCCATGTATGCATGTGTTTGGCGATGGCTGCCGCCCCAGCGCGAGGGAGAATTTCGGCCCGCTGGCCTAAACAGGGTGTTGTACTGATTCACTAGCGCGATAATATTGGGGGCAAATCTTCGCTATTGCCGGCTGCTCGTGGGGGTAGTGCGATGCGTAAACTGCTTTATTTGGTCTTTGGGATCATCGTTCTAGTAGGAATTGCCGCGGGCGCCTTCCTGCTGATGCCATTGGATTCGCTGCGCGGGCCTGCCGAACAGTCAATGTCCCGCGCGCTGGGCCGCGGCGTTCATATCGCCGGCTCCCTGCATGCTTCGCTCTATCCGGCGATCGGCGTTTCCACCTCCGACATCAGCGTTGACAACGTGCCCGGCGGACAGGCCAAGGAATTGCTCCATGTCGGCACGCTGGCAATCGGGGCAAAGTTGTTGCCGCTGCTCTCGCACGAGTTGGACATCACAGACCTTACCCTGGAAAGCCCGGCAATCCATCTGGAGGTGGACGCCCATGGCAATCCCAACTGGGCCTTTAATATCTCCAAGAGCAAGAGCGCATCGACCTCGACGACAGCGAAGCTCAGCATCTCGGCGCTCAAGATCACCAATGGCGATGTGACCTATTTCGACGCACGAAAAGGCGCGACCAAAGAATTGAGCCACGCCAATTTAAGTCTCAGCCTTGCTTCGCCTGACCAGCCCGCTCAGTTCGCTCTTGACGCGGATTATGACGGCAACAAATTTTCCGTTACCGGCAGCGCGGATAGCCCCAGCACCTATCTTGCCAAATCACCGACCAAGGTGACGCTGGACCTCAAGTCCGACCTCATCAATCTGCATTTCGACGGCAGCGTGACCGGGGTTAGCGACAATTCCGGCAGCTTCAACATGTCCGGTCCGTCGCTGCGCCAGCTGATTATCGAAGGCGCGGGCCCGGCAGCATCGGTCGTTGCGGGGCTTGGCGCATTTTCCGCCAGCGGGACGATCTCGACCAGGGACGAGGTCTATACCATTTCCGGCGCGAAAATTTCGCTGGACGGCATGAACGCCACAGCGGATCTGTCGGTTGACATGAAGGGCACGGTGCCCGCGCTCAAGGGCAATGTCTCGCTCGATCATCTTGATCTTGCCAACTATATGGTTGCCAGGACCAGCACTCGGGGCGCGGGTTGGAGTACCGAGCCAATTTCGCTCACTGGCTTGAAGCTCGCCGATGCCGATGTCGGCGTCGCAGTGGGCCGGCTGACGCTGGGGTCCTTTGTGATTTCGCAAGGTCAGATGCATGTTGGCCTTAATGCCGACGTTCTGACCGCCGACCTAGCCCATGCGAGCCTGTTCAACGGCACCGCAACGGGGCATGTGGTGGCCGACGCCAGCGGCCCGGTTTCCAAATATACCGTGAAGCTGAATATGGATTCGGTTGCGATTAAGTCCATGCTGGACGCTGCGATGAAGGTGGACCGCATCTCGGGCACCGGCGGTCTGACAGTGGACGTTGTAGGCTCTGGCGTAAGCGAGCAGGCGATCGTGAACAGCCTTGGTGGCACCGCCAGCGTTTCGGCCAAGGATGGCGCGATCCAAGGTGTGGATCTGGCCGCGGTATCTCGCACCATCCAGAACGTCCTGTCCGGCGCCCTGGACGCGGCCACCAGCCGGAGCGCAAGCACCGATTTTGCCCAGGCCGGCGGGACCTTCAAGATCGCCAATGGCGTGATGCAGAACAAAGATTTTCATCTGTTCGATCCCTTTATCCGTGTCACCGGCAAGGGCGAGATAGACCTCGGGCCTCGCACCATCGACTTTCATGTCGCGCCCAAGCTGGCGCTTACTGGCGGCGCGAAGGACGCGCTGGGCATTACCGTGCCCTTCGAGATTTCCGGTCCCTGGACGAGGCTAAGGTACATGCCTGACATTAAGGCGCTGGGCGGCTCCCTGGTGAATCAGGTCACTAGCGGTAGCATAGGTAGCGTGCTGGGCGGGGTATTAGGCGAAAGCAGCAGTGGCAATTCGTCGTCAAGCTCTAACAGCTCCGCCAAGAAGCCTAGCTTGAATGTTGGGAGTCTGTTCGGCCAATAGGGCGCAGCTGTTTCCACGATGCCGCCGAACTGGTCGAGAAAAAAACCTGCAAGCCTTTCCAAGACTAAGCGCACCGTCACCGTCGCGCGCATCTTGGGATGGATGGGGAATGTCCCCTTGCGCTAAAAGCCTGCACCCCGCCATCAAGCACTCCTAAATGGTTACCTCCGGAATATTTTACAAAACCTTCAAATAGTACCGCCGGCCGAGGTACCTGAGCCCTTCAGCTTCGGCGCTTTTCGGCGGAACCCGCAACGCCGGATAGTTTGCGAAACCAACCGATTAATTCTGCGAAGGAGGCGCCAATCGGATGCGACCCCGCACCATGTGTGCCTTGGTCTGATCCGCTTCTGCCGCGGTGCGGGCCTCTTTCAGACTACGCAGACGGCGCCTCGGTTCCAGCAAGGTTACAGGCCGATTGTAACTCCCGGCTCCAATGTCCGCTTTGCTAATAGAGGACACTAAGCTATTGATGCCTCTAGCTGGGCAAAGACCCACGAACATTATCAACCGCAGTTACGACTTCGCCCCGGCCCAGCGAGGCTTGCGACGCACGAAGCCGGGGCCTACGATTTGAGCCATCTTGGCGAAAGCGGCTTCCATGCACAGATTTCGCGCTTTGGCGGTGGGCTCATTGCTGTCCGCAGCGATAGTCGTTTTCAGCCCGGTGGAAGCGATGGAAATACGGCAGTTCGATGAAATGCAGTTTCGGGGTCAGGGCGGGTATACTGCTCCGTTCGACCAGGATGCAAAAAACGTTTTGAGCGGCGACGACAAGAGCCGTCTCACCAATTCCGCCAGTAAGCCCATGGTCACTCCAAACCCTGACGGGACATTTACCGTTCAAAAAGACCCTCTCCCCGGAAATTCCAAAGACGCCAATGCCAAAGTGGGATTGGTGATACTTCCCCAGGTCGTTGTACCCATAATCCCGACCCCCGAGAAGAAACAGTAATGCCCGCAAGGATATTGCCGGAAAAGGCGCAAAGAGTCCCAAACGCAAATTGAAAAAACGGAATCCATAATGGCAAGTGGTGCCAAACATATAGGCTGGACCGTACGCGTACTTATGGAAGACGAAGTCATAGTGACGTATGCGGTCGGCTTGGCGAACCACCTTGATGCCGAAAAGGCAGTTGCCGACAAACGCCACACCAAGGGTGAACAATACAAAGCGATTGACCCCATCACAGAGAACCACGGACCGCCCGTAGAGCTAGGGGAAGTCCGGGCGGTTTAGAACCGAAGCAATTCGAGAATGAGGCACAAATTATCGCGCCCATTGCGAAAGGCCCACGAGTCCGCTTGGCGCGGCATTGCTGTGGCCGGGGAGCCTAACTTAATTATTTCAATCCCAAACACACACTAAACTACCGGTTTGCACTGTATATGGCGTCATTGATGGAAGCTGCGTTGAAAGAAGCAGAGACCTGGTGTCGGGGCTGGTTATAGATGTCTGGGGAATCGGCGGACGCGAAGGGCGGTCCATACAAATACAAGGCATTTCTCAGTTACAGTCATCGCGATAAAGGGTGGGGCGATTGGCTGCACAAGGCACTCGAGAGCTATCGCATTCCCAGGCGTCTTGCGGGGACCACCGGACGAGATGGACCACTGCCGGCAAAATTGTTTCCGGTCTTCCGCGACCGGGAGGAGTTATCTTCTTCGTCCGACCTCAACGAACAGATTAAGGCCGCGTTGGTACAGTCGGCCTATCTGATTGTCATTTGTTCGCCCAACAGCGCCAACAGCCATTGGGTAAACGAGGAAATTCTCACATTCAAGCGCATGGGACGCGAGGATCGCGTTCTCGCTCTCATTGTCGATGGCGAGCCGGATGCCGCGGATAAAGCCGGCATGGACGCAAAAACCGAATGTTTTCCGCATGGCCTGAAATATAAGCTTGGCCCGGACGGCGACTTTCGTGACGTGCGCGCGGAGCCTATTGCGGCCGATGCGCGCCGCGAAGGCGACGGCAAGGAGAATGCAAAACTCAAACTGATCGCCGGCCTTCTGGGCATCGGCTATGATATGTTGAAACGGCGGGAGGCCGAGGCGCGGCGCGCGCTAGCGCAGATTTGGGCGGCGGCCATTACCGTTGTAATGGCGCTGTTTTTTGCCATCATCGCATATTTTCTGATCGGTCAGACGCGGGATGCGAGCGCGGCGCAATTTGTCGCAGAAGCAAAGGGCGATCTTGCCCAGCGCGATTATGCGCGAGCGGAAATAGCTTCCGCCGAAGCGCTCACCTATCGCGACAGACCCGATATCAGGCAATTGCTGTTTCTCTCGCGGCTCGGCGGCATAAGCGTCACAGGGCGATCCGCCGAGGATACTCCATCGGTAATGAACATTTTCAGCCGGGACGGGGATGTTGAGGCGACGGTCCTGAAGGGCGGCGCGAACGGCAGGACCACGGTGGTGATCGCATATCCCGACCAGCACAAGGAATTGTGGCGGATAGTCCTTCCCACGACTGCCGGCGTGCCGGATTCGATG